>Ga0187894_10003143_pt1 | contig 18871 bp, 29 predicted proteins | sample GBC1701081metaG_FD_136650 | JGI IMG/M metagenome (GOLD analysis project Ga0187894, IMG submission 136650) | White microbial mat communities from a lava cave in the Kipuka Kanohina Cave System on the Island of Hawaii, USA - GBC170108-1 metaG ...
ATATTCCTGTTAGTTATAGCGAACCTCCACCAGAAATGGAGGATAATTCTGAAATTCATATCCTAGATTTTTTTTATCCTATTGATGTATTAAAAGAACTTATCAGTAAGCATAAATCTGTTAATATTCTTGATCATCATCATACAGCATTTGAGAATTATAAAGCCAATATGAATGACAAAGCATTGGAGTCTACTGATAAATGTAAAGTTAATATTGTTTTTAATATGGAAGAATCAGGAGCTTTACTTGCTTGGAAATATTTTAACGAGATAGATGTTCCTATGTTTATTAAATTAATTTCCGATAGAGATCTTTGGCAATTTAAAGATCACACAAGTAAACCTTTTCATGCCGCTTTAACGTCATATCCTATGAGGTTTGAGACTTGGTCTCATTTTGAGAATCATAATATACTTAATGAACTTATTGTTGAAGGAAATGCTTTAATCAGATTGCAATCTCAACAAGTTGATAAGATATGTGAGAAAGCATTCATGACTTACATCGGAGGACGCGAAATACCAATTGTGAATACTTCAATATCATGGTCTGAAGTAGGTAATAAACTATTAGAATTATATCCAAAACATCCTTTCGCGGCATCCTATACTGATCTTCCTGATGGAACTCGTATGTTCTCTCTTCGCTCTAAAGCTCCATTTGACGTTAGTGAAGTAGCTAAACTCTATGGAGGAGGAGGACACAAACAAGCATCAGGCTTCAAAACTAAAGTAAAGTTTAAGGTCTCTGATGACTAATTTTATGTTCTTGGATAAGATAGTTCATTATAATGTTGCTTTAACTCTTACAGCTATCGGGAAAAAGGTCTTTAAGATTCCTGGATCTTATTTATTACTTTTTATAACTCTCATTGGTTTCGCTAAAGAAATATATTATGATGCTTATTTTGATCCTTTTGATATAGTCTTTAACTATCTTGGCCTCTTTTTTGGACTGTTATTATGAAGTTTGTTTGCATTAGTGATACGCATCTTCAGATTAGTGAACATAATACTCCTCTTCCTGAAGGAGATGTATTAATTCATGCTGGAGACTTATTGAACAGAGGATCTATTGAAGAGTTAATTAAAGCTAAGATGTATTTTCAGCAAGTTAGTCCTAAGTTTAAATATATAATCTTCGTTCCGGGTAATCATGATCGTATCTTTGAAACAAATGAACAACTCTCCAGGACAATATTAAGCGAGGTAAAAAACTTAACTGTACTCATAGATCAAAGTATGAATATAAATGGAATTAAAATATACGGTTCTCCTTATCAACCAGAATTTTGTAATTGGGCATTTAATCTTCCGAGAGGAGGAGAATCTTTAAGACAGAAATGGGAAATGATTCCTGAAGATGTTGATATATTAATCACACATGGAATGCCTTACGGTATTTTAGATTTAGTTGCCGCGAATGCTTATAATCCAATGTCTAGTCATGTTGGATGTGAAGAATTATTAAAAAGAATAAAACAATTAAAGTCTTTAGACATTTATATAGGAGGGCACTTACATTTTAACGGAAATCAAGAACATCACGAAGAAGGAGTTTCATTTTATAATGTAGCTGTTTGTGATGAGATGTATAGACCTATTAATGGAGTACGAGTCATTGAATATGACAAAAACTATTAAATGGATGATGTAATTTTATCTTTTCTATTATTTGGTTTTGTATTAGGAATAGTATTATTTCTTACTTTTGCTTCAACTAATACATCATATAATATATTAAACTTTGACGGTACGCCAAAATGTCCTCCGCATAAGTGGACATATGTTGATGATTCTATGATCTGTAATAATTGTAAAAAAAGGCCAGAACTTTGAAGATGTTAAAAGTTTTACAACATCCTAACTCTTTATTGAAGCAGAAATGTGAATCTATAGAAGATATCACTCAGGATATCAAGGATCTAGCTGGAGAGATGTTCATCACCATGAAACTCAACGGAGGTATTGGTTTAGCCGCATCACAGATAGGTAAATTGATTCAGATGATTGTAATTGATACAACAAAGATATCAGATAACGGACATAACTTAGTCATGTTGAATCCTTCATATAAGATTTCTGATAACTCAATAGTAGAAAATGAAGAAGGTTGCTTGAGTTTTAAAGATAAAAAATATAAAGTAAAGAGGAATGGTAAGATAACAGCTAATTGGCAAGATTTGAATGGTAAAAGTCACAAGCAAGATTTTTCTGGTATGACTGCTGTATGTATACAACATGAAATAGATCATATCAGAGGAATTACGATAGCTGATATAGGGTCATTAATTGTCAAGAGTAAATAAATTTAATTGTAAGGAGTATATAAATATGTTGTTTAAACAAAATTTAAGTGATTATTTAGATGATTATGATTTAGTGGTACAAAAAGATAAGGATGGTGGAGATACAGCCAATAAGATAGGACTTCTCGGAGTAGCTTCATACTTCTTAAAAGACGTAACTTTAAAAAATTATGTCAATAATTCTTTAGTAAAATTAATTGTCAGTACTGAACCGTTATTAATGGTCCGCAATCCAAAGCCAAGAGTCTTTTGGTCAGATCCTAATCATTTCTCTAGAGATCAACAAAGTGCTGTAGTTCTGGGAGCAGCATTGACAGATCGTCTTGAGTTAGTTAAAGATCTAGCTAAAGCTCATCTGAAACGATATGGAGCCTATCAAAACTTTCAATTATTCGGCAAAACTGAAGATGTTAATGGTAAGACAACTCCTGTTAAAGGGGATATAGCTAGTCCAGAACATCTAGGTTATTATGCTAGAGCTTTGAACTTATATGTTTTTTATCCTTTGCTTTATGTATCTGATCTTTTCATGCTTATTAATTCTATAGTCATTGTGATTAAAAGTCATAGAGATCCAGATGATACCTCTAATGATCTTAATCATATAGCAGCTTTACTTTTTACCAAAGTAAAGCAACCTACTTTGCTTAGTTGGTTAGCTAGACAAGTTTATGTTCGTTTAAGAGCCAATGCAGGCAAAGATAAACAGTCTAGACTTCAGGGGTTTGCTCCTCAAACTGCTCTGGACCATTACTTTAGAGAAGAGACAGGGGCTCCTCCAATTAATGAATATTTTAGACCATTCTTGGAAAAGGAATTAAAATGAGCGAAGCTAATCTCAGAAAATGTAAAATTTGTAATTACATCAAGCATCGCATCATGATCGGCAAGTATAGAAATGGAGATAGTCGTTGGGCTGATAATAGAGGAAAACTGTGGTCAGGTAACGTATGTCCAGTATGTAATAAAAAGAGATCTAAACAAAACATGAGAAATTTAAGATCGAGACCAAAGTCAGAAGGAGAGAATTCAGATGGGAACATTTAGAACCGAGGTAGAGTTTTTAGACTTTGTAAAAAATCAGATGTTAACTGAAAAACTTACTGATAAGTTTGTTTCAGATATTGTCAAATTAGCTTATGGTAATGATAAAGCTTATGATCTTCTAGAGAAATGGTTAGCTTCTTCTAATAAATCAGAGAAATTAGGCTTAGAAGTAAAGATGTTGGATCTTCTAGAAGATATCTAATCATGTTAGAGTTACTCATTGCAGCATCGTGTATATTCGGAAATACTCAATCATGTGGAAGTTCTATTCAAGCTTACTCTAAATATACTGGTATAGATAAAAAGGTAGAAGAGATAGGCGAAAGATATATTGTTTTATCTATAAGTGTCGGTGTAATCAATGCAGTGAAAGACCAAAAAATAATGGTTCCAATATTAGTTTCTCCTAAAGGATACGTTCTTAGTTCTGAAGTCGGATCAAATATGATGTATCTTAGATACAATATTGGATATTAAGGTTTAAAGACTCTGTTTCCTGATTTGGGTGCTACAAACTGAAGATGAGACCATCCCTTGGTCGAATCTGGATGTTCTAGATATAATCCATATTTTTCTAATATTTTTAAATTTTTTTGAAATAAATTATCAAGTTCTTCGTTTGGATCAGACAAATCTATTGCACATCCAGTAATATGATTAGATTTTTTAGCTCCACCGACTTTAGCATTGAGAGTTTCAGGTCTCCAGCCAGAACTAATTTTTATAGTAGTAATCTTTAATTCAAATAACAAAGCATTGACTTTTTGAAGAAGTTTCTTAGCATTTTCTTCAACTTCTGCGGTAAGATCCTTTGGATATTCCTTATCCCGGCCTTTATAATACATATCTAATGATATTAAAGGATTTTCCAACTTAGTATAACCACAACTGATACATTTGAGCCATCCTAGTATATGATTTAGCATATAGCCATTGCATATAATACAAATATTTTTGAATTTTGACACATATAACTTTCGTGTAAGTCATTGAAAGTTGTTAACAACTATGATTACAGGTATGAAGACAATGCCGATTGCTTCGTATGAAGCGAATCAACAAAATGCGGCTTACGTAATAGGACTTGTGACATTTTTTCTTTAATCGTTAAGGAGGCCCTTTATGGATAAGGTCCGATTCGTTCCTCTTTCTCTTCTTCTATTATATACAATTAAGATGCTTTCGATGAACTCTTCATTGAGTGATGCTTTAACTATTTTCGTTCTTGGCGGAGTATCTGTTCTTTATGAATGGAAGCTTCAAAATAAAAGATTAATTACTTTAGAGCAAACAGTTTCTGAACAATTAGAAGAACTACAAACAACAGTGAATGATAAAACTAAAGAGATTAATGAAATACGAACTTATGTATCAAGTCTTAAGTTAGGAATGATTAAAAATTCTAACTTAGGTGTTAAAACTTGAGTAAGAATAAAAAAACTTCACAAATGGTAAAAGATTTTAAAGATTTAGCTGAGCTTCAACAATTTGCTGAAGCTCAATATAAAACTATTATAGAACTTTCTAAAAAGATTCAAAAACTTGAAGAAGAAAAAACTATTTCTGAGAATCTTCTCAAACAAGCTACCCCTTTAGTTAATAATCCAAAAGATATTACCATAAATGACGATGATCTTTTAACAAAAGATGAAGAAAAGATCTGTATAGATCAATTAAAATTACTTAATATCAAGTCAAAATCACAAGAATTAACCTTTGAAGAAACTAAAAAGGTAGAAATATTCTCAAAAGTTTTAAATAGTTTACGTCAAACACCAAATAAATCAAAAGGCCCTTTAAAGAAGAAGGATACAGCTGAACTTCTTCGTATGATTGAAAATGATGACGACCGAGAAAAAGCTAACTAAAACCGAAGCTAGAGAAGAACTCTGGCGCAGAGGAATACTCTTATGGAAGTGTCATAAGATACAAAAGGAAATGTATCATATCTTCTATAATGCTCCATCTTATTCAATTTTAGTTTGGTTACTTAGTCGTCAAAGTGGAAAATCGTATCTATTAGCCATCTTAGCTTTAGAATGTGCTATTCGTAAAAATAATGCTATTGTTAAGATGGTAACAGATACAAAACTTCATATCAAATCAATCATGAAACCTATCTTTGATGAAGTTCTATCTGATTGTCCAGTAGATATAATGCCTGAGTATAAAGAAAATAAGTTTATATATTATTTTCCTAATGGTTCTCAGATCCAACTTGCAGGTACAGATAATAAACATTATAACAAACTTCGTGGACAAAAAGCAGATCTAGTTTTAGTTGATGAAGCTGGCTATTGTAGAGATGTAGATAATGTTATAACTTCTGTACTGCTGCCTACAACAACGCATACTGGCGGCAAATTAGTTCTAGCTAGTAGTGCTCCTGAACAACCTGATCATGACTTTGTAAAATATATTGAAGAAGCGGAACATAATGGACAGTTGACTAGTAAAGATATAGATCAAAATCCTATGCTCACTAAAGAGCAAGTAGAGAAAATAGCTGAGATGATGGGTGGAAGAAACTCTGAGAAATTTCGTAGAGAATATAAGAATGAAATTATAAAGAATGCTTCTATAGCTGTTTTACCAGAATTTACTCCAGCATTAGAGAAAGAGATTATTAAAGAATGGCCTAGACCTCCCTTCTTAGATAATTATGTATCTATGGATATTGGAGGTATGGATCTTACAGTACTTTTATATGCTTATTATGATTTTCGAGCAGATAAAGTTATCATAGAAGATGAGATAGTTTTTGACTTTACAGATGAAGAACAAACTCTTCCGAAATTAGTCGATCTTATGATTTCTAAAGAAAAAACTCTATGGCATAATACATTGACTAATGAAACCAAGAAACCTCTGATGAGAGTCAGTGATATCAACTATATAGCCATCGGTGAAATACGAAGATTGAGTTTAGGACAAATATTTTTTGAGACCGCAAAAAAAGATGATAATATCTCAGCGATAAACAACTTAAGAGAGATGCTGCAAGCTAAGAAGATCATTATAAATCCACGTTGTAAAACGCTTATAAGACACTTGAGACACGTCAGATGGATGAGTTCTGCCAATAAGACTAAGTTTGCTCGTTCTCCTGATAATGGTCATTATGATGCTGTGGATACAATTAAGTATTTGATAAGACATGTACAATATGGAAAAAATCCATATCCTGCTCACTATGGTATGAATCTTAAAGATCTATATGTGGCCAATAAAGATGGATTTAATAGTAATAACATTAACGAAGCTTTAAAAAGAGTCTTCAATATAAAGAAGAGGCGTTATGGCTAAGGATAAAAATTCTGATGTTTATTTTGCAGTTAAACCTGCAGATGAAACAGCTTCTATAGTGTTAGGTAAAGCTGATAGCTTCTATAACATGCTAAGAAGTAATACTCATCTTGATAAATTAAATCGTATGTATAGAGCTTATTATGGGATCTATAATGATAGCTCTGTTACAAGTCACAGCGTTAACTTCACTGGAGAACAGGGAGAACTGGTAACTTTACCTGTTAATCATTTCAGAAACTTAGCTCAGCATATGAAGAATATGATAACAGCTACTAGACCTGTAATGGAAGCTAGAGCAGCTAATACTGATTATGAATCTTTAGCTCAAACTGTTTTAGCTAATGGAATCTTAGATTACTATATGAGAGAGAAGCATTTAGAAGATGCTATACAGAACGCCACAGAAATGGCCATTGTTCTTGGAGCAGGATTCATCAAGTTAGAATGGAATGCTATGTCAGGAGAAGCTACAGACGTAGATCCTGAAACTGGTGAATTGATCTATGAAGGTGAAGTTGAATTCTCTGTGTATTCTCCATTTGATGTCGTGGTAGATGGTACTAAAGAATCGTGGAATCATGATTGGATCTTAGTTAGAAGTTTTCAAAATAGACATAACTTAATCGCTAAATATCCTGAACTAACTGATAAAATTAAATCTTTAAACTCTAAGAGTCATAGTTCAATATATAGATTAGCTATTTTTAGTAATGATGAGACTGATGATGTTCCTGTTTATGAATTCTTTCATAAAAAGACAGAAGCTCTACCTGAAGGAAGATATTTATTTTTTGCTGATCCTGAAGCTATCTTCATAGATACTAAACTTCCATATCCTAATATTCCTGTTTATCGAGTAGCTCCCAATGAAACGATGGGAACTCCTTATGGATATAGTCCAATGTTCGATGTATTTCCTATTCAAGAAGCTATTAATGCTTTATATAGTACTATCATGACCAATCAAAATGCATTTGGTGTTCAAAACGTTTGGCTTCCAGAAGGATCTAACATCAGTGTTGAGAATTTAACTGGAGCTTTAAATGTAATTAAGAGTCAAGTTAAACCTGAATCATTGAATTTAACTGATACGCCTGCTGAAATCTTCAAAAGTTTAGAACTCATGATTCAAAGTGCAGAAACTATATCAGGAGTTAATAGTGTAGCTAGAGGTAATCCTGAAGCTTCATTAAAATCAGGAACGGCTTTGGCTCTTGTTCAAAGTATGGCTCTTCAGTTTATGTCTGGACTGCAACAGAACTACGTCAAACTCATTGAAGATGTTGGAACAGCTTTAATTAATATCTTAAAGATGTATGCTACAACTCCAAAAGTTGTAGCTCTTGTAGGTAAACACAATAGACCTCTATTGAAGAAATTTACAGGAGATGATGTCAACAAGATCAATAGAGTTATTGTTGATATGGGAAATCCTTTATCTAGAACAACTGCAGGTCGAGTTCAGATGGCTGAACAGATGCTTCAAATGAAGCTTCTAAAGAATCCAGAACAATACTTTCAAGTTGTCAATACTGGACGTTTAGATGCTGCCTATGAAGGTGACATGAGTGATCTTTTATTAATTAAATTAGAGAACGAGATGATGCTCGAAGGTGAAGATCCGATAGTATCTCCTATTGATCGTCATGCTATACATATTATTGAACATAGAGCTGTCATTAATGATCCTGATTTAAGAAAGAATCCTGCTCTAGTTAAGATCGTTATGGATCATATCGAAGAACATGTCAATGCTTTAGAGACAACTAAACCACAATTGCTACAATTAATCGGAGAACAACCTTTAACTCCTCCTGAAACACCTCCTTCTCCAGGAGGACCAGAAGGTACACCTGTAGTTCCTGCTGCATCTTTAGAAAATAGTCCTATGCCTGAGATGATGTCTCCAGTTCAGGGACAAGTTACTGCTGGTACACAAATAGAAGGACCGGGAGTAGAGAACATAGCTACTCCTGCAATTCCTAAACCTCCTCCACCTTTTGAAGAACTTCCAGTTCAAGCTAGTGATCTGACGCCAAGGTAAATATAAATGGCTATCAATCCTAATAGAAGTAATTTAGACTTCAACCAGATCTTCCAAAGAGCTTTTGATGAGCCTAATGATAGGATCAGAGTTGATGCTGAAGTTACTGCTACTATTGGTACTACTGAAGTTATCATCAGCCATCTTAATGATTCTATTAGGTTAGGAGACGGAACAGATTTTTTAACAAGTACTACTGTAGGATCTGATGTTGGTTTAGATGTTAATTTGATCGGTGGTACAGTTAGTGGAACATTTACTTCTTCTGGGCTTCAAACAGCAGGAAAAGTAACTGAAGTTACTTTAGATTCAGTAACTTGGACAGCATTACCGCCTACTCCATTGGTTAACAGGAATGCTATAAGAATCCAGAATGTAGGTGGAGTTCAGCTCAAACTGAATTATAGTTCTGGTATAGTTGGTTATGTTGGTATGGTTTTATCAGATGGAAATGAAGTATTTTATGATATTACTGATACTATCATAATTTACGCTAAAGCATCATCTGGAACACCAACAATAAATGTTGAGGAGTTAAGTTAATGGCAACGATAGGCGTTGCTAATGTAGGTGGAACAGTTGTTATACAAGGAGCTACAGCTCCAGTTATTACAAATCTTTCAATTCCATTAGCTAATACAGAAGTTGCTCATGTATTAAGTTCTGGACTTAAAAAGATAACTGTTAGAATTCGCGGAGGTACATCTAGAGCTAAGATTGCTTTTGTAGCTACAGAGAGTGCCACTAAATATATCACTATTGAACGCGGTGCTGTATTTTCTGAGGATGGGTTAGTGTTAAATGGACAAACACTTTATATTCAAACAACTCAAGCAGCTCAAATAGCTGAAATTCTTGAGTGGACTTAAGAACCAAGGAGGTTTAAATGGGTTTGAACTTAGATAAATTAAATTTTGATCCTACAGCATTAGCAGAAAGTGCTACGACTGGATCGTATTTGTTAGATGCTGCAGGTACTTTACTTACATCAACATTAGTTGGTGGAAAACAAAGTCTTGATATTAACGTTACACAGAGTTCAGGTCAATTTGCTGAAGATTCAGCTCATTCTAGTGGTCATGTTGGTAACTTTATTTTAGCTGTTCGCAATGATGCTGGTACTTCTTTAGTTAATGCTGATGGAGATTATGCACCTATTCAAGTTAACGCAGCTGGACAATTACTTACTAATGCTGCTGTGCAATCAGATAAAGTTGAAGATTCTGCATCTGCTAATGGCGATACAGGAAGTTATATGCTTTCAGTTCGTCAAGATACTCCAGCTTCTAGTACATCTACTGATGGTGATTATCAGTCAATTAAAACTGATGCATTAGGAAGAATGTGGGTTAATAATGCTCCTCAAAGTGCTGCGTATTCAGCAGTATCAGTAACTACAACAGCGACAGATTTGGTTCCAACTGATCTAGCTAATAGAAAAAGAATTATAATTCAGAATCTTTCTACTGCTCGTGCTGTATTTGTTGGTTCGAATTCTTCTGTTACTACAGCTAATGGGATTAAGATCCCCACTGAAGGTAGTGCTGAAATTGAAGGTGGACCTGGAATCAATTGGTACGGTATCGTATCAGCTGGAACAGCTGATGTTAGGATTTTGGAGACTGCTTAATGAATAAAAAGTTACAGTTAGAAAATTTGTTAAAACTTTTAAGAAATGGAACATGGACATTGAAGGGCGAGGAAGTCCTCGCCTTTCATCAAGTTATTCATTTTATTGAGTTACAATATAAAGAAGTTCTAGAACAAAATAAAGAACCAGTTGTGATTATCAATAAAAAATCTGTAAAAAAGGGCAAATAATGGCTATTGAAGATAACAATAGATCAGAATTTTTTGGATCTGGATCTATTACAGCTCTTAATGGTTCTATAGTTGTTGATAATGCTCATGCTTCTACTGTTGTTTTTCAAGTATCTGGTACTTGGGTAGCTACTATTCGTATAGAAGGTTCTACAAATAATGGAACAACATGGCAATTATTAAATGGGATAGATACTGCTATTAATATATTTGCTACATTTACAACTAATGGAGTAAAAATTGTCTCAACTGGAGGCTTTACTACAGTTAGACTGACAGCATCGGCATTTACTTCTGGACAGTTAGATGCTGTTTATAGTTGTGGACCAGGATTATATGGATTACAAGTTTATAATTCTAATGCTGCTTCCCTTAAAATGGCACCTAGAAGCGACTTCATTAATAGTTCGGGTTCCGCAGGATCTTTAAATGCTGATGCTGTAACTTCTATAGATGTAGAAGGATATCAATCTATAACTATACAGATAACTGGAACTTGGGTAGGTACTCTTGCTTTTCAAGGTTCAGATGATAATTCTACTTTTGTTTCTGTTAATGCTACAGATATTTCTGATGCTAAAAAAGCACCATTTACAACTACTACAGCTAATGGTTTATTTTATATACCTTTAATATTTAGATATTTTAGATTAAGAATGACCTCATATACTTCTGGAACAGCAACATCCACTTTTATCTATGAAACTATGACTCCTCCTGATGTTCAAGGTAAATATGTAAATGTTACTGATGGAACAAGAGTTGGAACTATTACACCCAATAATGATTTTCAAGTTCAGTTTCAAAATTCATTCACAAGAGTTACAGGTAATACAACATCTACTGCTAAATCTGGAGCAGGCATTCTTCATGGAGTAATAGTCGGAGATAATACTACTGGAGGCATAGCTACGATATATGACAATACAGCAGGTTCTGGGACAATTATCATGCAATTAGATTTTGGTACTCCTTCAGGTGGATTATTAAGTTCAACAGGGCAAGCAGGCCCAGTATTTTTAGGACCTTTAGGTATTAATTTTTCAACTGGATTAACAGCAGTAACTGCTGGCGATATTAATAATGATATAACTCTAGTATATAAATAAGGAATTGATATGGATTTAACATTATATGAAGTCAAATGGATTATAGAACGTACTGAAAAGAAGAAGTTATGGACAACACAAGAACTAGCCGATCAGCATGTTACTTTATTGAATCAAGCAGCTAGTGATCTTCAAATATCAATTACTCCTATAGTAATAGAAGTACATGTAGATGGATAATATAATAAGGAAATAAGATGAAAGAATCAACAGATGTATGGTTCATAGCCTACCTGATGCATAAAAACTATAAAATAGATGATTATGTCGTACTTCCTAATCGAAGAGTTAAGTGCAAATTTAACTTAACAGATGAACAATGGCAAAAGAATAAATTAGAGTTCAATAATAGTGAACTTGTTAAGTTTAAAACTTTGATAGAACAGATCAAAGATCTATGTTACTAAATGATTTAAAGAGATTATGATGGCTACACTTTATTTTCATCCTCCAGGTATTAAACCTATTAAAAAAGAAACTATCAAACTCCTTAAGAAACAAAAAAGAATCAGATGGATCTTTTGGACATTATTGACTTTGTCACTATCAATTAATGTATTTTTAAGTTATAGACTATTTTTAACAACTTTTTAATATACTAATCTTAGAGGTAAAGATGCCTAAATCATGGTATGAAAATCTTTTAACTCCAGATAAAGAAAGAGAAGATCAGTTTCTTACTCTTCCCACTAGATATTCTAGTGATGATGAATTATCTGAAGAAGAACGCAAACAACTTAGAGTATCTGATGATCCTAGTCAAACTAGAGAAACTATTTGGTCTAAAAAACCTGTATTTGATAGACTTCAAAGATGGTGGCAAACAAGATTACATGGAGATAAAGCCACAGGCGAATAATTTAAAAACTTAATGCTACCCATAATGGATGCATTACCTTAACCCATCGTGAAGACGGTGAAGGAGAGTAAGATGAGCGATACACAAACCCCTGCTGCTACTCAAACAGAGTCAGCTGAACCCACACAAGATACTGAAGTTGAATCTACAGATACTTCTGATGAAGGATCTGAAGATCAAGCTGCTTCCGCTATCCCGGCTGCCACTAAGGCAGAAAAGAAACGTAATTTAAAGAAGTTAAAGCTAAATGTCTACGGTAAAGATGTTGAAGAAGAGATTGATCTTGATGATGATGAATATCTTCGTACAGAACTTCAAAAAGCTAAAGCTTTTCAGAAAAAGTCTCAGGACTATAGTGAGCTTGAGAGATCTGCTAGAACTTTCATTGATAGTTTGAGAAAAGATCCAAAAGCAGTATTGTCTGATCCTAAGATGGGTGTTGATCTGAAAGCTTTAGCTAAGATGATTCTTGAAGAGGAAATAGCCAACAGTCAGAAAAGTCCAGAACAGTTAGCTCAAGAGAAATTACAAGCTGAACTAAAAGCATTGAAAGAAGAACGAGAGAAAGAAAAGGAAGATTTTCGTCACAGAGAACTTTCTCGTTTACAAGAACAACACATGGAACGATATGATATTCTTATGGATAAAGCTTTAAGTGAGAACAATATTCCACCTAATCCTTATTTTGTCAAACGTATGGCTGAATATATGATCTTGGGAATTGATGAGAATTTAGATATCGCTCCTTCTGATGTGTTGCCTTTGGTTATGGAAGAGATGAAGAATGATCTTAGAGATATGTTCACTGCTGCTCCTGAAGATGTTGTAGAAGAATGGATAGGTAAAGAAGTTTTAACCCGGATTAGAAAGAAACAAGTCGCTAAAGCTAAAGATGCCATGAATCTCAAAGGCAAGATCCCTGATGTTGGTAGCAATAAGAAAGATACAAATAAAGATAAAACCAACAACAAGAAGACTTTCAAAGAGTTTTTTGGGGTATAAACTTAAAAGTTTTGTAAATTCAATAAGTTATAAGTTAAATAGTTAGAAGTATCAGAAAATACTTGACAAGTTAACAACTTTATGCAGTTATTGTAGCAGTTATCTGCTCCTGCTGACTTTACGTGACCTGTAAGACAGAACGTAAATATCTCGCTGAGATAGAGTGCTTGTTACTAGACGAATGTGTTTTCTAACAACAATAAATTCTTAAATCACTAAGGAGATTTAGAACATGTCTTACGATTCAAAAAGTGAGCTAGTTCGTTCTCGACAACTCAAGGTTCAGCGTTTGGTTATCCCTTTTACGGTAACTGCTAATGCTACTCCTGCTAACGTTGTTTTGCGAACGGATGAGCCTTCCACACTTGCTCTTAAGAGTGAAGGTGTTGATAATATCACCTCTTCTTTGGAAACAAGCGAAACAGCTACATACACAGTTACTCCCGTTGATGCTAACGGAACCTTGAACATGTTAGTTAGGGTCAGAGAACCTATCGGCAAAGTTCAACGTGCTGATGTCACCGATCGAGTTAACGGCGGGTCACAGCCCTGCAAACTCGGTAGTACTACTGGTATTACGACTGGAACAGGCGGCGGAAATTCCATCATGTTGACGATGGATTCCACTGTTAACCACGCAACCACTAACTTCGACGGCTGTCTTGAAGTCGAATATACGATTGCAGAGTAAGGAGTAAACGATGAGTACTGCAAATACATTTACATCGCTAAATGCGAACTTTAAAGAAGCCTACGCTGATAATCTTGAGCTGTTGATCCCTGATGGTGTTAAAGCCATTAACCGAATCAAATTTAGCTCACGAGATAAACAACCAGGCAATAAGTATCACCAACCTGTGATCTTGGGCTTGGAACATGGCGTTACCTTTGCCTCTTCAGACGAAGATGCATTCAATCTTAACCCTCCTGTTGCTGGCGTTATCAAAGATGCTACCATCAAAGGTAATCCCCTTGTCATGCGTTCATTGCTAGGCTATGTTGCTGCTTCAAGAGCAGCTCTTGGTGGAAACAAAGCGTTCATGGATGCTACTAAATTCTTAGTGGCTAACATGTTGCGTTCGATGGCCAAGAAGCTCGAGATCGAGATGTTCTATGGTCAAATGGGCTATGCTACTGTTACATCAGTGAGCACGACTACCATTACCATCACAACCGCTGACTGGGCTCCAGGAATCTGGGCAGGCGCAGAAAGTATGCCTATCGAGATCAGAGATACGACTGGTGCTACCTCTAGAGGTGAGTTTACTGTTGTATCTGTGAACATGGATACGCGTGTTGTGACTCTTTCGTCTAGTGCTTCTGCTGCTGGCGTGGTCGCTACCGATGTTGTCTGGCATAAAGGCGCTTACGGTAACGAGTTTCCTGGTATCCACAAGATCTTGACTCAAAGTTCAGGAACATTGTTTGATATCAACGTCAGTTCGTATAACCTTTTTAGAGGCAATGAATACTCTGCTGGTTCTGCTGCACTTAGCTTTACTAAGTTGAACCAAGCTGTGGCTCGTGCTGTTGAAAAAGGTTTAGAGACTAAAGTGCTAGCTTTCGTCAATCCTCGTGGTTGGGCTAACATGTTATCGGATCAAGCTGCGCTTCGCAAGTATGATCAAAGCTATTCTGTTGAGAAACTCCAGAACGGTTCACGATCTATCTTGTTCCATGCTCAGAATGGTGAGATTGAGATCGAACCTTCGATCTATGTCAAAGAAGGGTTTGCTTACCTGCTTTCCCTCGATGATTGGATGAGGATCGGTTCAACTGACATGACCTTTAAACGTCCTGGTCAGGGTGAAGAGTTCTTCAGAGATCTTGAGAACTCAGCTGCTTACGAATTGCGATTATACACGGATCAAGCCTTATTTTGCTCGGCTCCTGGTCGAAACGTGTTGATCAGCGGCATCGTTAATAGCAACTAAGACTAATTAAAAAGATACTACAAAGAAGGAGACCTAACAGTCTCCTTTTTTATTAATATGATGGTATGATACCATCATACAATACTTTATTATATATTACGATTTGTAGAAAGTACCACAAAATGACGTATTTTGCAAATCTTAGCATATAATCTTAGTTAAGATCTTTAACAACTATACGAAGAGACTGATGTTCTTGGAGGTATACCATCCCATCTATAACTATCCAAGGAACGACAATATCGTTTCCTGATTCAGGTGAATCTCCCAACTGGGCTCCTGCTATTATACAGTTTGCCCAAGCGGTCGAGAGTTCTTTATCTGCATTTGCAGGTACATTTGATATTCCTCCACAATTCTTCACAATGAACTCAAGTCAAGGTGATACAACTTTTACTGATGTTACAGGGTTAAGTTTTCCTACCAGTAACGTTAGATCGGCAAGAATAGACTATACTATTTTTAGGTTCACTGATACTAATACAGTTTATGAATTTGGATCTTTATTCATAGTGTATAGTCCTGGTAACTCAGTAAGTCAAAAATGGGAAGTACAAAGAGATTTTGTTGGAGACGGGAAAGTATTATTTCAAGTGACTGATGACGGTCAAGTTCAGTATAAAATAACTTCTACCATAGCTGGAACTAACTACCAAGGTAAGATAGGATTCAGAGCTATGACGATCTTGCAAGCTTAACGGGGGATAGATGGCTACAGGTTTTAAACGTATCTTACAGGGATTAAGACTATTCCCTAAGACTACATCTACAGTTTCTGAAGCTGGAGATTTAGATTTTGATACAACGAGTAACAAAGCTAATCTTCATAATGGTACTACTTCATCTCCGATGGTTACTGAAGCTCATACTGCTACTTTAACTAATAAGAATTTATCAGATAGCACTACTGCTGTTACCGATGTTTCTGATCCTACAAAACAAATTAAATTTGATGCTGCAGGTACAACAGGTACATCGACAACTTTATTGTCTTCACAAACAACTAATAAAACATTAACATTACCAGATGCTACTGATACTTTAATAGGTAAAGCTACTACAGATACTTTAACCAATAAAAATTTATCAGATAGTACTACTGCTATTGCTGATGTTTCTGATCCTACAAAACAAATTAAATTTGATGCTGCAGGTACAACAGGTACATCTACGACTTTAGTATCTTCACAGACAACTAATAAAACATTAACATTACCAGATGCTACTGATACTTTAATAGGTAAAGCTACTACAGATACTTTAACCAATAAAACATTGACTGCTCCAGTCATGTCTGATCCTACTTCTACTACTTTCATGGAAGTTTCAGAGATATCAACTCCATCAACTCCTGCATCAGGTAAGATGCGTATATATGCTAAGACTGATAATATATTATATACGATTAATGATGCTGGTACTGAAACTCAAGTAGGATCTGATAGTTCTATTTTATCAATTACAACAAAAACAGCTAACTATACAGTAACAACAAATGATGATGTAATTTTTGCAGATCCAACTAGTGGATCATTTGTGTTGACACTTTTTACTGCGGTTGGAAACGCAGGAAGAGTATTAAAGATTAAAAATATCGGCACAAACTTCAATACAGTCACTATTGATGGAGCAGGTGCAGAAACAATTGATGGTTTTACTACAAGAGTTTTGTCAACCACTAATGAGACGATCACTATAGTTAGCACGGGCTCCGCTTGGCAGGTGTTAGATAGAAAAACAAATAACGATTGGCAAACATATACACCAACCGTTAGTAACCTTGGCTCTGGATCTGGCACAGTAGAAGGATACTGGAGAAGAAATGGCGACTCGATTGATGTTTATATTGGATTTGTTAAAGACGGCACAAATGGTACTGGAACCACAAATGTTACGTTTTCTCTACCGTCTGGATTAACTGCAACAACTACTTTTCAAGTAGCTGGACAAGATCAGGTTGTAGGACATGCGTTTACATATAGTATCGAGGCGAATACTCAGAATTCCACCTCAAGCTCTTTATTGGTATCAAATAATTTATTGATCGAGAATGTAGGCGGGGCTGGAACCTCCTATCAAGGTGTAGATTTCAGATCAGGATCTATAGCAATTTTTACAATTTATGGAATGCCAATAACAGGATGGGAAGCATAATGTCAACTAATAATATGATATCTCAAAGTACAAGATTTGATTAAGAATAAGGAAGATCTATGACTAAACCGTTATCACCATTAGATGGCTTACAAACTCTACAAGGTGCTTTCAATGATGATGAATATGCATATAGAACGATCATTCTTGGAAGCTTAGTTCCTGAGAGCTATGATGAAATAGATTTATCGTATACAGTTGATGATTTAACTGGTGTTGTATATAAACTTGATGGAGCAACTGTTGCTACGTTAACTTTAACATATACATTAGGCAAATTAACTAAAGTAGAGAGAGCTTAATGGCTTCTACGATTAAATATGTATTTAATCCATTCACCGGAAACCTCGATGTTATAAGTGTTGAAAGCGGGGGAGGAGGAGGTTCACCTGGTGGAGCTGATACAAATATACAATTTAATGATGGTGGTTCTTTTGGTGGAGACGCAGACTTCACTTTCACTAAAGCAACAAACTCTGTTGCTTTAGGAGTTGGTAGCAGTGCCACAGGTACTAACTCATTCGCTCAAGGTAACTTAGTAAGAGCCACTAATACTAATGCTAATGCACAAGGTCAATCAACAAATGCCGGAGTTACAGGTATAGCTTCTGGAGTCAATTCTAGCCATGTCGGAAAAGATAATATTGCTTCAGGTGATGGATCATGGGTTGGTGGATGGACTAATATTGTCTCAGGTTTAATTGGATATGCCTTTGGACAAAATAACTCTGTTACAGGAGTTTTGGCTGTTGCTTTTGGTAATGGTGCCCAAGCTAATGGCGATGTTTCATTTGCGCAAGGTGAAGGCATTGCAAATGGTGGACTCTCAAGTGCTTTTGGTCGAACCACTCATGCTGTTGGTGAATGCTCTCACGCTGAAGGTCAAGACACTTTAGCTATTGGTGCTCAAAGCCATTCACAAAATATAAATACGTCAGCTTCTGGAGATTACAGTTCCGCACAAGGTAATGGTACATTAGCTTCAGGTATTGGAGCAAGTGTACAAGGTCTTAATAGTATAGCAAGTGGAGATTACAGTCATGCGCAAGGTAATGCGACAGAATCTGAAGGTTTATACTCACATGCCGAAGGAGATCAAACACTAGCTATCGGTATAGCTAGTAGAGCATCAGGATATTTAACTGAGATAAGTGCTATTGCTGATCAATCAGAAGTCGGAGGTAGAGATGCGTATTCTGTATATCTTCCTTCTCAACAAACATTCTCTGGCGGCCCAATTGATTCTAATTCAAAAGGTTCTGCTCAAGCTACAGTATTGCA
>Ga0187894_10003144_pt1 | contig 18871 bp, 26 predicted proteins | sample GBC1701081metaG_FD_136650 | JGI IMG/M metagenome (GOLD analysis project Ga0187894, IMG submission 136650) | White microbial mat communities from a lava cave in the Kipuka Kanohina Cave System on the Island of Hawaii, USA - GBC170108-1 metaG ...
AACCCTATCTTATCGTTTGTCGTGAAAAAGAAAGAGTTCAAGGCAAAACGGCTGTGTTCGATCAGCCGAACCCTGGCGACAGGAATTTATTCTTTGAGAAAGATTAGGAGTCATTAAATAAAATGAAAAAGGTTATTGTACTTTCAATTGCATTGGGCCTCAGCGCCCTCGGCATGGCTTGCGGCGAAGCTCCGGCTAACAACGCTGCTAACAAGCCTGCTAATAACGCAGCACCTGCGAACAACACTGCACCGGCGAACACCACTCCGGCTAACGTTGCTCCGGCAAACAATGCTGCCCCGGCGAACACGGCAACCGCAAACAAGCCGATGAATGCCGCACCGGCTAACAACACTGCCACCAAGCCGATGGCAAATACGACGAAGACCCAATAGTAATCGTCATATTCTTAAATAACGAAAAGCATCGCTTGTTAAAAGCGGTGCTTTTTTACTTTTCGGAGTTGACTTGAGCCTTTAGCCTTATTATATTGTCGAATGTTCCAAGAAAGACTTTATTTGGGGCAGGCTGTGCTTGCACAGCTTCAATTTAATTAGATCTAATCTTTGAGAAAACAGGAGAATCGATTCTTATGAAAAAAGTAATTGCACTTTCAGCAGTTCTTGTTATGGGTGCTTTGGGAATGGCTTGCAGTGACGCTCCGGCGAACAACGCGGCAGCAAACGCAAACAAAATGGCTGCCAACGCTATGAACGCAGCGGCTAATGCTGCACAGTCAGCGGCAAATACAGCCCAATCGGCTGCCAACACCGTTGCTAACGCCACCAACGCAGCTGCAAATGCTATGGCCAACAAACAGGCTGCCAACGCTCCGGCAAACAACGCTACCAACAAATAGTAGTTTAGACTTCTAAACTATCAATTAATTAAGCTCGATCGTTTACACGGTCGGGCTTTTTTATTGAAACAAGATATATCTCCACCAAGTCTGAGCTAACAGAATTAAGCTAACTCGATCAGTTCCTCGACACTCGTCACCGGTCGCTCGCACACAAAATTTTTGCAGATATATGCAGTCGCCTTTCCGTCGATCTCGCTGCGATCTTTCAACAGCGGAATCATTGTCGAATCAGATTCGGGATCAGATGACAGAACAACGACGGCGTCGGGCAGATATTTCTTGTGTAACTCACGCGCCAGGTTGTTTCCTTCCTCACCGACGATCACGATCTCTTTTGTCTCGTCTAGATAAAATTCTATCGCCGAAAGCGTCCGGCCAAACCCCTGCGGGTAGCGACGGAGCTGCGACGCGGCGAGTTTTAAAACCATCTCGGTAAACTTTTCATAACGCTCGTCGCCGGTGAGTTTTGCCAAACGAAGAAGCACGTCCGCGGCAGCCGAGTTGCCCGACGGCGTCGCGTTGTCGTAAAAATCTTTGTTGCGAACGATCAACTCTTCGTGGTCATTCGACGTAAAGAAAAATCCGCCGCCCTCCTCGTCCCAAAACTCGGTTATCATTGTGTCCGCCAGATCTTTTGCAGCGACCAGATAATCTGTCTTCCCGGTTGTCTGATACAACTCGATCAGACCATCCGCAACATTTGCGTAATCCTCAAGATAGCCGTTGAGCTTCGCAGTGCCTTCCTTCCAAGTCCGCAAAAGTCTTGCTCCCCTCCTTACGAAGGAGGGGTGGCCGCCGCTTTGGGCGGACGGGGTGGTTCTTTCTAGTCCGGTCGTCAACTCCGTGAGAATAAATTCAGCGTTTCTTTCGGCGATCTCGAGATACTTTTTGTCGTTCAAAACTCGCGCCGCATCGGCAAAAGCCGCGAGCATCAAACCGTTCCACGCTGTCAGGATTTTTTCATCACGAAACGGTTTTATCCGCATCTCGCGCTCGGCAAAAAGCTTGGTCATGCTGTCAATATTCGGTTGCGGAGCAGCCTCATCCTTTACATTAAGAATGCTCTTGCCCTCAAAATTACCCGTCGCCGTAACATCATAATATTTGTTAAAGATGCGAACTTCTTGCTCACCCAGAGTCTCACTTACTTCTTCAGACGTCCAAACAAAAAACTTACCTTCCTCGCCCTCGCTGTCGGCATCCTGAGCCGAGTAAAAACCGCCACTCTTATCGAGCATTTCGCGTTGAATATATTCGAGCGTTTCGACTGCAATTCGTTTAAATAACTCGCTGCCGGTGACCTGATACGCATGGAGATAAATTCGTGCGAGTTGTGCATTGTCGTAAAGCATCTTTTCGAAATGAGGCACCAGCCAGATCGCATCGACGGCGTAGCGATGAAAGCCACCACCGAGCTGATCGTAAATGCCGCCGCGTGCCATTTTGTCTAGCGTGTGCGTAACAATTTTTAGAGCGTGCGCATCGCCGGTTCGGTGATGATAACGAAGAAGAAATTCCAGCGACATCGCCTGCGGAAACTTCGGCGCTCCGCCAAAACCGCCATGTGTCGCATCAAATGAACGCGAGAACGACGCTAACGCCGAATCTAAAATCTCACTCGACAGCGAGCCGCCGGATTCGACAATAGACATTCGCCGCAACTCGCCGACGATCTCGTTTGCTGAGTGTTCGAGTTCGTCACGTCGCTCACGATACGCTTCGGCGATGCTCATCAGAATCTGCTGCCACGAAGGCATTCCATATCTCGAACTCGGCGGAAAATATGTGCCGCCAAAAAACGGTCGCTTATCAGGCGTGAGAAAAACATTCATCGGCCAACCGCCGCGACCTGTCGTGATCTGAACGAAATTCATATAGATCTGATCGACGTCCGGCCGCTCTTCCATATCGACTTTTATATTCACAAACTCGCGGTTCATGATCTCAGCCGTCGCCTCGTCCTCGAACGACTCGTGCTCCATCACGTGGCACCAATGACACGCCGAATAGCCGATGCTCACGAGCAACGGTTTGTCCTCGTCGCGAGCTTTTTCAAACGCTTCTTCGCCCCATGGATACCACTCAACCGGATTATGCGCGTGCTGAAGCAAGTAAGACGAAGTCTCGTTGATCAGCCGATTTGTGTACTGATGAATTTGGGTTTGCATTTATGCGACCTCAAAAACTTTTACCTCGGTCGCAAGCCGTTCGCTCAGACGATCTTTTTCAGTTTCGAGATCGAAACGCACCTGTAGATTTATCCAGAACTGCTCACTGAGTGCAAAATATCTAGAGAGCCGCAGAGCCGTATCCGGAGTTATCGAGCGTTTGCCGAGCACTATCTCGTTAATTCGCCGCGGCGGCACGCTGATGTCATTCGCCAGTTTGTACTGCGATATGCCAAGCGGCTGTAGAAATTCTTCGAGCAATATCTCACCGGGATGTATCGGCGACAATTTTCTCTTATTCATGTTTTCTCCTAGTGATAATCTACGATCTCAACCTCGCTGGCATCGTGTCCGTCCCAACGAAAACAAATTCGCCACTGATCATTGATCCTTATGCTGTATGCGTTTTTTCGATCGCCCTTGAGTTTTTCCAGGTGATTTGATGGCGGATTTCGCAAATCCTGAATCGAGTCGGCGGCATTAATAATTTCAAGTTTTCGTCGGGCAATCTTCTGAATATCAGGCGGCAAACGTCGCGATCTTTCGCGTCCCAACAGCTTTTCCGCCTCTTTATCCAGAAAGCCGATTATCACTCCTTAACAATAACGAGTCGCGTTATGAAAATCAATTTGAAGCCGATAATAACTTTTGCTATATTACTTGCATCATGACACCTCGCTGCGTCACAAAGCTGCGTCCCATCAGCCAGCGTGCGAATCTTTTCGCCGGCGATTAGTTTCTCTTTTACGTTCAGAGTGCAAGCTTCAGCTTGTTTTCCGCTAACCTTATCGACGCGATAAATCGCGCACTCTAAAAAGGAGAGATCATGACACCATCAACAGAATTACAACGTCCCGTTATCAAAACCGAACTTCCGGGACCGAAATCACTTGAAATAATCAACGCCGACAAAAAGTACGTCACGCCGAGCTATCCGCGCCCTGACTACAAACTCGTCGCCGATCACGCGAGCGGAGTTTGGATCACCGACCCGGACGGCAACGTGTTTTTAGATTGCAACGCAGGCGTCGCCGTCTGCTCGACCGGACATTGCCATCCCGAGGTAGTTGCCGCTATTCAGAAGCAAGTAAGTGAGCTTATTCATCTTTGCGGCACTGACTTTTACTATCGTCATATGCCTGAGCTCGGCAAAAAGCTGAGCGACATTGTGCCGATCGACGGCGAGTGTCGAACACACTTTGCGAATAGCGGTGCCGAGGCAATCGAGACAGCGTTAAAGCTCGCGATGTATCACACGCGGCGGCAGAAGTTTGTATCGTTCTACGGCTCGTTTCACGGACGAACACTTGGAGCGCTGAGCTTAACGAGTTCTAAAAAAGCTCAGCGGCTCGGCTTTATGCGCTCGGCGCTAGATGTCGTTCATATACCGTATCCGAACAAGTTTCGGCACTTTGTCACCGATCAACCAACCGATGAAGCGACGATCACACGCGACGTTATCAACTGGCTTGAAAACCGCGTATTTCAGACGACGACGCCGCCGGAAGAAGTCGCCGGCATCGTTCTCGAAGTCGTGCAGGGCGAAGGCGGTTACATTCCCGCCCCGACGGCGTTCGTAAAGGAACTTCGCCGCATCTGCGACGAAAACGGCATCATGCTGATCGTTGACGAAGTCCAATCCGGCATGGGCCGCACGGGCAAAATGTTCGCGCTCGATCATCACGAAGGCGTCAAAGCCGACATCGTGTGTCTCGCGAAAGGGCTCGGCTCGGGCATGCCGATCGGCGCCTGCGTCGCTCGATCCGACATTATGGATTGGCACAAGGGAGCGCACGCATCGACGTTCGGCGGCAATCCGGTCGCCCTTGCATCGGCGCTCAAAACAATTGAATTACTAGAAGGCGGCCTTGTCGAAAACGCCCGCGAAGTCGGCGCTTATCTCGAAGCCGGACTCAATAAATTAAAAGACAAATACGATTGCATCGGCGACGTTCGCGGCCTAGGAATGATGCTCGGCGTCGAGTTTGTCGCCGGAACGCGGACGCCCTCGTCCGCCTCTTCGCTCGGACCGCGCGCGCCTGATCCCAAGCTCCGCGACGCCGTCGAAATGGCCTGCTTCAATCGCGGCCTCATCATCCTCGGCTGCGGTGCGAATTCAATCCGCTTCTCGCCGCCGTTGATCCTGGCGAAAGAGCATGTCGATGTCGCTCTTGAGATCTTCGATGAAGCCATCGCCGGGTCAATTTAACTAGATTTGCCACGAATGCACGAATGGACACGAATCAGAACCATCTTCTAATTCGTGTCCATTTGTGTTAATTCGTGGCTAAATTCTTACGCCTTTGCTTTTTTGACTTCTTCGATCATCACCGGCACCGCCTCAAAAAGGTCACCGACGATTCCGTAATCCGCAATGTCGAAGATCGGTGCCTCGGCGTCTTTATTGATGGCAACGATCGTCGAAGAATTCTTCATCCCGACGATGTGTTGAATTGCACCTGAGATGCCGAGAGCGATGTAAACTTTCGGCGTGACAGTTTGCCCTGACGAACCGATCTGACGGTCGATCGGCAGCCATTCGGCGTCGCAGATCGGTCGCGAAGCCGCGAGATCTGCGCCGAGTGCGTCGGCAAGTTGTTGAGCGACTGCAATATTCTCCTGCGACTTGATGCCGCGGCCGATTGCGACGATGATCTCGGATTTTGTAAGATCAACCAACGCTTTTGCTTCCTGAAACGGCGCTTCCGGCGTCATGCGAACATCGCCGACCGTGACTTCCATCGCCTCAACGCTCGCACTTCCCTTTTCCGCCGCATCGCCGCGAAACGCGCCGCTCTGAAACGTAATAAAATACGGAGCTTCGCCGCCGATAGTGACATCGGCATCGAGCTTGCCAAGGAAAATTCGCCGCGTTAGAACAAGCTTACCGTTGTCGCTTTTGAATCTGATGCAATCGCCGACGACTTCGCGTCCAAGACGAGCCGCAACCTTCGGCGCAAAATCGCGCACCTGATAAGTGTGCGACATCATGACGTATTGCGGATTCGTTATTTTGATGATTTGTTCCCACGCATCCGCGTACGCATCTGGCGTGTATGTGCCGAGTTTCTCGTTTTTCGCGACGATGACCTTTTCGAGATCATATTGCGCGATCTCTTGCGCCAATGCGCAATCTTTATCGCACGGCAAAACTGCCGCGACTTTCATGCTCAAATCTTTTGCGATTACTTGCGCCGCCGTGATCGCTTCGAGCGAGGTTTTGTTGAGGACGCAATCTTTATGTTCGATAAATACGAGTATCATAAAAAATCTTCATTCATTAATAATTAGTAATTAGCTGATTAGTAATTACTAATTGGATCAGATAACTCTGACTTCTGATCTAAGTTTCTCAACCAATTCAATTGCTCCGGCTTTGGCGTCGCCATTGCCGAGAATTTGTGTCTGCTTGGTTTTAAGCGGCATGTAAACCTTTTCGATCTTTGCAGCCGATGAGAACGCCTCGATATTTGGCGTCACGTCGCGAATCCCTTTCGACTTCGCGGCCATGATGCCTTTCAAACTCGCGTAACGAATCTGCGAAATGCCCGATTGTATCGTCATCAGCGCCGGCAGCTTATACGTAAACCACTGATACCATCCGCTCTCGAGTTCGCGTTTGACGCGCAAAGTTTCGCCGAGACTCGCGCGATCGACTTCGATCACGATCGTCGCGTGCGGCACGCCCAGCAGCTCGGCCAAAATCACGCCGGTCTGTCCATAACTCGCGTCATCCGATTGCAAACCTGTAAATACAAGATCAGCATTTTCTTCGCGAATCGCATCTGCAATCGCATTTGCTATCTGATAGGCAGATAAAGACTTGCTGTCCTCGACAACGACGTGGATCGCACGATGAGCGCCGCGAGCGAGAGCATCTTTTATAACCGTTTTTGCACCGGCAGGGCCGAGCGTGCAGACGACGACCTCACCTTCGCCTTTTGCTTCGACGGTTCTGAGCGCTTCTTCGAGCGCATAACCGTCAGACTCGTTTGTCTGCTGCGCGACGTCAGCCTCGTTTATCCATTTTTCGTCGCCCGCAATGCGCAAAACCGCATCTTTGTTGGCGACTTGTTTCATTAAAACAATTATTTTCATTCAATTACTTACCTGACAGTTTCCTGATAATTGACTTGGCAAGATTTTCGTTAATTTCTTTATGTCGTGGAACGGGCTGTGATTGTTTGGTCTGTTGGTTTGTGTACCAGTCGTGCTTGCCACCGTGTCGTATCAGAACACAACCCATCGCTTCCAGCCGCTTAATGAGATCGCGTCGTTTCATTAAGCAAGAACCAATTCTTCTACTCGACGAACAAAAGGAATCTGATTAGCTTCAAGATCGGTCAGTAAATCCTTGAGATTTTCTGTCAGCTCATCTTTAGAATATCCTTGCGTTTCATAATCGGGATATTCGTTTAGATGGCCAATAAAAAAGTCGCCGTCTTGCCAATATGTGTATTCGAGCGTGCGCATTGTTTTAATTTATTCCTCGTAACGCTTAAATATCAAACACGCATTCGTCCCGCCAAAGCCGAAATTGTTCGACAGCACATATTCGACCGACGCATCGCGAGCGACGTGCGGAATGTAATCGAGATCACAATCGGGATCGGGAATCTCGTAATTTATCGTCGGCGGCAGTTTGTTTTCCATCATCGCTTTGATGGAAAAGACAGCTTCGAGACCGCCGGCGGCGCCGAGTGCGTGGCCGGTCATTGACTTTGTCGAACTGACCGGAATTTTGTAAGCGTCGTCGCCAAAAACTTTTTTTATCGCGAGCGTTTCAAATTTGTCGTTGTAGGGCGTCGAAGTGCCGTGAGCATTTATGTAACCGATGTCCGAAGGTGAAATTCCGGCGTCCGTGATCGCACGTTCCATAACACGAATCGCGCCCGAGCCGCTCTCATCCGGCATCGTAACGTGAAACGCGTCGCCCGACATTCCGTAACCGACGATCTCAGCTAAAATGTTCGCACCGCGCTTCTTTGCAAATTCTAATTCTTCGAGAATTAACAACCCGGCACCTTCGCCGATGACAAAACCGTCACGCTCGGCATCGAACGGACGCGACGCATGTTGCGGATCATCGTTGCGTGTTGAAAGCGCTCGCATCGAAGCAAAACCTGCAACCGACATCGGCGTGATCGCACTCTCGGCACCGCCACAGATCATCGCGTCGGCGTCGCCGCGTTCGATAAGTCGAAAGCTGTCACCGATCGCGTGTGCACCGGCCGAACACGCCGTTGCCGTCGCCGAATTCGGCCCCTTTGCGCCGTGTCGAATCGAGACATTACCGGAAGCAAGATTGACGATCGCAGAAACGATAAAGAACGGTGAAACGCGATCGGGTCCAGAACTGAGCAGTTTTTCGTGCTCACGTTCGATAGCCCAGAAGTCCCCGATGCCCGAACTGATATACGTCCCGACCATGTCGGCGTTTGATTCGTCGATGACAAGCCCGCTGTGCTTTACTGCTTCATCCGAAGCAGCGAGTGCAAAGTGCGTAAACGCGCCCATTCGACGCGCTTCCTTTTTGTCGAGAAAATTCAGCGGATCAAAATCCTTAACTTCGCAAGCAAATTTAACCGAAAACTTTTCAGTGTCGAACTTTTTGATCAAGTCCGCACCGTTGGCCCCCGACATCAAAGCGCTCCACGTCGTCGCCACATCGTTGCCGACAGGCGTCACCAAACCGAGTCCTGTTACTACTACTCGACGCTTCATAGCGTGTTCGTCGCTCGTTGATCGTTGTTCGTTGGAAGCACCGCATATAAAACTACGATCAACGAACAACCATCGACAAACTATCCTTTATGCTGCTCAACGTACGCGTAAGCATCGCGAACGCTCTGGATCTTTTCAGCGTCTTCGTCGGGAATTTCGATATCGAATTCCTCTTCGAAACGCATCACGAGCTCAACGAGGTCGAGCGAATCCGCGCCGAGATCCTCGATAAAGCGCGCGTTCTCCGTCACTTCGGCGTCATCGACACCGAGTTCGTCCACGATGATTTGTTTAATCTTATCTTGTACTTCTGACATAGTTTCTCCTTTTTATAAGTTCGAATTTAGAGTATTGCTCAAACTGATCGAGTCTTCAATATTACTATAGATCGCGTCGCGTTCGATCTGTCGGACAAGCCCCGTTAGCACTTTGCCCGGGCCGATCTCGATAAATTTTGTCACGCCGCTCGTGGTCATATTTTGAATTGTCTCAAGCCAGAGCACCGGCGACGAAACTTGTTGAGTCAACTTATCGCAGACTGAGTTTGCATTCGTGTTAACGGCGGCATCGACATTATGAACCACCGGGAATTTCACGTCACCGTAACTCAGTTCGGCGAGATCGACGGCCAGCTTTTCCTGTGCCGGCATCATCAACGCACAGTGAAACGGTGCGGAAACATTTAATTTTATCGCCCGCTTTGCGCCTTTCTCTTTCAAAATCTCACACGCCCGATCAACAGCTTCTGTGTTTCCAGCGATTACAACTTGTGACGGCGAATTTATGTTCGCCGGCGAACAAACTTGTCCTTGTGCAGCCTCAGCACAACCGGCCTCAACCGTCGCAGCATCAAGTCCGAGTATCGCGGCCATCGCTCCGACGCCAACGGGAACAGCCTCTTGCATATAAGTGCCGCGTTTTCGCACCGTGCGAACAGCGTCGGCAAAATCGAGAACGCCAGCCGCAACCAACGCAGAATATTCACCCAATGAGTGACCCGCGACAAAATTCGGTTCGGTCAAACCCTCAGCGATCGCCGTGCGATAAGCCGCGACCGAAGTTGTCAAAATTGCCGGCTGCGTGTTTGCAGTTAATTGCAGATCGGCTTCGTCGCCCGCAAAACACATCGCAGACAAATTGAAACCAAGCGCATCGTCAGCAGTTTCAAACGTCTCACGCGCCGTCGGAAAGTTATCAAATAACTCTTTTCCCATTCCCACGGATTGCGATCCCTGACCTGGAAAAATGAACCCGATTGCGGATTGCGGATTGCGGATTGCGGATTGCTGGTCACTCATCGCTTTCTGCCTCTCGCGGTGTTGATAGAAGCAACGAAAATCGCGGTCAGTTGATTGGCTTCATCAAGCAACTCGACAACTTTTTCCTTTCTTGTCAATTTTCCTTCGACGACAAATTCTATCCAAAATGCGGACTCGTCAGCCTCTTCTTCAACCGTTCCCATTTTTGCTATAAAGTCGGCATTCGATTTTGCTCGGCATGCCGCGCGATAGTTTGCAGGCACCGATGTGCTCGAACGTGTCAGTTGCCCTCCGACGTGTCGTCCTAAATACGTCTTAGGAAAACTCTCAACCAAACGCAAGACTCTCAACGCAAAATCCCTGGTCCGTTTTTTTCAATTCATCTTGCGTCATCTTTGAATCCGCAATCCGCAATCCGCGATCCGCAATTAGAACTGAATCACGCTCGCGCCCCACGTCACGCCGCCGCCGAAAGCTGTCAGCAAAACGAGGTCACCTTCTTTAATTTTGCCGCTCTGCAGACATTCGTCGAGCGCGATCGGTATCGACGCCGACGATGTGTTGCCGGTTTGGGCGATGTTCGAATAAACTTTTTCGTCCGATACGCCGAGACGTTGAGCGACGGCGTCGGTGATCCGTTGATTCGCCTGATGCGGAATTATCATCGCAACTTCGTCGATGGTGCGGCCGGCTTTTTCGAGCATTTCGAGCGAAATATCGGCCATCGAACGCACGGCAAGCTTGAAGATCTCGTTGCCCTTCATCGTGAAGTAGTGCATTCGATTGTCGATCGTTTCGTGCGACGTGCCGAACTTTGTTCCGCCGCCGCGAGCGTAGAGCGACTCTTCGTAGCGTCCGTCCGATCGAATCTTTGTCGAAAGAACGCCTTTGCCTTTCTCAACTGGACCCAACACCGCTGCACCGGCTCCATCGCCGAAAATCACACAGGTTGTTCGATCGGTATAATCGACATACTTTGTCAGAACTTCCGCGCCGATGACGAGTGCGTAACGAATCTGGCCGGTGCGAATCATCGATTCGACCATCGAGATGCCGTAAATAAAACCTGAGCACGCCGCGAAAACATCCATTCCCGCTGCGTTATCGCAGCCAAGCTCGGCTTGGATCAAACAACCTGTCGAAGGCAATATCTGATCTGGCGTCGTCGTCGCGCAGATAATAATGTCGATGTCTTTAGGCTCGATGCCTGAGCGCGTCAGTGCTAGTCGAGCCGAGCTCACCGCAAACTGCGAAGTGTATTCGTTGTCAGCAGCTTTGTATCGTTGCTTGATTCCGGTGCGCGTGGTTATCCACTCATCGTTGGTGTCAACCAACTTTTCCAGATCGGCATTTGTCAAAATGCCTTTTGGATAAGCGTGTCCCATCCCGATGATGCCCGCGTTTTGAGTCATTATTGAATTCAGATTTTAAATTATCGAATCGGCGTGTTCAATCACAGAATCAAAAACTTAGTCGCTGTTCTTGACGTCGATAACCTGACGGCCTTTGTATGTGCCGGTTTTTGCGTCGATGCGGTGCGGCATTTTTGCCTCGCCCGAATCTTTATCTAAATAAAATTGTGGCGTTTTGAGCGCGTCATGCGCACGACGTGTCCGCGTGCGCGCTTTGGAATGTCTTCGTTTTGGATTTGGCATATATTCTATTTGCGATTTGCGAATTTCAATTTGCGAATGAGAATCCGTTTCTTTCAATCGCAAATCGCAAATCTAAAATCAAAAATCTTTAAGGGCCGCCCATCGCGGGTCGATCTCTTCCCTGTCACAACTACAATCTATCAAATTACGGTTAGCGCCGCATTTCGGACAAAGGCCGCGACAATCTTCTCTACAAAACATCTGCTCAGGCAGTGCGAGCAAAATTTGCTCACGAACGACCTCAGCGAGGTCCACGCGGCCGCCGATCACGAGCGATTCATCCATATCGGCGACTGACAGCTCAGTTTCGGCTTTTTCCGATTCGTGACTTGCGTCGATAAAAACATCGTCGAACGCAATCTCGATCTTTCGCCGTAAAGCCTCAAGGCAGCGAGTGCAGTCAATCGCAACTTCAGCCGTGACCATTCCGCGAATGTGAACCCGCTCGTCGTCACGATACGTCTCGCCGTCGAATCGCGCATCACCGGCGACTTCGCCCTCGCCCTCAAGATCGATCAGCGCGCCGGCAAACTCAGTCTTCAGCTTTTTGGGCGAAGTTCCTACACTGGCAAGATCGATCAACATGTCAAAATCTTTGCCGCACTCTTTTGCGGCACGAAGCAAAGTTGTAATTATAGCCGCTCAAGCCGGTGTGTCAATGTAGTGCCGAGGGTGGTGGCTCAGTTTGTCCTTACGCATCTCTCAGGTTCTTTGTGCTTTGTCTTCTTTGCTTTCTTTTTTTGTGTCTTTTGCGTCTTTGCAGGAGATAAGATTTTTCCACGCAAAGACGCAAAGAAAGCAAAGGAAAGCGAAAGTCCTCATCTTGATTTGTCTCTTCTTTGCGTTCTTGGCGTCTTTGCGTGAAACAGTTTTTTATCACGCAAAGGAAAACTTTGAAGCGCATCTTTCGCTGCTCTACGGTCAGCCTTTCGCTGTTCCGACGGCTTCATCAAGACGCCTAAAGCCGTGAGCATTAAGTAAGTTGGCCAGCCCGTTATTAATTTCTCTCGCAAATGACGGCCCGCCATAAACAAAACCCGTGTAAGCCTGAAGCAGCGATGCTCCGGCAGCGATCTTAGCGAACGCATCTTCGGCAGAAAAAACGCCACCGACGCCGATGATCGGCAGTTTGCCTTTTGAATATCGGTAGATTGTCGAGATCACTTCGTTCGAGCGATTAGCTAATGGCTTACCACTCAGCCCACCGTCGCTAAATTGTTGCACGTTCGCTGTTTTCAAACCATCACGTGAGATCGTCGTATTCGTCGCAATGACGCCATCGACTTTGTGCGACAAACAGACATCAGTTGCACTTTCGATCTCTGAATCAGTCAGATCAGGCGCGATCTTTACCAGTAAAGGTTTGCCGCCCAATTCGGCATTTCGCTTCTGAAGAGCAGAGAGTAAAGCGTCGAGACTTTTTGTCTGCTGCAGGTCACGCAGATTTGGCGTGTTAGGGGACGAAATGTTGATCGCGACATATTCTGCAATCGGATTAACGATCTCGAAACACGCGAGATAATTTTCGACAGCGTCGTCATTAGAAACATCTTTGTTCTTACCGATGTTTACACCAACCACACAACGGCGTTGAAGTTTCGAGAGTCGCTTAGCAATAACTTCCGCTCCGTCGTTATTAAAACCGAGTCGATTAATGAGAGCGTTGTCGTCGGGCAACCGAAAGATGCGCGGTTTCGGATCGCCTTTCTGTGGTTGTAGAGTCACTGTCCCGACTTCGACAAAACCAAAGCCAAGCGACGCAAGTTGATTTACAACTACGCCATTTTTATCAAAACCGGCCGCGACGCCAAGTGGATTTGCAAACTTCAAACCGAACCGCTCGATCTCGCCAAAACCAAAGTCATTGTCGCAATAAAACGGCGATGCAAGACCTGATCTCAACGCCTTCATGCCGATCTCGTGCGCGCTTTCGGCATCGAGCCGGAACATCAGCGGACGGACAATGTTTTCCCAAAACAACATCTCGATAGATTTTAGTGAATCGCCAAGAGATTAGCCACGAAAGCACGAATAAGAAGGGAAAAAAAACTTTCGTGCATTCGTGGCTATTTTCTACCAAACTTTGAACTTTGAACCTTGCTTTGCTACGATTTGCAACGAATGGGTGACGAGGTAAATTTGATAGAAAAGTCGCGGATAATGGACGCGACGTCGATGAATCGTGCGCTTCGCAGGCTCGCGACCGAGATCGTCGAGACGAACCAAGGTGCCGAAGGCCTTTATCTTGTCGGCATCAGACGACGCGGCGTGCCGCTCGCGACGCGCATCCGCGACAAGATCGAAAAGCTCGAGGGCGTCAAACCGCTTTACGGAATTATCGACATAACTTTGTATCGTGACGATCTCTCGACCGTCGGCGCAAATCCGGTCGTCAATCGCACCGAGCTCGATGAAGACATAGACGGCAAAAACATCGTTCTCATCGACGACGTGCTTTATACGGGCCGCACAATTCGCGCCGCACTTGATCAAATCATGGATTTCGGTCGCCCGAAAAAAGTGCAGCTTGCCGTGCTCGTCGATCGCGGCCGCGAACATCGTGAGCTGCCGATCCAAGCTGACTTCGTTGGCAAGCATGTGCAAACAACTGCCGACGAGATTATCAAGGTGATGCTAAAAGAATTCGACGAAGTCGAAGCCGTCGGCGTTTTTGAAAGAACATGATCTTTGAGATCGTCAGTGAGATCGCGAATATCAAAACGATTGCCGAAGGCGGCTCGCTTCGTGTCAGACAACTTTTGATTAAAAAGTATGGAAAAGGCCGTTGGCGCAAGAAAAAAGGAATCGCAACTGTTAAACTCAAGGATGGTAGTTTGCACTTGGCTGAAATTCATTGGCATGAGGCTCACGGAATTGGAAAGCGAGACATTAAAATTAAGTTTCCATTCCTCGACTAAGTTATGAAAGCACCGCAGTTTGTTGTCTGCCTAAATAATGACGGCTACGCCGCTTCGCTTGAAGTCGGCAAATTGTATCGCATTGTTGCAGACAAAAAAGCCGAAAAACTCGGAGGTCTTCGCGTGATAGACGAAGACGGCGAAGATTATTTTTACGACTCAGAGATGTTCTGCCATTTGCAGGTGCCGCCTGTCGTAGCTCAGACACTGATCTCAGTTTCAAAGCAAGGTTAACGCCTTGCTTTTTTTGAATGGAAAAACCATTTCGACGAAGAGATTTGCTCGGAATCCGCGACTTAACACCCGCGGAGATCGTCGGCATTCTAGATACTGCGGAAAATTTTAGCGAGATCTCGACGCGCGAAGTTAAGAAGGTTCCTGCTCTACGCGGCAAGACGATCATCAACTTATTTTTTGAAGCTTCAACTCGCACGCGCACGTCGTTCGAACTCGCTGCAAAACGTCTCTCAGCCGACGCCGTGAACATCAGCGTTTCGTCGTCAAGTTTGTCGAAAGGTGAAACCTTGCTCGACACCGCGCTCAATCTCGACGCGATGGCGCCGGATTGCATCGTCGTGCGGCACTCATCCGCCGGCGTGCCGCATCAGCTTGCAAAAGTAAGTCGCGCCGCGATCGTCAACGCCGGCGACGGAGCCAACGAACATCCGACACAAGCGTTGCTCGACGCGATGACGATTCGCGAACACAAAAAGCAAATCGACGGCCTCGAAGTCGCCATCGTCGGCGACATTTTGCACAGCCGCGTCGCGCGCTCTAACATACATTTATTGACAAAGCTCGGCGCAAAAGTTCGCGTCGCCGGCCCGGGCACGCTGGTGCCACGAGATTTTGGTGCGCTCGTCGGACTGGAGGGGCGAGCATCCTGCTCTCCCGCTGCGGCGGAGGCGACAGGCGAGCAAGATGCTCGCCCCTCCAGTCTTCAAGTTTGCGATCACGTGGAAGATGCAATTAATAAAGCCGATGTCGTGATGATCTTGCGAATTCAACGCGAGCGGCAAGACTCGGCCTACTTCCCAACACTGCGCGAATATGCAATTCATTACGGCCTGACTAACGAACGGCTCGATCTCGCGAAACGCGACGCGATCGTTCTGCATCCGGGCCCGATGAACCGCGGCATCGAGATCGCTTCGGATGTTGCCGACAGCTCGCGTTCGCTAATATTAGATCAAGTAAAATATGGCGTCGCCGTGCGAATGGCGGTGCTTTATCTCGCAACTGGAGGAGTTGCAGAAGCCCGCACGGAGTAAGGGCACCTATTAAGAAGATATGAACCTACTAATTAAAAACGGTCACCTTATCGATCCGGCCGCTCAGGAAAACACGGGAATGTCCGTCCTGATCGAGGACGGGAAAGTTACGGCGTGGATCAAGCCGGGCGAAGGCGAGCCTGAGGGCTGCGAAGTTTTCGATGCAAGCGGTTTGCTTGTAGCACCGGGATTTATCGACATGCATGTTCACCTGCGTGAGCCGGGGCAGGAGCATAAAGAGACTATCGCGAGCGGTTGTGCGGCGGCGGTCGCGGGCGGCTGGACGAGCGTTTGCCCGATGCCGAACACCAATCCGGTCAACGACAACGCTGCGATCACGCGTTACATGATCGAACAGGCCGAGCGCGCAAATTCGGCGAATGTTTTTCCGATCGGCGCGATCACAAAGTCTTCGGATGGCAGCGAGCTGGCCGAGATGGGCGAGATGAAAGCCGCCGGTGCGGTCGCGGTGTCGGACGACGGTCGTCCGGTGCCGAATGCCGGCATCATGCGGCGCGCTATGCAGTACGCCCGCGACTTCGATCTGCCGGTTATCGATCATTGCGAGGACAAATCGCTTGCATCCGGCGGCGTGATGCACGAAGGCAAAATCTCCTTGCTGCTTGGTCTCAAGGGAATGCCCGCACTTGCCGAAGACATCGACGCGGTTCGCGACATTTTCCTCGCAAAGGAAACCGACGCACACATTCACATCGCGCATGTCTCGACAATGGGAGCGATCGAGGCCGTTCGCCGCGCCAAACACGAAGGCATTAACGTCACCTGCGAAGTCACGCCACATCATTTCACATTGACGGATAGAGCGGTCGAGGGTTACGACACAAACACAAAAATGGCGCCGCCGCTCCGCAGCGAGGAGCATCGCGAAGCAATCATCGATGGCATAAAAGACGGCACGATCGATGCCATCGCAACCGATCACGCACCGCATCACGCCGACGAAAAAGCACTCGAATACGACCGTGCTCCATTCGGCATCACCGGCCTTGAACCCGCCGTCGGTCTCGCATTCAACGAACTTGTGCACAAAGGCATAATCGGTCTCGAACGACTTGTCGAGATGTGCTCGACAAATCCTGCGCGAATTTTCAAGCTCACGGGCCGCGGCACGCTCACGCCCGGCTCCATAGCTGACGTGACGATAATTGACCCGGAATTAACCTGGACTTACACTAATGCCGAATCGCGTTCAAAGTCGCACAACTCTCCTTACGACGGCTGGCAATTTCGCGGCGCACCGGTTGCGACTATCGTCGGCGGCAAGATCGTTTATCGACGCGAGACAATGTCCGTAGCCCGCACGTAAGTAAGGGCTCCATTTGGCTAAAGGCTACGTTGGTTTTTTTAGGAGTGAACAATGAAAATATTCTTTCTTTGCACCATTCTTCTTCTAACTCTGACAGTTTCTCTCGCGGCGCAGAACAAAAGCATTTACACCAGCACGTCGGATAAGATCTGCAAAGCGCAAAAAGCTAACGATGACGAAGGCGGTGATTATATCGGCATCTGCCCGGGCGTCGGCAGTTACAAACTCAAGTTGATCGAGGGCGATCTCAGGCAGACGCTTTTTGTTATCACGCCAAAGAAAAAGGAACATCCGCTGCGTTTTAACGAATTTTATTACTCGTTCTCGGCGATCGGCGACAAGGTCGAATGGCGAACAAAACGAGGCGTGCCATTTGCGCTGATCGCAAGATACAACGTCGCCGACGTTGAGAATTCGGAAAAGCGAACTTCCTATTTGATGGTCGTAAAGATCACAAAGTCGTTCTCGTGCGTGACCGATGTCGTTCTGCCCGGAGCAAAGCAAAACGAAGAGGCACGCAAACTCGCCGACACGGCTTCGACACGAGCGTGCAAAGTTGCGGGTCAGTAGTCTTTAAAATATTGAGTAGATAAACGGTGCAAGTGCCGACGACTGCGCGAAAACCAACAGCGTGCCGAGCAGCACAAGAATAAAGATCATCGGCAACAGCCAATATTTTTTGTTCTCGCGAAAGAACATCCAGAATTCGCGTAATAACTGAAATCTTTTCATCGTCTAAAACAGCCTCTCGAACCTTTCCTTCGACTGCCGCGTCATTTTACGTTTGTGCCAGTAACTCGTACGCGACTTACCTCGCAGATCGAGCGGATCGCGACCGGCAAGTCTCGAGATTATCCCATACGGCACGAATATCAAAAAATATACGAGCGTCAGTAAAATGCGGCTGTTCACATAGCCGAGCGCGAACGCGAGCGTCATCCAACCTCTGTGAAATAGAATTGCGAGTTGCGGAACGAACGCGCCGATGATTGCGAGAACGATCGCGATCGCGGCAAGAACAGACATAACTGTTAGCCGTTCGCGATACCAAAAAAATACCGCGATCACGCCGAGCACGACCGCGACGATCAATGCCGTCTTCCGCGCTTCGTTTTGCGTTACCTCTCGCCTATTGCTTTGCATAAATTTAATCTAGCGGCAGCTCGGCTTCGTTCACGATGTATTCATCCCGCATCGGCTGATCGCCTTTTTCAAGCAGAAAGTTACCGATCGCAAGATAGTCCATTCCGGTTCGCATAAAACATCGATACGCATCATCGGGTGTTGCGACGATCGGTTCGCCACGCACGTTGAACGACGTGTTGATCAAAACGGAATCGCCCGTGAGCTCGCCGAAGTTTTTTATCAAATCGTAAAAACGTTCGTTCGTTTCGCGAATCACCGTTTGAATTCGCGCCGAAAGATCGACATGCGTCACCGCAGGGATTCGCGATCGTGCGATCTTTAATTTATCGAGACCCGAAGCCGTCTCGTCGTTTGCGATACGCTGGCTTTCCGCGACCGGCGCGACAAGCAGCATGTATGGAGAGTCGCCGTCGAGTTCAAAATAACTCGACGCTTTATCGCTAACGACGGCCGGTGCGAACGGCCGAAAAGATTCGCGATACTTGATCTTCAAATTCATCTTCGATTGCATTTCCGCGTCGTGCGGATCGCCGAGAATGCT
>Ga0187894_10003145_pt1 | contig 18862 bp, 17 predicted proteins | sample GBC1701081metaG_FD_136650 | JGI IMG/M metagenome (GOLD analysis project Ga0187894, IMG submission 136650) | White microbial mat communities from a lava cave in the Kipuka Kanohina Cave System on the Island of Hawaii, USA - GBC170108-1 metaG ...
CGCACTGGCTGATGAAGGAACCCGATCTCGAGGAAGAGGCGCTGCGCGCCATCGCCCATGGCGGGCGCATCGAGATCAAGCGCCAGACCCTGGCCGACTCCTTCTCGCCGGTGGTGATGACGGCGCCTGATGGTTCGAGCCGCACCATCACGCTGAACGCCATTGCGCCCGGTCGCGCGATGGCCACCATCCAGGTCGACAAGCCAGGCCTCTACAAGTTCGACGACGGCAAGCTCAAGACCGTGGCCGCCGTCGGCAATCCCGATCCGCTCGAATTCTCCGACGTGCGCGCCACGCCCGCCAAGCTCAAGCCGCTGGCCGATGCCTCGGGTGGCGGCGTCATCTGGCTGGCCGACGTGCCCGATCCCGACGTGCGGCGTGTCGCGTCCAACCGCATCGCCTATGGCGACTCCTGGATCGGCCTGCGCCGCAACGACAGCTACGCGGTCACCGGCGTGAACCGCTACCCGCTGCTGCCCGGCCTGGTGATCGCGCTCGCCTTCCTGCTGGGCATCGGGCTCGCCTGGTTCCGCGAGGGCAAGTAGGCGCGGTTTTCGGACCGCGCGCGTCCACGCGCGCATCGGCGCGTCAGCGCCGACAATCGCTCGCTCTACGCGTCGCTGCGAGCGAGTGCGGGCGTGGACGCCCGCGGTCCGAAAAGTCACCGCCATGACCGCGTGACGCGGTACCTCATGAACGCCAGCGCGCGTTCGCGCGCGGCGAGCTTGTGCTCCAGGTCGGCGATGCGTCGTCGGGCTTGCGCCAGGTCATACACGTCGGCGGCAGGCGGCGGCTTGCGTGGCCGGCCCCGCTCGCGCAGCGCATCGACTCCGCCGCTGCGAAACCGGTCGTACCAGTCGTAGAGCAGTTGGCGCCGCAGGTTCAGCCGCCATGCCAGCCGGCCGACGCTCTCGCCGCCCTCCAGTTGCGCCAGCACGGCAAGCTTTAGCCGCAGCGCATGCCTGGCTGATGCGCCGTCATTGTCGCGGCAGACTGTTCCCGATATCGCCGCCTGGAATCGCGGACACGATATCGCAGTGTCGTCTGCGGGAAGTGCGCCAAGGGCGAGACGGGCCGCGCCGCGATTGACGGACGCCGGCGGGTGCACGTCGTCGACAACGATCGCTTCCCCGGCATCATGAACAGCATCGGGTGTCGAAAATCCTGTCCTCATTTTTGCCGCCTGAAATTGAGGATCGTCATGTCAAAACCGCCTGCGCAATCAGCGCGATTGGCGCAGTGCCTATTGTCGAGGAACGACAAGGGCTTGATTGCGCCCGATGGCGCCGACACCGATGGCGTCATCAGCGCTATCGCCGGTGCGCCGCGCGATCGCACCCTCTCGTATGGCCAAGCGTCACCATCGCGTGTGGGCATAGCCGCCACCACGGTTTGACGTGCAGGGTGTTGCCTGACGACGGCAACCAGCGAGACGCCCGTCTTGACCCGGCGGCGGCCTTGCCCTCTCACGCGGGGCCCACGAAACGCCCGTCAACCCGGCGGCGGTCTGCCGTTTAAACGCCCGGCCGGCGATACGCCCGTTCAGTCCCGACGTCTCAGGACCGGCCCCGGCGTCGGGTACGCTTCTTGCGTGCCGCTTCTATATTATATTCTTTAACAAAGAACAAGAAAAATCTACTGGATCCGGCACTTGGGCCGCACCCATGCGGCGGCGGCCCCCCGGGTGCCCCGGCCCGCCCGCCGCTATTTCAGCAGCGCCTGGATATCGGCCTTGGCGGCCATTTCCCGGGCGGTCTTGCCTGACTGGCTCTTGAGTGTCTTGTCGGCACCGGCCTTCAGCAGCGCCTGCACGACGGCGGCGTCCTTGTCGGCCGAGGCCGCCATGTGCAGCGGCGTCCAGCCGTCATAGTTGCCGCGCGCGTTGACCTGGGCGCCTTTGGACACCAGCAGGTCGATCATCGCCGCGGGGCCGTAGTAGGCCGCCGTGTGCAGCGGCGTCCAGCCTTCCTGCGTCTTGAGGTTCACATCGGCGCCGCAGCCGATCATCGCCGTGACCACGTCCATCTTCCGGTCACGCACGGCGAGCGAAAAATTCGTGTCGCCGCCCGAATCACGGCCGGCCGGATTGAGCTTCCGGCATTCCGCCGCCGACGGCGGCGCCGCATAGACCGACGGCGCCACGAGCGCGATGCCCATCAGCGCCAGCGCGCATCCGACAGCGCTGTACCGCCACGCTGCGGCCAATGTTTTCGTGTTTTGCATGACCATGATCCGAACCCTGCTTATGATGCCGACACATCACCGCCGTAGCACACGGCATGGCCGTTGCCAGTGCGTCAAAGCGCGGCCGATCTAGGCCGCCCCCTTGCGTCTACGTCGCCGCGTGACAGAGGAGCGTATTGTGGAACCGCGATGCAGATGCCTCGTCTCCTGGGCCGGCGGCCTCCTTGCACTCCTCGTGGCGGGCTGCTCGGCGGACTCGCAGGATCGTGTCGAGGCTGAGGTGAATCGGCTGGTGCAAACCGGGATGCCGCTTGCCACAGCAGCGTCGGCACTGACCGGCGCCGGGTTCAGTTGCGGCAGGAACGATCTGGCAGACATTGAGCCGGGAGACGTGCTCTGCACGCGCCAACGAAGCCACCGCATTGTGGCGACCTGCATTCATCGCGTTTTCATTGTCGCGGACGCTGCGAAGGTCGCTCGCCTGACCGTGCCGCCGCGCCTCTGTGCCAGTCTGTAGTCGTCCACCAGCGCGCGCGCTGGCGTGGCTCTTGCTGGGCAACCTGGAAGCGGTGCCGCCAGCAGCATGGCAACGCGATCTGAGCCGGAACGTATCGATACGGAGAGCCGCACGGCGGCCGGAACAGGAGACGGAAAATGGCCAAGAAGGAAATCATCTGCGCCTTCGGCACCGATGTCGATTCGGTTGCGGGCTGGATCGGATCCTATGGCGGTGGCGACTCGCCGTCGGACATTCAGCGCGGCGTCTTCGCCAGCGAGGTCGGTAACATCCGACTGCTGCGCCTGTTCAAGAAATACAATCTGAGAACCACTTTCTTCATCCCGGGCCACTCGATCGAGTCCTTCCCGGACCAGGTGAAGCGCATCGTCGATGAAGGCCATGAGATTGGCGCCCACGGCTATCTGCATGAGAACCCGATTGCGATGACGCCGACCCAGGAGGAGGCCGTGCTCGTGAAGAGCATCGAGCTGATCGAAAAGCTCTCCGGGAAACCGCCGCTCGGCTATGTCGCGCCCTGGTGGGAGATGTCGAATTCGACGGCGGCACTGCTCCAGAAATACGGCTTCAAATACGATCACAGCCAGGGCTACCGCGATTTCCAGCCTTTCTATGCGCGCGTCGGCGACGAATGGACGCTGATCGACTACGCCAAGAAAGCGGAAGAGTGGATGAAGCCGATGAAGCACGGCAAGGAGATCGACCTCGTCGAGATCGGCGCCAACTGGTACGTCGACGACTTGCCGCCGATGATGTTCATGAAAAAGGTGCCGAACAGCCACGGGTTCGTCAGTCCGCGCGATATCGAGGACCTGTGGCGCGATGCCTTCGACTGGGTCTATCGCGAGATGGACTATGCGGTCTTTGCCTTCACGATCCATCCCGACGTCAGCGGCCGGCCGCAGGTTCTGCTCATGCTCGAGCGCATGATCGAGCACATCAACGCTCACGACGGCATCACGTGGATGACCTTCGAGGAGATCGCCGAGGACTTCCGCAAGCGCTATCCTTTCGATAGTGGCAAGCGGCCGGAAGTGATCTGACGACGCGACGGTCGGCAGGCGGCAGGATCGCGCAGGCCGACCGAGGGAGGCTCCGATGTGCTCAGCCTGCGGATTCCCGGCTGCGCCCGGCCATTGGACCGAGGCCGGCGCCGCCTCGGCGCGGGACAGACTACGCAACCGCTTCAAGCGGGCCGAGGTGCTGAAGTCTGTCCTGTCGCCTTACGGCCTCACTGTCCATGACGGCGGACTGGTGCCCGGCATCCAGATCGCGACACTCTCGGGCAGCCACAGCATCGCACGTGACCTCGAAGAGCTCTGGGCAACAGCCGAACGGCTGGCGGGCCGGCCGATCGATCCGCTCGACCCGCACTTCATCGGTGACGCCCATGGGGGCCGCTAACCAGGCTGAGCGGGCCGACGGCCGGATGCGGCTGACCGTGCTCGGTGGGTTCCTGGGTTCCGGCAAGACGACGTGGCTGCGCCACCAGCTTCACGTCGGGCTCTATGAAGATGCGTTGGTGATCGTCAACGAGGCGGCCGAGACGGCGGTCGACGATGTGCTTCTGGCACAATCGTCGAAGCTGGCGGTGCTCGCCGGCGGTTGCGCCTGCTGCACGGCGCGGACAGAGCTGGTACGGCTTCTCAGGACGATCTGCGATGAGCGAACCCGAACGAGTTCTCGCGGCGAGCGGCTGGCGCGCATCGTGCTCGAGACCAGCGGACTTGCAGACCCTGGCCCGATTGTCGCCGCGATCCAGTCGGACCCGGTGCTGGTGAACCATATCGTTGTCCACGAGATCATCGTTGTCGTCGATGCGCTCCATGCACTGGCGCAACTGCGCGCCGATCTCCTGGGTCGCCGCCAGATCGAAAGCGCCGATCACCTCGTCATCGCCAAGGTGGATGCAGTCGAGACGGCGGGACTCGCCCGGTTGATCACGACGCTGAGCGTCCTCAACCCCGGTGCGGGGCTTTCAGGTGCCGTCAAGGGGACACCGTTGGAACTGCCAACGGCTGCGACCATAGAGCCGGAAAGCCTTCCCAGGCTCGACCGCGAGACAGAGCAGCCGTTGCTCTTTCCAACCAAGCTCAGGATCGACGGGCCGATCGACTGGATCACCTTCGGTGTCTGGCTCTCGGCACTCTTGCACGCGCGCGGCGATGACGTCGTGCGCGTCAAGGGCGTGGCACGCACGCCGGCCGGCCGGCTGCTGCTGCAGAGCGTGCGCAAGGTCGTGCAATCGCCGGAAATTCTGCCCGAGCAAGAAGACGATGACGATCGCGAGGACAATACGATCGTCGTCATCGGCCGTGGCTACCGCGCCGAGGATCTCCAGCGGTCTCTCGCCCGGTTCGCGGGAGCGTCACAGGGGAGCCGCGATTGAAGGGTAATGCTTCGCCGCCATTGTCGTCCTGAGCGAAGCGAAGGATCTTGCGTGGCGCTTGAGCCTGTTGTGATCCACCATGAACTCGTCAAGCGTCCGAAAAATGCTGTGACACGTATCCTTTTCGCTCGCCGCTACGTCTTGACCTCGAACCGGCGCCCTCGAACCCGGTCGGGAAGGCAGGAGGCTTTTCCCTAAGGGCAGGATGGTGGACGGTCATCAGCAAGATGGAGAATGTGTGATGACGATCTTAACGCATGTCTTCGTGGGCACGAACGACGTGGAGCGCGCACGCAAATTCTACGACGCGGTGCTTAGCGCCCTCGGTAGCAAGCGCGTGATGGACTTTGAGACTGGGTCAGGTTGGGGCAAGGAAGCGCCGGAGTTCTTGGTGACTATTCCCATCGACGGTCAGCCGGCCACACATGCCAACGGCGGCACCATCGGCTTCGCCGCGCCGAGCCGCAAGGCTGTGCAAGAGTTTCATAAGCTCGCCTTGGCCAACGATGGTAAGGACATAAGCGCGCCCAGCCCACGCCCGCAAATTACTCCGACCGCCTACGCTGCATATGTGCGTGACCCGGATGACAACAAGATTTGCACTTACTGCTACTTGCCCGAGTAAGTCACGCCGGCGCGCCTGACTCCAGACGCGCTGGCATACGGATTTGCTCATCAACGACACTCTGCAAGATTCAACGCGAGCGGCGACGGCGATGCCATGAAAATCCAGCCCCGAATCGATCCTACAGGGCTTGTTGATGTCCGCTACGCCGCGTTCCTGGAGACCGTGGCGCACAAGCGCGCGCCGCTTCATCGCTATTGCGCGCGCATGACCGGCTCCGTCATGGATGGCGAGGATATCATGCAAGAGGCGCTCTTCGAGGCCTATCGAAAGCTGGACTCACTCGATGATCCAAGCGCGTTGAGCGGGTGGCTGTTCCGCATCGCGCACAACCGCTGCATTGACTTCATCAGAAAGCGTGAAGCGCGCCAGCGTGCGGAAACGGATTTCGCGGAGGACGATATCATCCTGCCTGTCGAACCAGCCGGCACTGCAGCCGACCGCGCGATTGAGCGGTTGGTGATATCCTTGCCGCCCAAAGAACGCGCCTGCATTTTGCTCAAGGACGTTCTTGATCATTCGCTGGAGGAGATTGCCGAGCTTGTCGACTCCACAGTAGGCGGCGTCAAGGCCGCGTTGAATCGGGGCCGCACCAAGCTTGCGGCCTTGCCCCCGGTACCTGATCGGGTCGTCGAGCACGACTTGGAATTGATGAAACTGCTCAAGCGATATGTGGCGTTATTCAATCGCCGTGACTGGGACGGCGTGCGGGCACTCACGAGCGCCGATGCGCAGTTGCGCGTGTCGGACTGCTTCAGAGGCCGGTTGGCGGATTCGCCCTATTTTATCGAGTATGAGAAAACCCAGGACATCTGGAAAATGGCGGTCGGTGAGATGGATGGTGAGACCGTACTGATTGTGCTCTTCCTCGGCGCGAGCGGTTGGAGGCCGATCTATCCGGTTCGCATCCAGGCTGTCGGCGGGTTTATCAATCGCATTACCGACTACTATGCTTGCCCATGGATACTAGCGACGGCTGAAGCTGTGGTTGTCTCCGACGGAGTCTAGCTTCCGGCCCATCGGCGCGCTGAACTCGCCGCTGTGCCGCGCGATCCGAACGCGCTGGATTTTAGACAGTCTAGGACAACACGGCCCGCGTCGTTATGCGGCGCCAGGCTGAACCAGACATCCCCGCAGAAAAATGCCGACGGCCCGATCGACCCGTCGTGCGATCGCCGCCGAATCCGGGGCGGCAGCGATTCCGAGCACGGCGACACGCAAGGGCTCGCCGATCACCATCGCCATCAGCATCTCCGCAGCTTCCCTGGCATCGTCGAGCCGAAAGACGCCTTCGCGTCGTCTCGCTTCAAGCCAGACCGTCAGGTTATCGAGGCCACGCTGGGGACCCGCCGCATAGTAGCTGTGCACCATCGCCGGAAATTGCTGCGCCTCGGCGTAGATCAAGCGGTTGAGCGCCACCGTCTCTTCCGACAGCACCAGCAGCCCGAGGTCCAGCAGATATCGCCGCAGCGTTCGCTGTGCCTCAGCCGCGCCGTGACTGCTGTCATCGCTGATCTGCCTGTTCACCGCCTCCGATCGCATCGAGATAACGGCGCCAAAAAGATCCTCTTTCGTCGGGACCAGGCGATAGATCGTCTTCTTCGAGACACCGGCAGCCTGGGCCACGGCCTCCATGTTGGTGCCTCTGAAGCCAGACGCCAGAAAGATCCTGGTCGCGGCGCCGATGATCAGGCGCCGTGTCTCGGCGTCGCTGCGCTGTTGTCGCCGCCCGCGCGGCCTGCTCACCCCGTCCTGCATCCTGGCTCTGCTTTCCGCATTTTTCATCGTCATGGCATAACACCCCCTTGAAGGAAACTCACAAGTTTCCTAAATGCAGGCCGACATGAGCGCCCCCTGGCGGGCGCTGTCGGAGGCTGCTCCCATGGATGGCGGTAGATTGAATGACAACGCGCGGCCGGCTGACCCGGTCGCCTCTTCGGTTGCGGCGACGGAACTGCCCCCACGCACGCCATCGCGCCGCCGCATCGGACGAAAGTGGCTGCTGGCACCGCTAGGCGCCCTCGTGCTCGTCAGCACCGCGTGGTTCGGTTGGGACTGGTGGACGATCGGCCGGTTCCTGGAATCGACGGACGACGCCTATGTGAAGGCGGACTCGACCACGATCGCGCCCAAGGTGTCGGGCTACATTGCCGAGGTTCTGGTCCAGGACAACCAAGCGGTGGTGGCGGGACAACAGCTGGCCCGGATCGACGACCGCGACTATACCGTCGCCCTGGATCAGGCAAAGGCCAACGTCATCGCCGCCCAGGCGGAGATCGCCAATGCCGAGGCTGCGATCGAGCAGCAGGCGGCCGTGATCGATCAGGCCCGGGCGACCGTGACCGTGGACCAGGCGAACCTGATCTATGCCCAGCAGCAGTACGAGCGCTATACGGCGCTGGCCAAGAGCGGCGCCGGCACCGTTCAGCAGGCTCAGCAATATACCGCCAACATCCAGACCACGACCGCAACGCTGCGGCGCGACCAGGCGGCGGTGACGGCGGCCGAGAAGCAACTCGACGTCCTGCACGCACAGCTTCAGAAGGCGAAGGCGGCACTGGCGGCCAACCAGGCGGCAGAACGTCAGGCCGCCCTCAACCTCAGTTACACGGCCATCGCCGCGCCGATGGCCGGCACCGTCGGCAACCGCCGCCTGCGGGTTGGCCAGTATGTCCAGGCCGGCACGCCGCTGATGGCCGTGGTGCCGCTGGCCGAGACCTACGTGATCGCGAACTTCAAGGAGACACAGCTGACCGACGTCCATCCGGGTCAGCTGGTCGACATCTCCGTCGACACGTTTCCGGGCGTTGTCATCAAGGGCCATGTCAACAGCCTGGCGCCCGCCAGCGGCCAGGAATTCGCCCTGTTGCCGCCGGACAACGCGACCGGCAACTTCACCAAGATCGTCCAGCGTATCCCGGTCAAGGTGGTGCTGGAACGCTACGATCCGCTCCTGGGCCGGCTGCGCCCCGGCATGTCGGTGATCGCCACGATCGACACGAAGTCGGGCAACAGCAAGCCGGACGCCACCCCCAAGGACGCCGTCGCCACGCGGTGACGATCGCCAGCACTGTCCGGCCCGGAGGGCCACAGCCATGTCTTCCGCACGCATCGCGGCGGGCGCTCCGCCGGCCGGCCCGGTCGCAGGTGACCGCGCCAGCCTGACCACCTGGATTTGCGTCTGCTCCGGACTGCTCGGCGCCTTCATGGCGGTGCTGAACATCCAGATCACCAACGCCTCGCTGCCGCAGATCCAAGGCGGTATCGGCACCGGCGCCGACAACGGTCCCTGGATCTCGACGTCCTACCTGATCGGCGAGATCATCGTCATTCCGCTGACCGCCTATCTCAGCCAGGTCTTCTCATTCCGACGCTTCCTGCTGATCAACACGGCGCTGTTCCTGATCTTCTCGGTGGCCTGCGCCTTCGCCGCCAATCTCGGCCAGATGATCGCGCTGCGCGGCATCCAGGGATTCACCGGCGGCGTGCTGATCCCGATGGCCTTCACCCTGGTCATGACCAAGCTGCCGCTGTCCCAGCGGTCGATCGGCATGGCGCTGTTTGCCATCACGGCCACCTTTGCGCCGTCGATCGGTCCGACGATCGGCGGCTGGCTCACCGACCACTGGGGCTGGGAATATATCTTCTACCTCAACCTGGTGCCGGGCCTCTTCATGCTGGCCGGACTGTACGCCACGCTCGAGCGCGAGCCGATGCGGTTGCACCTGCTGAAAGAGGGTGACTGGTTCGGCATCGGCGCCATGGCGATCGGCCTGGCGGCCCTTCAAACGGTGCTGGAGGAAGGCAACAAGGACGACTGGTTCGGATCGCCCTTCATCGTCCGCCTGACCATGGTGGCCGTCGTCTTCCTGTCCCTGTTCGTCTGGATCGAACTGCGGACCGCCAAGCCGGCCGTCGATCTGCGGCTGTTGTTCCGCCGGAACTTCGGCTTCGGCACGCTGGCCAACGTCTTCCTCGGCTTCAATCTCTACGGCAGCGCCTATCTGCTGCCGCAATATCTGGCCCAGGTGCAGCACTACGATTCACAGCAGATCGGACTTGTCGTCGCCTGGGTCGGCCTGCCCCAGCTGCTGATCATTCCGCTGGTGCCGTTGATGATGAAACGGCTCGACGCGCGCTGGCTGGTGGCGGGCGGGCTGACGGTCTGGAGCGTCAGCTGCTTCATGAACATGCACATGTCGCTGGACTACGGCGGCGACCAGCTCTTTGCGCCCAACATCGTCCGCGCGCTCGGCCAGGCCGTGGTCATGGCACCGCTGTCGGCCATTGCCATGATCGGCATCGCCCGACACGAATCCGCCGCCGCCTCCGGCGTGTTCAACATGACACGCAACCTTGGTGGCGCCTTCGGCACGGCATTGATCAGCACCTTCGTCCTCAAGCGCGAGCAATACCACTCGAACATCATCGGCCAGTCGGTGACGTTGTTCCGGGAGGAGGTGCGGGCCCGGATCGACGAGATGACCCAGTTCTTCATGGCTCAAGGCATGCCCGATCTGGCCACCGCCCAGCACCAGGCGATCATCGCCATCGGCAATATCGTGAAGGCACAGGCGCTGGTGATGGGATACAGCGATGCCTTCGCCGCGATCGGCGTCATCACGCTGCTCTCGGCCGCCTGCGTCTTCATCATGCGCAAGGGCGCTGCCTCGGGCGGCGGCGCGCACTAGGCTGGTGCGGTTGATCGCTTGGTGGAGTCAGCCGCTGCCGTCGTCCTGAGCGCAGCGAAGGACCCTGCGGTGGCTGGTCAAGAATCCGCGTGACGCTGGTGATCATCATTGCCGAAGGCATCTGATGCCAGCACCGCAGGGTCCTTCGCTTCGCTCAGGATGACGGAAGGCGGTGAGCTCCCGCCGCTTCGACATCCTTGCACGCGCTGACACGATCGCCGACTCTAGTGCTGCGTTGAGTGGAGGGTGACGTGGACGGGCAGGTCGCGTTGGTGGCGGGTCTGGTTGCCGTGACGATCGGCCTGTGGGCGACGGCGAAGCTGCCCGAATACCTCACGGCGCTGCTTTTCTTCGCCGCGGCCATGATGCTGAGCGTGGCACCGGCCTCGGTGATTTTTTCCGGCTTCGCCTCGGCGGCGTTCTGGCTCGTGGTCAGCGGCTACGTCATCGGCATCGCCATCAGCAAGACGGGCCTCGCGGCACGGTGCGCGCGGCTGCTCGCCGCCCGGTTGTCGGGCTCCTATGCCCGCATGGTGTTCGGTGTCGTCGGCCTGACCTATGCCCTGGCCTTTGTCATGCCCTCCAACATGGGCCGCATCGCCCTGCTGATGCCGATCGTGATGGCCTTGGCCGATCGCGGCGGGCTGACCGAAGGACGCATCGGCCGCATCGGGCTGGCGCTGGCGGTCGGCTTCGGCACTTTCCAGCTCTCGGCGTCGATCCTGCCCGCGAACGTTCCCAACCTGGTGATGGCAGGCGCGATCGAAGCCGCCTATGGGTTGCATCTGTCCTACCTGCCGTACTTGCTGCTGCACGCGCCGGTGCTGGGTGTCCTCAAGGGAATCGTGCTCGGCGGCTGCATCGTCTGGCTGTTTCGCGACCAGCCGACCGCAAGCCTCGATACCGCGCCGGCGACACCATGGAGCGGCGCGGAAAAGCGGCTGGCGCTCCTGCTGGCCGCGACGCTGGGGCTGTGGCTCACCGATTCATGGCACGGAATATCGCCGGCATGGATCGGCCTCGCCGCAGCCTGCCTGTGCCTGATGCCACTGATCGGCTTCGTCAGCGGCGAGGAATTCGGCAAGGAAGTCAACCACCGCACGGCCATCTATGTCGCGGCGATCCTGGGGTTGGCCGCGCTGGTCGCCCATAGCGGGCTGGGCAGCATCATCGGCGGCCTCATGCTCAGGATCGCGGCGCTGGATCCGGCTACGCCATTCATCAGCTTCGCTACCATCGTCGGCGTGACGGCGCTGCTCAACTTCGTGGTGACGGCCAACGGCGTGCCGGCGCTGTTCACCCCGCTGGCACAGTCCTTCGCCACGGCCGCCGACCTGCCGCTTCTGACGGTCCTGATGATCCAGGTCATCGGGTTCGCCACGCCGGTCCTGCCCTACCAGGCATCGCCCATCGTCGTGGCGATGGCGATGGGAAAGATCCCCCTGGCGGCCGCATTGCGCCTGAGCTTGGCGCTGGCCGCCATGACCTTTGTCGTCCTTGTTCCGATCGACTACGGATGGTTCCGGGTCATGGGTTGGCTCTGACCGGCGCGCCGCACGGGACGCATCTGCGTGCGATGGCGTAATTCAAAGAGCGAACATTTGGTCGATAATTCCAGGATGGCCGTGATCACGCGCGATCCGCATTAAAACCAGAAAGGCCTGATCTGAACAACGCTCCATCGAGGTATGGTAGCAAGGGCTTATGAAGCCACTCCTCGTTACCCGGCTTCGGCCAAGAGGTCGTGCATGATTCGTGGACTCCTTGCTGCGTTTCTCGTGGTCGTCGGCATCCCCGTGCTCGGCAACACTGCCGCCGCGCTGTGCGCAGGCACAACAGTGGTCTACGAATCGGGCGACTTCGTTATCAGCTTCGACTTGTGGGAAGACCCCGAGGACGAAGTTGGCGAGATCCGACACCGCCCGACCGGTAAGCGGCTCGAGGTCTTCTCGATCCACCTGGGCACCGACGGCAAGAGGGGTTCCTGGGATCTCTCGATCACGGAGCGCCACTGCCGCGATCCCGATGACTGCACGCTGGAAGGCGAGGTCGACGTCGTCCAAGCCGGAACCGACGGCGAACCACCAAAGGAACTTCGCTTCATCGGCTTGGGTAAAGCGATGACGGCGCATCTGCGGTCGGGTTTCTGGCCCGACGGTGCCCTCCCCGATGACCGCTTCGTTCTGAAGCCATGCCGCCGCCGCTAGATGGTTCCGCCGCCGTCTTCGCTTCGCTCAGGACGACGAGAACGCCATTTCCATATGAACGGCATACGCTGTAGCCGGCCACTGTCGGAAATGCCGCTTCGGCGATCCTGACGACAGCGCGACGCATCGACACGACACCGCCGAGCGTGCTCGAACGTCAGGCCTGTGTTGGCTTGAGGCGGTACGTACGCCCGACATTGCGCGTGTCATTGCGGTGCCCGGACAGCAACGATGCGTGCGAAAATCCGCAGCGTTGTCGTGAGTTCACCCGTGCCCATCACCCTGTTTCCCAGCGCTCGTGGATGGCATGCCACGATCCCCGGGCATCGCCGCTAGTCATGCGCATCCTGGGAAAGAAGGTCACTTGGGCGACCGTCGACGACATACCTCGACCGGTGGTCGCAGCCAGCGTCGACGGTCCGGTGGAATGCGTCTGGTCCCGACATCATCGGATGGCGGAACTCCTGTACGTCGAGCGCGGTACGGTCAACTTCGAGACAGAGGGCGAAATCTGGATCGTTCCACCGCAATGCGCGATGTGGACACCGGCTGGTAAGCCCTATCGCATGTTCGGGTCGGGCGAAGCCAACTGCAACGTCCTCTTCATCGATCGCACGGTCACGATCGACGGTTTGCCGAATCGGCCCTGCACGATTTCGATTTCGCCTCTCTTACGCGAATTGTTGTTCCGCGTGACTCATGTTCCGGAACTCTACGATCCCGGCGGCGCGGATGGGCGATTGGTCGCCGTGCTGATCGACGAGTTGGTCGCGGCACCCGTCGAGGAATTTCGTTTGCCCATGCCGGAAGACGTGCGGCTGAAGAAACTGACCGAGATGATCGTCGATCACCCCGATGATCGCGCGACCTTGCAGGAGTGGGCCTCGCGCATCGCGATCAGCGAGCGCAGCTTGAGCCGGTTGCTGAACAAGGAAGTCGGTATGAGCTTTGGGCAATGGCGCCGTCAGCTCCACGTCATCATGGCGCTGCGACGACTGGCGACCGGCAAGAACGTGCAGGTCACCGCCGCGGAGCTGGGTTATGAGAGCGCCAGCAGCTTCGTGACGATGTTCAAGAAAACACTGGGCAAGTCACCTGGTCACTATCGCGCTTGACGCGTCAGCGGATGACCAGATCACGAGGGTGCCTGATCATATACGGGCGCGTCAGCTTATCGCTGCCGATCGCTCATCAGGTTCATGACGGATCACGTCGCTGACTGGCCGGGTTGAAGAACAGATTGGCGAGATCACGCAATTACTTGACCACCGGCGAAGACTAAGATCGGCCCATCAGAGATCACCATCCTGCAGTGGTTTCATGGCTGCGACCATCGCGCCCCGGCTCGTCCTTGAAGCGATCACGACCCGCACGTCGGAGGCACCCGCACAACGGGAATCGACAGCCCTCGTGGACTGGCGAACCGCCCCGCCCATCTCAAGCGTTCGCCGGCGTCAAGGCGGACAACTCTAACACTTTGAGCCGGCCAATGGCGTGCCGTGCGTAGCGTAGCTGACAAGAGAGGGAGAACATGAAGAAAGCACTGCTGGCCACGACGGCGCTGGTCGCCGGTGGCCTCGTCGCCGCACCGGCGATGGCCGACGATCCGATCAAGCTCGAGTTGCGCGGCTATTTCCAGGCCATGATCGTCGTCGGTCATACCGATCGCGATGTGGTCGGCACCACCGGCCAGAGCTACCGCGCGGAAAACTTCCTGTATGAAGGCGAAATCTGGTTCACCGGTACGACCAGGCTGGACAACGGCACGTCGATCGGTGTCCGCCTCGAGCTGGAAGCCTGGTCGCAGAACACCGGTGTCAACACCGCGCGGAACGGCAGCCAGGGCTCGATCGACCAGATGGACGAGGAATACCTGTTCGCATTCGGTGACTGGGGCCGTATCGAGTTCGGCGGTACCGATGCGGCGTCGTTCAAGATGCAGTACTCGTCGCCATCGGCACTGATCGGCTGGGGCTTCAACGACCACAACTTCAACCACTTCGGCAACGCCTTCAATGCCAACAACAATGCCGGCCGTGGCGGCAACATCCTCGGCACCGGCGCTGCCCAGAATGCCGGCTTCAGCGGCGATGCCAACAAGCTGACGTACTTCACGCCGCGTTTTGCCGGTTTCCAGATCGGCTTCTCCTACACGCCGGCATTCTCGGGTACCGGCTTCACGGCGACCTGTCAGTTCCGCGGCGGCGGTGCGGACTTCAACAACTGCCCGACGAACAACAACTACTGGCATAACGGCCTCGATATCGCGGCGAACTACCTCAACAAGTTCGGCGATGTGTCGGTCGCACTGTACGGTGGCTACGGGACTGCCGGCTTCGACCGTGGCCCGGGTGGTACACCGGGTGTCGGCGGCGGCAACCCGACACTGGGTCCGGGCGGTGTCGATGTCGGCCAGAACAACCTCGCCGGCCGCTACAAGACCTGGGCCGCGGGCGCCCAGCTCGGCTACGCCGGTTTCACGCTGGGTGGCGGCGCCGGCCGCGACAACAACGGCCTGAAGGGCGCCAATGCCACGCGGTGGTACACGGCGTCGTTGATGTACGAAACCGGCGCCTGGCAGCTCTCGGCCGGCTGGTGGGGCGGTCGCAACAACGACGGCAACGCCGTCGCGGGCACGCAGAACGCGCCGGGCAAGGACAAGCTCGACTACTTCGAAGCCGGCGCCAACTACGCGCTGTCGCCGGGCATCAAGCTCACCGGCGGCGTGATCTATTACATGGGTTCGGGCCAGAGCAAGAGCGAGAAGGCGGACTCCTGGGCCGTTGTTTTCGGAACGGCTCTGACCTTCTGATACTGAAACTCCCGGAAGTTAATGGAGGAGAGCGGGCTTGATCCGCTCTCCTTTTGCGTGCCGGGAGCAGGCTTTGCGATGACTGGGCTTGCTCGCCGTCATCGGTCTACTGCTTGACGCACGGCCGGTGAATCCCGATTGACAAACTTCATCATATATTGAATGATTACTCACTTTATGTTGTGCACAGAGTTAACTAACAATTAGGGAGTTACCGGGATGATCAGGCTCGACGGGCCTCACATGGGCCTCAACGACTCGCGTAGCACGAACAAGGTTCAGATGTGGAACACCTGGAATGTGACAACGACGGAAACGGTTGACCACATGCTGGGGTGGGTTGCCGAGGTTGCCAGGGGCGCTCCCGGCGGCAAGCTCAAACATATCGTGTTCCGCTGTCATGGCTTGCCGGCCTATCTGCAGTGCGGCGCCGGTATTGGCCGCGCGGACACATCGAAGTTCAGCGCCTGGAAGGGCTTGGTCGAGAAGATCTGGTTTTCGGCCTGCCTCGTCGGCTACATCACGCCGGGTACCGGCAGCGCAGCCGGTCCGGCCAGCGGCGACGGGAACATGTTCTGCTCCGAGATTGCCAAGGCGGCAGGGTGCTACGTCGTCGCCTCCACCGAACTGCAGGTGATCGGCGTCAACCGTACCTTGCCCTATGGTTGCCTCGACACCTATGAGGGCCTTGTCCTCTCCTATGGTCCCGGCGGAAGCGTGACCTGGAGCCAACGCTACCCGTCGACGTATAACCGCGGTGCGTCGGGCTGGGCACAGAATCCGGATTGAGTGAGCCCAGCGGAAGCCATGCGCTGACTCAGATCGGCACGATGGAGCGGAACTTCGGCGGGTGGTCGTCGGGTCGGCGCGGCCCGGCCCACGACAACACGTCGATCAGGCGGCGGCGGGTGTCGCGTGGATCGATGACGTCGTCGATCCCGAAACCCTCGGCGCCACGCACGGCGCCGACACGCGTGCGCGTTTCGTCGATCATCTGTTGGCGGCGCGCCTGCGGATCAGGCGCGGCCTGGACGTCCTTGCGATAAGCGACATCGATGGCGCCTTCGATCGACATGGCGCAGATTTCGGCACTGGGCCAGGCGAACGCGGCATCGGCCGAGAAGCTGCGGCCGCCGCACATCGCGAAATAGCCCAGCCCGTAGCCCTTGCGCAGCACGACGGAGATGCGCGGCACGCTGGCGTGGCCCCACTCGAAGATCAGCTTGGCACTGCGGCGGCCCAGGTTGGTGCGCTCGGCGCCGGAGCCGATGGCAAAGCCCGGCACGTCGATGAAGGAGATCAGCGGCAGGCCGAAGGCATCGCACAGCGCGATGAAATGCGCGCCCTTGTCACAGGCGTTGGCATCGATCATGCCACCCAGCCGCAGCGCCTGGTTGGCGATCAGGCCGACCGGCCGGCCATCCAGCCGCGCGAACGCCGTCACCAGGTTGGCGGCGAAGGTCGGCTTGACCTCGAACACGCTGCCGCGGTCGGCGATCAGCGCCAGCACCTTGCGCACGTCATACGCCTTGCGGGTCGACACCGGCACCAGATCGAGGATGGCATCGTCGATCGGGCCGGCCGGCTGATCGCAGGCCACAAGGGCCTGCGGTGCACGCGCGTTGCCCGGCAGATACGACAGGTACCGCCGCGCCGCGGCGAAGGCGGCGTCCTCGTCGGCAACGCCGAGGTCGGCGAGGCCCTGCTTGTCGACCTGGATCTCGGCGCCGCCCAGCGCCAGGTTGTCGATCTCCTCGCCGGTGGCCGCTTTCACCAATGCCGGACCGGCCAGGCCCATGGTCGAGAGGCCGCGCACCATCACCACGAAATCGGCGAGGCCGGCATAGTTGGTGGGGCCGGCAAAGCCGGCGCCCAGCATCAACGCCACCACGGGGATCCAACCCGAGGCGCGCGCCAGATCGTGGAACATGCCGTTGGCGTGGGCGAAGTGGCGCGCGTCCTGGCCGTCCTGGATGCGATGGCCGCCGCCGTCCAACATGAACACCAGCGGCATGCCCGATGTGACGGCGATCTGCACGGCGCGCCGCGTCTTGGCGCTGCCCAGCTTGCCGATGCTGCCGCCGAAGACCGAGAAATCCTGCGACAGCACCATCACCGGCCGGCCATCGATGCGCGCCGTGCCGACCGCGATGCCGTCGGCGGGCGCGCGGGCGCGGTTGGCAGCGCCCTGGCCCGACTCGTCATCCTCAGCCACCAGGCCGCCGATTTCGGTGAACGAGTCCGTGTCTATCAGGCGGGCCAGACGCTCACGCGCGCTCAGCTTGCCGCGGGCATGCAGCTTGTCGATGGCGGCAGCGCGGGCTGAATCGTCCAGCGTCGCGCGCGCCACCGTGATGCCGTCGATCAGGTCGCGCATTGTCTTGTCGGGGGTGGTCATCAATGCCTCATTATTCCCTCCCCCACGCAGTGGGGGAGGTGGCCGAAGGCCGGAGGGGGACGCGACGAGGTCTCTGTTACCGAAACCACGTCAGCTCCCCTCCGCCCTTCGGGCACCTCCCCACGTCGTGGGGAGGACAAAGATCAATGCGTTGTCGCGCCCGCGGCGGCCAGTGCCTTGGCCTTGGCACTGGCCATGTCGTAGGTGCGGTGCATCATGATGCGCTGTGCATTCAATCCGCCGCCGGCCTGCAGCGCCACCACGAACTGCCAGCCGCCATAGGCATCGGCCGTGAGGTCGCGGATCAGGTTGTAGACGCGCATGCGCGTCTCGGCCTCGACGCCGGGAACGCTGCGCAGGTACTTGCGCAGATACTGGCCCGATTCCTCGTTCCGGAAATCGGCTTCCAGCGGCAGCGTGATCACCAGGCCGCCGCCCAGGTCGTGCACGTAGCGCATCATCTGGTGATAGTTGGCGGCGTAATAGTACTTCGCCACGTTCACGGCCAGGATGTTGGGATGGATCATGCCCGACGGTGTGCGCTCACAGTGCCGGCAGGCGTAATCCAGGCTCATGCGCAGCATCTCGGCGTAGCTGATCAGCTCGGCCACCGAGTTCTGTGCGATGGGATCGCGGTCCTTGCCCTGCTGCTCGGTCACCAGCTGCGCCAGGCCGACGAAGATCTCGGTCATGCGCACCGCCTCGACCAGCCCGCCGGTGCGCTCCCACAGGCCGAGCGACTGCGCGAAGATGCTGGCGAGCTGCACCTCGCCGGCGAGAAAGACGCGGTTCCACGGCACCAACACGTCGTCGAAGACGACGAAGCCCTCGGGGATGCTGTGATGGGCGCTGGCGGGATAGTCGAATTCATTGAGCTCGGCCGGCGCAAAGCTGCGGTTGATGATCTTGACGCCCGGGGTGTTGACCGGGATCGAGAACGAGACGGCGTAGTCCGTCTCGTCCTGCCGCATGCCCTTGGTCGGCATCACCACCAGCTCGTGGCACAGCGAGGCGCCGGTGATGTGCAGCTTGGCGCCGC
>Ga0187894_10003146_pt1 | contig 18851 bp, 18 predicted proteins | sample GBC1701081metaG_FD_136650 | JGI IMG/M metagenome (GOLD analysis project Ga0187894, IMG submission 136650) | White microbial mat communities from a lava cave in the Kipuka Kanohina Cave System on the Island of Hawaii, USA - GBC170108-1 metaG ...
GCGCCGAAATGGCGCGGCTCGCGCTTCAGCGTTTCCTGGATGGCCGAGATCGCGCCCGCGTAATCCTCGTCCTGGTAGAAGATCGAAGCGCGGCGGTTCCAGGGCTCGGCGTAGTTGGGCGCGAGGTCGCTCGCCTGGTCCAGGAACTGGATCGCCAGTTCGTTGTCGCCCGCCGTCTCGGCTGCGCGCGCGCGCTCAAGGAGCACGTCTACGGTGGCCGAGCCGCTCTCCGCCCAGCGGGCCCAGATTTGCTGCTCGATCGAGGCCGCCGCCGAATCGTCCGGGGTCTCGGCCAATTGGCCAAAGAGGGCGTCGAGCTGCGGGTCGCTCGGCGCATGCGCGTCACGGCCCATGCCGCAGGCGGCCAGGCTCATAGCGCACAGAAAAGATACAAAAAGGCGACGCATTGCGACGCACGAATCTACACGAGATTGAAGAAGCCCGCGAGAGCGGAGGGCGCCTCATTACGCCCTTAATTTCGCCGGCTCAGCCCTGTTTGGCCTTATAGCGCGGGTCAACCTTGTTGATGATGTAGACCCGGCCCTTACGGCGCACGACGCGGCAAGCCCGATGACGGGCTTTCAGCGACTTAAGGGAGGACCGGACTTTCATGACACGCTCGGGCTGGTTGGGGCCGAAATGGAAGCTGGGGTGGATAATGGGCCGGGCGGGGGAAGTCAATTGTCGGCCCGGTTGATGCAGGCGGCGACGCATCTTAGGGCGGTTTCATGGGGGCGCCGGCCTGGAATTGGCCGGTTTGGACATAAGGACGAGCTGTTGAGACACGTTAAGCACGCCCTGATCTTGGCGGTCGCCTTCTTGGCCCTTGCCTGCGGACCCGCGGCCGTTCAGGCCCAGGCGCCGCCGCCGCCGATCACGTACATTTCCTCCGGCAATTCCGATTTCGATGCGTGGCGCGCCTCATTCTCGGATCGCGCCCTGCGGCAGGGCCGGGACCGGGCGGTGGTCGAGCGGCTGCTTTCCGGGCTGACGCCTGATCCGCGCATTGTCGAACTCGATCAGCGCCAGCCGGAATTCGTGGCTCCGGTCTGGGACTATGTCACCAACCGCGTCACCGAAAACCGCATCAGTACTGGCCGCACGCTCAAGGCCGAGATTGGTTCGACGCTGCAGGCGGTCGAAGGCCGCTACGGCGTGGATGGGGACATCATCCTCGGCATCTGGGGTTTGGAGTCGAACTACGGCACAGCGGCGTTGAACTACGAAGGCGCTTCGGCGCTGGCGACGCTGGCTTACGAAGGCCGCCGGCGCGCGCAATTCGAAGGTTATTTGCTCGCCATGATCGAGATGGTGGAGCGTGATCTCGCTTCGCAGCAACAGCTGCGCTCGTCCTGGGCCGGTGCGCTCGGCCAGCCGCAATTCATGCCGGACGTGTATCTGACGACCGCCGTCGATTGGGACAATGACGGCCATCGCGACATCTGGACCAATCGCGGCGATGTCGCCGCATCGATCGCCAATTATCTCGCCGATCGCGGTTGGCGGCGCGGCGAGCCGGTGTTCGACGAAGTGCGTTTGCCGGATGGCTTCAACTACGCGCTGGCGGACGGCACGCAACGCAGCGTCGCCGATTGGCAAGAACGTGGCGTGACGCGCATCGATGGCCAAGCGTGGACGTCCGATCAGCGCGGCCTGCAATCGCAACTTTTCCTGCCCGCCGGCGCGCAAGGCCCGGCGCTCTTGCTGCACCCGAACTTCGCGGTGATCCGCCGCTACAACGCGTCGGATCGCTATGCGCTCGTCGTCGCGCTGTTGGCGCGCGCGTTCGAAGGACGCAGCGGGCTTGTCGCGGATTGGCCGCGGGCGGCAGGATCGCTCAATCGCGAACAGACATTGGAACTGCAAACGCTCTTGAACGCACTCGGCCACGACGCGGGCGCCGCTGACGGCTTGTTCGGCTCGGCCACACGCCGCGCGGTGCGCGCGTTCCAGACCGAGCAGGGACTCGCCGCTGACGGTTTCCCGACTTTGTCGCTGCTGGAGCGGGTGCGCGTGCGCGCGGGCGTCACGACGGAAGAACCGGCGCGCGAGCCACGCGGCTTGCGGCGCACCGGCATTCGCGAACTGCAGCGTTTGCTCAATCGCTTGGGCTACAGCGTCGGCCGCGCCGACGGCGCGATCGGCGAACGCACCCGCGCCGCTATCCGTCGCTTCGAACGCGATCGCGGCCTGGAAGTGCGCGGTCGCGCGACAGATGTCGTGCTGGAAGCGGCGCGCGCCGCTGCTGGTTGAAGTATGGACCGCCGGCGTCTCGCCGGCCGGCTCTAAGCTCAAAGGTTCGCGCTGGCCGGCGAGGACGCCGGCGGTCCATATTGCGCGCATGACGGGCTGGAGATCACGCGGATATCTGCCGCATTGTGATGAGGCGGGATTGGTCCAGCACATTGTGTTCGGACTCGATGATGCCATGCCAAAGTCGGTTCCCTCGAACCTCGCTGCGCCAGAAGAGCGAGCGGCCTGGGCTGACCGCGAGTTCGATGTGGGACGCGGGAGTTGTTTGTTGGCAAAGCCGCCCGTCGCGGAGATCGTGCAATCTTGCCTGCATTTCGGTGATGGCGAACGCTATGCGCTTGCGGCGTGGTGTGTGATGCCAACACACGTGCACGTCGTCATCGAATTGTTTCCGACGTACTCGCTGGCCAAAATCGTTCAAGCTTGGAAATCGATCAGCGCACATCGCATCAACGAACTTGAAAGGCGCACAGGTCCGCTGTGGCGGCGCGAGTATTTCGATCGCTTCATGCGCTCGAATGAGCAATTTGCTTGGACTGTCGAGTACGTCGAACGCAATCCTGTATCGGCTGGCTTGGTTGCGAAGCCGGAGCATTGGCGCTTCTCGTCCGCAAACTGGCGCCGATAGTATGGACCGCCGGCGTCCTCGCCGGCCAGCGCTACATTCTGCAAGTATGGCGCATGCCGGCGAGGACGCCGGCGGTCCATATTGCTGCACTAAGGTGTTTCGCTGTCTGTCGGCGCGATCAAAGTCGTGTTGCGCAGGCGGCGGCTGATGAAGGTGAACGCCGCCATCAACGCCAGCACGCCCAGCGAAATCCAAAGCGGTGCGTTGATGCCGACGGCCTCGTAGGCGACGCCGCCGAGGATCGGTGAAAAGATAAAGCCCGCACCATTGATGGCGACGACCAGGCCTGCCGCCGCGCCTTGTTCGTGCGGACGCACAGCGACTGAGGAGCCGCCGGTGAAGCCCGGCCGCGCAAGGCCAAATCCCAAGCCCTGCAGCGCTTGCGAGACGAGCAGTGCGCCAAGGCTTGGCGCCATGACCTGCACGAGAATGCCGATCATGACCAGCGCCACGCCTAGTAGCATGAGCGTGCGCGAACTCATTTTGAGGCGCGGCAGGATCGCCATCTGGGTTGCGAGCAGGGCCAGCGCATTGACCATGAACCCCGCCGCCGCGAGTTCGGCGCCGGCGCTGCCTTGCACGCCGAGACGGTCCATCGTGAACAGCGCGTAGACTTGCGTGACGATGCCGCTGACCACCGAGAGGCCGAAGCCGTAGATTAGGTACGCCGACAAGCGAGGATCGCGCGCGAGCTTCAGCGAGTTTACCTCGTCGCTTCCGCCATGCAGCGGCAGCGCATCTGGCGCCGGCGTGGGCTTTTGTGGTTCGGGCAGAAAGCGCCACACCAGAAACGCCGAGATCGCCGCAAGCACAGCGATCAGGCCGATTGGAAACACGAGCCCAAGCTTCGCGGCGAGCGCCGCGCACACGCCTGGGCCGAACGCCTGTCCTACGGCAAACGCGGAGGTCAGTGTCGCCAGATGCTCGGTGCGTGCGAGCGGCGAGGTGTGGTCGGCGATGTAAGCTTGGCTGGCGGGGCTCGACGACGAGCCGAAGCTGCCGAAGATCGCGCGCGCTGACATCATCAGTACGAACAGCACGACGCCTTGGATGATGTTCATCAGTCCAAGCACGACGACGATGCCAAACGCGAGCATTGATACGGCGTAGGCGCATAGCCCCAGCGTGATGATCGGCTTGCGGCCGACCTTGTCGGAACGGCGCCCCCAATACGGACTGCACAGCACCCACAGCAGCGCCGACGGCGAGAAAATCCATCCGACGCTCGAATCCGAGAGCCCAAGCTCGCGCACCAAAGGCGGCGCGACCGCGAGCAGCATCGAATTGCCCGCGCCGATCACGAGCATGCCGATGAACAAGAGGTAAATGCGCGGCGGCGTGGAGGAGGCGGGCTTGTCGGCGATCATGCGGGCGGGTGCAGCAATACAGCACATCGCTCCCACGCCAACGGGCGTGGCGTCGCGGAAGCCTCAAACTTTGTCGCGTTTTGTTTCAGCGGCGGGCTGTCGCGGCCGCGCGTCGCACACCGCCCGTTAAGCCCAACAAGGCGATAACGCCCTGGGTTTCCACGTTTATTTCCTAACGGGCGTTTATGTTTCCGCTGATCGGCCTCGCAGTGGTGTTCGGCATGGTGTTCGGCGGCTTCATGCTCGCCGGCGGCCATTTCGAAGTCATCATCGAAGCTGCGCCGATGGAATTCATGATGATCTTCGGCGCCGCCGTCGGCGCGTTGATCATCGCCAACGACATGCACGGCCTGAAGAGCGTGATGGGCGGCCTCAGCCAAGTGCTGGCTGGGCCCAAATGGAACAAGAAGGATTACGGCGACCTGCTCGCGCTTTTGTTCCAGCTCACCAAGCTGATGAAGACGAAAGGCGTGGTGGCGCTTGAGCCGCACATCGAGAACCCCAAAGAGAGCGCGATCTTCTCGAAGTACCCGAAGCTGATGAAGGACCACTTCGTGGTCGATTTCATCTGCGACACGATGCGCATGATGACCATGAACCTCGACGACCCGCACCAGGTCGAGGACGCCATGGAAAAGCAGATCGAGAAGCATCACCACGAGGCGCTGCATCCCGCGCACGCGCTGCAAGGCATGGCCGACGGCTTGCCCGCGCTCGGCATCGTCGCGGCGGTGCTCGGCATCGTGAAGACAATGGGCGCGATCAACGAGCCGCCGGAGATCTTGGGCCTCATGATCGGCAAGGCGCTTGTTGGCACGTTTCTCGGCGTGTTCCTCGCTTATGGCATCGTCGGCCCGATGGCGACGAAGCTCAATTCGGTGATTGAGCACGACGCGCAATTCTACAAAATCATCCGCGACGTCCTCGTCGCGCACTTGCACGGCAACGCTGCGCAGGTGTCCGTGGAGATCGGCCGCGGCTCTGTGCCGTCGTCGCTGCAGCCGAGCTTCGCGCAACTTGAAGAGGCGCTCGCCGCCGCCGTCGAAGGCTGACAATTCCCCTCGGTCAGGCCGACGGAAACGATTCCACGCTATGCAGAAACGGATGCCCCTGGAAGCGGCGCGGGCTTGCCAAGGTAGTTAATCCTTGGCATGGGAGTCGCCGCCTGCGTTGAGGATTGCCTCGACGTTGAGACGAGGGGTGCAACCTATGAACATGCGTAAGTTGGGCTTCGCCGCTGCTGCGGCGGCCGTTCTCGCCTTCGGCGTCGCGGCCTGCGGCCAAACGACGGCGGTGGAAGAACCGGCGGCGACCGAAGAAGCTGCTCCGGAAGCTGCTCCGGCTGAAGTTCCGGCCGATCCGGCCGCTGCTCCGGCTGACCCGGCTGCTGCGCCGGCCGACCCGGCCGCCGCTCCGGCGACCCCGTAATCGGTTTTACGACCGTTATGAGCTTCGAGCCGCCCGAAAGGGCGGCTCGTTTGCTTTTGGGGTATCTCTCCGCAGTGCCGCGCCTGCCGCCCCAACCCGCGCTCGACTGGCGCCCTGACGGAACGCCGAAGGCGGCGGCGTTCGATGATGTCTACTTCTCCCGCGAAGGCGGTCTCGCTGAAAGCGAGGCAGTGTTCCTCGCCGGCTGCGGCCTTCCAAACGCATGGGCTGGGCGCGATCGTTTCGCGCTGTGCGAGCTGGGTTTTGGCAGCGGATTGAATGTTTTGGCGGCGTGGCGTGCTTGGCGCGCAACACATTCGCCGGGCGCAAATTTGCATATCTCCACCATCGAGGCATTCCCCCTCGCAAGGCACGAAGCGGCGCGCGCGCTGGCGCTTTTTCCTGAGGTCGCGGACCTCGCTGAACAATTGTTGGCGCGCTGGCCGGTGCGCGCGTACGCACCGCAACGGCTTTGGTTTCCGGACGATGGCTTCGCGCTGACGATTCACGTCGGCGACGTCGAGCGCGTGCTTAGCTCGTTGCGTGGCCAATTCGACGCGTGGCTCCTCGACGGCTTCGCGCCTGCGCGCAACGGGGCGATGTGGAGCCCGGCCGTGTTCGAACGAATCGCCGCGCTTTCCGCGCCCGGCGCGCGCGTGGCGACGTTCACGGTGGCGGGCGACGTGCGTCGCGGGCTCGAGGCGGTCGGCTTTTCTGTGGAGAAAAAGCCGGGGTTCGGCCGGAAACGCGAGAGGCTGGAAGCGACACAGAACCCCTCCCCCTTGCGGGGAGGGGCAGGGGTGGGGGACCGCTCCACCTTCTCCGGAAAGAACACCGCCCCAACCCCGCCCGCAAGCGGCGGGGGGCCACCGAAGCGCGTCGCCCTTCTCGGCGCCGGCATCGCCGGCGCAGCAACTGCTGCAGCGCTCTCGCGGCGCGGCGTCGAGACGATTGTCCTCGACGCGGCGCCGGCGCTTGGCGCGGGCGCCAGCGGCAATCCGGCGGGGCTGGTCATGCCGCGGCTCGATCGCGGCGGCGCTTTGGCGGAGGTGTTCCTGGCTTCGTATCTCGACGCGGTCGCGACGTACGAAAAGCTTGCTGTGTTCGAGCGCTGCGGCGTCGAAGAACGCGCGCGCGCCAACAATGCCGAAGCGCTCGCGGATCTGTTGAACGATCCGCCGTTGCCGCCGGATTGGTACGGCGCGATGCCGCACGGCGCGGCATGGCATGCGCGCGCGGGGCTTGTGCGGCCGCTGGCGGCGATCGAGACAATGCTCGCGGGTTCTGAGTTGTTGCTCGAAGCGGAGATCGCATCGATCGAACGCGCCGGCGACGGCTGGCTGCTGCGCGCGCCGGACGGCCGCGCGCGCCTGAAGGCCGACGCCGTCGTGCTCGCGTGCGGCGCGGCGCTGACGGCGTTCGACGGCGCGAAATTCCTGCCCATCGAGCTCTCGCGTGGGCAGATCGAATGGGGGCATGGCGCGTCGCCGTCTCACGCACTGACGCACGGCAATTATCTCGCGCCGTTCGATGGTGGTGTGTTGTTTGGCGCGACGTTCGAGAAATATGGATCACCGGCGTCCTCGCCGGACAGCGCGGAGCAGGCCGGCGAGACGCCGGCGGTCCATAACAGAGCGGTGAATCTCTCCGCGCTCGCACGCCTCGCACCGGACATTGCTGCATCCATCGACCCAAGCACGCTGCACTCCCGCGCCGCGCTGCGAGCGACGACACAGGATCGCGCGCCGATCGCTGGCGCGCTACCGGATACGGACGCCGTGTTCGTTCTCGGCGGTCTCGGCGCACGCGGGCTGACGCTTGCGCCTTTGCTTGGCGAGACGATCGCCTCACTCATCTTCAACGAGCCGCAAGTGCTTTCGCAACCCGCTCTCGACGCGATCGATCCGATGCGTTTCGTGCTGCGCCGCGCGCGGCGGGGCGGCTAAGTGCTGACGCGTCGCGCGGCGATGGCGGCGGCGAGTTGGGCTTGGCGCGCCTCGTCGAGTGGATAATTCCGCAGCGATAAAGCCCCGAGCAGGCTGAGCACAACCGGAACCCAGATGAAGAGCGCGCTCAGCGTTCCGAGCGCGAGGTCGCTGTTGTTGGCGCCTTGGCTGGCGACAAATCCGACCGTGCCGAGGATTGCGTACGTGATTGGTCCGGCCGCAACACCGAGCTTTGACGTCGTCAGCAGCAGGCCGAAATAGAGCCCTGAGCGCCGCGCGCCTGTATTGAGTTCGTCTTCATCCACGACGTCGGCCATCAGCGAACGCGTGAGCAAAGTTCCCCCGCCTTGCGCCAAGCCCGCGAGCACCATGAACGGGCCGACGATCCAGAACTCGCGCGCCGGCATGATCGGCAGCAGCGCCAATGTCAGCGCAGAATAGACCAGCGCCGCTTGCAGCGCGCGATGCTTGCCGATCCTGCGCGCGGCGATCCACCAGATCGGCACGCCGATGAGGCCGGCGAGGAAATAGATCGCCAGCAGCGTCTGCGACTCGCGCTCGAAGCCGAGCACGAACTGGAAGAAGAACAGAAACAAGCCGCCCGACACGCCTTGGGCCACGCCAAGCAGCAGATCGGGCAACAGCACGCGTTGCGCCGAGCGGTTGGCGATCAAGGCCTTGATCGAATCCGCCAGAGAGAGGTGTGGTTGCGGCGGACGTTGCTCCTCGCGCACAAACAAAACCGCAAGCAAAGTTGTCGCCGGCAGCAGGAACAGCATTGTCCAGCCCATGGCGTGCACGGCGTCGGCGTTGGAGCCGTGGAAAGCTTGCACGACCACGCCCGCTAGAATCAACATGACCGTTTGCCCGACAAGGCTCGCGACCTGCACGGCGCCGAGCACATGCGTGCGACCGTGATAGGTCGGCACCAACTCGCCCGCCCAGCCGAGATGCGCCACCATCATCATTGCGAACACGGCGTAGAAGATGAAAATGGTGAAGCCGGCGATGCCGATGCTCACGCCCGGCCACAGCCCCATGAAAGTGATCCACACCATCACCATCAGCGGCGCACAGGTGATGGCGAGCCAGAAGCGGCGGCGGCCCCATTTGTGCTCGGTGCGGTCCTGAAAGCCGCCAATCATCGGATCGATGATGATGTCGAGAAGGCGGGCGCCGAGGAAGATCGCGGAGACGGCCCACAACGGTATGCCGAGATGTTCGGCGAAATGCGGCGGCAGAAATATGATTGTCGGCAGCGTCAGCGCCAGCAAAGGCGCGGCGGGAGCGGCAAAGGCGGCGATCTCCCAAACGGAGACTTTACGCTCGCCTGCGTTTGAATTCGCCACGCCGCCTCCATCCGTTTTTCCTCCACCGCTTGCGGGGGAGGTGTCGCCGCAGGCGACGGAGGGGGAGCCGCCCCCTCCGTCATCGTGCTTTGCACGCTGACAGCTCCCCCACAACGGGATCGCATCGCGATACCGCGATCAATTATTCGCCGGCCGCGAAGCGGCCGGTGGCGGGGGAGCGCTAAACGATCAACCGCCGCGGACGGCTGTCGTAAGGGGAGGCAGGAGCTTTTCGTTCGCGGCGACGATGGCGCCGGTCTTCATGAAATCGCCGCCATCGATTTCTTTCGCGAAACCGCCGGCCTCGCGCACGATCACGGCGCCAGCGGCGACGTCCCACGCATTGAGGCCGCGTTCCCAATAGCCGTCAAAGCGGCCGCAAGCGACGTAAGCGAGATCGAGCGACGCGGCGCCGAAGCGGCGGATGCCGGAGCTTTGCGCGATCACGCGGCCGATTTCGGCGAGCGATTTGTCGTGACCAGGCTTGCCGAGGAACGGCGTGCCGGTGGCGAACAATGCGTCAGCCATATTGCCGCGCGCGCCGACGCGGATGCGCTTGTCATTGAGATAAGCGCCTTGGCCTTTTTCGGCCCAGAACAACTCATCGCGGATCACGTTGTAGATGACGCCCGCGACCAACATGCCTTCGCGCTCGAGCCCGATCGAAACCGCGAAGTGCGGAACGCCGTGCATGAAATTGGTGGTGCCGTCGAGCGGATCGACGAGCCAGCGGTTGGTCTTGTCGGTGCCTTCGACCACGCCGCGCTCTTCCATCACGAAGCCGTAGCCTGGGCGGGCTTTCGAGAGCTCTTCGAAGAGCACCTTCTCTGACGCGAGATCGGTGCGCGTGACGAAATCGGCCGGGCCTTTGCGCGAGACTTGGAGATTCTCGATCTCGCCGAAGTCACGCACCATCCCGCGCCCGGCTTTGCGGGCGGCGGCGATCATCACGTTGAGGAGGGCGGAGGCCTGAGGCATCGGAGGCGGGGTGCTAGCAGGGGGGCGCCGGAGGGGCAAGGCCAGCCGCCCGCTTAAGCATGTTCTTCGCAGCCCAAACGCCCGTCGCGAAGCAGGCTTGCAGCAAATAGCCGCCGGTCGGCGCTTCCCAGTCGAGCATCTCGCCAGCGACGTAGGTGTTGGGGATGGCGCGGAGCTGGAGTGTGTCATCGACCGCGTCCCAGCTGACGCCGCCAGCGGAGGAGATGGCGCGTTCGAGACCGCGCGCGGCAATGAGGCGGATGGGCACGGCTTTTATAAGCGCCGCGAGCTTTTGCGGCTCGCGTGGCGGCGCGCCGTTCTCGTGCAGCAGGCTGATGGCGAGTGGCGACAGACCCAACGTCTTACGCAACGTAGAAGACAATGAATCGCCTCGTTTTGCGCGTGCGAGCTTGTCCGTGATGTCCGTATGCGTGAGCGACGGCCGTAGATCGACATGAATTGTCGTGGGCGCGGCTGAGCGCAGCGATGTTGAGAGCGCATAGATCGCGCCGCCTTCGATGCCGTAGGCCGTGATCATCGCTTCGCCGCGAACCTCGTGATCGTCGTGGCGAATGGCGACGGTCTTGAGCGGTTGGCCGGCGAAGCGTTCGCGGAAATGCGGTGACCAGGCGACGGAGAAACCAACATTGCTCGGTGCGAACGGCGTCAGCCTCACGCCGCGCGCTTCGAGCGGCGTGGTCCACGATCCATCAGAACCAAGCTTCGGCCAGCTTGCGCCGCCGAGTGCGAGCAGAGTTGCGTCCACGTGCGTCGGCTCAGCGCCCGAGAAACGCGGCGCGCCATCATCGGTCCAGCCGAGCCACGTTGCACGCGTTTGGATTGTAGCGCCTTGCGCTTCGAGGCGCGCCAGCCAGGCGCGCAAGAGCGGCGAAGCTTTCATGGCTTTCGGAAACACGCGGCCGCTGGAGCCGATGAAGGTCTCTTGTCCCAAGCCTTCGCACCACGCGATCAGATCGCGCGGGCCGAACGCTTCGATCATTGTCGCGAGCTTGGCACGTGCTTCGCCATAGCGGGAGAGGAATGCGTTGAGCGGTCCGGAGTGCGTGAGGTTCAAGCCGCCGCGGCCTGCCATCAGGAGTTTGCGCCCGACGCTTGGCATGCGCTCGTAAACGGTGACGCGCTCGCCGGCGGCGCTCAGAATTTCCGCCGCGATCAGGCCCGCTGGCCCTGCGCCGATGATCGCGACGGATTGCATGCCGTTGTTTAGAGCGCCGAGGCTCCTGGTTCTAGCGCCCCGACCTCCTCCTCGATGGAGGAGGTGGCCGAGCGAAGCGAGGTCGGAGGAGGTGCGCCCTCGACGTTTAGGGATGAGCCTCGTGGGGCTCGCTCGTCGCCAGTTGCGGGCGCACCTCCTCCGCCGCTCCGCGGCGCCTCCTCCACCGAGGAGGAGGCTGAACCGCGCCAATCAATCGACCTTGTAGAAAATCATGCCGCCTTGATGCAGCACGCCATCCACGAACTCGCCTTGGGCGATGAAGCCGGTATCGTCTTCATAGTCGATGGTGTTGCCGTCGAGCCAATAGCGGCCCTGCAACGCGTTTTGCTTTCTGCCGCGCGCTTCCGAATAACGGCCATTGGGCAGCAATTCTTGGCGCACATAGCCGGCGGCGCTGACCCACATGCCGACATAGCTCAGCGGGTCGTTTTCGATGAGTTCCGCGTGGCGCGGCTTGGTGTTGAACAGTATGCCCACGATGTTTCCTTACGGTGCGGCGATGGGGCGGATGACGATCTCGTTCACATCCACGTCCGCCGGTTGTTCGATGGCGTAGGCGATGGCGCGGGCGATCGCGTCGGATTTGAGCGAATTCTTGCGGAATTCGTTCACCCAGGCCGCGGTTTCGGCATGTGTGATCGTTTCCGCCAGTTCGGATTCCACCGCGCCCGGCGAGATAATCGTGACGCGCACGTCCTTGTGCTCTTGGCGCAGGCCTTCGGAGATCGCGCGCACCGCGAACTTGGTGCCGCTATAGACCGCCGACGTCGGCCAAATCTGATGACCAGCGACGGACGCCACGTTGATCACGTGGCCAGCGCCTTGGCGTTGAAACACCGGGAGTGCGGCGGCGATGCCGTAGAGCACGCCCTTGATGTTCACGTCGATCATGCGGTCCCACTCGTCGACCTTGAGTGCGGCGAGCGGCGAGAGCGGCATGAGGCCGGCGTTGTTGACGAGCGCATCGAGCTTGCCGAAGCGTTCGGTGGCGGCGCGGACGAAATCCCGCACGCTGTTGCGGCTGGTGACGTCGAGCGCTTGGAACTCGGCCTTGCCGCCCGCGTCGCGAATTTCGACAGCGAGCTTTTCAAGACGGTCAGTGCGGCGGGCGCCGAGAAACAATGTCGCGCCGCGCTGCGCCAGGAGGCGGGCGGTGGCTTCGCCGATGCCGCTCGACGCGCCAGTGACAGCAATGATTTTGCCCTTCAGATCGGACATGTGCGTTCTCCTCGATTTGCGTTTGGGGCCGGCGCTGCGGAGCAACCCGGCGACGAGGAGAAGATGACTGATCCAAGCGCTGCAGCGGTAGATCAGACCTCCGCGATTATTGCCTAATCCTACAAGAGTGCCTACTTTGCTGTTCTAGCGCCGCGAGTTTTGTGCAATATATTGCCGGAAGAAGCGCGATAAAATTGAGAAAAATCAATGGAACGCCTGAAAGAGCTTACGGTATTGATTGACCGATTCTCTATGGAGGAAGGTGTCAACGACACGCCAATCTCGAACCTGAAACTGATCCGCGGCACCGCGCCGACCTCGCAGGTCCATGCCTTGATGGAGCCAACCATCTGCCTGATTGCGCAGGGCAAAAAGCGCACAATGATGGGCGATCAGGTGTTTGAGTATGACGGCTCGAAATATCTGATCGCGTCGGTCGACGTGCCGATCGTCGGGCAAATTCTGGAAGCGAGCGACGAGCGGCCCTACCTTTGCCTGCGCGTCGATCTCGACCGCAAAATGCTGGCCGAGATGCTGCTGGAGATCGGCGATTCCGCACCGGAAGCGCCGTGCGGCGCGAGCTTGGCGGTGTCGGACGTGACGCCGGATTTGCTCGACGCCGCAATCCGCCTCGTGCGCCTACTCGAAACGCCGAACGACATTCCGGTGCTGGGCAAGCTTGTCATGCGCGAACTGATCTACCGCTTACTCGTTGGCGAGCAGGGCGCGCGCTTGCGGCAGATGGCGCACGGCGAGAGCCGGCTCGGCCAGATCAATCGCGCGATCATCTGGATCAAGGAGAATTTCCGCGAAAGCTTCGCCATCGAAACGCTCGCGAACGAAGCGCGGATGAGCGCGTCAGCGTTGCACCAGCATTTCAAGCAAGTGACGGCGATGAGCCCGCTGCAATACCAGAAGCAGATGCGCTTGCAGGAGGCGCGGCGTTTGATTCTGGTTGAAGCGATGGACGCGGCGAGCGCGTCGCATGCGGTTGGCTATGAAAGCCCGTCGCAGTTCAGCCGTGAATATCGCCGCCTATTCGGTGCGCCGCCGGTGCGCGACGCTGCGCGCTTGCGCGAGAGCGCCACGCTGATCGGGGCGGAAGCGCCTTAGTTGAGATCCACGTTCACACCAACGTGATGCGATACGCGTTCCGCTATTCGTGCTGGTGCGCGCAGGCTTCGATCTTGTTGCCGTCCGGATCGCGCACGAACGCGCCATAATAATCCGGGTGGTACTCGGTCCGCAGACCTGGGCGGCCATCCTCGACGCCGCCCTGCGCCAATGCGGCAAGGTAGAATGCATCAACCGCCGCGCGATTGTCGGCGCGGAAGGCGATGTGAACGCCATTGCCCATGCTTGCTGCCTGGCCGTTGATCGGAAACTGGATCCAGAAACTCGGCTTGCCCGGTTTGCCGTAACCAACGCCGACCAGATTGCCGCCGATCTCAACCGGCATCACGGCCTGCATGCCAAGCGGCGCGAGCGCCGCGTCATAGAACGCCTTCGCCCGCGTCATGTTGCTGACGCCGACGGACACGTGATCGATCGCCATGGCGTTTGCTCCTCAACGCCAGCGCGCGAACCAATCCACGGTTCGCGTGAGCGCTAGCGTGCTCGCCGTTTCATCGTAGTCGTGGCTGGCCTTGCGGCAGAAGCCGTGGCCCGCGTCGTAGATATAGAGAGGCGAGTTCGGACTTGCAGCCTGCACGCGTTCGACTTGCTCCATCGGAATGGACGCGTCCCGCGCGCCGTAGTGCAACATCACGGGAACTTTCGGTTTCTCGTCGAGCTTGTCGACAATCATCCGGCCATAGAAGCAAGTCGCCGCCTTCAAGCCCTCGCAGCGCGCCGCCGCCACCCAGCTCACCGCGCCGCCATAGCAGAACCCCGTGATGAAGACGGGCTTCGGCAGCGCATCGATCGCCGCCTGCACGTCGCCTGTCACCTGCGCCCAGGGCGAGGCCATCACCGCATCGCGGCCTTTGGCGATGCCTTCGGCGTCAAGCCCCGCAAGAAAACCCGGTTCGACACGATCGAACAGACTGGGCGCTAGCACCTCGTAGCCTTCGCTGGCGAAGCGTTCGCACATCTCGGCGACATGGTCGGTCAGGCCGAAGATTTCCTGGATCAATACAACGCCGCCGATCGGCGCGCCGGCGGGCTTGGCGTGAAGCGCCTCGAAGGCGAATCCGTCGTGGCGGCTTTGGAGCTTTGTGCGTTGCGTCATGGCCTTCTGCGTCGCACGCCAAGCGCCGAGTTGACAAGAAGTTGAGCCGACAACCGCCGCTTGGCGCTGGCGAGGCCGCGCGCTTCAGACGATGGTTTGCACATGGACGCAGCGGGCAAGTGGGTCGCGCCGGCGCTTTGCGCGGCGGCGCTCTGTTGGGCGCCTGCAGCGTTCGCCGAGTGCTACGACGCTGACCAGCTCCAAGCCGCGCCGTCGCCGCTGTTCATGGACGAAGCCTCCGCTTCTGGCGCGACCGATGAAGATCGGCGTGGCCGGATGGTAGCGCCGGTGATGGTCGCGGGCCAAGGGCCGTTCCGCTTCATCGTCGATACAGGCGCCAACCGCTCAGTGCTGTCGCAAGCACTGGCGACGCAGCTCGGCCTCACGCCGACAGGCTCGGACGAGGTACATTCCGTGCACGGCGTCACCGTCGCGCCGATCGTCAACGCGGGCTCGCTGACGTACGGCCCGTTGCCGCTGCCGAGTTCGCAGATGCCGCTGCTGCAGGGCGCGGTGCTCGCGGGCGAGCAGGGCCTGCTCGGTGTCGACGGCATGCGCGGGCGGCGCCTGCGCATGGATTTCGAACGCCGCTGCATCGAGATCACGCCATCGCAGGGCGCGCCGCGACTGCGCAACTGGGTGACCATTCAGGGAGAGTTTCGCTTCGGCAGTCTTGTCGTCATCCCGGGTGAAATCAGAAACCAGCCCGTCAATCTGCTGATCGACACCGGTTCCGACACCAGCATGGCCAATGTCGCGCTGCGCGAACAATTGCGCGGCGGCGTGCGCGTCGATTATTCACGCACCGATGTGGTGCGCGCTTTCACTGCGGGCGAGCCGATCGCGCTCGATGCCGCGGTGCTCATTCCACGGCTGGACATGGGCGAGGGAGTCGAGGTCGAGAATCTCATCGCCTATGTCGGCAATTTCCACATCTTCAATCTATGGGGCTTGCAGGACGAGCCGACCTTGCTGATCGGCATGGACGTGCTGTCGCAAGCGCGCGCCATCGCTATCGACTACGAACACGGCACCGTGCATTTCCGCATCCGCCGGTTTGAAACCGGCACGCGGATCAGACGCTAGCGGGTTCGCGGAAGAGCTTGCCGCGCTCCACGCAGAACACAGCGATCAGCATCAGCACGCCGGCGATCGTAAAGCCGATCAGGAATGGCAGCGCCGTGCCGTTGAACGCGCGAGCGATGAAGCCGGCGATTACCGAGCCGCCGATCGCCGTGAGCGCGCCGAACAGCGCCGAAGCTGAGCCGACGTTGCGCGCCATCGGCTCCATCGCCAGCGCGTTGAAATTGCCGCCGACCATGCCGAACGGCAGCAACGTGATCGCCAGCATGGGCAGAAATACCCAGATCGAATTAAGCCCGGCCGCCGCCATCAGCACGTGCACCGCACCGAGCACGGTGAACCAAATCGCCATAACGTGCGAAATCCGCCGCATGCCGTAGCGCATGACGATGCGGGAGTTGAGGAACGTGCCGATGGTGATGGCGATGGCGATCGAGGCGAACGCAAAGGCGAAATTCCGCCCGAGACCGAAGACATCGACGTACAATTGCTCGGACGCCGTGATGTAGCCAAATAGCGCGCCCGAAAGAAACGTGCTGGCGATCATGTAGCCGAGGAATTGCCGGTTGCGCAGCACGCTGGCGTAGGCGCCGGCGATGGCGCGCGGGCGGAATGGCGTGACGTTTTCGGGCTTCAGCGTTTCGGGCAGGCGGATCAGCGTCCAGGCCAGGATGCCGAGCGCGTAGATCAGCAGGGCGCCAAAAATCCAGCGCCATGGCGCGACGAGCAGGATCAATTGTCCCACGCCGGGCGCGATGATCGGCACCAGCATGAACACTGTCATCGCCATGGACATGATCTGCGCCATGCGTCGGCCCTCGACGAGATCGCGCACGACCGCGACGGAGATCACCCGCGTCGCCGCCGCGCCCACGCCCTGCAGCGCGCGCGCCGCCAGCAACATCTCGAATGTCGGCGCCAGCACTGAAAGCACGCAGCCGAGCGCGAACGCTCCGAGTGCGCCCACAAGCACGCTGCGGCGTCCGTACGCGTCCGCCAATGGGCCGTACACGAGCTGCATGATCCCGAACGCCGCAACGTAAACGATCACCACGAGCTGGCGATCATTGTCGTTCGCGAGCGCGAAGGTTTCGCCAATGTTCGGCAACGCCGGCAGCATCACGTCGATGGCAAGCGCATTCAGCGCCGAAAGCGCCGCCACCATCGCCACGAGTTCGAACGTCGAGAGCGCGTGCGTAGGGCCCGCGCCGCTACGCATTGAAGCGGAAATGCATCACATCGCCCTCGCGGACGATGTAGTCCTTGCCTTCGAGCCGCATCTTCCCGGCTTCCTTGGCGCCGACTTCGCCGTTGAATTTGACGAAATCGTCGTAGGCGATGGTCTCGGCGCGGATGAAGCCCTTTTCGAAATCGCCGTGAATGACGCCGGCGGCCTGCGGCGCGGTCCAGCCTTTCTGGATCGTCCAGGCGCGCGCTTCTTTGGGGCCGACAGTGAAGTATGTTTGGAGGCCGAGTAGGTTGTAACCGCTATGGATGAGCTTATCCAAGCCCGGCTCATCGAGCCCGGCTGAGGCGAGAAATTCCTTCTGCTCTTCGTCGGAGAGCGCCGCGAGTTCTGCCTCGATCTGCGCCGAGATGATCACACACGCCGCGTTCTCCGTCTTCGCGTGGTCAAGCACTTTCGCGGAATACGCATTGCCTGACGCGGCGCTCGCTTCATCGACGTTGCAGACATAGAGCACTGGCAACGCCGTCAGCAGCTGCAGCATCTCGAACGCTTTTTCTTCTTCCTGCGCACACTTCGTCAGCCGCGCCGGCTTGCCGTCTTCGAGCAGCGCTTTCGCGCGCAGCACGAGATCGAGCGAGAGCTTGGCTTCCTTGTCGCCGCCCTTGACCTTTTTTTCCAGGTTGGTGAGACGCTTCTCCAGGCTTTCGAGATCAGCGAGCATCAGCTCCGTCTCGACCGTCTCCAGATCCGCCAGCGGATCGATGCGGCCTTCGACGTGCGTGATGTCGTCGTTCTCAAAGCAGCGCAGCACATAGGCGATGGCGTCGCACTCGCGGATATTGGCGAGGAACTGATTGCCCAAGCCTTCGCCCTTCGAGGCGCCGCGCACGAGGCCGGCGATGTCGACGAAATTCATGCGCGTGGGGATGATCTCTTTCGAGCCCGCGATTTTCGCCAGCACGTCGAGACGTGGCTCCGGCATCGCCACCTCGCCGACATTCGGCTCGATGGTGCAAAACGGATAATTCGCCGCCTGCGCCGCGGCGGTGCGCGTCAAAGCGTTGAAGAGTGTCGATTTGCCGACGTTCGGCAAACCGACGATGCCGCACTTGAATCCCATGTTTTCCTCTGGTTAGGCGTCGCCCAGCACTTGCACCGGGCTAACGATAAACGGATCAATGACCCTAACGCCTTCGATCACCGGCGAGGACTGTGCGTCCTCGGTTAGCAGATGTGTGCAATTGCCGCCGATGGCCGAGGCCAGCAAGACCGCGTCCCACCAAGCCAACCGCCAGCGCGCCTGCAAATCCAGCGCGCACCGAACTTCGACGTCGGTAAGCGGCGCTGAGCAATAGGCGAGCAGCCCTTCGACGGCTTCTCGCAGAACCCTAGGTGGAGCGGGGATCCTTCTTTGCGCGACGCTTACCACCTCGTTGCACACTTGTGGGCTCACCACCATCGAACGCGACTTCGTCATCGCGTTCAGCCACGCCGCGCACCTCGTCTGCTTTGCTCCCGCTCGGCCATCGAGGCTGCAGATCACCACGTTTGTGTCCACCAGGATACGGGCGGTCATAGATTTCATCCCGATCGAATTTCCAGGGCTCGCCCTCGGTGGGCACATATTTGGCCAGAGCTAGAAACTTCTCCATTGCCGCGACGCTCTCGGTGCGCCGCCGCTCTTGATCGGCGAGGAGCAGATCGGCGAGGTAACGCGAAACGCTCTTGCCGGCGCGGTCCGCTTCGCGGCGGACCTCCTCCAGCAGCGCGTCATCAAGGGTTACCGTCACATTGGCCATTGGTACACGGATATCGTGTATCCGTGTACCCGTGTCAAGCGCGTGCCGCGGCGATGGCCTGCGCGGCCATGTCGCGCCAGATGCGCGCTTCGCCCCGCAGCGGCGGGGCGATTTTCCGCAGGCGGCGTTCGAGTTCGGCGAGGCCA
>Ga0187894_10003147_pt1 | contig 18851 bp, 17 predicted proteins | sample GBC1701081metaG_FD_136650 | JGI IMG/M metagenome (GOLD analysis project Ga0187894, IMG submission 136650) | White microbial mat communities from a lava cave in the Kipuka Kanohina Cave System on the Island of Hawaii, USA - GBC170108-1 metaG ...
CGCGGTGGACCGCACGTGGATCGGCCGTCGCGTGTGTGGATCGATACGGATGCTGCGTGCAACGGCGGCAACGCCGATCCGGACGATTGCTTTGCGATGCTCGTCCTCATGAACGCGCCGGACGTCGAGATCGTCGGGATCTCGACCGTCTTCGGCAATGCGCCGCTGTCCGTCGTCGACCGAACGACGCGCGACCTGGTCGGGCGCGTTGCTGGAAGCTCGAACATCCTTGTCCACAGCGGCTCGGCGACTGCGCTGGAGGCTGAGCGGAGGACTTCCATCGAACCCGCGCATGCGGCACTCGAACGCGCGCTTGAGCGCGGTCCCCTCACCATCGTCAGTCTCGGGCCGCTGACGAACGTTGCGGCGACGCTGCGGCGGAGGCCGGATCTGGCAGACAACATCGGTCTGCTGGTTTCGGTCATGGGCCGGCGCCCCGGCCACGTCTTTCATCCGGCAGAAGGCAGGAGTTCGAGTGGCATTCTCCTCGGCCACGGGCCGATCTTCCGCGACTTCAACTTCTCCAAGGACCCGACCTCGGCTTCCATCGTCCTGGGGCTCGCCGAACGCATCACCCTGACGCCATACGCGGCGGCCCGCGAGGTCATGCTGACTCGTCGGGATCTCGCGCGAATGAAGGGCGGCCCTCGCGCGGCGGCATGGCTCACGGAAAGGGCTGGACCTTGGCTCGACTATTGGGAGGCAGACATCGGCCTGCCGGGTTTCTACCCCTTCGATGCCCTCGCAGCACTCTACGTCCTCCACCCGCAGCAATTCAGTTGCGCGAAGGCATCCGCATGGATCGCCGAGGATGATCGGCTGCCCATGCTGTGGCGCGTTGCGCTGGGCTCGACCGGATTGCTCGTCGGCCTGGAATCCGATCGACCGCGGATCACGCGCGCCTCCGGTTCCGTCACCTATTGCGGCGGGGTGGGCGACGGTCTCAAGGACGTGCTGATGGACCTATTGACCAGACAGGGGCCCTAACTGCCGGACAAGGCATGCATCTTCCCATCACCATCTTCGATAGCATCTTGCGTTACCGCGACCAGTCGAGATCCAAAATCCATTGTGTCCGGTGGCGCGCCCTAATTCTGCCCCCTTGCAGAACCACCGTGTTGGCGGCACGTACGGAGGTCTGGCCTTGTGCGTCCATCCGTTGTATGCCTTCCTACCTGGGCTCGCTGGGTCCTTCTTGTTCGATGCGTCGCCTCATCGTCTTTCTGCTCGCGGTCATGATGACCTGGCACGGCGTCCTGGTCGCCCAGATGGCATTGGCGACCCCGATGAACCAGACGATAGCCCATGCGCACCTTTCTGACGTGGACGAGTCGGACCACCACTCGCACTGTGATAACTGTGATGCGGCGCACGGCTGCGATGCTGCCAGTCATCTGCAGCACCATTCCGCCGCGGCCATCGACTCATCCCTGGTGATTGTGTTCGTGCGCCTGGTGTTCGAGCGCGTGGTGGCCGAATTGGTCGCCCTCGCCAGCACCGACCCGATCATGCTCCTTCGACCACCCAAAGCCGCTCCGGCCGCTTCTGTCTAGCGCGGTCTGACCCGCTTTGTTGGGGTCGGCCGCGCGTCGATCCATGCAAACGGGGTGGTGCATGCCTGTCTCCCGCCTATTGCTGCTGGCAGCCTTGTGCGTGCTGGCGGTCCCTGGTGCGCCTGCAGTAGCGCAAGGACTGCGCCATGCTGTCGAAGCAGCATGGTCGCGCAGCGTCTCCGGGCGCGCGCAACCCGCCCGCGTCAATGAATCGGCCGCCAAGCGCGACACCGCGCGGGCATGGCTGCCAGCGTCGCCCAGGGTCGCGTTGACTCACCGCAACGACGTGCTGACCGGCAACCGTGGCGCCCGTGAATACGAGGCCGAGGTTTCAGTACCGGTGCCATGGCCTGCAACCCGCTCCGGCGCGCTTGGAGTCGCCGAGGCCGAAATAGCCCGTACGGACGCACGGGCCATCGAGCACAAATGGCGCCTGGCCGGCGAGGTGCGGGAGGCCTACTGGCAATGGCGCAGCGGCCTGGCCGAGCGGCGACTGGCCGAGCGCAAGCTGACAGACGCGCGCCGCCTCGCCGATGACGTGGAGCGGCGGGTGCGGCTGGGAGAGGTGCGCAGCCTCGATCTGGCGCAGGCTCGCGCAACCGAGGCCCAGGCGCGGGTCGCGCTCGCCGAAGCCGATGCGAAGATGTCGCGGGCTCGTCGCATCTTCGAGGTGCTGACCGGAACTGCACCGCCGGCCGACGGCACCGAGAGGGAACACACGAATGGCCCTGCCATGGACGAGCACCCGCGCATCCGCGCCTTGAAGGTCGCCGTCGAGGTCGGCAACGCCCGCCTGCGCCAAGCGCGTTCCAGCGCCTGGGGCGCTCCCGAAGTTGCCATGGGTGTCCGCAGGGAGCGCGACTCGCGGGATGAGCGGCGGGATCACAGCATCCTGTTTTCCGTCCGCGTGCCGTTTCCCAACGAACCCCGTGCCCGGGCCCAGACCGCCACGGCCGGCGCCGATCTGGTGGAAGCAGAAGCCGAGCTAGCGCTGGAACGCGAACGCATCGCCGCCGAGATCGCCGCGGCGCGCGAGGAACTGGCGCAGGCGCGCGCCGCCGTTGGATTTGCGCAGACGCGCCGGCGCCTGTTGACCGAGGTGCACGCCCTTACCACGCGCGCCTACGCTGCCGGTGAAATCGACCTTGCCACCCGCCTGCGCGTCGAAGCGGAGCGATTCGAAGCCGAGCTGGCCGCGGAACGCGCCGTCATCGATACCGCACGCGCCGTCGCACGGCTCAATCAGAGCCGGGGAGTAATGCCATGATGCGCAGCTGGATCCTCGCCATGTTCCTGGTCGTGTCGTTCGCGACCAGCGCGGGTGCAGGAGAGGGAGAGGGTCATAGCCATGACGAGCCCGCCCCCAGGGCCGGCGGCACCCGATCGCCGCGGCTTGAGGGGAAGTCCGACCAGTTCGAGTTGGTCGGCATTCTCGAGAACGGCGCCTTGCGCCTCTTCCTCGATCGCTACGCCACCAACGAACCGGTGACAGATGCCACGATCGAGGTCGAAGCCGACTCCCTCAGGGCAACGGCGAAGCCGCAGCCGGACGGTACTTACCTCGTCGAAGCCGAGGCGCTGCGCCGGCCGGGCAGCGTTGCCTTCACCTTTACCGTGACGGCCGGCACGGACGTCGATCTGCTGTCCGGCAACCTGACCATCCCCGAACCGGCGCATCCGCACGGCGAGGCTGGAAACACCGGCAGGCACTGGCGGCGCGCCGCGCTGGGCGTGGTCCTCGCCGCGTCAGTGCTGCTGGTCGCCGTCGGCGCAGCACGGATGTGGCGCCGCAACGGCGGAGCACGCCCGTGAGGCCCCCGTTCTTCATTCGTGCGGCGGTGTTCGCCGCCGTCGCGAGTCTTCCCGGCAGCGCTCACGCCGGTCCCGGCAGCGATCATTCACATGACGCACCCGCGCCGGTTGTCGGTGGCAACAACCCGAGCCGGCAGCCCGACCGCAGCGTTTTCCTTCCCAAGCCGTCGCAGCGACTCCTCGCCATTCGCACCATCCTGGCGGAGCGGACCGAGGTGACCGAAACGGTGAGCCTGAGCGGCCGCGTCGTGATGGATCCCGCCGCCGGCGGCAAGGTGCAGCCGACCATCGCCGGACGGATCGAGGCCGGGCCCGCGGGACTGCCCTCGCTGGGAGCCAAGGTGCGTCGAGGTGACGTGCTGGCGCATGTTCAACCGTCGGCAACGGCATTCGACCGCGCCACCCAGACCGCGCAGGCCGCGGAGCTGCGGTCGAGCCTCGACCTGGCGCGGCGGCGGCTGACGCGCCTGGAACAGCTCCAGGGCTCCGTGTCGGCGCGCGAGGTCGAGGCCGTGCGCTCCGAGGTGCAGAGCCTGACGGAGCGGCTGGCGGCTGTCGAAAGGGGCCTCGGCGCGCGCGAAACCCTCACCGCCCCGATCGACGGTGTTGTTGCCACTGCCAACGTCATGGCCGGCCAGGTCGTCGATGCGCGCGAAGTGCTTTTCGAGATCGTCGATCCGACGCGCGTGCGCATCGAGGCGTTGGCCTACGACCCGAGCCTGCCGGCGAGGGTCGGCCGCGGCTCACTCGCGCTGAAGGGTGAGCGCGTGCTAACCTTGGAATTTGTCGGCGCGGCGCGGACCTTGCGCGAGGGCGCGTTGCCGATGCATTTCGCGACCCGCGTCGAGCCCGGACTGGCACCCGATCTTGCGATCGGCCAGCGCGTACGCATCGTGGTGCAGACCCGCGAGCGGATGACCGGCTTTCCACTGCCCGCGGCCAGCCTCGCCAAAGATCCCAGCAACCAGGACGTCGTATGGGTGCACGATGCAGCCGAGCGGTTCGTGCCGCGGGTCGTGCGCCACAAGCCGCTGGACGGCGTCACGGTCGCGGTTGTGGACGGGTTGTCGCCCGGCGACCGGGTCGTGGTCGACGGCGCCTCGCTGATCAACCAGATTCGCTGAGGCGCGGAACATGTTCGGTCGCCTCGTCGAAGCCAGCCTCGCCAACCGGCTGATCGTGCTTGCGGTATCGGCCGTGCTGCTGCTGTACGGAGCCGTGACACTGACGCGCATGCCGGTCGACGTCTTCCCCGACCTCAATCGCCCCACCGTGGCCCTCATGACGGAGGCAGGCGGTATGGCCCCCGAGGAGGTCGAGCAGCTTGTCACCTTCCCGCTGGAAACGGCGATGAACGGCATGCCTGGCGTGACCTCGGTGCGGTCGGTGTCGAGCGTCGGCCTGTCGTTCGTCTACGTGCAGTTCGACTGGGGAGTCGACATCTTCCGCGCCCGGCAGATGGTTTCCGAGCGGCTTGGGCTGGTTCGCGAGCAGTTGCCAGCGACAGCCGCGCCCGCCATGGGGCCGATCTCATCGATCATGGGAGAGATCATGCTGATCGCCATCCCGATCGATCCGGCGCGCATGTCGCCGATGGCAACGCGCGAGTATGCCGACTTCGTGCTGCGGCCCCGCCTGCTCACCATTCCCGGGATCGCACAGGTCATCCCCATCGGCGGCGAAGTGCGCCAGTACCAGGTGCAGCCCGATACCGACCGGATGGCCGATCTGAACGTGTCGCTGGATGATATCCAGAAGGCGCTGCGCGGCTTCGCCTCAAATACCTCCGGCGGCTTTCTCGAGCTGAACGCGCGCGAATACCTGATCCGCAATATCGGCCGCACGACGCGCATCGACGACCTCCGCCGCCTCGCGGTCACGGCACGCAACGGTCAGGCGATCCTGCTCAGCCAGGTCGCGCAGGTCGAGTTTGCGCCTGCGATCAAGCGCGGCGACGCCGGGTTCGAAGGCAAGCCGGCGGTGATCCTCGCGGTGCAGAAGCAGCCGGATGCAGACACCGTGAAACTGACGCAGGCCATCGAGGCGGCACTGGTCGATCTGCGCAAGACATTGCCGCCGGGCATGGACACGCCGCGCGTCACCTTCCGCCAGGCCAACTTCATCGAGGCCTCGATGGGCAATCTGCAGCTCAAGCTGCTCGGGGCGTCGGTGCTGGTGGCGGCCATCCTTTTCCTCTTCCTGGGCAATTTCCGCACCACCATCATCTCACTCATCGCGATCCCGGTTTCGATCTGCGTGACAGCACTGGTGTTTCACCGCTTCGGCCTGTCGATCAACACCATGACGCTGGGCGGTCTGGCCATCGCCATCGGCGAGCTGGTGGATGACGCGGTCGTCGGGGTCGAGAACGTGCAGCGCCGGCTGCGGCAGCGCCGACACGCCGAAGCCGCCGGCGACAAGGTGAAATCGGTGGTGCATACCATCGCGGTTGCCACGCTCGAGGTTCGGACGGCGATCGTCTACGCTACGGTCATCATCGTCCTGGTGTTCGTGCCGCTGTTTGCGCTGCCGGGCATGGAAGGACGACTGTTCGTGCCGCTCGGCACGGCCTACATCGTCTCCATCCTTGCCTCCATGGGGGTCTCGGTCGCCCTGACGCCGGTGCTCTCCTATTATCTGCTGCCGCGCATGCGGCAGCTCGATCACGGTGAACCGCGGCTGGTCCGCGCGCTCAAGACGCACTACGCCACGCTGCTGCGCAAGACACTGGACCGGCCGGGGGTTCCCGTCATGGCCGCCACGGTGTCCGTCATCGCCGCGGCCTCTGCCGTGGCATTGTTTCCGACCACGTTTCTGCCGCCCTTCAATGAGGGATCAGTCGTCATCGACATGCGTCTGACGCCCGGCACGACGCTCACCGAGACGGCGCGCGTCGCAAGGCAGGCCGAACTGTTGCTCAAGCAGGTGCCGGAAGTGGTCCATGTCGGACGCCGGTCGGGCCGTGCCGAGCTCGACGAGCACGCCGAAGGGGTCCATGTATCCGAGCTGGACCTGGAACTGCGACGATCGGACCGCCCCGCCGACGCGATCTATGCCGACATCCGTGCGGCGCTTTCGGTCCTCCCGGCGGCCGTCATCGTCGGCCAGCCGATCTCGCATCGCCTCGACCACATGCTGTCCGGCGTACGCGCGCAGATCGCGATCAAGATCTACGGCGACGATCTCGACACCCTGCGGGCGCAGGCGTCTCTCCTGCGGGAGCGGCTGGCGCGCATTCCCGGTGTCGCCGATCTCGAGATCGAGAAGCAGGTGCTGACGCCCCAGATCAAGGTGCGCATCGACTATGACCGGGCCGAGCAGTATGGCGTCGCCCCATCGACCTTGCTGGCTTCCCTGCAGACCCTGGTCGACGGCGAGAAAATCACACAGATCATCGAAAGCAATCGGCGCTTCAATCTCGTCCTGCGGCTGCCCGACGTCGAGCGCTCCGTCGAAGGCCTTCGCCGGGTGCTGCTCGAAACGCCGGCCGGCCGGGTGCCCCTGTCTCACCTGGCAACCGTCGAGGAATCCGATGGTCCCAACCAGATCAGCCGCGACGACGGCCGGCGTCGTATTGTCCTGTCGGCCAACGCGCAGGGCCGCGCGCTTTCGTCCGTCGTCGAAGACATGCGCGGCGTGGTTGCCGATTTGAAGCTGCCGGAGGGGTATTTCGTCACCCTGGGCGGGCAGTTCCAGGCACAGGAGGAAGCCAGCCGCCTGATCGCCATGCTGTCGCTGATGTCGCTGGCCATGATCATCCTGGTGCTCTACAGCCGTTACCGGTCGATGGTGCTCACGGGCATCATCATGGCCAATATCCCTCTTGCGCTGGTTGGCTCTGTCCTGGGACTGGCACTCGCCGGCCAGCCCCTGTCGATCGCGGCACTGATCGGCTTCATCACCCTCGCCGGAATCGCGACCCGCAACGGCATCCTGAAGGTCAGCCATTACATCAACCTGTGCCGATTCGAGGGCGAGGTCTTCGGCCTGAGCATGATCGTGCGCGGCTCGCTGGAGCGGCTGACGCCCGTGCTGATGACGGCGCTGGTCGCCGCCTTCGCGCTCATGCCGTTGCTGTTCGAGGCCGAGGAACCGGGCACCGAGATCCTGCACCCCGTAGCGGTGGTGATTTTCTCCGGTCTGATCAGCTCGACCCTGCTCGATGCCTTCCTGACGCCGGCGATGGTCTGGCTGTTCGGAAGCAGGGCGATCGAAAAGCTCGTGCGCGCCTCCGGCGAGGAGGCTTTCTGAACCCCGAGGTCCATGCAGCAGAAGAAGGAGGTCTGTCATGCGCATCAAGGCAATGTTGATGGTCGTGTCCATCGCCCTGACACCCGCCGTGGCCCTGGCCCAGGGCCATACCCACGGTCATGCCAAACAGGGCGGCGTCGTGACCGAAGTCAACGATATCGACTACGAGCTGGTCGCACGCCCTGACGTCATCCGGCTGTATGTGCGCGATCATGACAAGCCGGTGCCCGTGACGAACGCGTCGGCCAAGCTGACGCTACTCAATGGCAACGAGAAGTCGGAAGTAACCCTGGCCCCCACGGGGGACAAGCTGGAGGCCACGGGCAGCTTCAAGGTGGCGCGCGGCACAAAGGTGGTGGCTGTCGTCACCCTGCCAGGCAAGCGCGCGCAGAGTGTGCGCTTTGAGATCAAGTGATCCTGCCTGCGATCGACGCAGACGGGTACGGCAGCGTGTCTATGAGCTCGGCTGAGAGGCGTCCTGGTGGTCGCGTATCCAGATCGAGGCGCAAACCTGTACCGCACGCCGGGAGTGGCCGACACGCGCCACTCCCGTCCACGTCCCCGGTTCCCGGCGAGGACGATGAGGGCCGCTGTGGCATTGGGCTGGACCGTATGGACGGTCGCAGCCGCCACACTTGCATATGGCAATGAGTGCGCATCGCCTCCGCCCGTCGTGGTGAGAATGGAGGCAATGCCAGCAGTCAGCATTGGCACGGACGGCAGCAAATCAGCGCGGGAGTTGCGCGCCCTGACCCAGTTCAAGACGGGCATGACCCTCGGCTATTACAAGGCCACTCTGTCGGGAGGCCTCTCGATTCAAGCCGGCGGCTGGCGTCTCAGTTCGGGGGGAGTATGCGTGTTTGTCGAGACAGCGGTCATTCGCGTCGGATTCGGGCAACGCACCATATTCACTGCCCGTGAGATCCAGGGCAGGCCCTGTATCCTGCGATTCGTCACTGCACATGAACGGCGACATGCCGAGCTGGACGATGAATTGCTGTCTCAATTCCTGGCGCAGTTGAAAACCACGCTCGAGCAAGAGTATGCATCGGGCCTTGCGATCGCAGCGCAGACGCCGGATGACGCCAAGGCGGCCATGAGAGACAAGCTGGAAGGGCGCGCAGGCCGAGCAATCGATCAATTCAAGATTCGCCGGCAAGAGGTCCACGCCGTTTTCGACAGCGAGAATGGCGAGGCGGCCCTCATCTCTGCTTGCGGCTCCGATGTTCGAGCCTTCCTGGATAGCCTGAGATGAGCCTCGTGATTGCAAGTTTTCGGTCGAGTTTGATGACACGATGACGATGCGTCTCGTCACGCTCGATGGGGTGTACCTGTGGAAGGATCCAGTCGAGGACCACGGCCAATGAGCACTTTGTCGATGCGTCTACCATCCATGTCGACAACCTCGAACCGCCATCCGGCGATGTCGGCGACATCGCCGGCGGTCGGCACGCGCCGCTTTTTCGTGCAAAACCAGGCCGGCCACCGTGTGGTAAGGGTGATGGTCGCGGGAAAGCCTGGCCGAGCATTTCGTCCAGGCCGTCCAAGCGCAAGGCGCCGCTGACCAGGTACGATCCGTCAGCGCGTTTCGTCGCCATGGGTTCGTCGCCGTCCGCGCCATCGGCCGAGGAGGTTCCGCAGATCGCGGCCAGGGCGTCCGCGGGCGTGACGATGCCCCCGCAAACGCCGTACTCGTCGACGACGAGTCCGAAGCCGTTGCCGGCCTCGTTCAGACGCTCGAGTGCCGCCAGGGCCCCCAGGGTTTCCGGCAGCAGGGACAGGTTGCTGAACCAGCTCGCGGATCGGAGTCTTGTTGCCGTCCAGCCGATCCTGCAGCACGTCACGTACGCCGAGCACGCCCACCACGTTGTCGGGACTGCCGTCGCAAGCCAGCAGTCGCGAGCGCTCGGAGAGTCCGTTCCAAGATAGCCAGCGTAGCATGTCCCATAGGCTGCTCACGTGCGACGAACCTCACCGCCAGAATCTTCCAAGGCCGGTCGATCGTCATTGCCTGCGTTCCGCGAACTTGTACCGCTCCTTACATCGTCCTCAGTGTCGGTGGCGATGGTGGGCGTCCGGTACATGCGGGTGCGCGTGGCGCAACTGCACATGGGCGTGGCGGTGACTATGAGGCTCACCCGGCGGATCGCCGGCGGCGTGCGCATGACGATGATGCTCGTCATGGGCGTGCCGATGGCTGTGCTCCAAGGCATCGTGTTCATGCTCGTGCTCGTGGCGTTCGGTCAGGTGCAGCCAGATACCTGCCGCCATGAGGACACCGGCCGTCACAAGTTGGAGTGACAGGGGTTCGCCGAGCACCGGGATCGCGATGGCGGCGCCGAGGAACGGAGCGGTCGAGAAATAGGCGCCGGTGCGCGCGGTTCCCAGGTGCCGCAAGGCGACGACAAACAGCACGAGGCTGACGCCGTAGCCGAAAAAGCCGACAAGCAGCGCGATGGCTGCCGTGTCGAGTGCCGGCAGCCGCGCGCCGCCGGTGAGTGCCAACGCCAGGCTAACCGGTCCGGCGGCGAGGCCCTTGATCATGGCGATCTGCAGCGGGTCGGCCAGCGCGACCTTGCGCGTCAGGTTGTTGTCGATGCCCCAGGCGACACAGGCGACGACGATCGCCACCGGACCCAGCAGGCCGGCAAACGTCACGTCGCCCTGCCACGCCAGCACTAAGGCGCCAGCGACGATCAAGACCATGCCGAGAGCGATCCGGCGGTCGAAATTCTCACGAAAAGCGAACCAGGCAATCAGCGCGGTGGCGACCCCTTCCATGGTCAGCAGCAGCGATGCCGCGGCGCCTTCAGTGTGCGTCAATCCCACCATCAACAGGATCGGACCAACGATGCCGCCGAATAGGACCGCCCCTGCAAACCAGGGGATGTCGCGCCGTGCCAGCGGTGCTTCCGACCGCATGCGCCGTCCCGTCAGCGCGGTGCGCAGCATCGCGAGGCCGATACCCGAGCCGAGATAGAAAAGCCCGGCCAGCAGCCAGGGATCCGTCACGCCGACCAGCAATTTCGCCAGCGGCGTCGACACTCCGAACAAACCTGCCGCCGCAAGGGCGTATATCACTGCCCTGATGTCCATGGAACCTCGGTCCTCATACGCGGCATACAGCACCAACCGGGCGACAGGGTATCAGCCCAGCCGCCTAAGTGCACCGATGAGGGATAGCACGCCCAGGCCGAGGATGAGGACGGAGCTCAGCAACTCGAGCCCCGTCATGAGGCGATTCAGGATGCGCGTGCCGGCGGTCAGCGCCAGGCCCAGGCGCCGCAAGCCCATGGCGATGAAACCGACCGTGCCGATCGTCACGGCGGCACCCACGCTGATCGCTGCCGCCAGCACGAGACCGGCTGCCAGCGCACCATTGCGAATGGCCACCCCCACCACGATGATCGTCAATGGACAGGGCAGCATGCCCATGGCCATGGCCAGCGCCGATCGTGTCGGTCGATGGTCATGGTCGTGCGCCGCGCCTCGCCGCACGACAAGCCTCAGGACGTACCAGCCGCCGATTCCCGCCACGAGCACGGCACTGATGATCTCCAGCCACGCCGTGGCGCCAGTCGGCCTGCCAAGCGGACCCAGTACCCTCCCCAGGATCACCACCAACAGGACGGCGAGGATACCATGTGTCGCGGCCGCGCCGCCGGCAACGGCGATACCGCTCAGCGGCCGTGCCTGATGGCCCGAAAAATAGGCGAACATCACGGATTTGCCGTGCCCAGGCGTCAACGCATGCACCAAGCCAAGCAGGAGGGCTGCGCCCAATCCTCCCATCAGATCGGAAGGCGACTCGAACAGTCCAGTCGCGCGCGCGGCCAGCTCTCCCTGCAGGAAGCGCTGGGCGGAGAGGATCCAGTTGAAGAAACCTTCCATCGCCGGCATGGGGCATGATCCCCGGGCGGCGCGGCATCGGCAATGCCTGACAATGGCGGGGATGGGTGCTTCGTGTCGCAGCTAGTTGCTGTCGCCGGAAAGCTAGGCTCTGTTGGCGGCTGCAAACAGCGTGTCGACGTTGGACCACCGGATCGCCTGAAGGAACGCCGTGACATAGTCGGCGGCCTTGGCTCCGTAGTCCATGTGATAGGCGTGCTCGTACATGTCGAGCGCGAGGATCGAGGTGCCACCGGCCAGCGTATGTGTATGGCGATTATGTCCTTTACATACCCGTGGAACTCAGGGCGGGACAGGACCGACATTGGCGGGCCTCGATTTGTAGGCCCATACTACCCGCCGCATGGGATCGGCGGCTGAAGGCGATTGTGAAGGCGCCTGCGCCTGCGACGAAGCCCAAGGTCAAGAAGCGAGCCAAGGCAAAGAAGTAAGGAGTCGTGTCATGGCTCATCATCAAAAGGCAGTAGCAACAGCCGTCGCGCTAAATACCGGCATCTTTGTTGTTGAAGCGGTCGCAGGCTATCAGGCGTCGAGCCTAAGCCTCATCATGGACAGCGTTCATAACCTATCAGATGAACTAGCGCTGGTCTGCCTCTATTTGGCGTTCATTGTTGCGCGCGGCCCGTCTCAGAAGCTGCTGAGAAGCGCCAATATCTTCAATTCGGTCGGTCTGATCGCGGTCAGTGGGTTGCTTCTGTGGCAGGTCGTGGAACGCATGTTGAACCCAGTCCCAGTGCATGGGGTCGTTCCCATGGTCGTGGGCTTAGGCGCGGCCGCCGCGAACTGGGGCGTGGCGCGGCTGCTGTTGAAGCCGGGCGAGCAAAACGCCGCCATTCGACTCGCATACATTCATAACCTGGGTGACATCTGGGTTTCGCTTGCGCCCGTGGTGGCCGGGGTGCTGCTAATCCTGACCGGCTACTCGTTCTTTGATCCGGCGATCGCTGGGGGTGTGGCCCTCTGGATTATCGTGACCACCGCCCGCGAGGTGCTCGCATCCCAGGACGAGTTGATTTGGCCGGAAAGGATCGCTTGCTGTCATTCCGATCACGACCAGCCGCAGCGGCTGGGTATGGGAAAGACATAATCGCCCAAGGTTGCCATCATCACCGGCGCGGCATCGGGCATCGGTCGCGCCACGGCCGAGTTGCTCGTGCGAGGGCGCGCGGATCGTGGCCTTCGACCGCGACGCGGCGGCCCTCGCCGAGCTGGCCGACAGCCTCGGCGGCGCCAGCTGCCGAACGGTCGCCGGCGACGTGCTCGGCGAGGCGCTGGCGCGCGGCACCATCGACGAGACGGTGAAGGCCTGGGGACGGATCGACGGCCTGCTCACCGCCGCCGGCATCTCGATGGGCAAGCCGGCGCTGGAGACCACGCTGGATCACAGGAACACCGTGATGGCCGTCAACGTCACGGGCACGTTCCTGTGGATCCGCGAGTGCCTGCGGCCGATGACGGCGCAGGGGCGTGGCGCGATCGTCACCATCGCCTCGCAGCTGGCGCAGGCGCGCGGCCGCGGCAACGCCTCCTATGCCGCCTCCAAAGGCGCCGTCGTCGCCCTGACCAAGGCGGTGGCCCTCGGCTATGCCGACAACGGCGTCCGCTGCAATGCCGTGCTGCCCGGCGCCACCGGGACTCCGCTGCTGCGGCGGTCGTTCGCGCGCCACCCCGACCCCGGCGCAGCGCGGGAGCGCTCCCGGCTGCGCCACGCGATGGGCCGGTTCGGCTGGCCGGAGGAAATCGCCGCCGCCATCCTCTACCTGGTCAGCGACGAGGCGTCCTTTGTCACGGCGTCACGCTGCCCGTCGACGGCGGCTGGCTGGCGGCGTCGCGACTGATCAGGGTCGCGCGGCGAGCCCTACTCGACCACCACCTTGGCGGCCTTGCTGACTTCGGTCCAGGTCGCGACAAAATCCGAGATGAAGGCCACGTACTGCGCCGACGTCAGTTGCTTGTCGGGCTGGAACAGGGCCACTTCCTCGAACCGCGCCTTGACGTCCGGCATCTGAACGACCTTCGCTACCGCGTCATAGAGCTTGCGCTGGATATCCTCCGGCAACCCCTTGGGCGCCGAGAGGCCGATCCAGCTCGACGTCGTCATGCGGGGGAAGCCTTGCTCGGCGAACGTCGGCACGTCGGGGAACATGCCCAGGCGCTTGGCCGAGCTCACCGCCAGCACGCGCACCTTGCCGATGCGCATATGCCCCACATTCGTGGTGATGGGATCGAACATCGAGGGGATCACGCCCGCCCACAGGTCGGCCAGCGCCGGCGCGGAGCCCTTGTAGGGGACATGCCTGAGCGAGACGCCGGCCAAGGTCGCGAAATACTCGCCCATGAGGTGGGTGTTGGCGCCGATGCCGGAGCTGCCATAGGCCATTTCGTCGGGCTTGGCCTTCGCTGCGGCGATAAGGTCGGCAAGGGTCTTGAGCGGCGATGAGCCCGACACCATGAACACGTTGGGCGCCTCGCCGATCATGATGATGTGGGTGAAATCGCCGACCGCGTTGTAGGGCAGCCTGGGATAGATGCCCGGCGCGATGCCATGCGGGGCGGCATGCGAGAGCACCAGGGTGTAACCGTCGGGGGCTGACCTGGCGACGATGTCGGCGCCCAGCGTGCCGCCGGCGCCCGGCCGATTGTCGACCAGCACCTGCTGGCCGAGCTGTTCGGAGAGCTTCGGCGCGAGGATGCGCGCGGCCGTGTCGGCCAGCCCGCCGGGCGGGAACGTGGCGACCAGCCGGATCGGTTGCCGGGCGGGCCAGTCCTGGGCCGGCGCGCTCGTGGGCACGAGCCACGCCAACGCAACCGCCACTGTGACGAGACGACGACCCAATGACATTGAAATGCCCCTCCCCTCGGTGGCGCGATGTTCGCGCGCGGTCGTCCAGGGGCAGCAACCTTCATGCCAAGCGGGAGCAGGCCATAGAAGTGGCATTCGGGAGCGAGCATCCAGAGGCGCCAACTCCGGTGGGGCCGCGCCGCTCCAGCGGTCCTCTTCGTCCTTCTCGCAACCGAGACCGAAAGGCGACCTCGCCGAGACTGGCGGTCCCGGCTCCATTGGCTAAACTGGACGGGAGCCTTGGAGGCGTGCCGCTCGGAGGAGGCCTCGATGCAGTGGTATCTGAAGAAGGAAGAGCCGGACGACAGTGTGGAGACATGGCCTGCATTCGAAGAGTTGCTTCGTACGCAGTTGTCAGCGGCGATGAAGAAGCCCGGGATCGCGAAGCCATTCCTGATTGTTGCGGCGACTGGGGTCCCGTGGACCCAGAAGGCCAGCGAACCGACGACGCTCATGTCGGGGTTGGGATGGAATACGGCTCCATCCATCTGGGTCGACCAAACCAAGCACGCTGCCTTTTTCAGCAAGTCTGCGGCTGTCATCGTCGTCAACCGACGTATCGTCAGGACCTTCGAACAGTCACCGAAGAACCAGAGCTACCGCGGCGCGCTGGAGATGCTGATGCTCCATGAGTTGCTCCACTGGTTGATCCACACGCTCGGCGGAATCACCGAGCACAAGCCCCGTGGTGTAGCGGGCGATGCGGTCTACGGTTTCGAGGATGCCGCCTACCCCGATGCAGCCGCTCGCAGCTTGACGCTCGAAAGAATGAATGTCTGACGGTCTCCAGCGTTGGTCCCGGTGTAAGGCTGAAGCCACCGCCAATGAGCGGCGCGCGCCCCGGCCACGCTGCGTCCGACGGCCCCGTTTCGCCCTTAATGCACCATGTTGCCATTTTGTTCTTGTCTTTGAATCGAGAACGTAGTAAGGAGTTCTTTGAGAGAGATCAGAATCCCGTTGGCCCGGGCTTCGCGGTGAAGCCACGTTCAAACGAACGATTGGGTGGCACCTGCGATTCCGGTGTCACGGCCGGTCAAGTAAGGGAGACGATGAATTTCTGCCATTTCTGCCAATTTCTGCCGTCCGGTTCGGCAAAAACAAGTCATTGAAAACACAGAGGAAAAATGAATTTCTGCATTTCTGCCATTTCTGCCGGGTCTTTTCGAGGAGAGGGGGTTTCCGACGTTCTCGACGTTTCCGTCATGGAGTTTCCGACGTTCTCGACATTTCCGTCACGGTGTTTCCGACGTTCTCGACGTTTCCGTCACACGGGGTCCCGACAACATGCTGAGATCGCGTCGCCCGCGCGCCCACGTCATCGAGAGGATCATCCCAGCACGTATTCGACGTTGGCGTGACGACACACATCCTTGATCTGCTGCGCCAGGGTTTCGGGGATCGGCACGCCGTCCTTCAGCCGCGCCGTGCGTTCGGCATGCTCGGGATCGCCGGGCACCAGCACCGGCTGCGCCGGATCGGCCGGCGTCTGGCCGTGCAGGAAGTCGATCATCTCCTCGAGGTCGCGCTCGAAAGCGCCCTCCTCGCGGAACAGCCTGGGGTCGATCGCCAGGAAGAAGTGGCCGATGTTGTCGGGCGTATCGGCGCCCTCGCGCTGCACGCGCAACGGCTGGAACGTCGTGCCCGACAAGGTCGCCGACAGGATGTTCACCACCATCGCCAGCCCGTAGCCCTTGTGGCCGCCGGTCTCGCGCGTGCCGCCCAGCGGCGCCAGGCGCCGGGTCTTGTAGGCACGCTCGGCGTTGCGCTCCGGCTTGCCCTGGGCGTCATAGGCCCAGCCCTCCGGCAGCGCCTTGCCCTTCAGCCCGTAGACCCGGAGCTTGTTCATCGCCACCGGCGTTGTCGCCATGTCGAGGTTGAGGTGGGGATGGCGCCCGGCCGGCGCCGCCACCGAGATCGGGTTGGTGCCGAATACAGGCTCCGTCCCGAAAGTCGGCACCATGGTGATGCCGCGCGCCGATGTGGTGGCGATGCCGACCAGGCCGGCGTTGGCGATCATGTCGGTGTAGCAGCCGGCGGCGCCGAAATGCGCCGAGCGGCGCACCGTCGTGACGGCGATCCCCATGCTCTTCGCCTTGGCGATGGCAAGGTCGACCGCCATCTTCGAGGGCACATGGCCCAGCGAATTGTCGGCGTCGATCAGCGCCGCCACCGGCGTGTCGCGCACGACGCGGATGTCGGGCCGCATGTTCAGCTTCCTGGCCCGCATGCCGTCGTAGACCGGCAGCATCGAGATGCCGTGCGATTCGACGCCACGCAGGTCGGTCTCGGTCAGGATGTCGGCCGTGATCGCTGCATGCTCCGCGCTCATCCCCCAGCCGGACAGAATCTCGAAGCACTGCCGGCGCAAGCGCTCGGCCGGAACATGCAGCATGGCGTTTCCCTTCATCCACCGTCGCGAAGATGGCGGATGATGCCCAACGAAGGGAGGGACGTCATCATCATCCCTTCCCCACGCGCAGCGTGGGGAAGGTGCCCGACCTTGCTTCGCCCGCCGAAGCACCATGGTGCAAAGACGGCCGTAGGCGGGCTACGCGAAGGCGGGAGGGCGGATGAGGAGCCGACGTGGTGTCTCCCGATGAGAAACCACCGGGGGTCCCCTCCGGCCATTGGGCCGCCTCCCCACCTCGTGGGGAGGACTACTGCTGCAGCGATCCCTGTGCGCGGCGGGGGCGGGGCTCGGCGCGTTCCGGCCACTTGGCGCCGGCGCAGGAGGATACGGCCACGGCGTGCCGCGTCCGTGCGGCCGCAACCGGCGGGTCGCCGGCCGTGTCGGCGCCCTCTTCCCGTTGCCGGCCATCGAGGATGGCACACAGACCGGCAACGTCGTCGCCGGCGACGAACTCGCTCTGCGGCATCGCGCCGAGGCGGTTGCGCCGCGCCTCGTACTCGGCCGGGTCGAGGGTCTCGAAGAACCGCACCAGGGCTTCCTCGAGCGGTTCGCGGAAAGTCCAGCCGATGCCCAGGCGCTCGACCCGCTCGCCGACCTCGAAGCCGCGCACGGCGAGGCACGGAACCCCGAAGAAGCCGGCCTCGTAGAACCGGCACGGCAGCAGCCAGCGCGAGTTGTGGTCGGCATGCTCCAGGTCGAGCGCCCAGGCGAAATCGACGTCGCCATACAGGCGGCCCAGGTCCTGGTGCGGCACGTAGGGGCCCTCGTAGGTCATGTTCTCGTGGCGATCGAGCGCGGCGCGGAACTTGCGCTCGTCGACGGTCGTCAGCACGCCGCGGAACTTGAACACGACGCGATCGCGCAGGCGCTCCGCCAGCCGGGTCATCAGCTCGAATGTCTCGTCGCCACGGATCAGCCCGAAATAGCCGACCACCCATTGATGCTCCGCGCGCCGCGTCCGTGCCGCCGCGCGAGCATCAGGCGCCGCCGTCGGCGCCTGTCGGATCGAGGGATGCAGCTTGTTCTCGAGCAGGAACCAGTCGCCGCCATACTTCTGGATGGCGTCGTAGTAGTGGCGGTGAAAGCCGGGCGAGGACAGCACCAGCACGCGGGTGCGCCGAAGGCAGTAGCGCTCGATGGCGCGCAGCATGCGCGAACGCACGCCGCGTCCGGTGAGGATCGGCGGGATATCCAGCACCTCGTAGGCGATCGGCGCCCGCGAGCGGGCCAGTGGCCGCGCCAGCAGGGTCAGGATGAGCTGGTCGATATTGCGCGCGTAGAAGATCGAGGCGTGCGCCAGACGCCGGCGGTTGGCGACGATGGCCGGCAAGGCACCCAGCAGCGCGCGCAACCGTTGCCCGTAGCGGCCGTCCGTCGTGGCGCCCAGCGGCACGTACGGCCACGACGGCGCGTAGTCGCGGTTGTAACGCTCGCGGCGGAACCCGAACACCGTGACGGGATAGCCCTGGTCCTGGAACTGCCGCACGCGCTTGAGCGTGGTGGCATCCGTGACGTCCGGACAGAAGAAGATCAGCTCGCGATCGCCGCTCGCACCGTCATACACGCGCCTGCTCCGCACTGTCTCGATGTCGACTGAAGCCGGTCCGCCGCAAATGCGCCACAACCGGTGCAGTCCGATCGGCGCGTGGCCCGGCGCTTCCTTGCGTCCTGATTATTGGCTGGCTGGACCTTGGCACAGTGTGACCAATCTGTGATTCATCAGAGGTCGTGGCGGCTCCAGATGATCTCGCCGGCATAGTCCGCCAGCGACGCCAGCGGCACCGCGGCGCTGTCCGCCCAGTCCACCCTGTGCGGCCGGAAGCCCAGGCCCGCGAGCAGCTCGGCCATTTCCGATGCGCGGCCGTAGCGTGCGCGATGCGCGGGCTCATATTCGGTCTGGATCAGGATCCGGTCGTTGTCGGCCATCACCTGCCGCGCGCCGCGCAGCACATTGGCTTCGTAGCCTTCGACGTCGATCTTCATGTAGTCGACATGCGAGATCGCATGCCGGGCGCAGTAATCATCCAGCGAGACGATGCGGACCTTCTCTCCCGCCTCGCCGTCGACGGCGACA
>Ga0187894_10003149_pt1 | contig 18832 bp, 12 predicted proteins | sample GBC1701081metaG_FD_136650 | JGI IMG/M metagenome (GOLD analysis project Ga0187894, IMG submission 136650) | White microbial mat communities from a lava cave in the Kipuka Kanohina Cave System on the Island of Hawaii, USA - GBC170108-1 metaG ...
GAGATGCCTTATCCTTTTCCAAGAAGTTGGCAAATCATATCGGGGCAATCAAGTAGTTCATCTGCCACTACAATCTGGAGGGGCAGCGCAAGGCGGCCGCAGCCTTACTTTTTTAGCACTACCATATACTATATGTTAAATCTGTCTGAGTACTTATGATAATAAAACATGAACTCAGTAATAAAGTGCAACGGGATAGCTGATAAGCACAATTACTTGACATTGGCACTGATTCTTTTCTTGTGGCTGACGCCGTATTGTCTTTATGGAAAAAAACGGCTTGCTTGCACTCAACCAGGAAAAAAGGACAACGGCGGACGAAGTTCAAGACCTGATACAGCGCCTACACACTACTTCGTGGGATGGTTCTTTTACTGTAGGCATGAGTCCGACCTCAGGGACGCATCATGTTACGAAACCTATCCAAAGAATTTTTGAAATCGGCGCTCCGGCTCAGGAACTTCTTTTACAAAAATTACCAGACGCAAAAATTCAAGAGCAGCTTATTTTTCTGCTTGGCGGCATTGGCGACGAAAAAGCGATTCCGGCAATTATTAACAGCATGGTGGAGGAAAAGAACCTTAGAGACAACCCCAATGCTAAACGAATCAATTTCATTGCCAATGTCGCCTTAACCAACTTGACTGCCGCTGATGTATTCTTTCCGAAAAGTGGCGGCAACATTATCTATAACTGTAACTTGGAAGAATCCAAATTTTGCTGGCAGCGTTGGTGGCGGCAGAATGCGTCGCACTTTACCACGAAAACTGTAAAAGATGCAGACCGAATGTTTCAATGCTACCCGAGCTATGGCATCTATAGAATGAAAAATAACAATTCCACCTATTACGATTTCGATGCACAAGGAAAACCTCGCCCGGTACAAGATGAGTGATAAATTTGCAAGGCAGAACAGAAATCTCAAATCAGACAATCATCTCAACATTAACACATCAGCGAATCACGCCTCCTCCTTAATTTGCTGAAAATCTCTCCCGCCTTTTGCTTATTCTGCTTAGTTGTGATTTGATTTCCTCTCTTACAGGGCTAGGCAAGCGGCTCAAGAAAAGGTATTCTTTACTCTCAATCCAGATAAAACGATGGCACGCATAGATAAATACGAAGTCGTAGGTGAGATTGGGCGCGGCGGCATGGGCGCGGTCTATAAGGCTCTGCATCCGCAGTTCAAAAAGTTTGTGGCAATCAAAGAAGTTCGCGCCGATTTAGCCAATAATCCTGAAATTCTCAAACGCTTTGAGCAGGAGATTGAGGTCTTGGCGCAACTGCCGGCGCATCCCAACATCGTCACCGTGCGCGATGCGCTGACCTCTGATGGCAAGTTGTATATTGTCATGGACTACATCGAAGGCAGTTCATTGAGCGATTTGACGCGCAGTGAGCGCGTTGACCCGGAACGCGGCGCGATGTTGCTTGACCAGATTCTTTCGGGGCTGGAAACCATTCACTCTCGCGGCATTATTCATCGTGACCTCAAACCCGGCAACATCCTCTTAGACCTTGAGGGCAGAGCTTACATCACCGATTTCGGTATTGCCGAATACTCCGACAAACGCACCACGTCAAAGATGATGGCGACGCCGCGCTATGCCGCGCCGGAAGTCATAGACCCAAGCCTCAAAGAGAATGCTACCGACCAGCAAATAGATATATACGCGGCGGGCATTCTGGCGTATGAAATCATGTTGGGCGAACAGGAGTTTCGCCAACAGTTCCCCGCCATCTATGGCACACAACAAGGCAACGAAGTGGAACGCTGGCTGCGCTGGCATCTGAATATGAGTTTGCAGGCGAAGAATCTCAATGAGATTCACCCGCAGATTCCCTACAAGCTGGCTCGCATTATTGAACGCATGATAGCGAAACCCGTCACCAGCCGCTATAAAACGGTGGTCGGCATTCGTCGTGACCTTGAGCCATTGGTAAAGCAACAGGAGCGTGTTAGTAATTTCGATTCGTCATTTGAAAGCTCGACCATGGTGATTGAGCGCGTCACCAGCAACGATACCAACCCGCTTGGCGAACAGACCGCCGCTTTTCACGAATCCGGCGGCTTTACGCCACAGGCAGCGCAAAATGCACCGGGGCGGCAGAGTAGCGGCGCGGCGACTTCCATCATGGGCGCAGGCGAACAGGCGAATCTGCTGAATACCGGCAATGCCGCTTCGCAGACCACGGCAGGGACCGGCAGCTTTCAAACCGGCAATGCCGGAGCCACAAATACCGCGCCGCCGCGTATACAGGCGATTGACTCAGCAGCTTCGCCAGCAAAAAAATCGCCTGTATTGTTGTACGCCATTGGTGGCGCGGCGGTACTGATAATCGGGTTGTTAATCTGGCTGCTGTTGCCGACTGCAAAGCCGGTGACGCTCTTTGTGCGCGGCGCTCCGGTCGGTAGTAAAGTCTCGGTGGACAATGTGGAGTACGGCGAAACCTCGGCGGATGGCACATTGAAAGTATCGAATCTGAAATCGGGTTCGCTGAATGTGAAGATTACCCGCGAAGGCTACAAGGAGTTTACTTCAACGGTGAAAGCGGATGGCGGCGAAGCAGCCCTTGTTGCTGACCTGTCGCCGCTTCCGGCAAACACTTCGCTACCGGCGCAAATCAATTATAAAAGCGAAATGGCGCTGGTTCCGGCGAGCGATTTTCTGATGGGCGATGACAGCGTTCCTGAACTGAGTCCGGCGCACCGTGTACAACTGCCCGATTTCTACATTGATAAATGCGAAGTCACCAATTTTGAGTACAAAGCCTTCTGCGATGCGACAGGCAGAAAATATCCGACGGAAACCGAAGACAACAAAACTTACTTCGAGAAGAATCCTACCTCTCCGGTGATTTCTGTAAGTTGGGACGATGCGGCGGCGTATGCGACGTGGGCAGGGAAGCGCTTGCCCACCGAAGAAGAATGGGAGAAAGCCGCGACGTGGGACGATAAGGCGAAGAAGAAACGGTTCTATGCGTGGGGTAATGAGAAGGACGAAAGCCGCGCCGCCGTCTTGAAAGCGGGGGAACCGGCGGGGCTGAGTAAGTTGCAAAAGTGCGGCAGTTTCCCGCAGGATGTCAGCGCCTATGGAGCGTTGAATATGGCGGGCAGCGCCAGCGAATGGGTCAACGGTTATTTCGATGCCTACCCCGGTAACGTCACGCCGAGTGATAAATTCGGCAAAGGGTTGCGCGTGATTCGCGGCGGCAATGTCCTGCAAGGGTTGGATGCCGCGAAAGGCACCGGCAGACAATTTGCCGGTGCCGATTTTACGAAGATGGAAATCATCGTTAATGAAGGCGGGCAACAGGTGAAGTTGATTAAGCCGACAACTATCGGGTTTCGTTGCGCGATTTCGGCGGCTGACCCTAGAATTGTCGCCCAGTTACAAAAATGAAATCTATCCATGCGACTTTAACCGTAAACGCAACTTGAGCAAGTTTGGAGGACGACAGATAATGAAAAGAGGAGCGTGGCAATCGCTTTCGGCAATAACATTGGTTTTGCTGCTGTTTATCAGCAGCCTTCCGGCAGCGCAGACCAGCAAATCACTGGTCAGTTTCGGCGGCGTCTGGACGGCGGAAAAGGTGGTTGTCCGCAAAACCAAACCCAATCGCGTCGCCGCAGCAAAACGACCGGCAACCGTCAAATCGCCGCTTCTGGCGCTACAATGGCGCGTCCTCAACGAAGGCAAAGACGGCAAACCGCAAGCCGTTGACCCGCTGACCGCTTTCCGTTCCGGCGAACGCTTTCAGTTTGAATTCACCGTCAATCAAAACGGCTATCTCTACATTATGCAGAACACCGAAGACGGCGATGGGCAGGTGATTTTCCCCAACCCGAACATTAACAACGGCGATAATGCTGTGCAAAAAGATGTCAAATACACCGTGCCGACCAACTGCTCGGAAAATTTCACCGAAAGCGGCGGCAATTGCTGGCTGGCGTTTGACGATGCCATTCCCAAAGACGGGCGCGAAGCCGTAACCGTCATTTTCAGCCGCGAAAAGATTACGACGCTGCCGAATAGCAATGAAGAAGTTACGAAACTGGCGGAGAACATGGTCAAAAAGCAGACCATCACGACCATCCGCGACAGTTCACCGGCGGCGACCAGTTATAATTACAAACAATTGAAAGGCTTGTCAGCGAAACAACAGTTCGTTACTGTTGTTAGCAATCTGAATGTGAAAGATAATGAAGAACTCGTCGCCACCTTTACTTTGACGCACATTGCGGCGGCGGGACGATGAAGGGTAGCAGCTTAGAATCAGGAGAGACGATTTATGAAGACGACAATAAAATTCACCTTGCTATTGATTTCTCTATTTAGCTTATTGGTTTCCGGCTTTGCCATGGACAATAAGAAGGACGATAAAGGACGTGATGCCCGCGCCCGCGCTCTGTTGGTCAAACAGGTTGATGACGGCAAAGTAGACGGGCTGCGCGTGAAAATCCTTCAGTATAAAGAAGGCTCGTTGTGGGCGGTTGACCCGGCAACCGATTTCAAATCCGGCGACCAGATTAAAGTCTCCTTCAAGAGCAATTTCGACGGTTTCGTTTATATCGTCAACATCACGCCGGGCGGCAAAAAGCAGATTCTCTTTCCGCTTAAAGATGGCGCGGATAACCGTATCGTTAAAGATAAAGTCTACAATCTGCCGGACGGCAGCGATGTGATTGCTTTCGATGAGGAAAAGGGCGTCGAAGTCTTACAGGTCTATATGTCGCGGGAGCGCATTAAAGTATTTGACGAGGCGCTCAAGAATGCCAGTGGCGAAGTCGGCGCATCGGCGGAAAATGCGGCGAGTGAATTGACCGCCAAAGAGAATCAAAAGCAGGGCGGCATTGCCGAAGAGAGCGCCCCGGTGAGCGGCATTCGCGCCCGAAAGATTATTCTTGCGCCGAGCCGCGATAAAGAGCGCGAAAATGTGGCAATTCCCGAAGACGCCAAAGGCAAACCGGCAAAATTATCATCCGGTGATGTCGCGGTCTTTGAGATTCGCCTGAAACATACCTAACGCCAAGAACGGGGAACTCTAAACAATAAGCTATTTTTGTGAGATAGTAGGCAGGTGGCAGGAAGCCGGTAAGCGGTTTCCTGCCGCCGGAATTTTTTGCTAACAGCCCTTGCACCGTCATGCAACTCCCCACAGCAGGTATTTTTCATAAGTAAAGGCGCTCGGCATGAAACGATCTCCTCACTTTTCGACTTTCCTTATTGTCCTTGCGGCGTTGTCTTTGTTGACTACCCTTGCTGTCGTTGCCCGTCAGCGAGGGTATGATCCCAAACCACCGATCTCCACACAAGCCAAAAATGCCGGCAGACAAGCCATCGCGTCGGTTGGTCTGATCCTGGTTCGCAATGGCGGCGACGCCAGCGAACCGCGCCCGCGTGGCTCTGCTGTTGTCGTCAGCCGCGATGGCATGATTGCTACAAACTGCCATGTCATCACGCAGGACAAAAGCAACAATATCTTTGACGACATCTATATTGCGCTGGCGAATGCTGAGGCAACGGTGGAGACGGCAAACCGCTATCGCGTGAAGATTATCGCTCTCAATCGCTCGCAAGACCTCGCCTTGCTGAGAATTGTTGCCGACATCGGCAATCGCCCGCTGCCGCAAGCAACCGGGTTTCCGGCGCTGCCGCTTGCCGATGTGCGTTCGCTGAAACTGCTCGATGATCTGATTATTATTGGTTTTCCGCGAAGCGGCGGTTTGAGCGCCACTGTCAATATCGGCGTTGTCGAAGGCAGAGACGAAGCCAATCACTGGATTAAGACTGATGCGCGATTCATTCACGGCAACAGTGGTGGCGCAGCGGTCAATGCCAAAGGCGAACTCGTCGGCATTCCTACAAAAGTGATTGTTGACACCCGCCGCGTGGATAAAGACGGCGATGGCTTTCCCGATGAAGAAGTGCCGCTCGGCGCAGTCGGTTTTCTGCGCCCCGCTTACCTCATCAAAAAGATGATCGAACAATCCCGCAACACCGGTACCGCAAGCGCCAAGATCATTCCGATTCCCCCTTTGCATGCGTCTGCGGGTGAGACCGACATTATTCTGCGTGGTATGGTGAAATCGGCAACCACCGGCAAACCTCTGGCGGGTGTGCGCGTCGGGCTTGTGCCTCTGGGCGTTAGGGATGTGAAAGCCGACAATCTTCTCAGTTGGGGCGGCACCAATGCCGAAGGGAAATTTGTGATGAATAAATCTGTGACACCGGGACGCTATCTCTTCAAAGCGAAAGCCTTTGCTCACGAAGCCTTGTCCAAAGAGATTGACGTGAAAGCCGGAGCTACGGAAATCACCATCGAGCTACGCCCGGAAGCGCGAAGTCAATAGCTATCTGTGCAAGCGGTAAAATTGTGCCACTGCCAGAGCTATCACCTGAAACTGTCTCGCGTATAACCATCTGAATCGTTTTGAATCTCTGCGCGGTCTCGGCGATCTCTGCGCTTCTGCGGTGGATACTCTTTTTGTGGTAGCCAATTTTTCTTCACGGCGCGAGAACTATCTGACTTGCGCCGTGCGTATTCTTTGCTTGAATATAAGTATAGCAATCAATCTCTCAGCCGTTAGGAGACCGTTTATGAAAGCATTTTCGTTGCGCCGTTTGCTCTTCTGTTGCGCTATTGCCGCCTTGTCATTCATCGGCTCTGCTTTGTCAAATCCAACTTTCGCTCAGGAAGACCGTTCACGCGGCTTGAAGGTTGTCGGCTCGGATTTACGCGCAACCGGCGCGGCGGATGTCCAGCTTTGGGGCGTCGTCATCGGCGTTTCGCAGTACAAAAACGGCGACCAATCCACCAAAGACGGCAAAATTCCTAATTTGAAGAATGCTGCCGATGACGCGCAAGCGATGTATGACTTTCTTCGCAGCCCGAACGGCGGCAGCTTCAAAGATGTCAGCGAGGGCGGACACCTGACCTTGCTCAAAAATGAAGACGCGACAAAAGCCAATATCGAAAAGGCTCTCGCCGGTCTAAAACAATCGAAGCCGAACGACTATTTTGTTCTCTACATCGCCGCGCACGGGGCGCTTGTGCCGCAGGCAGGTTTGGGCGAAGTGCCGTATTTCGTTCTCTATGACAGCGACCTCAGCAGTATGGATAAAACCGGCGTTCGCATGGACGCTTTTCGCAAAGTAATCAGTGACATTCCGGCGAAAAAAGGCTTGGTGCTTGCCGATACCTGCCACAGCGCCGGAGTGCAACTGGCAGGGCGCGGACTCTTTACCACGACTCGCGCCAATGCCACATGGCTTGATGAATTGAATAAAATACCGGGCGGCGTCGGCTATCTCTCTGCCGCCGACCAGACCGAACTCTCTTACGAAAATGATACCCTCAATGCCGGTGTCTTTACCTATTCGGTACTGGAAGGGTTACGCGGCTTGGCAGACAAAGACGACGACAATATCGTTACGTTTAAGGAGTTGAAAAACTATGTCAGCGATAAAGTTTCGGAGTTGACCGAAGGCAAACAACGCCCGCAGGGTAACGCCAGCGATGTCGCCGCGAACTATATTCCGATTGCGCTGGTCAATACAGTAGACAGCGGCAAGGGGGGAGGCGATTACGGCACGTTGGTCATTCGCACGCCCGATATTGACGGCGTTGACGTGATGGTTGACGGCAAAGCCGTAGCGACCTTAAACAGCCGCATTCAAAGCACCGTAAGAGTGCGAGCCGGAGATCGCAGTTTGTCCTTCACTAAAGGCGGCATGACGCGCAACATTCAGGCGCGAGTCGAACCGGGTAAATCGAAACTCGTTGAAGTCAACTTGAGTTTCAGCGAGAGCGATGAACAATCGTTGATTGACTCTGCCGCGAATCAGGTCAATGTCTTTTTGCGCGAAGATAAAGAACCCTCCACAGAAGCGAAAAAGCTATTCCTTGATGGCGTGGACACCTTCAATAAACAACGCTTCCCCGAAGCCATCGCCCTGTTAGATAAAGCGGTGCAAGCCAACAACGGCGCATATTCCGATGCGTGGGTCTACTTAGGTCGCGCTCATCAGGCGAATGGCGACGAAGCGGCGGCGGTCAAGAGTTTCCGCACCGCCTTGAATCTACGCCCGTCCGATTTTGAAACCAAGACCTTGCTCGCCGAAGCCCGCTTCAACATCGGCGACAACGTGCAGGAGATTATCAAAGATTTGCGCGATGTCATTAAACGCCATCCGAATTTCGACTTTGCGCGAGTCGTCTTGGGCGATGTTTTCTTCTATCGCGGCGATGTTATCAGCGCCGAATTACAACTCCGCGCCGCCATTCGCGCCAATCCCAACTCGCCGCCCGCGCACATGATTCTGGCAGATATTTTGAGCGAAGAAGATTCACTGGAAAAACGCAAAGAAGCGCTGAAAGAAGCGCAAAAAGCCATCGAACTTTTCAATAAAGTTTCAGAGAAACAGGTGTCGGTGGCGAAAGGCTTAAAATCATTATCGCTGTCCCATATTCTTTTCGGCGGCGCTCGTTATGAAAACAAGAAAGCCTTGGCAGAAGCCAATTATATCTTAGGCAAAGCCCTGACCAACCTCGTCGAATACGCCATCAACAACGCCGAATCCCTGCCGGAAAGCGGTACAGCATTGGAACAGGGGCGCAAAGCGTTGGCAGAGGCGATGACACTCGCGCAGAAGTCGAAAGACAATAAGCGCGTCGTCGCCGTGCTGATGACCAGTTCCTTAAATAACCTGATGCGCGAAGATGTCAACGGCGCAATCAAAGACGGCGAAGAGGCATTAAAACAGGGCAAGAGCATCTTCACCCCGAAAGATTTATGCAATGTCAATTTCACATTGGCAAACGCCTATTCAGCGGCGCAGAAATTCCCGAAAGCCGCCGAAAATCTGAAAATCTATCTCGACTCCTGCGGCGCAGATTTAGCCGCCGACAGAAGAGACGCATTGAGAGAAGAGTTAGTTAAATTGCAAAAAGACCCGAACCGCAAAAAGTAACCTGTTATATAAAAATTCAATAAGTGACTGAACGGCTTTGAAAATTTGTGGTTTGGTGATAAAGTATGTCTGCGAAAATGCTGTACTTTCACAAAGCAGTACGATTGGGTCAACTTGTGGACTGAGGGATAGCAGGCGGAATCAGCTTTTTACCGAATCTTCTACTGATGAAAGATAAGTACATTCGGCAAAGTAATATCTTCAGTATAATCTGAAGATAAAAAAACACCGACCCGCCCGTTCGTATCATTCAATTTTCCTCGCCTCTACAGGTACGATGCCTGAGATTTCCATTGCAGGCACAAAAAGCGGAATTGCTATTCTCTCCACAAAAGCGTTCTGAATCAGCATTTCTGCTCATCTGAAGTAGCTGTTCATCCTCTTCTTTATGTAGCACAGAAGTTCCATTTCCGATGCTGTATTGATTCCGGGAGATCAATACTATGGGTGGGAAAATTGAGGTAAAAATACGATTAAACGATGAAGCTCTGAAAGTAGTAAAGGATAAAAAATTCGCGCCTGACGAGCAAGATGCTTTTCACGCCGTAATCGGGAAAATAGCGAATAAAAAAGATATTTGGTAGTGTTATTTAGTAGTTGATACATTCAAGATTGTAGTGAACGGCAAACAATTTGAAGTGCAGATTGAGCCTATACTCTTGCTTTGAAAATGACAGCGTTTTGCGAACCAGCCGACTACTCCGCTGCCGCAAGGTATTGTTGAGTCGCTCGATAGGTGCCGTCGCACCCGTCTCCTTGCCCGCTGCTTGATGCGTCACCGCCGGCAGACAATTGCAGGCACGCCAGAAGTCGCTAAAACTGTGGCAGCGCAACTACTCATAGGGCAATTTTCGCCACCGTCGTTTAGAGGATTCCATGGAGCCGTCGCCAATGAAAAATGACAAGATTTGTCGAGTTCGACGCGATTGCACAATGCAGATGCGAAGTTGCTGAATTTTCATTTGTACAAAGGTGAAGAGTTCATCCACTTCCAGAACGTCATCGGCACGGCTGGGGCGATGGTGGTTTTGAAGTTCACCGCCGCACGGGCTTTTTTTTAAGTTGTTGGAAAACCGTGACGTGGCTGATGCCGAAGAGGCGTGCGGTCGCCCGCAACGAGTTGCGTTCACGGTAGGTGCGCTCCAGGAGGTCTGGATCAAGCTGGCGCGTCGGTTGGCGGCTGTCGAGGACGCGAGTAACGCCGCAGTCCTTACATTTGTAGCGTTGGTTGCCAAGGCGATTTTTGCCATTGCGGACGATGTTGGCGCTGTGGCGCTCGTGACAGGTGCGTGATTCGGTAATCATACCTCTGATTATCGCATCAACTACTGAATAACACTACCGACATTCAAACTCCTTTACCTTGGAACTTCTCCAAACCTATACAACCCTTGCAGGCGACGCAAGATAGAGGATTGCTCTCGAGGTTTTAACCCTACCAGCAAAACTTCATAGAGTACTTCTTGGTTTGTTTTGATAATTTGTTATGGCTTATTTAGCGTCTGCCAATCAAGGCGAAAGCGGCGACTGGTGCGGCGCTCACAAAGGATTTTATCTATCGAAAGATTTTGGTAAGGCAATTCAACAAAGGTGTAGAATTTGAATCGGAGATCATTGATTCATGCGTAGATTTATTGTTGGCGTAATGGGCGCGGGGGAAGGCGCGACTGAGAGCGACAGGCAGTTGGCATTTCAACTTGGCGAAGCGATTGCCCGCGCCGGTTGGGTTCTCCTGAGCGGCGGCAGAGATGTCGGCGTCATGCAAGAGGTCAATCGCGGCGCGAAACAGGTAGCCGGAAGCCTGACGATTGGCATTCTTCCTGATGCCGAAACAACTGCTTCTGAATTTGTGGATGTGCAGATTGTCACCGATATGGGCAATGCGCGAAATAATGTCAATGTGTTGTCAAGCGATGTCATAGTCGCTTGCGGCAAGGGCGGCGCGGGTACGGCTTCCGAGATTGCCCTTGCTATAAAAGCCGGAAAGCCGATAATTCTTTTGGCTGCCGATGCCGTAACCGCGAGCTATTTTCAACAGTTGAGCCGCCGGGTAGAGATGGCAACAACGCCGGAAGAAGCCATAAAAATCATTCGCGCCATTCAAAATTAGCCGATAATCTGATAAATTTATTCGTAAGTCAGGCGAAACGCGCTAATTTCGATAAAAAAAGTCGTTGTCAACGATTTTTAGCGTTTTACTTTATGGACACCTTTTTTATAATAGGCGCGAGGTGAATTGCTATGTTCAGCAGAATCAAAGTTCCATTTATCCTCTGCTTTTTCATGTTGTGCATCGCTATACCCCCGGTCTGGTCGCAAGACCCGTCGGGCAGACCAACAAAGCCAACGACGGATAAGCCCAACAACAAACCCAAAGCGGATAAACCCAAGCCACCGCCGCGTACTCCCGTCACCATCGCACCGCCAACCGTGTTGCTTACCGTGCTGACGGAACCGGCGGAAAGCGAGATTTACATTAACGGCGATAAACGCGGCGCGACCAACGGCGAAGGCAGAGTGGTATTTGAAAAGATGCCCTTGGCGCTCTACACGGTTGAGGCGCGAAAAGAGGGGTTTCGGAACGTTTCAAAACCTTTCAATGCCGGCAGCGATTCGCCGACGCTGGTTTTCAAACTGGAGCCAGACCTTGACACTCCGGCGAAGCAGTTTGAAACGCTCATTGCCTCTGGAACCTTGATGGGCGCTTCACCACCGAATGCTTTGGCGCTGGTTACGGAACTATCAGCAAAGTACCCCAATCACGCGGAAGTGGTACGAATGCGCGGCGTATTGGCGGCAAAGTTGAGCGATACGGTCAGACCTGTCGTGACCAACACCGTAACCGGATGGCGCAAGGTGACACGCGATGAACTGGCACGCGCCGCCGAAGCCTCGGCAAAAGCCGCGGAACTCAGAAGCGATGATGCCAGAACGAAATCGGCAGCCGCCTATTTTCGCGGCGTTCTGGCGTTGCGCGATTGGCAGATGGGTAATTCAGCCGATGGCTTAGGCATCGCCAAGAACGAATTGGAAAAAATCACCACCAGCGATGCCACCTTCGCGGCTGCCTTTTATCAACTTGGAGTCGTGTCCATTATCACCAATGATTTACGCAACGCGGAAATGGCGTTTCTCAATGCGCTGCGATTTGAACCGCGTTGGGCGGCTGCCAATATCGGCTTAGGATGGGTCTATTACGGCTCGGCTCGCCCGCGAGAAGCGGTAGATGCGTACCGCAATGCGACGACGCAAGACCCGACCTCGGCTGCCGCGTATGCCGGACTCGGACTGGTACGCGCCAATCGTGGCGAAAAAGACGCAGTAAAAGAGTTTGACAAAGCCAAGCAGGTTGACCCGGCTAGCCCCATGCCGCATTTCTACTATGGACTGTTTTTGTCACAGTCGAAGAAAACCAAAGACCTTGAACAGGCGGAGCAGGAACTGACGACTGCTATACAGAAGAATACCAACAACCTTGAATTTCAAAACAGCCGGGTGCAGCAAATGATTACCGACATTCGCAGCCGCCGCAAGAAATAAGCCGTTCGCTCAAACGCAACTGTGCAATGGTAAGCGTTTCAATGGCATAGAGTTGCTTTCTGATGACTGTGGCAGATTAATCATCTGCCACAGTCAATTCTGTCTGTCCCTATTTTGTAATTGTTCACACGATGAATAGTTGAGATGGTTGCTCAACCTGAATCCTTAGGTTTACATCAAACTACTTCAGCATTCTGACAGCTTCAAAGTTTGTATTTTGCTTTCTATCACTGCCACTTTATGAACGAACCATTCAATCCATTGCTGGCACATCAACAGGTTCAACTACGCCATGACCCGGGGCGGCGTGGCGTGTCCACCGGAAAGATAAGAGAAACTGGAACCAGAACTTATGTGCAGATTGAGTTTGGTCCTCACGAGCGCACCTTCATTGACGCCGAAGAACTGGAAGCCGTGACATTGGGAGAGGCGGATGTCGGCGAACTATTGACTAATCTGCGTTTCGGGAAGAAAGGCGATCTAGCAAGAATTCTCACCTTTCATAAATTGTCTTCGCAACTTGCTAACGTCTTTTATGCCATGCAGACAAGTCGCACGGATTTTTACGCTTATCAATTTAAGCCAGTTTATAAGTTTATAGAGTCAGCAAATGGTCGTATCTTAATTGCCGACGAAGTTGGATTAGGGAAGACCATAGAAGCCGGATTGATTTGGCAGGAGGTGAAAGCCAGAACTGGCGCTGAAAAACTGCTGGTTATTTGTCCGTCAATGCTGCGCCCGAAATGGAAAAAAGAACTGCGGACAAGATTTCACCTTCAAGCCGAGATTTATGACAGCCGGGGCTTTCTTGCCTTGCTGGAAGATTTTGAACGCGAGCCGCAAAACTTCCAGTGCGTTGCGGTATGTAGCGCCGAAAGTTTGCGACAGGAGAAAGCGCTGGAAGCGATGGAAGAGTTCTCGAAGTCCGATTTATTTTTCGACCTTGCGGTAATTGATGAAGCGCATTATCTCAGAAACAGCGGCACCCGAACTCATCAAATGGGGCAAGCTGTATCCGGCATCACCGAACACCTGATCATGCTCACTGCCACCCCTATCCACCTGAAGAATGAAGACCTCTATCGGTTGCTCAATGTGCTTGACCGCGATGAATACTCAAATCAATTCCTGTTTGAAAGCCGTATCACTGCCAATGAGCCGATAGTGACTGCACAAAACGCTTTGCGGCGAATCCCCGCCGATTTGCAGACCGCGAAGCAATGCGTACAAAAACTGTCCGGCTCACAATGGTTCAGGAATAATCCTTTAACAGAAATTGTCGTTGACAAGCTAGCTGTGCTTGACCCGAATAATCATCCGCGTTTGATTGAAGTAAATCGTTTGCTGGAGAACCTGAATTTATTGGATGCGACGATCTCAAGGACTCGCAAACGCGAAGTGCAGGAGTGGCGAGTCGTCAGAAAGGCGAGCGTCCTTGACCTTGAATTTCATCCTCATGAAAAAGAGTTCTATCATGCCGTCACGAATGCTGTAAGGAAACAGTTGAGCCACTATAGCGGACAAGGCTTTGAGGCGTTCAGTCTGATGATGCCGCAGCGACAGATGGCAAGCTGCATTCCGGCTATGGTTGAACATTATAGGCAGTTCTTATCGTCAGATGTATTTGCTGAGGATGACGTATTACAGGAAGACCTCGGCTTATTTCTGGAAGATGACGAAGCGAACAAAAAACAGCCGACTATAAGCAATGATCTGGCATCGCTGATTAAGAAGTGGGATGACACCTACCCGGACAGCAAGTACGAGGCGTTAATTACGAAATTGAGATCGCTCTTTGTCAATGAACCGGATGTCAAGATTGTGCTTTTCTCTTATTTTAGAAAAACGCTGGCGTATCTCAATCGTCGGCTCCAAGCCGATGGCTATGCACCGGCGGTGATTCATGGCGGTATTGGTATTGAAGAACGTCAGGAGATTATTGAGCAATTTGCCGGAGACCCGTATTGCCGGATACTGCTCTCTTCTGAGGTCGGCGCTGAGGGGGTTGATCTGCAATTCTGTCGCATCGTCATTAACTACGATTTACCTTGGAATCCGATGAAAGTGGAGCAACGCATCGGGCGCATTGATCGTATAGGGCAACAAGCAAATCTGATAACGATTATCAATATTGCTGCGAAAGAAACTATTGAAGAGAAGATACTGGAGCGGCTGTATAAGCGAATCGGCATATTTGAACGGAGCATCGGTGAACTGGAGCCGATACTCGGCGAGTTAATCCAGAAACTGACGTTGGATTTGTTCAGCGCCGCTTTAACGCCTAAGCAAGAAGAAGAACGGATTGAGCAGACGCGCCGCGCCCTTGAAGAAAAGAGCCGACAGGAAAGAGAGTTAGAAGACAAGAGTTCCCTCTTTTTTGGCAATTCCGATTTTATCCTTGAGCAGATTCAGAGCGCCCGCAAGACGGGTAGATGGGTTACTCCCGCCGAACTGCGGAGTTACATCACAGACTTTTTTCAGCATCATTATGTTGGTACGCGAATCGCGTGGAATAAGCCCACCGACGGATTCGTCAATATGCACCTGTCAAACGAAGCTCGGTTTGAGCTTGCCTCGTTTTGTCGGCGGCAGAGAGAGACGCGGACGGTATTGACGCAAAGCGGTACAGAATCAGTTGTTTTAGGGTACACCAGCGAAGCCATAAAACAACGGCAGGATTTGGAATTTCTCTCGCATTTTCATGGGCTCACACGGTGGATTACGCAGATTTATAAAGAAGAAAAAAATCCGTTCTTTCGCACCTCGGCGGTGGAGGTCAAAAGTGATCTGGTTAAACCGGGCGATTATCTCTTCTTAATTGAATTATGGCGCTTCATCGCCAATCAGGATGAATTGCTGATTGCCTATGCGTTGACGCCGATACAGGAAGATTTGACACTGGATGCGGAAATTGCCGAATTGCTGCTTCAAGAGATTTTAGACAGCAGCCAGAATTGGGCTTATGCAGACCAGTTGCTTGATGAGAATAAGGTTCAGGCGGCGTTTAGCCGCTGCAGTACCGACATTGAACAAAGACGCGAGGAAGCCTTTGAGATTTTTCAGAGAAAGACGATAGGGGCAGCGCAACGAAAAAGCGCCCATTTGGAAAACCATTTGGCTCGTCGGGAAGAGAGTTTCAACAAAAGTATGGAAAGACAGAATTACCGTCTTCAACACGAAGAACTTACCAGAGAACAACGAATGAGAATAGAACGATTGATTAAGGGAGATAAAACAAAGGTAGAGAATGTACGACAAAATACTGCCGAAAAATTGCAGGAATTAGAGAAAGCCAGTAGAAGCAGAGCCGAGTTTGAAGAAATTGCCGGAGGCGTGTGTAGAGTCAGCAACTAATCGAAGAGAACCATGAGCAAAAACAGAAATCATAGACCGAATCATCCCCAACCGAAGCAGGGAGATCACAAAACACCAGGAAACTGGTCATCCACTTTAGCTGATTTCTGGCCCAAAGAAAGCGCAAATCCTACGCCAGCGCCTCAAAAAAGAGAGATTGCTTCTGGCTCAAATCATTCGTCTTCTCAGACACCGCCCGCCGTAGATTCCAAACTACATCAAAAGATTCAACAAAACCTGCCGTTGAAAAAGGCGCTTGAAGTCATTAGCAGTCGTATGCCGGTTAAACAAGCAACTTCCGCAAAAGAAATCAATAGCTCAAGTAATCCGGTTAGCGTCAATCATCACTCGCCGGCGCGGCAGAATCAGTATGCAGACAGGCTGGCACAGGCGCAATCTCGCGCCAACTCCTCAAATCCAAGACGGGAAACGCCAATCATTCTGGGCGTTGATTTTGGCACCAGTTCAACCAAAGTAGTATGGCGAGAAGTGGAAAGTGACCGCGCTCATGCACTCTGTTTCGGGAAGCGTGCGGAGGTTTTAGAAAATTATCTCTTGCCTTCTGTCGTTGCATTTGACGGAGATTATTTTGCGGCGGGTTTGGATACAGATGAGTTTTTGCATACCAATCCACAGGCAAGCCGGTTTTCTAATTTTAAGATGTGTCTAGCTTGTGTCAGTTCAGAGAAAAAAGATTGTAACCCGGAGAGATGCTCGCTTTCACATTGGCGACCGCTGCTGACAAAGACCGATTATCAGAGTGCCGCAGGCAGTGATTCGGTAATTGAAAAGGTCAGCGCCTTGTATGTGGGCAAGGTGATTGCGCTCTCCAAGCAACTTATCATCGAAGATCTGCGCTCCAGAGGCATTGACCCCGACATTCGATGGATGGTCAATATGGCAGCGCCAGTTGAGCATATGAGCGAACAATCTGTCCGTCAGGCATTTGAAAAAGTTCTCAAGATTGGTGAGAAAATGTCGCAGATTTTTGCCGAAGAAACGGGACCGCGTGAACTTTTTGAATTGCTTGAGCTTTACGAAGCGGCAAAAGATCAGACAGCAAAACACGAAATGGATTGTTTCGTATATCCTGAAATCGCCGCAGAAGTCGCCAGTATGTATCTTTCCCGGTCAGCGCGGGATGGTATTTATGCGTTTATAGATGTTGGCGCAGGTACGGTGGATGCTTCCATTTTTAGATTATTCAGCGTTGGTCAGGAGCCACAACTGGGGTTTTACGGCGCATCTGTTGTGAGATATGGCGCAGCACAGATAGAATCCATTGCTGCCCGACAACTGGCAGAAAGGTCTGCTCCATGGTTCAAAAGTATTAAGGAAAAGCGAACCGTTATTGGCAGTGCAGAATTCTTATTGCCGGAAGAAGCCGGGATTTACTTAAAGAATGCCTGTAGTTGGATTGAAAACAGAGTAGAAGCCGAACTACGCCTTATGCTGAAAGAGGCTTATCAAAAAGACCATGGCTCTAAAGATTGGAAAAATTTACACCTGCTTATTGGCGGCGGCGGCGCAACGATTCCTGTTTACTCGGCAGCCTCAATAAAGGCTTTTGGCGAGATTGCCGAAAACTTGTCGGCTGAGGAACTACCTGTGCCAGCGGATTTTAATTTGAACGGCTTACCGAAACAAGCCTTTCATAGATTTGCCGTTGCCTATGGGCTGTCTTTTAATCAGGTCAACCTCCCAGATGTTGCTCTGCCGGATGAAATTTCAGAGCATTCACGAGAGCAAGGCGCAAGAGTGCATAGATTCAATGAAGCGCCCACAAAAGATGTTTGTTAAACTCTCTCAAACCTCAGACTCTTCTGCTTTGATGACAAGATTGATGCTAAGAGATGCAAAGGATCCGCTCCCTCAGAACCTCTCTTTTTTATCCTCATAATACGCCGCCATTGTTTGGTTGGCTTCCTGCGCTTCAAGCAGTTTTTCCATTACACTTTCCAGTTTATCGGCGGGAATCGTTACATACATTTCGCCATCCGGCAGACCTGTGAAGGTGCGGTTGCCTTTACAGCCGAGTGAAATGGCTGCTTGTCCGCTCAGGGTGGTCAAGGGCAGAACGGCGCAGGCGGGGCGACCGAGAGCGTTGGTCAGGGCATTGGCGGCTCCTGATTTAACGGCGGCTTCGTAGAGCAACATTGTCTGAGCCGGATTCAAAGCTAAAAGAACGACATCGGCTTTGAAATTTGCTTTGTCGAGCGGCGCGTAGGCAACGACAGCGGGCGAGGTTGCCAGCACCGGAATACCCGGCACTTCCGCCATTGCTACATAGTTGTTTTTATCCATGAATGCCAGCGTGTCGGTCAATTCGGCGGCGCGGGCTTCCGGCAGCGTGATGTTATGCGTATAGCTGCCAATGGCACAGTTATAATGATCTGCCGGTACAGTATAAAAGGCGTCGCCGTTCATCGCCACTTTCCAGAATGTGCAACCTGCCGGAACTTCGCCGCCTTGCCACTGGCGCAAGCCTGTAGGCGGCGCATCTAAAAAGCCAATGGCAATAGGCGCTTTGCTGAGGTTGAGTATTTCTTGAAGTTGATTTGTGTTGTTCATAATTTTGTTTGCTGACAAATCATAAAATGTCGGCAAAATTAATTGAATCTTGCCTGTGCCTGTCGGAGTTTCTGAATCTCCGTCTTTATCATCTCCGCATCGGCAGCCAGTGGCGTTGCTTTCAGATAATGCTCCAGCATCTCTATCGCTTTGTCATTGTTGCCGCTTTGTCCGAGTAAGAGTCCATAGTCTCTGCGATGAGCGATAGAATCGGGCATCAATAACAGCAACCGCTCGATACAGGCAATGGCGCGGCGGTAGTCTTGACTGGTCGTATAGATGCCTAATAGATTAGAGAGCATTCTCGTCAGTATCTGTTTCTTTGTCACCGGGAGCAGATGCAAATCGGCGTGAAAGGTCAATCTGCCGTTGCTCATTCCGGCAACCAGATC
>Ga0187894_10003150_pt1 | contig 18831 bp, 17 predicted proteins | sample GBC1701081metaG_FD_136650 | JGI IMG/M metagenome (GOLD analysis project Ga0187894, IMG submission 136650) | White microbial mat communities from a lava cave in the Kipuka Kanohina Cave System on the Island of Hawaii, USA - GBC170108-1 metaG ...
CCTCAGCGCGTTGTGTTGCGGGCGGCAACCGTGAAACCGGATTCCGCGGTTGGAGAATCTGCAGGAGTGGCTTTGTGCCCCGAGCGGTGGCGGGACATTTCAGGACGCAAAAGAATCGCGGCATAAAGCCGCTCCTACAGTCGAGCCAACGCATACCAACCGCGGAATGCGGGCTGAAAGCGCCTTGGGGGCCAAGGCGCTCCACCTCAACCGCATCGTTTCGGCCAAGCCGGGGTCATGCAGTCGGAGGTGGAACGCGCTGCCTGCCTGCCTTTGGCACGGACCTCGGCGCGTTGAGTTGCGGGCGGAATGCGGGCTGAAAGCGCCTTGGGGCCAAGGCGCTCCACCTTTCAGGCGCGGTGAACGCGACGTGTTGCGGGCGGCAACCGTGAAAGCGCCTTGGGGTCCATGCCAAAGGCAGGCAGGCCCCCGCACCGCCATGGCGCCGAAGCCACGCCATAGGCGGGCAGGCGGACGACGTTTCTGGAACAGGCCGTGGCGGGCCGGGCTCCCCGCGAGGCCGTTTTGCCCCGCCGTTCCAGCCCCAGCCGTCCGTTCTCCGCGTTTCTCCCCTTGCCTGACCACCCCGCCGGGCTATCGTCCGCCGGCATGAGCAATGTGCAGGAGATCGAGAGCGCCATCAGCCGCCTGTCCCCCGCGGACATGCGGCGGGTGCGCGACTGGTTGGAAAACCAGCTCGAGGACCGGCTGGAGATGACGGATGATTTCAAGGGCCAGATCGAGAGTTCCGAACGCCAGATGGCCGAAGGCCGGCGTCCGCGCACCCGATGAAGGCTCTTGGATGAGCCGCGCCCTGCAAATCTACTATTCGGCTTTCGATGCGGTGTTCCTCGGTCTGCCGGTTCAAGCGCGCCAGCGGATCGAAACAGCCTTGGATGACATGGGGCGGCAATTGAGCGCCTACCCGCATTACCGGATGACCGGCGGCAACCGCTACCGACTGCGCGTCGGCGACTATCGCGTCATTTACGCCTTCGACTCCGCCCGGAACGAAATCCACCTGCTCGCCGTCGGCCACCGCCGGGAAATCTACCGGTAACCCGCCTCGTCAATCGGAGGTTCTGGTTCTTGGATTCCGACGGGGCGACGCCGGCGGCATCCGCCCAAATCACGCAGGTGGAACGCGCTGATCTCAGCGCGTTGTGTTGCGGGCGGAATCCGGGCTGAAAGCGCGTTGGGGCCAAGGCGCTCCACCTTTCCGGCGCGGTGAACGCGACGTGTTGCGGGCGGAATCCGGGCTGAAAGCGCCTTGGGGCCAAGGCGCTCCACCTCAAGCGCATCGTTTCGGCCAAGCCGGGATCATGCAGTCGGAGGTGGAACGCGCTGACCTCGGCGCGTTGAGTTGCCGGCGGAATCCGGGCTGAAAGCGCCTTGGGGTCAAGGCGCTCCACCTTTCCGGCGCTGTGAACGCGTCCGGCCTGTCCGCCATAGCCAACGCGACGGCGGAAGGCCGCGTTCCACCATTCCAAAACAAAAACGCCGCCCGGTTCGGACGGCGTTGAAACTGTAACCGATCGGGCGACTGCCTTACTGCGACCGGCTGACCGTCGAGGTATCGATCGGATTCGGCGTCGTGACAACAGTTGTGGTTGTAGTGGTTCCTCCGACCTGGACAGTGGTGCTACCTACTGTGGTAAGCTGACCCGTAACCGCCCCCGAAGAAACAGCGGTCGTTGCGGCCGTGGTCACCGCAGCAGAATTCACATTCACTCCTGCGGTTTGATTTGCGGCGTTGGTCAGGGTTGTCGCAATCGAGGCAACCGCAGAAGTTCCTCCGAGAACCGATGCAACGGTTGCTGTCGAAGTCGCCACGATAGCGCTGGCCGCACCTGGGTTGCCAGCGGCGGCGGAGGCCGCCACGGCAGCTGCGACGACCTGAGCCGCCGCCGCAGTAGAGGTGTCGCCAGCAACATTCGCCGCAGCACTCGCAGTAGCCAGAGCGACGATGGACGTAGCCGCGGGGCTCGTGCCCGCAGAAGACGCAATCACACTGATCACAGCAGTTACATCCGCCACCGAGCCCGCACCCTGAGCAGAATTGTAAGCCACTGAGGTCGCCAGCGTGGTCAACGCCTCGCTGACGGCCGTGCCCTGAGTGGCAATCACCGAGGCAAGCGTCTGCGCCTGGGAGGTGTTGCCGTCGGAGGTCGAGACATTCCCCGCCGTGGTCAGTGCCAGAGGGGAGCCGTTCAGGCTGAACGACTGCACCACCCCGCCGACCACCGTGATCGAAAACGTGTTGCCCGCCACGGTGACCGAATAAGTCGTGCCGCGGGCGGCCGCCACGCCCTTCGGGGTGCGGATGCCGAAGTTATTAAGGTTCTTCTTCGACGGGTCGAGGGAAGACGCGATGGTGCCCGATTTCAGGTTGAGCATGGCGTTGCGCGTGCCGTCGCTGCTGACGCTCAACTGCTCGATGGCGACCGTGCTCTTGGAATTGGCGATGGCCACGATGCCCTCGTGGGTCTGCAGCGTCACCTGCGAGCCGTCGCCGGTGGTGATCTCGGCGCCTTGCGGCAGCTTCATGCCCTCGGTGACCGGCTGAGAGCTGCCGTTGGGCAGCGTCACGGTGGCGGTGCCGGTGACTTTGAGCGCTGTCGCTTCAGCGGGAACATTCTGGCCGAATGTCACGGTGGCGAGGGCGAAGAGGGCGGAGACAACCGCCAAGAATAATTTGCGTGTGTTCATGGAGAGAAGGGCTGAATGCCGGTGAATTGCATCTTGCGGGGTGAACCCCTCACGGCAAGCGCGTAATTATGAAAAAAGCGGTTATGGATGCAGGAGGCGGGCCAGAGGGGATGACGGCTTCTGTTTGTCATTGCGAGGAGCCCCGCCTTCGCGGGACGACGAAGCAATCCAGACGGAATCAGATGGATCGCCACGGTGCGCTGCGCACACCTCGCGATGACAGACCAAACCGACCCGCTACCGATCACGGAAGCGCGTTGGGCCAAGGCGCTCCACCAGCGTCACTTCTCCTTCATGACATAGACGCCGTTCCAGCCCTCGGGGGGCGGGTCGGTGAGATAATGCTCCACAATGCCTTGGAACACGAGGGAGGGGTTGGAGACCACTCCCGGGGTCTTGCCGGGCAGATTGGGCTCCAGGTCCGCGCCGCGGCGGAAGAGCTCCAGCGCGCCGGCCCAGTCGCGGTCGTAGTATTTCCGGAGGCCCTGGCCGAAGACGGCGATGCACTCGTGGGTCCGGTCGGCGACGTGCTCCTTGAGTCCGACGACCTCGTGGATGGGGACGGCCTGCGCGCGGCCTTTGACGACGATGCGGCCGAGCGGCCGGAAGACGACCCGGCCGGCCCCGTGCGCCTCGCAGGCCTGCATGGTGGCCTCGGTGCATATGGTGTAGGCGCCCCAGCTCTTGGCGCCGGACTCCATGCGGGCGGCGAGGTTCACATCGTCGCCCATCATGGTGTAGTTGAAGCGGGTGCGGCTGCCCATGTTGCCGACGACGCAGCGGCCGGTGTTCAGCCCGATGCGCGACTGCATCTCCCAGACGATGCGCGGCCACTTGTCGCCCTCGGCGCGCCACTTGTCGCGCAATTCGCCGAGGCGCTGCTGCACGCGCAGGGCCGCGACGCAGGCGTGGTGCGCGTGGCCGGGCAGGGCGATCGGCGCGCCGAACATGGCCACGACGGCATCGCCGATGTATTTGTCGAGCGTGCCGCCCTCCCCCTGCACAAGGTCGGTGCAGGCGGTGAGGTATTCGTTCATCAGCCCGACGAGGCGGTCGGCGGGCAGTTTTTCGGAGAAGGTGGAGAAGCCCTGGATGTCGCTGAAATAGGCCGTGATGTCCTCCTCGTGCCCGCCGAGGTGCGGCATCTCGCCGGATTTCACCAGCCGGTCCACCAACTGGGGCGAGACGTAGCTGCCGAACATGCCCTTGATCTCCTGCTTGGCCTTCTGCTCGAGCCAGACGCGCCGGCCGATGACGATGAACTGCAGGCCGATGAACGCCGCCAGCGGGGCGGCGGCGGGCACCCACCAGCTCCTCCACACCCAAAGCCACATCGCCAGCGAGACCAGGCCGACCACCCCCAGCACGGCGCCGCTGCACAACAGGAGCACGGAGCGATCCGCCAGCAGCGCGAGACCGAGCAGGCCGAGCAGCAGCGCGAGGCCCCAGATCGCGGCATCGGGCACGCGGTAGGCGTAGTCGTCGTTCAGGATGTTGTTGACGACGTTGGCATGGACGAGAACCAGCGGGGAATAGGAGTTCAACTGGGTCGGCCCGGCATCGGCCTTGCCGGTGACGGTCTGGCCGACGAAGAGGATCTTGCCCTCCAGGTCGGGCGGTGGCGGCGCGCCGGGCGTCTGCTCGACATGGAAGGCGTTAACCTTGAGCAGGATCTCGCCGTAGCTGTGGGTCTGGTAGTCGAAGTATGCGCCGTGCTCGTCGGAGGATTGATCGTAGCGGAAGTTGAGGAGAAACCAGCCCCCTTCGGAAATCGGGATGCGTTTCTCGCCGCCTTCCACCGGGAAATAGATGCCATCGCCCAGCCGCACCCGGACGTCGGCCGGGTCCACGCGGTAGTATTGCAGCACGGTCTGCAGCGAGAGCGAGGGGAACACCTCCCGACCGACCCGCAGGACCATCGGCACGCGGCGGATGATGCCGTCGCCGGAGCGGGGCGCGTTGGCAAAGCCGTAGGGCGCGACGAGCTTCAACTGCGGGAACGGCACCCAGGCGTGAATGTCGCCTTCGATCCGCGCGATATCGCCTTCCACGCGGGTCAGCGGCTTGGTGGGGCCGCCCTCCGGCGGCGCGGTCTCGGGCGGGTCGGGACTCGTGACCGAGGCGGTGACGACCCTCACGCCGGAATTGATCGTCAACAGGGTGTCTTGCGCCATCGAGGCGTCGCCCTCGCCCTCGCGACTCACGTCGAGGATGATGTCCCAACTGATGACGGACGGCTTCAGAACCCCCGCGAACTTGTTGAACTGGCCATGCCAGGCCCGGTCGGGCGGCCAACTGACCAGGTTCGAGTCGGTGGCATCCTCAAAGAGCGCGATCGCGATGCGCGAATCGGCGGGCGGCTGGAACAGAACCCGGAACTGCGTGAGCCAATCGAGCGTCTTCCACTCGAACTGGCGCACGGTGTCGGTCCGGCCGGCCAGCCACGCCACGGCGCAGCAGACCACGGGCGCCCACCAGATCTGCCGGAAAGTGTTGCGGGCGCGGCTGGGCATGAGGCGCCGACATCATGTCCGCGGGGGCGCGCCCGCGCCAAGCGATTTCTCAGCGCGGGCCGACACCCGCGCGGAGGGATCATCGCATCCTGGCGGGCGGGGCGCCCGCACCCCGCGCCGGGCGCTGGGGCCCGATTGATTTCCGCAGGGTGCGAGCACCCCGCCCACAGCAAGCCCCCGCCGGCTCAGTCGAGGAAGGCGAAGCGCGGCGCGCCGGCCGGGCGATGCGGGAAGAGCGGGCGCTCCACCGGCGCGAGCGCCGGCACGGACTTGTCCGTCACCACGACCGGAATCTCCGCCGGCAGCGCCTCCACCTCGGCGAGGACGAGGCGGGGGGCATCGGTCGGGCGCGAGGCGACGAACAAAGTGGCGGGCGACGAGTCCAGGCCGATCACGACCGGCGCGACCTTGGGCGCGACGGCGCGCGGCTCGACGGGCCGGCTGGGGGCCGCGGCAACCGCACCGGTCCGCTGGCGCTGCTGGAGCGAAGCGACGAGATTGTTGACCAGCTCGGCGTAACGGCGGGTCGAGGACGGCACGCGGCCGCTGGTCACGGCGGACAGGCCGCTGTTCCAGACGAGGGCGATGTTGTAGGGGGTCGGCTCGATGCCGGCCCCGGTCAGCCCGCGGCGGATCCACTCGTAGTGCTGCACGGCGACCTCGTCCGAGACCTCCTTGATGACGGCGTCGCGGAACGACCGGCGGGTGTAGTGCCGCCAAGTCTGGGAACGGAACTGGTAGGGGCCCAGCTCGCCCTTCGGGCCGAAACGGGCGTGGTTGGTGGGGTTTTCCACCCAGTTGATGGCCTGCAGGGTCTCCCAGCGGTCGGAGGCCGAGGCCAGCGGGAGCAGGCCGCCGAGCGAGGCGATCAGGAGGAGGATGGTCGTGGGTCTTTTCATGGCAAAGCTGCCGGCTAAAAGGCTCGTGCTGCGACCGCTGACAAGGGGGATTTGTTCACTTGGTTTTACATTCCGCGCCTCATTGTCCCGCTCTTTACCACCGATTCCGCAAATGCCGGATTTCCCGGCGTAAAAGTGCGACGGGTTGGCCTAATGCGGCCTAAAGTTTTTCTGCTTATCCGGGGAGAAATCCCCAATCAAACGGGCGATCAGCGCGGTCCAGCCGGTCTGATGGCTGGCGCCGAGCCCCTCCCCCGTCTCCCCGTGGAAATACTCGTGGAAGAGGACCAGCCCCCCGCAGGGGCCGTCGGGGCCGTAACGCGGGCTGGGGCCGTGGCAGGGGCGGAGGCCGCCCGCGCCGGGCAGGAACAGGCGGTTCAGCCGCCGGGCCAGCTCGTCGGCGGCCTCCTGCAGGGTCACGCGCCGGCCGCTGCCGGTGGGGAATTCGACCTTGAGCGTGTCGCCGTAGAAGTGGTGATACCGCTCCAGCGCCTCGATGAGGAGGAAGTTGGTCGGCAGCCAGATCGGGCCGCGCCAGTTGGAATTGCCGCCGAACAGCCACGAATCCGACTCCCCCGGCACATAGCGCACCTCGTAGCGCCCGCCCCCGGCCTGGAGCACGAAGGGATCGTCGAGGTAAACCCGGGAGAGCGAGCGCACGCCGTGGGGCGAGAGGAATTCCCGCTCGTCGAACACGTAGCGCAGCATCCGCTCCAGCCGCTCACGCGAGGGAATCGCCAGCAGCCGCCGGCCTTGCTCGGAACCGCCCGCGGCCATGTAGGAGATGCGGCCCGCCAGGTCAGGGCGGTTTTCGAGGAACCACCGCGTGCGCCTGGCGAAGCCCGGCAGGCGGTCCAGCCGCGCGTCGTCGATGAACTCGACGGCGAAGAGCGGGATGAGCCCCACCATGGAGCGGAGCCGCAGCGGGAAGCTCTTCCCGTCGAGCAGCAACTGGTCGTAGTAGAACCCGTCCTCCTCGTGCCACAGGCCCGAGCCGCCGAGGTTGTTCATCGCGTCGGCGATGGCGACGAAGTGCTCGAAGAACTTGGAGGCGATGTCCTCATAGGCCGGGTCGTGCTCGGCCAGCTCGAGCGCGATGGCCAGCATGGTGGCGCAGTAGAACGCCATCCACGCCGTGCCGTCGGCCTGCTCGAGGTGGCCGCCGGTGGGCAGCGGCTTCGAGCGGTCGAAGACGCCGATGTTGTCCAGCCCGAGGAAGCCGCCGGAGAAGAGGTGGCGGCCGCTCGGATCCTTGCGGTTGACCCACCAGGTGAAGTTCACCACGAGCTTCTGGAACACGCGGGCGAGGAACACGCGGTCGCGCGCGCCGCGGGCGCCGGTCATCTTGTAGACGCGCCAGCAGGCCCAGGCGTGGACCGGCGGGTTCACGTCGGAGAAATTCCACTCGTAGGCCGGGATCTGGCCGTTGGGGTGCATATACCACTCGCGCAGGAGCAGGTTGAGCTGCTCCTTGGCGAAGTGCGGGTCCACCCGCGCGAACGGGATCATGTGGAAGGCCAGATCCCACGCCGCGAACCAGGGATACTCCCACTTGTCCGGCATCGAGAGGATGTCGCGGCTGTAGAGGTGCGGCCAGTCGTGGTTGCGGCCGCGGGCGCGGCGGCGCGGCGGCTGGGGCTGCCCGGGATCGCCCGCGACCCAGTCCTCCACGATGAAATGGTAGAACTGCTTCGACCAGAGCAGGCCGGCCAGGGCCTGGCGCGCGACATGGCGCTCCTCGGCGCCCAGGCCCTCCGGCAGCACGGCGGCGTAGAACTCGTCCGCCTCGGAGCGGCGCCCGTCCACGATCTTGCCGAACCCGGCGCCAAACGGCTCCGGCGGCGCCTTCCCGCCCGTCAATCGCGCCCGCCACGTCGCCGATTCCCCCGCCCCGAGGTCGAACACGCCGAGCGCCGCCGCCTTCGTGCCCTGGCGCTCCGGGTTCACCGCGTCCTTCCGCCCGTGGACGACGTATTCCTGGAACGCGTCCTTCACCTGCGGCGCGGTGTTCCCGCTGTTGAAGAGTTTCCGCGCGTTGGTGACGTTCTCCGTGAAAAGCAGCGGCGCGGGCCCGCCGGGCAGCCGGTCCACCTGCCAGTAAAACCGCCCGAGCGTGGCGTGGTCCGCCACGACCAGCCCCGGGCCGGCCTGCTGGAGCCGCGGCCGCACCTCGCTGCCCTCGTGCCGGCAGCCCCACGACCAGTTGTTGCGGAACCAGAGGGTCGGCAGCACATGCAGCCGCGCCGGCTCCGGGCCGCGGTTGGTCACCGTGAGCTCGATCAGGATGTCGTCCGGCCCGGCCTTGGCGTATTCGACCGCCACCTCGAAGAACCGGTCCTCGGCAAAGACGCCCGTGTCGGCCAGCTCGAACTCCGGCTCGTCCCGCCCGCGCCGGGCGTTCTCCTCGCGCAGCTTCGCGTAGGGGAACTCGGCCTGCGGATAGTGGTAGCGCGCGCGCAGGTGGCTGTGGGTGGGCGTGCTCGCGGTGTAGAAATACTCCTCTTTCACGTCCTCGCCGTGGTTGCCCTCGGGGCCGGTCAGGCCGAAGAGGCGCTCCTTGAGGATGGGGTCGCGGCCGTTCCACAGCGCCAGCGCGAAGCACAGCCGGCACTCGCGGTCGGTGAGGCCGAGCAGCCCATCCTCGCCCCAGCGGTAGGCGCGCGCCGCCGCCTGCTCGAAGGGGAAATACTTCCACGCCTCGCCGTCGCCGGAGTAATCCTCGCGCACCGTGCCCCACTGCCGCTCGGCCAGATACGGCCCCCAGCGTTTCCAGTTTTTCCGGCGCGAGGCGTCCTCCTCCAGGCGCTGGTGCTCCTCGGTGCGCGCACCTGCCCGCCGCAGCTCGCCGAGCGGAGGCGGAGGCCCGGCCGGGGAGCGTGCGGAGGTCTTCACGCCCGGCAGCGTGGCGCGGGCGGCGCGGCTTGGCACGGCAAAAGTCGCGCGCTCAGATCATCCGCTCCAGCGCCTCGCGGCCGGCCTTGCTCACCACGGCGAACAGGTGCGTGTCGTCCGCCCAGGTGGCCAGATGGACCGCGCCCTGCGCGACGATGGCCGGCGCCGCCAGCGCCGTTGCTCCCGGGAAATCCACCCGCCGCGCGATATAGCAGTGGAACCAGTTGCCGTCGCGCTTGAAGCAGATCTCCAGCACCTCGCGCCCTTGGAAGTCGATCGTGCGGCAGCCCTTGGTGCGCAGCGCCTCGAAATCCACCGGCAGCGCGCCGCCGAACCGCGTGGTGGGGGCCGCGAGCACGCCTTGGAAATCGCTCCACACCTCGCCCTCGCCGGGCGGGTGGCGCTGCACGGCGTCGCCCGCGGCGAACGCCGCGAGCGTGGCCGCCTCCACCCGCGCCGGCCGCAGGCTCAGCACCGTCACCGCGGTGATCGCAATCGCCGCCGCCGCGGCCAGCCACACGGGTTGCCACCAGACCGTGCGCCGTGTGGGTGTGCTCACCTGCCCGCCGGTGAGGATCGCCTCGCGCAGCCCCGCGGGCGGAACCACCTGCCCCAGCTTCTGCGCCATGGCGCGGTCGAAAGCCTGGAGGCGCTCCAGCCACGCGCCGAGCGCCGGGTCTTGCCGCGCCTGGGCGAGCGCGGCCTCGAAGGTCGCATCGCTCGCATCGGCCCCGTCGGGCCGGTAGGCGTGCAGGATGAATTTGGCCTGGTCGTTGTTCATGATGTCTTCCTCGTCTTCTGCTGGTTGAACGGCACCACCGTGCCGCGGGTTCCCGCGTCGGCGCGGGCCAGCGCCGCGCGCAACTGCGCCTTGCCGCGCGAGAGGCGCGACATGACCGTGCCGATCGGCACTTCGAGCGCCTCGGCGATCTCCTTGTATGAATGCTCCTGCAGGTAGAACAGCGTGAGCGGCACGCGATAGATCTCGTCCACCTCCTGCAAGGCCGCCACCGCCAGCCCCGCATCCATGCCCGCCACCACGTCCACCTCCGGGGCGGGCGGATCCGAATCGGCCGGGGCGAGGTCCTCGAGCGACGTCAGGTGCTCGGCCCGCCGGCGGATGCGCAGGAACTCGCGGTAGAGCGTGGTGAACAGCCACGACTTGGCCTTGCTCTCGTCGCGCAACTGCGCGCCCTTCTTCGCCCAGATGAAAAAGGTCTGCTGGGTGAGGTCGCAGGAGTCGGACGGGCTTTTCGTCAGGCTGAGCGCGAACCGGTAGAGCGGCACATAGTGGTCATCCACCAGTTGAGTGAAGGTTTCGCCGGGCATGTGGTGTGGCCGTATGAGGGCATGGATTACTCCCCTATTCCCAACAGGGATGCAACCCCTGCCGGTCCTGCCCTGCCCACCCGCCGGCTTGCCTAATTCCGCCCTCTGTCTTCTGTCCTCCGTCTTCCGTCCTCCGTCATGTCCCACGCCCTCACCGCCATTTCCGCCGACACGAAGGCGGACTTTTACGCCACCCTGCACCGCCAGTTGGAGGCGGTGCTGCATGGCGAGCGCGACTGGACGGCCAATCTCGCCCAGACCTCCGCCCTGCTCATGCAGCTCCTGCCCGGCCTGAACTGGGCGGGCTTCTACCTGTTGAAGGGCGGTGAACTCGTCCTCGGCCCCTTCCAAGGCAAGGTCGCCTGCGTGCGCATCGCGGTCGGCCAGGGCGTCTGCGGCATCGCCGCCGCCCGGCGCGAGACCGTCGTCGTGCCCGATGTCCATCAATTCCCCGGCCATATCGCCTGCGACGGCGCCTCGAACTCCGAGATCGTCGTCCCCCTGCTCCACCAAGGAAAGCTGCTCGGCGTCCTCGATCTCGACAGCCCGAAAAGAGCCCGCTTTGACGCCGACGACGCCCGGGGACTCGAGCGTGCCGTCGAAATCCTTCTCGCCGCCTCGGACGCCGCCTGAACGGTTTCCACGCCGAATAAATTCCCGTTGACGCGCCATCCGGGCGGGCCTTTATCTCGCGCTTCTTTTGTGGGGCTCGGTAGCTCAGTTGGTAGAGCGGAGCACTGAAAATGCTTAGGTCCCCGGTTCGAGTCCGGGCTGAGCCACCACTTTCCGCGCCAAGCCGGCCGCCTGGCCGATCCGCGCCGCATGGCGCGCCATGCCCTCCGCCTCCAGCAGCTCGAACTGCCCGTGCGCGAAGATGGGCGATTCCACCGCCGGCCCGCCCTCGTCGGCCGCGTCCTTGAGCGCGCCCGCCATCGCCGCCACGATGCCGTTCATCTCGCCGAGGCTCGCGCGCAGCCGCGCCTCGTTGCGCCCGGGCCAGTAGTCTCCCTCGTCCTTGATCGTCACCTCCGCGCCCGCCGCCTCCCAGAGCAGCACCAGGTCGGTCACGGCCCGGTGACATTTCAAAAAGTGGTCCCACCCGCGCAGGCTGGCGTATTGGGTCTTGCAGAAACCGGCGAAGCCCCAACCCGCGCAACCGGTGCGCAGCGTCCGGCGGCCGACCCGGATCGTCGCCGGATAACGGCACAACCCGAACTCCGCCGATTCGCAACCCTCCCCGGGCTGGACGCGGAACATCCAACCGCAATCCGGCCGGACGCCGTGCCCCACGGTGTCCGCGCCGCGCCTCTCCAGCACGAACCGGCAGCTCCACGGGTTTTCCGGGTCGGCCTTCCGCACCCGGCCGATGGCGGCCAGTTCGCGTTCCTTCACCAATCGAGCCGCCGCGCGACGCACCTGCCGCACCAGCGCCTCCGCCCGGGCGGGCGTCAACGGTCTCGCGTGCCGCAGCGTGTAATGGAGGGTCAGACCCATGCGGAAACAGCCCGCCGGACCCGCCTCAACCGGAGCTGGCAAGCTGAGCGACCAGCGGATGCGATTTGTCCAGCTTGCTGACCGCCATGACCGTGAAACCGAGCACCTTGCCCTGCTCGTCCACCCGCTCCATCACGGCGTCGTTATCGGTCTCGCGCATGAACCCGGCCTTGTCCGAAAACCGGACTTCGAGGAAATCGCCTTCCTTGTCGAACCAGACTTTCACGTTTTGGGCCATAGTTGGATGCCTCGTTTGATTTTGTCGGTAAGATAAGCGGTAAGCACGAAAGCGTCCAGCGCGTTGTATTTGACGACAACGCAGAGCCATTTGTCGCCCACCCGCGTGCCCAGATAGTAGCGATAGTGCAGAGCCGAGGCGGGGTCGGATGCGGATTGGATGACCCTCTCCGGCTGCCGGAGCGTCTCGGCCAGGGCAGTCTCCAGCCCCGCCATCTCGGGGTGCTCCAGGATGTGGGCCAGCCGCTCGTCGGTCAGCCGGACTTCGTGGTGCTGATAATCCAGGAGGATTCTCATCGTGGTTCAGCCGGTCGAATCCTTCGACTCCGCCCGGGCGGGCGTCAACGGTCTCGCGTGCCGCAGCGTGTAATGGATCGTCAGGCCCATGTCGCTTCGGCCGCCCGTCTTCCGGCGGCGGTCAGGCTGTCACCACTTCGATCCGCGCCTTGAAACCGAGCGTGCGCAGCATCCCGGCGCAATCGGTCCATTCCAGGCCGAACGCGCGCACATCGGCCACCCCGAGCCGGGGCACGACCTTGCGCAGCACCGCGGCGTCCGCCGGGGCGAAATCCCCTTCCAGCATCGCCTGCTCCGCCCAGTCAACCAGCGCGTCGAGCGCAAGCCGGCCCTTGAGGTAGGCGTGGAGCTTGCGCGCAGCGGACTGGCGGGTGATTTTCATGGCGACAAACTAGGCCTTCCGATGGCCCCTGTCCACCGGGTATTTGTCGTGGACCTCGGTGAGCCGGCCCTGCGGGTCGTAGATTTCCTGCCGGAAGAGCAGGGTGCGCTCGGCGGCATCCACCTCCTTGATATAGCGGGCCCGCCAGCCGTGGCGTCCGGGCACGTCGAGCCAGTAGCGGCGACCACCCGCCGGCAGCGTCTGCCAATGGGCGAAGCGACGTTCGTTCTGCGACCGGGTGCCCATGGAGTGTTCCGGTCAGCCGTCGGACTCCGCGGCTGCCTTCGCCGCCGAGGTGGCGGATTCGACGAGTCTGATCTCGTCGGCGGTCAGCCCGTAGAGCGAATAGACCAGCCGGTCGATGGCGGCGTCGGTGGCGCGGATCTCGCGCTGGAGCCGGGTCTGCGCGTCGGGCGCCTTCGCTGCCGCCAGCTCCTCGCGCAGCTTCAGCATCCGCTCGACGTGGGTGACGAGGGCGTCGTGCTGCACACGTTCGCCCTTTAAGCTCAATTTGAGAGACACGATGGGAAGCGCCTTAATGTCCTGCGGATTGATCTTTGGGAAAATGTCCTTCCCGAAATTAGGAAGCATCAAGCCGCCATACCAACTGAGGAGTTTAGAATTAGAAATCCCGAGCAGATAGGCGAGATCGTATGGACAATCTTCTGAGGGCAGAAAGGGCGTGATACTGTGCCCATAATATCCGAGAGATTCCGCAATCGTTGCCTGGATTCTCTTACCGGCACCCGGAACCTCTCGGAACAAAAGCCGACGACCATTGAAGAACTTTGGTTCCCTTGGCGCTCCAAGCCATGAGCCATAACTTAACCACTCTCCACTCCATCCGAGACGGTATCGTGAGACATCCTTTCCTTCAAGCCATGGGCCGTAAGAATCGTTCTTCTTTGTCGAAGCATGATAGGCGCGCGATTTGATGATCTCGGGAGACTGCCCGCGATAGCGATCGTAGGGCGTGATTCCTTGGATCGACTCTCCAAGTGATCCGAGGTCTACACTCCGGCCAAGTATTTTTTCGACGACAATGCGGGCATCTGGCGGAAGACGATGATCTATTGCTAGGTTGGGAGTATCCAACCAGACGCTCGCAGGCATTTTCCATGAAGTCGTCGGAGTTTCGATGCTGATAGCGGGCTCTTGGCGTTTCTTTGAAAGCACGAACACACATGTGCTTACCACTGCATCTGCAAACACACCTTCTCCAAAAATACGCAGCGAACTCAGGCTAGCGTGCTTTGAGATATAACTCCGGACAGCCTGATTCGATTCCAGTCGGGTCCAAAGCTCAGGTGTTATGAAGCTGGAACGCCCCTCTTTATTCATCAGCCCGATAGCACGCTCGATGAAGTAAATGTAGGTGTCGAATTTGTAGCTGTGCGCGGCGTAGTTGTTTTTAATGTAATCCTTCTCGGCATCGTTTAGCACAGCCCCATACGGCGGGTTGCCGATGACGGCGTCGAAGCCTCCGGCGTCCATGATCGGCTTGAACTCCACGGGCCAGTCGAAGGCGTTGATCCTGATCCGCGCCTCGTCGTCCATCTCGGGCAGGCCCAGCTGCCGGTAGAAATCGGACCCGATGAGGCTGTTGCCGCACTTGATGTTTTGTCCGAGGTCGGGGAGCACACGGTGCAGGTCGAGGGTGAGCGACCGGCTGCGCTGCTCGCGCGCCTCGCCCTCCAGCACCTTGAGGAGGAGCGAGAGCTTCGTCACCTCCACGGCCTGCGGGTCGATGTCCACGCCGAAGAGGTTGTCGAGGAGGATGCGCTTCCGCTCGGCGGTGGTGAGCTGCCAGTTGGGAGTGGAACGCGCTGACCCCAGCGCGTCGGGTTGAAGCGTCTTGGGGTCAAGCCGCTCCACCTTGGCAGACAGGCTCTCATAGCCCGCGTTGGGCGCGGTCTCGTAGATGGGCGGGTGCTTCTTCTTCGCCCACGCCGCGGGATCGTTGGCGACGTAATGTTTCAGGTGCCAGTCGAGGAGGAACTCGAAGGCGCCGAGCAGGAACGAGCCGGAGCCGCAGGCGGGGTCGAGGAGGCGGAGCTTCTCGACCTGCTTGGGCGTCTTGCCCTCGACGAGCGGACCCACGGTCTGGCGGACGATGTAATCCACGATGTAGGTGGGCGTGTAGTAGACGCCGCCGGCCTTCCGCACCTCGGGCTTTTCCTCGACGCGGGCCTGGTGTCCGGCGGTGAGGTGGATGACCTTGCCGAGGAACTGCTCGTAGACGTGCCCGAGGATGTCGGCGGGGATGACGGCGAAGGCGTAGGGGCTCTTCGGGTAGTAGAGGGAGCCGAGGATTTCCTTCAGCGCGGCGTCGTCCACCGACAGGCCGAGGGTGAGCTTGTCGGGCGACTCGTCGCGGTCCTTCTCGGCGTGGAAGTGGAAGAGGCCGGAGTTGTAGCGGTAGTCGGCGCGCTCGAAGATTTCGCAGAGCCGGGGGTAGATGGTGGAGCGCGTTGCCCTCAACGCGCTTTCCGGAAGCGTCTTGGGGCCAAGCCGCTCCACCGCCGTCAAAGCCAGCAATTGCCCGTAGGATTCGATGCCGCGGTCCTCGGCAATGCGGAGGAAGATGATGCGGTCGAGGATGCGCTGGACGGCGAAGTTGAGGTCGCGCTGGGAGAGGGTCGGGTTGCGGAGGGCGAGGTTGCGGGCGAGGAGGTCGCGCCAGTGCTCGATCTCCTCGAGAAAGGCGTCGTCCACGGCGGCGGTGCCGCGCTTGCCCTTGGCCGTGACGGCGTATTTGTCGAAAAAGCCCTTGAGGATGGCGTCGCGGGCGAAGATGCCGGCGATCTCGCCCCACTTCTCCGGGTATTGCTCGTAGGTGCAGTAGAAGATGCGGGCGGTGGAGGCCTTGTCGCCCTCCTTGGGCCGGATGCGGGTGTCGTAGATGGCGAACTCCTGGAAGTCGGTGACGATGCCGAGCGGGAGCCTGGCCGACCACGAGTAGCGGCGGAGCTGGAGGGCGGGCTCGGGGTCGTCCTTGAGGGAAACGGAGGGTTTCTTGGCCTCGACGAAAAACTTGCGGGTGCCGCCGATGCGGAAGGAATAGTCGGGCGCCTTGGTGCCGGCACTGAGCTTCAGCGTGTCCTCATGGACGACGTCCTTGTAGGCCTCGGCGCGGCCCTCCTCGTTGCGGACGTCCCAGCCGAGGGCGGAGAAAAGCGGGTCGATGAACTCGGAGCGGACCTGGGCCTCCTTGTAGTCCGGGGCGAGGTAGGACTCGAGGTTGCGGCCGAACGTCTCGATGCGTTCGAGCATGAACTTGGAGAGCGGCATGAGGGGGCGGCGCGGTGACGGCAGGTTGGCGGCGCTCTGTCCGCCTGCCAAGCGGGTTCTCTGCGGGAAAAGCCGGTGCCGCGGGCTGCCTTGTCGCCCGGTTCCAATCGTGCGGCGCTGTCTGGCGGTGTGGTAGCGTCAGGAAGATGCCGCCGCGCCCCGCGCCCTCGGGCGCCTCAGACCAGGTGCTCCTTGTCGTCGCTCCGCAGATGGATGGTCTTCTTGTCGAGGTCGTGGTAGGCCTTGATGTAGCGCACCGTGCGGCTGCGGGCGCGCATGAGCAGCGTGTGCGTGATGGCGCGGCGGCCGACGAACTTCACGCCCTTGGTCAGCGGGTTGTCGCTGATGCCGGTCACGCAGAACAGCGCGCTCGGGCCGAAGGCCAGCTCCTCGGCGTGGTAGATGTGCTTCAGGTTCTTCGCCTGCGGGTCGTCCTTGATGCGCGCCTTTTCCTCGTCGTCGCGCACCCACATGCGGAGCTGGAGGTCGCCGCCGAGCGTGCGGAGCGCGGCGGCCGTCAGCACGCCCTCGGGCGAACCGCCGATGCCCATGCACAGGTCCACCCCGCTGTCGGGCAGGGAGGGCGCGATGGCCGCGGTGATGTCGCCGTCGGCGATGAGCCGCAGCGAGGCGCCCATGTCGCGGATGGTCTTGATGAGCTTTTCGTGGCGCGGCCGGTCGAGCACCACGACGACGACCTGCTTCACGTTCTTGCCGAGCATCCGGGCGGTCTTCTCGATGATCTCGTCGGTCGGCGTGTCGAGGGTGAAGCGGAGGAACTTCTCCTTCTTCATCGTCTCGGCGACGGTCGGGCCGTAGGCGAGCTTCTCGGAGTAGAACGTCGGAAGATTCACCATGCCCGCGCCGCCCGCGGCGGGGATGTGGACCGCCGCCATCACGGAGATGGAGTTCGGCATGCCCTTCGAGATGTTCGTGGTGCCGTCGATCGGGTCGAGCGCGATGGCGAAGCGCGGGGCGCCCTCCTTCCAGTTGCCCAGCCGGTCGCCGAGGAAGATGCCCGGGGCGTTGTCCTTCTGGCCCTCGCCGATGACGACCTCGCCGCACATGTCGATGCCGTCGAAGCAGCCGTTGATGGCGTCGCACGCGGCGGCGTCGGCGCCCTCCTTGTCGCCCCGGCCGAGCCAGTGGATGGAGTTCAGCGCGGCGTTCTCGCAGGCGCGGACGAACTCGAACTCGAGGCTGCGCTCGGGATCATTCTGCGTGAGGCTGGGACGGGTTTTCTTGGTGGCGGACATGGGGATGATATTCCAAGAGGGAAACGAGCCCGCGCATCAGGCGCAACGCCGCAGGCGGTATATTTTCCCGGGTATAAGCGCGGCTGGTCGCCTTCAGGGGCGCGCCTGCTCCTCCGGCGGCTTCACGGCGCGGAAGGCCCGCCAGAGGGCCAGATCGTAAACGATCTTCAATCCCCCGCTGATGAAGAACGGCGCCGCGGCCAGCGCCGCCGACGCCATCAGCGGGCCCGCCAGCACGGGCGCCAGCGCCGCCCCGAGCTGCCGCGCCGTGCCGGTGACGCCGTTGGCCGCCGCGCGCTCGCCCGCGGGCACGACGGCGTTCACGTAGGACTGCCGCGTCGGCACGTCCAGCTGCGAGATGGCGTGGCGCAGCAGCAGCAGCGCCACCGCCGTGCCGAACGTCGGCATCAACGGCACGAACAGCAGCAGCACGTTGGACGGCAGATGCGTCCAGACCATCGTGTTGACCAGCCCGATGCGCCGCGCCAGCGGCACGGCCGCCAGCGCGGAGAGTCCCGACAGCAGGTTCGTGCCGAAGAACACCCCGCCGAGCGCCGCCTCGGTGACCCCGAACTTCTGGTGGAACCAATACACGATGAAGCTCTGCACGATGAATCCCCCCGCGAACGCATCCACCGAGAACAACGCCGACAACCGCAGCACCAGCCCGCGCGACTCATGCAGGCCCGTCAGCGCTGCGAGCGGCCCGGCGGCCTTCACCGCCTTTGCCGGCGGCGGCTCCACCGCTGTTCCCAGCCGCGAGCTCAATGCACCCATGAGCAGACCGAGCACACCATAGCCCGCGAAGAGCGCCTGATAGCTCCCGAGCCGCGACCATCCCGCGGCCTGCAGCGTTTCGGCCAGAATCCCGCCCGAGAGCGCGCCGAGCGCCGTGGCCGAATATCCCGCCACGTTATACCAGGCGAAGATGCGCGTCCGGTCACGATCGTTGATGACCTGCGCCACGCACGCCTGCTCCACCGCGAGGAACGGCCCGACCTCGCCGCCCGTGGGACTTATGACACCTATGGTCGCGGCCAGCACGAGCAGGCCGAAATCACCCGTCGCCGCCATGGCCAGGCCGCCCGCGGCCATCAACAACGCTCCGGCCACGAGAGATCTCCGCCGGCCCCAGCGATCGGCCCGCGTGCTGAGCCACAGCGAAATCACCGCGTCGCCGAGGAAAGTGAGCGTCAGCAGGAGCCCGATTTCAGCGGCATCCAGCCCGCGCTCGGCCAGATAAAGCACCAGCACCACGCCGAGAATGCCATAGGCGAACATCCGCAGGATGCGCGTGGCGAAAAGCCGCCGCAGAGTCGCGTTCGCCGGTGTCACGCCGTCATGCAGAACAGCGGGCCGGATAGGCGCAAGCCGGCGTCGTGTCTTGTGCCACGCAAACCCGGCATTGAACTGTGCCGGTCCACCCCAATAGTGCGCCGTCATGAGATCCTCCCGCGCCCAGCGCATCGGCATTCTCACCGCGGGTGGCGACAGCCCCGGCCTCAATGCCACCATCCGCGCGGTCGGCAAGG
>Ga0187894_10003151_pt1 | contig 18830 bp, 19 predicted proteins | sample GBC1701081metaG_FD_136650 | JGI IMG/M metagenome (GOLD analysis project Ga0187894, IMG submission 136650) | White microbial mat communities from a lava cave in the Kipuka Kanohina Cave System on the Island of Hawaii, USA - GBC170108-1 metaG ...
CATCAACGCAGCACCGCCGGCTAAAACCATGGGCACAGCGGTCCACCCTTTTGAAATAGCAAAAAGAAATTGCATACCAGAACCATTCCGACATCGTGATCTTATCTCTCAAGTTCTTCGTCGTCGGCTCATTGCCTGTTCTTTGCGTCGTTGTGCCCGATTGCTGTTGCCTATGTAGCGTCGCTTGGTGAGCTTTCTTCCTTTACGAGACAGCACAAATTTAAGAATCAGCCACAGCAGCGCGCAAGACAAAATGGTGAAGCTGATGCCGTAGAGAAAAGAGTTCGCATGCAACAGCGGACCATCGATCAATCTGACAGAGCAGCCAGCTCTGGACCTTGCGGAACCTCGCGTGACTGGGCGTACGCTTCGGCCCGACCATATTTCAGATAGAGCGCCGGAATGACGATCATGTTCAAGAAGGTCGAAGTGAAAATCCCGCCGAGGATCACGACTGCCATCGGCTGCTGAATTTCCTTGCCGGGTTCTCCCACTCCTAGCGCAAGCGGAATCAATCCCACTCCGGTGACGAGTGCCGTCATCAGGATCGGACTTAGCCGTTCCATCGAACCCTGCACAATCGCATCACGGAAGCCAACACCTTCTTGCGTCATCAGGTGAGAGTAATGGCTGATAAGCATGATGCCGTTTCGTGTTGCAATGCCGAAGAGCGTAATAAAACCGACGAGTGAGGCTATTGATAGCGTGCCGCCAGAGAGAAAGACCATTACGACGCCACCAATCAAAGCAAGCGGCAGGTTTGCCATTACAAGAAACGCGGGGCGCACGGATTTTAGAGCGATATAGAGCAGCAGAAAGATTCCCGCGATAGCAACGATCGAGAACAGCAGGATCTGCCGCGAAGCCTTTTCCTGCGATTCAAACTGCCCGCCGTACTGAACAAAATACCCTTGCGGCAATTGCACCTTTTGAGTAATTGCGGCCCGAACATCTTCGATCACGCTTCCCAAATCACGATCGGCCACATTTGCTTGCACGATGATGCGACGTTGCACGTTTTCACGATTGATTGTGTTTGGACCCTGATCCACCCGCACGTCAGCCACTTGTGCGATCGGAACCTTTCCACCCGAAGGCGTATCGATGAGGGTTTTACTTATAGTCTCAACCGACTGGCGAGCCGAATCATCGAAGCGTACCAGGACGTCGTAAGTCTTCTGTTCTTCCAAAACCTGAGAAGCGACGTGACCGTTGAATGCAGTATCGACAGTTTCGGCCAATGACTCACCGCTGACTCCAACAGCCGCCGCCGCCTGACGATTCATATTGATCTGTACCTGTGGCACCCCAACTTGCGGTTCGACGAGGAGGTCAACAATTCCCGGAACAGTCGCCATGGCGCCTCGTATCTCTCCTGCCTTGTTTCGCAGTGTCGCGAGATCAGGACCGAAGAGTTTGATTGCAATCTGCGCGCGTGTGCCTGAAAGCAAATGATCGATGCGGTGCGAAATAGGCTGGCCCACCTCACCCGTGACACCAGGGATTCGCGCGAGCTTCTGCCTTACTTCGTCCATCATTTCGGCGTGCGGACGATCGCCTTCCTTCGTAACGACTTCAATCTCACTTAAGTTGACGCCCGCCGCGTGCTCGTCCAGTTCAGCGCGACCCGTGCGGCGCGTTGTTGAGACGACTTCGGGAACTTCATGGAGCGCAGCTTCGATAATGCTGCCGATGCGGTTTGATTCCTGAAGTGAAGTGCCCGGCGGTAAACTCGCATTGATGTTCAGTGCGCCCTCATTGAAGGGTGGCAGAAACTCTCGACCCATGAAAGGGAAGAGCAGCACGGCAACTAACAGCATGACGGCTGATGCGCCGATGATCTTATAGGGATGGCGCAGGGTCCAGTTTAGAATCCGTGCATAGCGACGCTTCAACCACGCAATCAGGCGCGAGTCTCTCTCGTCGTGCAGCAACTTCGAATGTCCGAGCAGGTAGTAGCAGAGTACCGGCGTCACAGTCAGAGCAACGATTAGTGAAGCTGTAAGCGAGATGATGTAGACAAATGCGAGTGGCGCGAACATGCGACCCTCGAAACCGCTCAAACTGAAGAGTGGCAGGAACACCAGAATGATAATCAGCGTGGCAAAGAGGATCGAGTTTCTGATTTCACTCGACGCTTTGAAAATCACTCGCACCACTGGCTCCGGATTAGCAGAGTGATCGTTCTGCTTCAAGCGGCGAAATACGTTTTCGACGTCAATGATTGCGTCGTCGACGAGAGCGCCAATCGCAATCGCCAAGCCACCTAGCGTCATCGTGTTTACGGTAATGCCGAAGTAGCTCATTACCAGTATGGCGGTGACAAGGGAAAGCGGAATCGCAGTCAGGCTGATAAATGTGGTGCGGAAGTTCCAGAGGAAAAGGAACAACACAATCGTCACCATCACTCCGCCTTCGATCAAAGAACGATTGACGTTGCCTATGGCCCGGTTGATAAAGTCGGCTTGCTGAAAGGCTTTCGTATCGATCGTGACGTCAGGCGGCAGAGTGGGCCTCAATGTCCCAAGTGTTTCTTCGATCTGTCGCGTGAGTTCAAGGGTATTTGCGTTTGGCTGCTTTTGAATCGTGGCTACTACAGCAGGCTGACCGTTAAAGCTCCCGTCGCCTCGTTTCAAAGCCGGGCCTTGTTGGACGGTGGCGATGTTCTTCAGCAGAATCGGAGTCCCATCACGCACGCCGACAACAGAGTCGGCCAGATCTTCTGTTGAGTAGACGCGAGCCCTGCCTCGGATAAGAAACTCTTCGTTTGGTCTTTCGAGAAAGCCACCTGAAGCATTCGCATTCGATTTACCGACCGCGTCGGTCACCTGATCCACGCTGAGGTTGTAATCAGCCAGTTTGGTGGGATCGATCAGCACCTGGAATTGCTTCGTCTCGCCACCGATAATCATTACCTGTGAAACACCTGAAATGCCCAGCAGCCGTGGGCGAACTACCCAATCCGCAAGTGACCTGAGATCCATTGCGGAAGTCGTCTTGCTCGTCATTGAGATGAGCATGATCTCGCCCATAGTTGAGGAGATTGGACCAAGCACAGGCGAGGGAACATCGTTAGGTAGTCGCACCTGTTGCAACTTTTCAGTCACCAATTGTCTCGCGCGATAGATGTCCGTGCCGAACTCGAACTCGACAAAGACAATCGAAATACCAATGGCGGAATTGGAGCGCACGCGGAAGACTCCGGCTGTGCCGTTCATCGCGGCTTCAAGCGGCAGCGTGACGAGCGATTCGACTTCTTCGGGAGCAAGGCCGTGAGATTCGGTCAGGATCGTGACGGTCGGAGCGGTTAGATCGGGGAAGACATCGACGTGCGCCCGAAACGTGACGATGCCACCGTAAATGAGCAAGGCGCCGGCGGCGATGAGCACCAACAGCCGATTGCGCAAAGCCCATTCAATAATTCTGTTCAGCACTGACGATTACCTCTTTTTACGTTTCGTGAGTGTGCGCCCCCGCATTGGCCGGTCGCAGTTCCTGTAGTTTGAGTTGATAAGCGCCTTGCGTTACCACGCGCTCGCCCTTCGCGAGACCGGCAAGGACGGCAACCTTGTTGCCCATTTCGTCTCCGACCGTGACTGCACGTCGTTCAAACTCCTCGCCAGAGAGCAGCACATACACGATCTTCTTGCCTTCATGTTCGAGTACTGCTTCCTTCGGAATCAACCTGGCGGTGACTTGTTCGCCGGCATCGAGACGAACGTTGGCCTGCATTCCCAGCCTTAGCGCGCGACCGGCGTTGGGTAGTTGAAAAATGACTTTGCTGGCGCGCGTCTGCTCATCGATTACGGCGCCAATGTCGAGCACGACACCTTTGAATTCCTGGTTCGGATAGGCCGGCGTAGTGAAGGTGGCCGAAACATTTCCGGCAAGGCGACTGAGGTCTCGCTCAAAAATTGGAGCCTCGACCCATACAGTGTCGAGATTGCTAATCTCCAGGATTGCCTCGCCGGGCTGCACTTGCTCGCCGATCGATTTATTGACTTTCGTGACGTACCCACTTAGCGGAGCAGTGATGGTATAGCTTGCATTAGCGCTGCCAACGCCCTTCGAAGCGATTGCAACCGCAGCGGCAGAGCTGAATGCTTCCACTCGCTTCGCCGCCCCGTCATAAGCGGCTTTCGCTGCGTTTCGATCAGCCTGAGCAGCTTGTAGCTGTCGCTCCGAGAATGCTCTGCGTTCATAAAGACGCTGCGCACGTGCGGCCTCTTTGGTTGCGAGATCCAAACGTACGCGCGCTGATTCCAGTTCGCCCGAGGCAGTGCGTTTGTCTGCTTCGAGCCGCGCGTTCTCAAGATTCAGCGAGGCGGCGGCAGCACGAGCTTGCGCTTGTTCAGCGGCCGTCGCGGTCTGTTGCACAACTGCGATTGCCTGGCCTCGCGATACGTGTTGGCCGACGCGCGGAAGATTGCTTCCGGAAAGTATGCCGCTAACTGGCGGCGCTACCAGTGCCTGACTGTTTGCCGATGGAATCACACGGCCCGTCGCAGTGATCTGGCGCGCCACCGTTTGCTCTTCTGCTTGTGCGAGCTTCAAACGGACGAGCCACTGTTGCTCCATCAGAAACTTCACTGTGCCGGTGCTCGCGGCTGCCGTGGGCGTTTCCGTTGCTGCTTGTTGTGTCGGACGCAGACGAAAGAACGCAAACACAATGACCGCGATAGCGACTATCGCAACCGCCGACACGATCACGAAGAGATTTCGCCTTGATGAATTGTTGATGGCTTCTATACTCATATTTTGATGTCAGTGCCTGTTGCCACCTCTAGTTGAAAGATGCTCGTGTAGTAATCGAAGATCGCCCGATAGTAATTGGCGCGCACTTCCGTTCTTGTTCTTTGTGCGTCAATCAGAGTGATAAGTTCGGCTGCACCTTCCTGGTAAGCTCCGAGTTGAATCTCACGTGACTCATCAGCCTGTTTTAAGAGTCCGGCTTCATACGCGCTCACTTGCTCGCGCGCGGCCTCGTAGGCTCGATACGCCGCGTCTACTTCAGCCAGCGCCCGATTACGCGCCAAACTGACATTTGTCTGGGCTACCTTTTGTTCTGCCTCAGCTCGTGCGATGCCGGTCTGGTTACGGTTGCCAAAAGGAAGTGGAACGGTGACGCCAGCCAGGACCGTGTTATCCACGCCTACGCGTTTGTAGCCGGCGTATGGAGTGACCTCGCCCTTGGCGCGCGAACGTTCGAGTTTGATCGTTGATTCGGCCAGTGAAAGTTCGGCTTCGGCCACTTTCACATCAGCACGATTAGCAAGGGCACTCTCTTTCAACGCCGCGAGATTGAGTTCCAACTTGGGAGCTTGCAGTTGATTATTGACCTCTATCCTGGCGGCACGTTCAAAATCAGGTTCGGCAATTAACTCCAGCAATCGGATTTTTGCTTTCCTGAATGCCAGTTCTGCATTGGCAACTGCAAAGTCAAACTTGGTTCGCTCCAGACGAACTTTTAGAAGCTCACCTTCAGCTATGTATCCTTCCTCGAAACGAGCTGTATTGAACTTCACCAGCCCTTCGAAGTTGTCGCGGTTCTCCTGTTCAATGCCGAGCAGTACACGGGCCAGCACCGATTCGTAGTAGGTTCGCTTGAGATCGAAGAGTTGGCGTCGCAGCACTTCCGTCAAACGAGCTTCTGAGACCGCAATAGTCTTTTCTGCTACTTCGGTGCGCAGCGCTTTCCGATTACCGAGTTCGATAGGCTGGGCCACTGTCAAGCCATACTCATGAAGTCGGTTCGCTGGCGTTTCACCGGAGAGGCGTAGATTCTCGGCGCTGACAGTTAATCCAGGTCGCGGACTTAGTCGAGCACCGACTCGTTCCGCTTCCGCGACGCCAACCTCGAGACGTGCGGCCTGCACAGCCAGGTTCTTTTTCAGAAATTGGTCAGTAGCAGATTCGAGCGAAACATAATCGGGCGGGGGAAAAACGGCTGCCGGTGTCTGTGCGCCCACACCTGACGCAAAGAACAACATCAACATCAAACTTGTAATTACTCGCAGGCTCTTCACAATGGTTTTTCTACTCCACCTTAAAGTCTGTCAGCGGTAGTCGCTCGTCGATCTTTGCATTCTTGATGTGAAACTCGATGTCGTAATCGCCTTTGTCAGCAATGGTCACATCGGCGACATAGATCCCGGTCACCTTTCCGATACGCGCCTTGGTGTGCATGACTTCACCTCCGCCCTTCGCGCGAGCTGTCAGAGTTACTTCCGCTTTCTCTACCGGGGTGCCATCGGAAAGATCGGTGAGGTGAATCAGGAACTGGCTCTGCTTGCCGGCTCTTAATGGTTCATATTCGAAATAGTTTTCGATGCGCTGCGTAAACTCGGTGCGAGCCAAGGGGTCTTTTTCGGGCTCCGCCTGTGGTTGCTGACGTGAACTGCACGAAGCAAAGAGGACCACGGCAATCATGAGACTGACGAGCAGGCTCCGACCACCGGCGGTAGTTTTTGCGGGCAGAGTTGGATACATGAACTATTTGACCGTCCTTTACCTATTTCAGAAGTTCGATGAGCGTTTCAGCAGCATGATGGATCGAGAGCGGCGCGAAGACGAAGATCGCGGCGAGCGTTAACAAGGCGCCCGAGACAGCCAGTCCGGCCAAGGTCTTACCGTGATGAGTTCGATTTCCTGTCAGGTCAGGCGAGGAATCTAAAAGAGTCAGCAAACGATTCACTCGATACTCGAAAGTCAAGGCATTGCCGGAGACAAAACCGGAAACAAGCGCGCTTGTTGCCGTAGGTTCGGCAGGACCTGACGCAATCGTGGTTTGGCGGCGGAGTTTTACTAGAGCCTCCGCGAGTTCCAAAGGTGCTGACGTACGAGCAACCGCTGCTTCATCGCAAATTGTTTCCACCTCAGTCGCGCGCCATCTCAGAATCAGTCGTGATAAGGGAAAAGCGAGCGATGTGTAAGTACAGAAGGACAGCAGCAGCTTGAATAGATTGTCCCGCCGCTCATGATGCGCGCTTTCGTGCTCCAGCACTCCCGTTAACTCTTCGGGCGTCAGGGTTCGGAGTAAACCGGAGGAAAGGATCAGCTTCGAGCGGTGAATCCCCCAGACAAAGGAGAGCGGATAATCAGTCATCACCAAACCGACAGCGAGATTTCGTCGTGCAGCGATGCTGTTGACCAGCGCAATTTGTTCTGCTGGTGGCGCCGGGACGTTCATGTCTAATCGCCTTACTACCCTTGCGATTCGCCAGGAACCGGCAGCATTGGACCAGATGGCAAAGGCGCCAGTCACAACCACAAACAAGAACATCGCGTACGACAAGGTGGGTTCCACCGAAACAGTTAGCTCGCCGAGCAGGTGAAATTGATGGTAAGGCGTTGAATGTGCTGCTTCGAACGTCTCAGGCGTAAGCCAGAACTGAGGAAGAAACACCGCCACAATAAGCCATAGGGCAGCAAGTGGGGGTGTAACTATTATTGAAGTGTAAAGTCGGGCGGTTGTGTCAGCCCGTCCCCACAAACGCCGCGCAGTAATATGCCGCAGAGCCAATGCAACGACGAAGCCCGCGATGGTAAACACCGTGCTGAAAAGTACAAAATTTTCGATGGCCGCAATAAGCACTATTGTTTCGTTGTTTTTCTTTCACTTCTCGCGCTGACGCCGTTTCGCTCGAATCTTGGCCTCAAGTTGATCAAGCGCGTTGGCGTCGTCGCCAATAAGATCGACAAAAGTAGAAAGCGCGGGTTCAGTGAAATGTCCGATCAGGGCTCCTAACACTTCCTGGGCCAGCATCCGTTCAAATTCCTCTCTCGTGTATTTCGGAGAATACACGAAAGCCTTGGCCTGCTTCTCACGAGTCAGATAGCCCTTGCGATACATGCGATCGAGTGTAGTCAATACCGTGGTGTGAGCAATCTCTCGTTTGTTTCGCAACCACTCCTCTACCTGGTTCACCGTCTGCGGCGACTCTGCCCAGAGGATTTCCATCACGGCGGACTCGAGTTCGCCAAGCACATGGGCGGTACCACGTGCGCCAGGCTTGAAGCCGCGCAAGGCTATTCTCGGACGGATACGTTGCATTAGATCCTGTTCTCTAATCTGGACGCGACAAGAGCGCGGGAGTATAAAGCAGCCAGAAACTACAGTCAATAGTCGTGAATAGGAGTTCGAAGAAAAACGGAAGCCGTCGCTTGAAGCACGCAATATATTTTCTGTTTTGCGCCTGCCTTCTCGCTTCTGTTTACTGTCTCAGCCTCTGATCCGGGCACTTGCTCGCGTAGGCAATTCCATCCGGATAATCTCCGGCAGGCGCGCGCGCGATGATTTGCAGTGTGGAGTCATCTATAACAGCCAACTCGTTTGAGCCGGTCGCCGAAGCGTACACGCGATGAAGTTCGGGAACGGCCAGCACACCAGGCACGCGTTGCAGATCTTTGACATTGCCTACCAGTGTTTCTTTGTCAACATCAAATACGGCCATTGAACCATCACCGAGATGAGCGATGTAGAGTCGCCCTACTTCGAGTGCTGCAATGTCTCACAACGTTTTGCATAAAAGCCTCCCAATGTTTGATCGCAGTTGCGCGCCGAGTGAGGCGGTTGTGAATCCTTGCTCAACTCTTTGCCAGGTTAGTTTTGTCGAGAGCCGCACGAATGCCGCGCGCCAGTTTCAAGGCATCATCGTTCGCCCAAAAGTGCATGAAAAAGAGCCTGGGAGTCTCATCAAGCATGTGACTGTGCAGCGCCGTTACTTCAATACCGTTGGCACGCAAAGCCCGGATAACCGGATTCACTTCCGTTGATATCAAGACAAAGTCTCCGGTGATAGCCGCTTTGCCTCCACCCGTCGCCTGGAAATTGATGGCGTGTGCGACGCCCATTGACGGCGGAACCACTGGCCCCTTCGTTTCCAGCTCCATCGGTCCCTCCGTGATTTCCTCGGCACGCGCGATGCTGTATTGATAAACGCCTCCGTTCACCTTACCGCTTTGGCCTAGGATTTGGTCCAGTTGTTTAGTGTCAATTCCAATCTCCTGGCTCTGGTTACCGGGAGCCGGCGTCGCGAAAGGTGTCTTGGAGAGAGCGAGCGCATCGTGAATCGCCTTGGCGAGCTTCACCGCATCCCCCATCGCACTGATGTGCATGTACATCACGCGCGGCGACTCGTGAAGCACATGGTTGTGCAGCGCTGTCTGCTCGATGCCACCTTCCTGAAGCTTCGTTAGGACCGCGGTTAATTCATCTTCGGTGAGTACCAGATCGCCCATGACCATCGTCATGTTGCCAGCCTTTTTGAAAGCGACCCAAGAGCCGAGAGCCAGAGGCGCCTTGAGCTGAACGCCGCCTGCTGTCACCTGCAAGTCGCTGCGTGGCAGGCTCACCTTATAAACGTCTCCGGGTTGCATTGAGCCTGCTTTCCCCAATGCCTGCTCAACTGATTTCCAATCTGCCGCCCCAGCTTGTTGCTGATTGCCAGATTGACCTGATTGACTCCGCAGTGCAGAGCCGGCTGCAAGCACGAACAAAGTCGCCAGCGCAAGCAGGCCGACACGAGATACCTTCTTCATTTCGTCTACCCTTTCTATTATCTAAGCATTGGTCCATGCAGGGGGCTTTTCATGACGACACCATCCGTTCAACTTGCGTATCGTTCTTCAACGGTAGCGGCGAAAACAAAAGTTCCAAATATCCCAATAATGCCGGCCGTGATAAATGGCACCTCGGGGGTTATCTTCCATAGCAGGCCGCCAATCGCGGCGGCCGGTGTAATCGATAAACTACGCGCGAGATAGTAAAGCCCTACTGAACGTGCGCGTACGTTCTCTTTAGCAAAATCGACAATCATCGCCAGCCAATGGTATTAAGTGACCGCACCGCGCTGGACAAATACAAGTGAAGCGTATGCCCCGCCAAAACTGAACAATCCTGTTTCCAGAAATAGCCACGCCATTTGAAACCAGCGTGAATTCATGAAAGGGAAGAGCGCGCCCAGACCACCGACAATTACCGGCAGTGTGGCGGGCGTGCGGCGCAGGCGTTCATGCGTCGAGATACTGCGACTTGTTGATGAATGCGACCAGCCGCGGAATGACTTCCCGGGGCGCTTCCTCCATCAGCCAATGACCTTCGCCTTTGATCACCACTCCTTCTACGGTTGTATCAACAAGACGGGCCTGCTCAATCAGAAACTCACCCGAAGCTTTTTCCCCCGTCAGCACCAGCATCGGCATAGTCAGTTTCGTTTCGGCAAATTGAGCAAAGTCTTTCGCGTCCTGTTCGAAGCTGCGAAAGACTTCAAAACCCGCACGCATCGCTCCAGGTTGGGCATATGATCTGGCGTAGAAACGACGGTCAACCTCCGGCACGGAATGGTTCCTATCGGCGGCAAAGTCATTCCAAAAATGTTCAAAATAGATTCGTTCGCGGCCTGCTACCAACTTGAGCGGGGTTTCGCCGTAAAAGTGAAAGTGCCAGAGGTCTCTCAACAACCACACTGTCTTCCAATCACCAACGCCCGGAAGAAAAGCGTCCATCAAGACTATCCGTTCGACTTCGTTCGGATATTGCGCGGCGTAGGCATAAGCCACCATCAACCCGATGTCGTGACCAACGACGACCTCATGTTGAAAGCCAAGCGATTCGGCCAGGGCATGAACATCCTGGGCCATCGTCTTCTTGTCATAGCCGTTCATCGGCTTGGACGATTGGCCGAAGCCGCGCAAGTCCGGCGCGATCACGGTATGACTCTTTGCCAGTTCAACCATCAAAGGACGCCACATGTGACTGTTCTGAGCATAACCGTGCAGCAGAATTACTGGATCACCGTTCCCGGCAACCAGATAATGAAGACGTACACCATTTACCTCGGCAAAACGATCCCCGATTCCAGTTCTCCCGCGCGTCTGCGCGCTAGTGTTAGTTGCGATCAACAGAATGAGAATCGCGGCGCTGCTGAACAGGATACGCACAAGCATTTCCACCAAGGCTCCTTGTCTATGCATGATTTCAATTGCGGGGGAGAATCACCGGAGAATGCAGCGTTATTTGTTGGCGCGATGCAGCCGTCTTAGCACACCTCGTAATCCTGTCTTCTCAGGTAACACAATGCGTCCTTCCGTATCTGCTTGTTTTATTGCGAGCAAAAGACTCTCGACATCGATAGCACCCGTGTAGCGTACTTCGTTTATGTAGAGAGTCGGCGTGCCGGTAACGTGTTCATCGAATAGACTTCGGTTGTAATCGGCTTCGATCTGCTTAAGAAAAGTATTCTCAGACATATCACGCGCAAATCTGTCGACATCAAGACTGATGCGGCTGGCATAGCGCGAGAGATTGTGATCCCCCAGCGCTTGTTGATGTCTGAACAACTGGTCGTGCATCTCCCAGAACTTTCCCTGCGCGCCGGCTGTCTCAGCAGCTTCAGCGGCGCGCAAAGAATGCGGATGAGTTCGCACGGTGGGAAAGTGCCGAAAGGCAAAGCGCAAACTGTCACCCAGCCGTTTCTGCACTTCTTTGATCATCGGGTAAACACGACCGCAATAAATGCATTCGAAGTTGCCGTATTCCAGCAAAGTCACCGGTGCGTCTTCCGCTCCGGCGACGTGGTCACGTTCCGTAACCACGTTTTTTAGTTTGACCGTCTCGGGTAGCATCTTTGGGTACAGGCAGCATTAACAGCGACTGATTTCCGTGCCAAATTCATCTTTCTGCTTCAAATTGTTGGGATGGTGCCGCCGTCAATCACGTATTCGCTTCCGGTAATGGACGAAGCGCGATCTGACGCCAAAAATGCGACCAGTTCCGCAACCTCTTCCGGTTTGTTCGGCCGGCCCAACGGAATGCCGCCAAGTGCGTCCATGATCCTTTGTCGTGCTGCATCCCTGCTGATGCCGGTACGTTCCGAGATTTCGTTAACCATTCCGACCGCTGCATCGGTTTCAGTGTATCCCGGTGCGACTGAGTTAACGCGAATACCCCTGGGACTGAACTCTTTTGCGAGTCCTTTACTATAGTTGCTCAAGGCCGCCTTCGCCGCCGCATAGGCAAGTGTCGAATCGTAGAGCGGGAGTGTTCTTTGAATTGACGAGATGTGGATGATGACACCTGATCCCTGCTCTATCATGGAAGGAAGGAAAGCGCGATCCAGTCTCACGGCAGCCAAAAGGTTCATGTTGAGCGCCTGTTGCCAATCATCATCTGACAACGCCAGGGCGCCGCCGCCTGGCGCCGCCGTCCCGCCCACGTTATGAACCAGAATGTCGAGGCCGCCAAACAACTTCATAACCGCCTTAATGAGTTCATCGATCCCTTCGCGCGTACTAACGTCGGCCTGAACGAAACCATCACCGGCGTTTGAAGCCTGTTTTCGTCCGCTGGTAATCACTCGTCCGCCGCCTCGATTGAGCCTATCGACTATCGCTTTGCCGATGCCTCTGGTGCCGCCGGTGACGAGAACCCGCTTGCCGTCGAAATCATTTTCGTCGCTCATGGCCTTGGACCTTTCCTCAGCCGCTCCGCGCTTCGCGCCACGGATTCTTCGCGGCTGTTAACCCAAGCCTGACGGCTGCCTTCACCAAATCGGCAACCGAGTCAGCCTTCATCTTCTGCATCATTTTTCCGCGGTGGGCCTTTACGGTGATCTCGCTGATGTCCAATTTCAGCCCAATCTGCTTATTCAGCATACCGGCCACTACCAGCTTCATGACATCGCGCTCACGAGACGTCAGTGATTCGTAACTGCTGCGGAGCGCGGATATTTCACCTTGATCTTCGAGCACTGCGGCGCTGCGCTTGATGGCGTGCCGGATGGCACTTAGCAGCACTTCGTCGTCGAACGGCTTGGTTAAGAATTCGACTGCGCCTGCCTTCATTGCCTGCACTGTCATCGGAACATCGCCGTGGCCGGTAATGAAAATGATTGGCATGTCGGTTCGCTCTGATCCAATCAGCTTTTGCAATTCGAGTCCGTTGAGATCCGGCAGGGAAACGTCGAGCACTAAACAACTTGGGGTAGCAGTGCGTGGCCGAGCCAGAAAATCGGCCGCCGAGGCGAAAGTTTCCGGCTGCCAGCCAGCGAATTTGATCAGCAGCTCCAGCGATTCGCGCACAGACACATCGTCGTCGACCACAAAGACGATTGACTGCTGCTGCGTCTTGGATGCTGTTATCGTCATGACACTGCAAAGATGAAATCTAATTAAGTCGCCCGCAACGCGGTGTTAAGTGCGTTCAAAAGATCCGTCGGCTCAAATGGCTTGAACAGACAGTCCACCGCGCCCTGGGCGATTAGACCCAGCCGCTCTGTCGCATCGCGATGAGCAGTGATAAACACGATGGGGATCGATCGTTCGCGTAGCTTCAGCTCGCGCTGCAGATCCGGTCCGGTCATCCCCGGCATTGCCACATCGAGAAGGAGACAACTGGTCTCGGCGGCCAATTCGGAAGCCAGGAACTCTTCGGCAGACGAAAACGTTTGCGCCTCAAAACCAAATTCCTTCAGCAGATCGGGCAGCGATTCACGCACGGATTCGTCGTCATCGACAACGGATATGAGGGGACGTGCAACCATTAGCTATGTCTCGGCCACGTTTCTGGATTCAAGTTAGACATCAGGTTAGTTTCGGAGAATGCACCTGTCAGAGCTGAATGTCCATAATACTTAGGTATCGGTTTACCACCTGATTAATACCAACGTATCGATCGATACCTTCGTCCAATAGATTCCTATTTCCGCCCGTGGTTTACTCCCGCCCGTTCAACTTAATCGGAAGGAATCGGTCACTCAAAGGAAAAGCACAACATGAAAAGACCAGACAAGAGGTCACGCCGCGGCTTTCTTAAGAACAGTTCAATGTTGGGTCTGGCCGTCGCTTTGAACCCAGGCATGATCGCGAAAGCGTTTACGGCATCGAAATTCACAACGACGCAAACGGAGGACATGATGACCCAAACCACCAGCGCCATCCAACCACAGACCGACAAACCCGCGATTCGCCCGTTTCAATTCGGTTTTAAGGAGGCGGAACTTGCCGACTTGCGGAGGCGCATCAACGCGACGAAGTGGCCCGAGCGTGAACTGGTAATGGATGCATCGCAAGGCGTGCAACTCGCGACCATGCAGAAACTCGCGCGCTATTGGGGAAAAGACTACGAATGGCGCAAGGGCGAAGCGAAACTGAAAGCCGTACCGCACTTCATCACCGAGATCGATGGCCTCGACATTCACTTCATTCACGTCCGTTCAAAGCATGAGAATGCATTGCCCGTCATCGTCACGCACGGATGGCCGGGCTCGATCATCGAGCAACTGAAGATCATTGAGCCGCTGACCAATCCAACCGCGCATGGTGGTACCGCGGAGGAGGCGTTCCATCTCGTGATTCCGTCCCTGCCGGGTTACGGCTTCTCGGGCAAGCCGACGAAGCCGGGATGGAATCCGGTTAGCATCGCCAAAGCGTGGGCGACGCTCATGCAACGCCTGGGCTACACAAAATACGTGGCGCAGGGTGGCGATTGGGGGAACGCCGTTTCGGAGGTGATGGCTTTGCAGCAGCCGCCTGGATTGCTCGGCATTCACACCAACATGGCGGCGACGGTTCCGCCCGATGTTTCTCGCGCCCTCGCGATGGGCGGCCCGCCGCCAGCCGGACTTTCGCCGGACGAGCAGAAAGCGTGGGACCAGCTGTCCGACTTTTACAAGAACGGCCTTGGCTACTCCCTCGAGATGAATAACCGGCCGCAGACGCTCTACGGAATCGTCGATTCCCCGGTTGGTCTTGCGAGCTGGATACTCGATCACGACATTCGCAGCTACCAGATGATCGCCCGCGTTTTCGACGGCCAGCCGGAAGGGCTCAGCCGCGACGACGTCCTCGACAACGTCACGCTTTATTGGTTGACGAATACCGCGATCTCTTCAGCGCGTCTCTACTGGGACACGCGGCATAATCTTCCGCCCGGCGGCTTCTTCGATGTGCGAGGCATCAAGATCCCGGTCGCCGTGAGCGCTTTCGCCGAAGAGATCTACCAGGCGCCGAAGAGTTGGGCGGAGAGGGCATATGCCAAACTCATCTTCTTCAACAAGCACGACAAAGGCACCCACTTCGCGGCGTGGGAGCAGCCGGACCTTTTCGTCACCGACTTGCGCGCAGCGTTCAAATCGTTGCGATAGCCAGTCTACCTTAGCTTCGGCGCAATATCGTTAACGGAGAAAGTGGTAGAGACCGGCTGAAACCGCAATTTCGACAGGTCGTGGCGAGCTCACCAAAGCTGCAATTCATTACGATTCCCATTCGAGAGATTGTTTTTGTCTTGCGAGCTGAGACTGCGCAGCCGTCTCTTTTGTGACAAGCGAACTTTTCCACTGCGGGATATCGATCGATACCTTCGTCTAATAGATTAATTGCCTCACTTGGAGTGTAATCCGCAACAACGGGGCAATCTCTAGAGTTCATTTACTTGAAATTCAATTGAAAAATCGTGTCACAAACGAGAAAGCTGTCCAGTCTTAGCGAGTACCAAAGAATGACTCGTGTTAGCGAAGGCTTCGGCCGCGGCAAATAGAGAAGGAGGAAACGAACAATGAAGATTGTTGTTATCGGCGGCACCGGTCTTATAGGATCAAAACTCGTAGCAAAACTCAGCACGCTCGGACATGAGGCCGTGGCAGCGGCGCCAAATACGGGTGTTAACACTCTTACCGGCGCTGGGCTGGCGCAAGTGCTTCAGGGCGCCCAGGTCGTGGTCGACGTCTCGAATTCACCGTCGTTTGAAGATGCAGCAGTGATGAATTTCTTTCTGACCTCGACTCGCAACCTGCTCGCTTATGAAGCCGCGGCTGGTGTGGGTCATCACGTCGCGCTCTCGATCGTGGGAAGCGATGGTTTACCTGACAGTGGTTACATGCGGGCGAAGGTTGCGCAGGAGAAGCTCATCAAGGAAGGTACGATCTCTTATTCGATCATCCATTCAACTCAATTTTTTGAGTTCGTGAAGCGTATAGCCGATGACGCAACCACAGGGAATACCATTCCTCTGCCTCCAGTGTTATTCCAGCCAATTGCCGCGGACGATGTTGTTAGCGCGCTCTGTAAAGTGGCGACGAATCCACCACTGAATGGCGCAATTGAAATAGCCGGACCGGAAGCGTTCCGTTTCGATGAACTCATCCGGCAGCGACTGAGCGCGCTCAACGATCCACGCGAGGTCGTTGCTGATCCGCATGCGCGCTACTTCGGCGCGGAGTTGACCGAGCGTAGCATCGTGCCGGGCGATAAGGCCCAACTTGGCGAGACACGCTTCGAAGATTGGCTTCGCGAACCCTCAAATAGCGTCGCACCCACGAGCCCGCAACCTCCACTCGTTAACGCGGCTCCGATCGACGCTCTCAAAGAAAACGAATTCAAGGTAAGCGACGTGCCACTTGGATCGGCCTTGCTTGTTGGCGAGGCGGTTGTATTCAACGTCGCGGGTAGTTTTTGCGCCACTCAGGCCAAGTGCACGCACCGGCAAGGTCCATTGAGCAAAGGCAAGCTCGACGGATCGACAGTAACGTGTCCGTTGCATGGCTCACAGTTCAACGTATGCACGGGTGAAGTCCTGCGCGGTCCGGCAACCGAACCGGTCAAGACTTACCGCGTGAGTGTAGACGGTGAAATCGGCCGGGTAGAGAGTGGCGAACCGGACCGTCGCCAGCCGGCGACCGCCGGAGCGTAAAGGGGTGTGCCCGAAGAACAGTTGTTAGCTAACTGACAAACCAATCCATGCAGTAAATGTAGAAAGGAACTCTTATGAATCAGGACAACCGAATTACCACGAAGGACGGCACCCAGATCTACTACAAGGACTGGGGCACGGGGCAGCCGCTATTCTTTCACCATGGCTGGCCTTTATCGGCTGACGACTGGGATGCCCAGATGATGTTCTTTCTTGAGCGGGGTTATCGCGTCATTGCGCACGATCGGAGAGGCCATGGGCGTTCTACCCAGACTGTAACCGGCAACGAGATGGATACGTACGCGGCTGATGTTAACGAGCTGGTCGAAAAGCTCGACCTGCGCGACGTCATTCACATCGGCCATTCCACGGGTGGCGGAGAAGTCGCGCGTTATGTCGCTCGATATGGCAAAGGAAGGGTCGCTAAAGCGGTGCTGATCAGCGCCGTCCCACCAATCATGGTCAAGTCCGACAAGAATCCAGGCGGCACTCCACTCGAAGTTTTCGATCAGATTCGCGAGAGCACGGCTAAAAACCGCCCCCAGTATTACCAGGATTTTACGCTAGCCTTTTATGGTTACAACCGGCCGGGCGCGGACACCAAGCAAGGCGTCAGAGATAACTGGTGGCGGCAGGCCATGATGGGCGGGGTCAAAGCGCAGTACGACTGTATCAAGGCATTTTCGGAAACCGACTTCACCGAGGATCTCAAACAGATCGATGTGCCGACACTGGTGATGCACGGAGAGGATGACCAGATCGTGCCCTTCGCCGATGCCGGACCTCTTTCCGCTAAGTTGCTCAAGAATGTCACAACGAAATTCTATCCCGGTTTTCCGCATGGCATGCCGACCACGCATCAGGATCAAATCAACGCTGATCTGCTTGCCTTCATCGCAGGGGAAAAGTCAGCGGCGGCGTGAAGGACGGAGTTATTGGCATGAAAGCACAACCGGAAGGCGCGACACGTTTACTGGCAGGCGTCTCGGTGCCCGACACGCCATTGATTTCACGGGCGGTAGATTTCGCCCGCGATCGATCTGAGCCCTACCTGTTTAATCACGTGATGAGATCGTGGCTGTTTGCGGCACTCCTCGCGCAACGCAAACAGACGGCGCATGACGGCGAAGTTCTCGCTGTCACCACAATTTTGCACGACGTGGGCCTGGCGGCAAGCTTCTTAGACGGACCGCTGCGATTTGAAGTGGAAGGGGCGAATGCCGCGCGCGCCTTCGCCCGCAATGAGGGTATGGATGACCGTCGAGCACAGTTGATCTGGGACGGAGTTGCGCTCAACTCGACTCCTTCTATAAGCCTTTACAAGGAAACAGAGATCGCCTTGGCGACGATGGGCATCGGTCTGGACTGGGGTGGCTGGGGTTACGAAGCGCTGACTGGTACGGAAGTGGCTGCGATCACCGAAGAGTTTCCCCGGCTGGGAATGAAGGAGCGATTCACCCAAGCTATCTGCCGGATTGTCGAGACACGCCCGACGACGACCTATGACAACTTCGCGCGTGATTTTGGTGAGCGTTTTGTGGCTGGTTACAAGCCGGCGTCTACGGTGGATTATTTGCTCAACTCCCCGTTCAAGGAGTGATGCCGAATGAGGCCGGTTTACCAAAACGAGAGGTTAATCATGAAGAACAAGACACTAATGCTCGTGCTGCTATTTTTGGTGCCGGCCACGCTGATGGCCCAACAGCCCGCGGCCAGCAGTCAAGCTCCTCACGCCTCGGTGACATCGCTCAGTTCGAAAGACCTGTCTGAGTTTCCCGGCAAAGAAGTCTTGATGATCACAGTGGACTATCCACCGGGCAGCATGGATCCCATCCACCGGCACAATGCACATGCCTTCGTCTATGTGTTGGAGGGCTCGATAATCATGCAGGTGAAAGGTGGAAAGGAAGTGACGCTGACACCGGGGCAGACTTTTTATGAAGGCCCCGACGATGTTCATGTCGTGGGTAGGAACGCCAGCAGCACTAAACCCGCAAAGTTCATCGTGTTCTTCATTAAAGACAAGGGCGCTCCGGTATTAGTGCCGGCGCCGGAATGAAATCAACCGAACCCAAAACCAACTCTGTACTGTGGGTTGGAGATCACCATCGAACTAAGGAGGTCCAGAAATGAAGGAATCAAC
>Ga0187894_10003152_pt1 | contig 18824 bp, 19 predicted proteins | sample GBC1701081metaG_FD_136650 | JGI IMG/M metagenome (GOLD analysis project Ga0187894, IMG submission 136650) | White microbial mat communities from a lava cave in the Kipuka Kanohina Cave System on the Island of Hawaii, USA - GBC170108-1 metaG ...
TACGCCACCGAGTCGTCGCAACCTGTTGCTGTTCAATGAGTTAGGATTGCCGGATGCGGCACGCGTTCCGCACCTCCGCGGCGGGCGCGCGGACCCCGAGGCCCCTTCCTGACCCCGCTCGTTACCGGCCGTCGCCGAAGGACATGCCGAGCGCGCGGGCCGCGGACAGGAAGCGTCCGCCCGGGTCCACCCTGCGGACCTTGCCCGCCGCGTCGGAAAGCGGCGCGAGCTGGACGACGCTGTTCCGGTAGGCGGTGAAGACGTTCGTCTGGCCCGACGCGAGCGCGCGCGCGGCGAGCACGCCCATGCGGCTCGCGAGGACGCGGTCGAAGGCCGTGGGATTGCCACCGCGCTGGAGGTGGGCAAGCGAGAGCGAGCGCACCTCGTGGTCGATGAGCTTCCGGATGTCGTTGGCGAGCGCCTCGCCCGCGCCGCCGAGGATCTCGCGGCCGGCGAGTTGCGTGCGGTGGCGGTCCACGACCTTCGCGCCGTCCTCGCGCACGGCTCCCTCCGCCATGACCACGAGCGTGTAGGTGCGGTGGCGCGCGGCGCGGCCCGCGATCACCTGCGCGATGTGCTCCGGCCGGTAGGGGATCTCGGGGATGAGCGCGATGTCGGCCGCGCCCGCGAGCGCGCCGTGGAGCGCGATGTGGCCCGCGTTGCGCCCCATCACCTCGACGATCATCACGCGGTGGTGGCTCTCCGCCGTGTCGATCAGCCGCATGCACATCTCGGCGACGAGCGACACGGCCGTGTCGAAGCCGAAGGTCTGGTCGGTGCCCTCGACGTCGTTGTCGATCGTCTTCGGAACCCCGACGACGCGGGCGCCGGTCGCCGCGACCTGCGCCGCGACCGTGAGCGATCCCTCGCCGCCGACGATGACCAGCCCGTCGAGGCCCAGCTCCTTCATCCGCTCGGCGAAGTACGCCGGCTGCCCGCGGTAGCGGTTGTTGCAGCCGAGGATCGAGCCGCCGCGCCAGAGGAGCCCGCGCACGTTGTCGCGCGTGAGCGGCATCACGCCCTCGTCGCCCTCGGCGAAGCCGCCGAAGCCGTCGCGGATCCCGACGACCTCGATCTTCAGCTCGTTCGAGGCGCAGAGCACGACCGCGCGGATCACCGCGTTGAGGCCCGGCGCATCGCCGCCTCCGGTGAGGATCCCGATCTTCCGCACGAAGGTAACGTACCAGCCCATGCCGGATCCGCGCAGGGCTGCCGCCGACGCGCTCCTCGCCCTCGAGACGAGGCGGACGACCGTCCACGACGTGTGGGACGGCCCTCGCCCGGCGGCGGAGACGGCGCTCGTCCTCGGCACGGTCCGCCGTCGCGGCACCTTGGACGCGATCCTTGCCGCGCACTCGACCCGGAAACTCGCCGCGCTCAAGCCGGAGACGCGCGCCGCGCTCCGCGTCGGGCTCTTCGAGATCGTCTTCATGGACGGCGCGCCGCCGCACGCGGTTGTCCAGTCCGCCGTCGAGAACGTGCGCGAGATGGGCCGAGAGGCGGACACGGGATTCGTGAACGCGCTTCTTCGCGCGGTCCTGCGCGGCCGCCGGCGCGTGGAAGGGGAGGTCCGGGAGGAACCCAGGCGGACGATCGAGCGCGACGGCAAGGCGCTCGTCTTCGCGAAGAACGTCTTCCCGGACCCGGAGGCGAAGTCCGCGGACTTCCTCGCGGCGCGGTGCTCGACCGCGTCGTGGATCGCGCGCCGCCGCCTCGCGGAGCTCGGGTTCCCCAGGACCCTCCGATGTCTCGACCTGCAGGCGACGACGCCCGAGACCCACCTGCGCCCTTCGCCCGGCCGCGCGGACGACGTGAAGGCGGCCCTCTCCGCGAAGGGCCTCCCGTGGCGCGACGGCCCGCACGGCCTCGTGACGCTCGGGCAGGAGGCGCGGATCAGCGACGTGCTCGCGGCCTGCGGGCCCTGGGTCGTCGTGCAGGACGCGGTCGCGTCGCTGGTCGCGCCGTTCCTCGCGCCAGCGGAAGGAGCCCGCGTCCTCGACTGCTGCTCCGCGCCGGGCGGCAAGGCGACGCACCTTGCGCAGCTCGTGGGGCCCGCGGGCAAGGTGACCGCGTGGGACGCCGACGAGGGCCGGCTCGAGATGGTGCGCGAGAACGCGGAGCGGCTGTCGCTGCCCCAGCTCGTGTGCGCCCCCCCGGAGGGCGAGTACGACGCGGTCCTCGCGGACGTGCCGTGTTCGAACACGGGGGTCCTCGCGCGGCGGCCGGAGGCGCGGTGGCGCGTGCGGGAGAGGCACCTGCCGGCGCTCGCGGAGCGGCAGCTGAAGATCGCCCGCACCGCGGCGCGCCGGGTGCGCCCGGGGGGCGCGTTCGTCTACTCGACGTGCAGCCTCGAGCCCGAGGAGAACGTCGGCGTCGTCCACGACCTCCTGAGGCTTGAGAAGAGCTTCGCGCTCGAAGAGGCGCGGACGATCTACCCCGACGAGGGGTGGGGCGACGGAGGCTTCATGGCGCGCCTCGTGCGGGTATGATTTGCCCCCCTTCGGAGGATTCGATGCGACCGATCGCCCTGCTCCTCGCCCTGCTCCTCGTCGCGCCCGCGTGCGGGCGGAAGAAGCGCCCGCCGCCGGCCGCGGAGACCCCGCCGGTCGCCGAGGCGCCGAAGCCGCCGCCGATCATCGCCCCGAAGGAGGTGCCCGCGGAGCTCAAGAACCTCGTCCAGAAGGAGTGGCCCGCGATCGTGAAGGACGGCAACGCCTTCCTGGACAAGTACCGGGAGTTCCAGACCGCGCAGGGGAGCGGCGACCGCGCCGCGATGGCGTCGATCGGCGAGGATGCGAACCGGCTCTTCGAGCGCGCGAACGAGAAATGGGCGGAGGTCTACTACTGGGTGGACAACGCCCTCGGCGACGGGAAGATCGACGAGACCACCGCCGAGGTGTGCCGCAAGTTCCTCGCGGACCCGTACAACAAGCAGGTCACCGAGTGGACGAAGAAGAACAAGATCCTGAAGGAGTTCTCGACCGCGAAGTGACGAGGGGCCAGGGCCGACGTGACCCTTCTCATCGGCTACAACACCAACGGCTTCGCCCACCACCGGCTCACGGACGCGATCGAGGTCCTCTCGTCGCTCGGCTACCGCGCGCTCGGCCTGACGATCGATGTCCACCACGCGCCGCTCGACGCGACCGACTACAAGGAGCTCGGCGCGCGCCTGCGCGAGGCGAGGCTCCTCCCGGTCGTCGAGGCCGGAGCCCGCTTCTACCTCGACCCGAGGCGGAAGCACCGTCCGACGCTGATGGACGACCCCAAGGGGGCGCGCCTCGCGTTTCTCCTCGCCTGCATCGACGCCGCGAAGGCGCTCGGCGCGCCGTGCGTTTCCCTCTGGTCCGGCGCGGGGGACTCGTGGCCGCGGCTCGTGAAGGGGCTCGCCCGGGTATGCGACGCGGCCGACGAGAAGGGGATCGATATCGGCTTCGAGCCCGAGCCCGGGATGTTCGTCTCCACGATGAAGCAGTTCGACGAGCTGCGGCGACGCCTCCCGCACCCGCGCCTCTGCCTCACGCTCGACGTGGGCCACGTCCACTGCCTCGAATCCGAGCCCGTGGCTGCCGTGATCGACCGGTACGCGCCGCTCCTGCGGAACGTCCACCTGGACGACCACCGGAAGGGGGTCCACGAGCACCTCTTCTTCGGCGACGGCGAGATCGACTTCGCGCCCGTGCTCGAGGCGCTGCGCCGTGCCGCGAAGGGGCGCGACCTTCCGGCGACGGTCGAGCTCTCCCGCCACAGCCACGATGCCGTGGCTACTTCGAAGCGGGCTCTTGCGTTCCTTCGCGCGGCCGCTCGAGGAACGCCCGCATCATCTTGAGCCCCACCTCCGCCTGCGCGGCGAGCTGCTTCTCGTAGGCTTGGTACTTCGCGAACTGCTCGTTGTTGAGGATGTCGCGCACGCGGCGCCGCGTCCCCTCGAACCCCTTCTCCATCTCCTCCTTGAGCCCCTTGCCCTCGAGTAGCCGCCCCATCCGGTCGCGGTCGCGCACGACCTCGGCGAACTGCGTGAACTGCTCGGTCATCACGTCCTTCCCGACGAACACCTCGCGCATCCGCGCCTTCTGGTCGTCCGAGAGGTCGTGGATCGCCATCATCCCGATCTGCATGTCGGCCATGTCCGTCAGCTGCTTCTCGTGCGATCGCTTCACCTCGGCCCGCAGCACCTGGATCTCGCCGTCGTTCAGGAACGTGGCCAGCTCGCCCTCGAGCCGCGGCGAGAGCTCCGCCGGCATCCCCGTGAACCACTGGAACGCGGCCGGGTCCATCTCCTCGTCGCCGAGCATCATCGCGGCGGCCCGCTCCACCTGGCGCTCCGCCTCCTTCTGGAGGAGATCCTTGATCATCCGCTCGCGCTCGGCGTCGAAGGGGAGGGTGGCGAGGAGCGCATCGACCCGCTGGCCGGTCTGCATCTTGGCCCACGCCTTCCAGGCAGGCATCTGCGACTGGACCATCTCCCGCAACGCGACCATGGCGGCGTCGGGCGCAGTCGCGGCCGATGCAGGCACCTTCTCTTCCGCCTCTGCCGTCGCCTCCTCGCGGGGAAGGGTGGGGGCGGGGGGGAGGGAAACCGGCGGGGTCGCGGGCGGCGGCGCTTCGACGATCGGCTTCTGTGCCGGGGCGCGCGGCGGCGCCGGTTTCCGGAGAAGCTCGTGGCCGAACCAGCCGCCGACAAGGCCGATCGCGAGGACGAGGAGATAGCGCATTCGTGGACTCCCTGAAAACGCCGTGCCACCGGCGCCGCCGCGGCCATCGGGCGCGCCGCGCCGCCCCTGTGCGGATTCCTTACGTCTTGTTCACGATCCTCTCGATCTCCTCGTCGGCGAGGTTCCGCGTGGAGTCCTTCGCCGCCTTGAAGATCGCGTCCACGGTCTTCTCGTCCGTGTCGTAGCCGTGCGCCTCGAGCCAGAAGATCACGTTGCTCTTCCCCGACATGGGGCCGACGAGGATCTTCTGCGCGAGGCCGAACTCCTCCGCGGGGACGCCGCTGTAGACGCGGTTCGCGAGCCAGGAGTCGTTCCGCCGGAGCGCCTTGATGACCGCGGCCGCGTGGACGCCGGTCGCGGTCTCGAACGCGTCGGAGCCGAACACGGGATAGGTGGACGGGATCTCGAAGCCGCAGATCCCCGCTGCGTGGCGCACGTACCTCCCGAGCCCGGTCAGGTCGTTCTCGATCCAGCCCATGAGCTTCAGGTTGACCATCGTCAGGTCCAAGGGCGCGTTCCCCGCACGCTCGCCGATGCCCAGCGCGGTGCCGTGGATGCGGTCGGCGCCGTCGCGGAGGGCGACGATGTTGTTCATGACGCCGAGGCCACGGTCCATGTGGCCGTGCCAGTCCACCTTCACCTTCCCCCGTGCCCCCTTCCTTTCCAGCAGCTTGAAGATGAACCCGAGCAGGTTCGCGACGCCCCACGGCGCGATGTGCCCGGTCGTGTCGCAGACGACGATCCGGTCGGCGCCGAGGTCGATCGCGGTCCCGTAGAGCGCCTCGATCACCTCGGGGGTCGCGCGCACCGTGTCCTCGGTCACGAACATCGACGGGAGCCCCTCCTTCTTCACGAGCGTGATCGCGTCGCGGACGGCCCGCAGGAGGAAGTCGAGGTCCCAGCCCTCGACCTCCATCCGGATCGACGAGGACCCGATGAAGGTCGCGGCCTCGATCGGGATGCCGACCTTCTGGACCACGCGCGCGATCGGCTCGATGTCCGCCTTGACCGTGCGCGCGGCGCAGTTGGGCAGCAGGGGGAGCCGGTTGTCGCGGATCTCCCGCGCGAGCCGCTCGACCTGCTTCTCGACGTGCGGACCGGCGCCGGGCAGGCCGATGTTCAAGGCATGGATGCCCACCGCGGCGCAGTTGTGGAGATGGGCGATCATGTCCTCGATCTTCGGCGTGCTCGCGGACGGGGACTGGAGACCGTCCCGGAGCGTCTCGTCGTTCAGGTGGATCGACTGGGGGGGCTTCGGGGGCAGGACGCCCTTGACGTTCCAGTCGTAGATGAGCTTCTCGCGGTCCACTGCCCTGAGAATACCGGATGCCCGGCGGAAACCCGCCCCGGCGGCCCCCCGGGCCCCCGCACCTGCTTCGAACCGGGCCTATAATCCTCGCCCCGTATGCGCGTCCTGAAATTCGGCGGCACATCGGTCGGGAGCGTCGAGAACCTCGCGAAGGTCCTCGCGATCGTCCGTGCGCAGGGGACCGACCCCTATCCCGTCGTGGTGGCGTCGGCGCACTCGGGCGTGACCGACGAGCTGCTGGCGCAGGCCCGGGCGGCGGCCGGGGGGCGGTACTCGCTCGGCAAGCTCCGCGACCGCCACCGGACGCTCTGGGCGGAGATCGGCGTGGACATGGCGCCGGTTGAGCCGCTCTTCGACGAGCTGGACGACCTCCTGCGGGGGCTCGCGCTCGTGCGGGAGCTGACGCCGCGGACGCTCGATCTCGTCGCGGCCTACGGGGAGCGCTGGTCGTGCCGCGGGATCGCGCAGTACTTCGCGAAGAACGGCATCCCGGCGGTCGCGGTGGACGCGTACGACCTGGGCCTGCGGACGGACTCCCGGTTCACCTCGGCCAACCCCGACCCGTCGTGCTACCCGGACGTGCGGAAGGGGCTCAAGGCGATCAAGGGGAAGGTGCCGGTCGTCACCGGGTTCATCGCGAAGGATGCGAAGGGCGACGTGACGACGCTCGGCCGGTCGGGCAGCGACTTCAGCGCGACGATTCTCGGCGCCGCGATCAAGGCCGACGAGGTTCAGATCTGGACCGACGTGGACGGCGTGATGACCGCGGACCCGCGGATCGTGAAAGAGGCGAAGTCGATCCCCGTGCTCTCGATCGCGGAGGCGTCGGAGCTCGCCTACTACGGCGCGAAGGTGATTCACCCCGCGACGATGCTCCCCGCGATCGAGAACCGGATCCCGGTCGTCGTGAAGAACACGGCCCGGCCGGAGGTTCCCGGCACGACGATCCTCGCCGAGGCGCCGTCGGGCGGCGACCCGGTCAAGTCGATCGCGTACAAGCGAGGGATCATCCTCGTCACGGTCGCGTCCACGCGGATGCTCCTCCAGTCGGGCTTCATGGCGAAGATCTTCGAGGTCTTCGCGCGCTACGACCTTTCGGTGGATCTCGTCGCCACGAGCGAGGTGACCGTGTCGGTGACCGTCGATACCGACCGGAACCTCGACGCCGTGGCGAAGGAGCTGAAGGAGTTCAGCGACGTGACGATCGACCGGGGCCTCGCCCAGGTTTGCGTCGTCGGCGAGGGGATCCGCGAGCGCGTCGGCGTCGCGGCGCAGGTCTTCGGCACTCTCGAGAAGGCGGGCATCGGCGTCCGCCTGATCTCCCACGGCGGCACGAAGATCAACATCTCCTTCCTCGTCGACGAGCCGAGCGTCACGAAGGCGGTCCAGCACCTGCACCGCGTGTTTTGGTAACCTTTACGCGAGCGGTCGTCGTAAGTCGCGCGACGGCAACCGCTTGCGTTGGCCAGGTGCGGCACGCGTGCCGCAGTGTGCGAACGTTCGTTCGGATCGCTTCCCCGGTCGGCACAACGGTCAGAGCAGGTCCCGCAGAACGTGTACCACCGGCCGCAGAGGTGCCGGACGTGTGCACACGGGAGCTTCGGGGGAGTGCCGTCCCGCGAGTACGTGAGCCCGCGCAACGTGAGGAAGCCCCAGCCGGTGTGGAGGAGGACGCAATCCTCCCGCACCTGCGCACTGTCAACGAAGATGAGTCCAGCGCGGCACGGGCAGAGGGCGTTCGCGCGCCCGTGCTCGACCTCCTCCACGAGACGCAGCAGCGCCGCCTCGCTGAGCTTCACGCGGAGCGCGCACGGCCAGTCCGCGAAGGAGAGGGCCGCGAAGAGGAGCCCGGTCGCCGGGCAGACGGCCCAGTGGGCGGCGGCGCCCCAAGTGACGCGTGCCCGCGCCTCCGGGCTCAGCAGGACGCGAAGGAGCTGGAAGCCCCAGACAAGTCCCAGCAGCCCGCCGAACGCCAGCACGACCAGCGGGAGCAGGATCCCGAAGCTCGCCGCCGTCATTGCCGCGAGAACCGCCCATATGCCGGTCAGGGCGTGCCAGAAGAAGGTGGGCCGCGGCGGCCCCTGGGCGTGTGCGACGCGGGCCGTGCTCTCGGCGTGCGCGTCGCGCGCATCCTCCGGCCGGTGCGGGGAACCGGCGGTCACGCCTGGACGATTCCCGGACAGCGTCGCGTGCGCTTCGTCACTTCGCCGATTCTACGCCGTCGGTCACTCGGAGGCGCGCCGGACCTGCTCGCCGTGGGGGGCGGAGCGGACGAAGCTCTCGTCCACGACCCGCTCGCGACGCTCCCCCCCCTCCGCGAGGAACGCGCGGATCTCCGTCGCGCAGCGGCGCGGCGCTTCGCTCGGGAGAGCGTGCTTCTTGTTCGCGAGCACATGGAGCCATGCGTCCGGGAGCTGCGCCCGCAGCTTGTACGCGACCGCGACGCCGAAGGTCTCGTCGCATGCGCCGTGGAGGATCAGGCAAGGCCGGTCCACGTTCGCGTAGTCGGCCACGAGCAGGTCGATGCGGTCCCAGTCCGGGTACTCGTCGTCGATGTACGGCACAGCCTGCCGGATCATCGCCTGCGACGCCCGCCGCCGCGGCCCGTCACGCAGCACCTCGACCATCCGCTGCGCCTCCACGCGCGGCACCAGGTCCTTCTCGACCGCGCCCTGCCGCACGGCGCGCGCCGTCCGCTCCTCGAGGATCTCGGTCACGTCCGCGATCGTCACCTCGACGCCCGAGAGCCCCGCGACCTTCTCGAACATCGGGTGCTTCTTCTCCACCGCGAAGTCCACCGGCGAGAGCAGCACGACGCGCTCGACCCGCTCGACCACGTCCGCGAACTCCGCGCGCAGCGCCGCGTCGCCGAGCATGCGCAGGATCACCATCGACCCGAGCGAGTGGCCGACCAGCGCGAGGCGGGGCGCACCCCCGGTCGCGGCGAGCCGCGCGCGCACGGCGCAGAGCACGTGGCGCGCGAGCGCGGTCGGGCTGTAGCCTTCCGGCCCCGCCGCGAGCGGCGACGGCTTGTCCGAGAGGCCGCATCCGGGGAGGTCGAAGAGCAGCAGCGAGTGGTCGTGTCCGAGATCCCCGGCCACGTAGTCCCACGTCCGGCTGTCCGAGAGGACGCCGTGCAGGAGCACGACCAGCCACTCGCCCTCCGCCGCGGTCTGGCGATAGGCGAGATCGATCGGCCTGCCCGCGACTTCCGCCGCCCGCACGCGGCCGCGCTCGTTCGGAAGGGCGGCTGCGGCCGTCGCCAGCCCGTCCATCTCGGGAGAGAGGCCCGGCATCGCCGCGTAGGTGCTCGCGCACGCGGCGAGCGCCAGGGGAAGGAGAAGGCCGGTGTGCATCTTGCGCCTCCAGGGGGCCAACTGCGATCCCCAAGGGGGCCGAGACCGCAAATCGTGTAGAAGGCAGGGGGGCGCGGGGGGAGTCCGGCCCCCGAGGCCCCCTGCAGTTACATCCCCATGGAAGAGAGCGAGGAGATCGAGGGTCTGCTCGGCCGTGCGGGCCGCGGCGATCGGGCGGCTCTGGACGAGCTTTTCGCTCGCCACCGGGAGCGCCTCCTCCGCATGGTGCGGATGCGGCTCGACCGTCGCGTGCAGGGACGCATCGACGCTTCCGACGTGATCCAGGAGAGCTACGTCGAGGCGTTCGAGAGGCTGCCGGAGTACCTGCGCGCTCCGCGAATCCCGTTTTTCCTCTGGTTGCGCTTCCTTGCCGGGCAGAAGGTGATCCAGCTCCACCGGCACCACTTGGGCGCGCAGCGCCGCGACCCTCGGCAGGAGGTGCACCTCCACGGCGGGCCGCTGCCGGAGGCCACGTCGGTTGCGCTCGCGCAGCAACTGCTCGGGACCTACACGGGGCCCAGCGAGGCGGCGGCGCGCGCCGAGCTGCGGCTGCGACTCGAGGAGGCGCTCAACGCGATGGACCCCGTAGACCGCGAGATCCTCGCGCTGCGGCACTTCGAGCAGCTCACCAACATCGAGGCGGCGAAGGAGCTCGGGCTGGACGCGGCTGCGGCTTCGAAGCGCTACGTGCGTGCGCTGCGCCGGCTGAAGGGGGTGCTCGAGGGGATCGGCGGGGGTTTCGACTTGTGAGCGACGAAGCCGTCGTCGTCCGCCGCACGGAGGAGGCGCGCCGTGGCCGGCGGAGGGGACGCGCGCGCCTCGTCCTGCCGCAGGGCATCGCCCTCGCTCGGTCGCCGATCGGGCAGAGCATCCTGACCGCGCCGCTCGACGGCACGGCGAGTCCCTGGGCGGCCCGGGCGCGGTAGGCAAGACCTGGCGCGCCGCGCCAGGCCAGAGGGCCTACCCTCAGGTCGGGCAGTCGGACTCGGGCGGCTCGGGGCGCTCGGTCTCCACGCCCTCGAAGTACGGCTCTAGCGCGGCGTGGAGCTTGCTCGCCTTCGCGATCGCGTCGCCGAGCGCGCCGCTGCGCTTCGCGAGCGAGGAGAGGGACTCGCCGAGCAACTTCATGTTGACGGCGAGCGCGCGGTAGCGCGGGTCGCCGCGCTTCACGAGGCGCCACGCGGTCGTCACCTCGGGCGTCTCCTTCTCCGCGGACGCATCCTCGAGCAGTTCCGCGGCGCGCTCCCTCGCCTCGGGCGCGACTTTCTTGTCCAGCTCGTCCGCCATCGCGCGGTAGGAGAGCGCCATCTGCGTGACCAGGCCCGCGTCCTCCCCCGCGTCCCCCCGGGCCCCCTCCAGCAGGTCCGCCGCGGCGAGCAACGCCGGCGCGAGCGCTCGCCCCTTCGCCGTTCCGGCGACGGTTGAGCGAGCGTCCCTGAGCGCGTCCTTCTCGACCCGCGGCAGCTTCTTGAACTCGCCTCGCGAGAGACCCAGCTGCTCACGGGCCGTTGACAGCGCCGCGACGGCGTCGGCCGTCTCGTCCGCCGCGGCAGGGCAAAGGAGGATGGCGAAAGCAAGCAGGCGACGCATGAAAGGGGATTCTATCCCTAGGCGCGCCGCCGGCTTGTCAAAGAGGGGGCTTCGGGGGCCGCCCACGAAAAAAGGGCCCCGGTTTCCCGGGGCCCTTCCGATGTTCACGTCATGCCGGGCCGACCGGCCCGACGTTGGCGTTAGTCTCAGGTCGCCGCCGAGTCTCAGGACGACTTCGCGGGCGCGGCGGCCTCCTCGGTCTTCTCGCACTCCTCGCACTCCTCGCACGAGGAGCACGCGGTCAGCTGGCCGTGCAGCGCGAGCGCCGACTTGACCAGCTCATCGCGCGTGGCGTTCTTCGCGTCGGTGGACGGGACGCCCATCTTCGCGAGCGAGGCGTACGCCTCGTTGATCGCCTCGGTCGCGCCCTTCATCGCGGGCATGCACGGGCAGAACTCCTTCATCGTGGCCATGGCCGCGTTGATCTTCTCCATCTGCTCGGGCGTCGTGTTCGGAGCGTCCGCGATCGCGGCCGCGAGGGCCTTGTTCGCGATGTCCGCCGACTCGTTCGCCTTCGCGGCGAGAGTCTCCGGCGTCATCTCCTTGCACTCCTTGCAGCACTCGCCGGCCTTCTCGCAGCCCTCGCACCCCTGGCACGAGCCGAAGATCTTGGCGATCGTGCAGTAGGTCGCGCCGACGTCCTTCAGGACCGCCGCCGCCTCGGGCGACGTGCCCGGCTGGGCGGAAGCCGCGAGCGTCAGCCAGCCGCACGCCTCGAACGAGGGGCCCATGGCCTTGCCGAACGGCGTGGCCATGAGAACCTCGCGTGCCCCCTTGAGCTGCTCGCGCTGGTCGGCCGTGAGCTTCTCCTCGGCCTTCGGGACGTCCGCGAACGCCTTGCGCGCCGCGGAGAGCGCCGTCGCCTTGCCGTCGGCGCCCTTGCACTTGCTCGGACACTCGTCGCCTTCCCCGGCCGCCGCGAAGCTCGCGACGAGGCCGAGCACAAGGCCCAAACTCATGATCTTCTTCATATGAATCGCTTTCTCCGATGTAATGGGTTCCCCCCAAGTCTATCTACGAACGCAAGGCGCGCACGTTCAGAGGCATCCAAGGGGGGTAGGGCCAGTTACCGATTCCGGAGGAGGCTTCCGAGGCGTCCCGGGTCGATCCGCCCGACGAATTCCTTCCTTCCGTCCACGGTAACCACCGGGATCTCCTCTCGATACGCCCGGAGGAGCGCCCGGTCGGTTCGGATGTCGATCTCCGCGAACGCCACCCCTTCGCGACGGAGGAGGTCGCGCGCCTCGTCGCAGAGCGGGCACTTGCCGGGGATCGTGTAGAGGACAACCCTGGCCCCCGCAGCCCCCTCGTTTCTCACCGCGAGTCGATCCACGCCATCGTCTCGAGCTGGGCGGAGAGCAGGCGGTCGTAGACGATCTCGTCGGGCGTCCTCGGCGCGCGCGTCTCCTCGACGTGCTTCCGGGCCTCCGCCGTGAGGAACCACCCCGCGACCGCGCGCGCGTTCCGGAAGAACGGGAAGGCCTGCTCGCGCTGCCATGCCTTCTGCTCGCCCGAGAGCGGCGCGGGCAGCATGTCGGGGATCATGTAGCGGTAGACGGTAACGCCCTTCACCGCGACCCGCGCGAGCCACACGTCGTCGGCGGGCCGGGGTCCCCCAGCGATCGGCTCGTTCATGCGCGCGAGCAGCGCCGCCGCGTCGTTGTAGACCTGCTCGGAGAGCGTGCGCAGAAACTCTGCGCGCGCCTCCCGGACGGCCGCCGTCGGCTCGGCCGCTCCCGGCGCGCACGACGTCTCGAGGTTGCGGGCCGCGAGTTTCGCCCCGGCCTCGGGCTCGGCGATCGCGAGGCCCGCGAAGCTGCCGTAGTCGCGCACGAACGCGTCGGCCGGGAGCTTGCCCGCGAGGAATTCGTCCGCGGCCGCGCGCGCCTCGATCGACCGGCAGAGCGACGTCGCGTGGATCGCGCACATGACCACGGCGTTCTCGCGCGCGAGATCGGACTCGCGGCGCGGCTTCGTCCCCCGGAGCGTGTCGCGCGCGTCCAGCGCATGGCCCCGCGCGAGGAGCGAGCAGGCGAGGAGCGCTCGCACGTACGCGGCGTGCACGGAATCGTCGTTCTTCCGCTCGAGGTACGCGCGCGCGGTGCGCTCCGCCCCCCGCATGACGTCCGGCGCGTTGGCCGCGCGGGCGGGGTCCATGTCGGACTTCGCCACGGGCCGATCGACGAGCGCCGTGGCGTCCCGCGCGAACGCGTCGGCGACGTCGTGCGTGTGGAGCGTCGCGCAGCCGAGGAGGAGGAGGGGCGCGGGGAGGAGGAGGAGTCGTATCACGGTTCGAGCCGAAGCCTCTTCGTACCGTAGTCGAGCGTCCAGACGAGATCGCCGAAACCCTTGAGGCCGAGGAGGCCTGCGGGGCGGCGCCCTTCCCACGTGTTGCCGCCGAACGTGTTCACCGCGGCGCCGTCCACGTCGCGGAATACGCGACCTGGCACGGCCACGCTGTCGAGCGTGAACCGCGAGAAGAGCGCGCCCGAGGCGTCCCCCGCCTTCGCCTCGTGGCGCTTCGCGCGCTCCGGGGAGATGAGCCCGAGCTCGAGCGCTGCCCACGGCTCGAGGAAGACGGCGGTCGCGCCCGAGTCCACCATAAGCAGGAAGGGCTTCCCGTTCACGATGACGCTCGTGAAGAGCGTGTTCGCGTAGGCCGGGCGTCCGGTGGGGCGGAGGCGCACCTCCTTCCTCGCGAAGTCGAACGTGACCGAGAAGTGGGAGAGGACCGAGCAGCCGACGATCGCGTATCTCTCCGTGCCGAGGTCCATCCAGCGGCCGGGGCGCTCGTCGAGGGGCACCGTGGCGACGCCAGTGCCGAACCGGTTCGGCCCGAGGTCGAGGCTCTCGAACGCGCACTCGCGGATGGTCGCGACATATCCCGGGCTGACCGACGCGACCGGGTGGCGACGGGGGAGGTAGAGGCGTGCGTCCCGGGCGGCCTCGGCGGTCACGGTGACGGCGCTCGTCCCGGTGTCGAGGACGAGCGGCATCTCGATGCCGTTGATGCGGCCTTGGACGGCAGGAACCTTCCCCTCGACCATCGGAAGCGTCGCCTCGCGCAGGGGGCCCGCCGCCTCGACCGGTCCGCCGCGCTCGATCGCGGCGTCGAGCGCCGGGACGGCCTTCTGCGCCTCGAGTCCCGCGAGGATCGCGTGGTTCGAGTAGGTGCACGCCGCGAGAACGGCGAGTCCGAGGAGACCGGCTCGCCTTGCCAAGGCGCTACTTCGTCCCGAACTCGAGGATCTCGGCGCGCTGGGTGAGGATGATCGCGCCCTTCTGGCGTACCTCGTCCTCGCTCCACACGAGGCCGCCGGGCATCGCGCGGCTGAGGTACGCGGTGCCCTGCCACTCGAACTCGGCCTCCGTGAGTCTCTTCTCGTACTTGACGCACGGGATCTTGCGACCGCCGACGATCCTCTCCTCCGCGAGCGCCGCGAGGACCAGCGTCTCGCGCGAGGCTTCCTTGCCGTCCACGCCGAAGGCGACCGTCACACGCTTCGCGAGCACCTTCGGATCCCGCGCGACCCACTTCGTGATCACGCGTTTCCCGGTCGGACCCGTCACGGTGGCCTGCGTCCGGTCGCAGAGGACCGTCTTCCCCGCGACCGCCACTTCCTCCTCCCCGAGCCCCTCCACCTTCTCCGTCTCGCCGGCGCCCGCATCGCCGGTCGCGGGCACGACCGCCTGCTGGACCTCGTCCGAGACGCCGAGCGCGTTCTCCGTCTTGATCGCGAGCGTGAGCGTCTTCGCGTCCGCCTTCGAGAGCGAGATCCGGGTGATCGTCGGGGCGAGCATGCGGCCCGTCTGGAGGCGCGTCTGCTTGATCCGGACCCACGCGCCAGGCGCGAAGCCGGCCCAGCCCGACCCCTCGCGCGGCGTGAGGTCCTCGGGTGCCGCCGCGAGGAGGACGAGGACGAGGAGGCGCATCGGCGCGCATCTTACAATCGGCGCCCGTGCAGCAGGAGCAGTTCCCGAAGGTCTGCCCCCGAAGCCCCCTCTCTTCTACAGTCTGGCGGCGATCTCGCGCGCGGCGTAGGTGAGGATCATGTCGGCGCCCGCGCGCCGGATCGCGACGAGGCTCTCCATGAGGACCGCGTCGGCGTCGAGCCAGCCGAGCTGCCCCGCGGCCTTCGCCATCGCGTACTCGCCGCTCACGTGGTAGGCGGCGACGGGGACGTTCACGGCGTCGCGGACCCTGGCGAGCACGTCGAGGTAGGGCAGCGCGGGCTTGACCATCACGATGTCCGCGCCCTCCGCGACGTCGAGCTGCACCTCGCGGATCGCCTCGCGCGCGTTCGCCGGGTCCATCTGGTAGGTCTTCTTGTCGCCGTGCTTCGGCGCGGAGTCGAGCGCCGCGCGGAAGGGGCCGTAGAACGCGCTCGCGTACTTCGCGGAGTAGGCGAGGATCCCCGTGTCCGTGAACCCGCGCTCGTCGAGCGCGCTGCGGATCGCGGCGACGCGGCCGTCCATCATGTCGGAGGGCGCGACCAGGTCCGCGCCCGCCTCCGCCTGCGAGGCCGCCATGGCCGCGAGGATCTCGAGCGTCTCGTCGTTGACGATTCGCCCGTCGCGCACGACGCCGTCGTGGCCGTCGCTCGAGTAGGGATCCATCGCCACGTCGGTGATCACGCAGAGCTCGGGCACGGCCTCCTTCAGGTCGCGGACCGTGCGCTGGAGGAGCCCCTTCGGGTTCACCGACTCCTTCGCGAGCGGGTCCTTGAGCTTTTCCGGGAGCGCCGGGAAGAGCGCGACCGCGGGGATGCCGAGCTTCCACGCCTCCTTCGCCTCCTTCACGACGTCCGCGCGCGGCAGCCGGAACACGCCCGGCATCGACGCGACCGGCGTCCTCGCGCCGTCCGTGACGAAGACCGGCCAGATGAGGTCCTTGGGCCCGAGCGACGTCTCGCGCACGAGGCCGCGGACCGCTTCGGTCTTCCGGTTGCGGCGGGGGCGGATGGGCAGGCGCGCCATGGGTACATTATCGGGGATGGGCGAAGCGGCCCTTGTGCTCTGCGGCGGGTTCTCGCGCCGGATGGGACGGGACAAGGGGACGTTGCCGTTCGGGGATGAGACGCTGCTTGAGCGCACGGTCCGGATCGTGGGCGAGGTCGTCCCGGAGGTGTGGGTGGTCGCGAGGGAAGGCCAGGGGGTGCGGGGGCAGTTCCGGATCGCGCGGGATCCCGCCGAAGGCCTGGGCCCGCTGGCGGGACTCGCCGCCGGGCTCGCCGCGATGAAGGCCGAGCGCGCCTTCCTCACGTCGTGCGACGCGCCGTTCCTGAGGCCGGCCGTCGTCCGGCGGCTCCTCGACCTCTCGCGCGGCCACGCGGCGGCCGTGCCGCTCGTGGGCGGCTACCACATGACGACCGCGGCCGTCTACGCGCGCGACGCGCTCCCGGTCGCGCGCCGGCTTCTCGCCGCGAGGCGACTGCGCCCGCTGTTCCTCGTCGAGGAGTTGAAGGCCCGCATCGTGACCGAGGAGGAGCTTCACGACGTGGACCCCGCCCTCGAGAGCTTCCGCAACTGCAACACGCCGGAGGAGTACTGGAAGGCACTTCGCGACGCGGGCGTCGTCGGCGCGGTCGATCCGTGGTAGCGCTCGCGGCGGTTCTCCTTCTCGCGGCCACGCCCGAGGCGCAGCTGAGGGCGGCGAAGCCCGGCGCGCGGATCGTCTTTGCGCCGGGCGAGTACGAGGGCTTCCATGTGTCCGGTGTGAGGGGGCTTCGGGGGCAGCCGATCGTCGTGGTCGCGAAGGGCGCCGTGTTCAAGGGCGGCGTCCAGCTCACCGACGTCGAGTACCTGGAGATCGAGGGGCTCGTGATCGAGGGTGCGCCCGGGAACGGCCTCAACATCGACGACGGCGGCACGTTCGAGACGCCGACGCACCACGTCGTCCTCCGCGACGTCACGGTGCGGGACGTCGGCGGCAGGGCCAACGCGGACGGGATCAAGCTCTCGGGCGTCCAGGACTTCCTCCTCGAGCGGTGCACGATCGAGCGGTGGGGGCGCGGGGGGTCGGCGGTGGACATGGTCGGCTGCCGCCGCGGCGTGATCGACGGCTGCGCGATCCGCGACCGCGAGGAGGAATTGGCCTCGAACGGCATCCAGGCGAAGGGCGGGAGCCGCGACATCACCATCCGCCGCTGCCGGTTCGAGCACGCGGGGCACCGCGCGGTGAATGTCGGGGGGTCCACGGGCCTCCCCTACTTCCGCCCGAGGCCCGAGGGCCACGAGGCGAAGGACATCACCGTCGAAGGCTGCACGTTCGTCGGCTCGCAGGCGCCGATCGCCTTCGTCGGCGTCGATGGCGCGACCGTGCGGTTCAACACCTTCTACCGGCCGCGCAAGTGGTTCCTCCGCATTCTCCAGGAGACTCGCGACGAGGGCTTCGTCCCGTGCCGCGGCGGCAGGTTCACGGACAACCTGGTCGCGTACCGCGGTGACGAGATCGCGGTTCCCGTGAACGTGGGCCCCGGTACCGCGCCCGAGACGTTCGAGTTCGCTCGCAACTATTGGTTCTGCATCGACGACCCCGCGCGCGGGGCGCCGCGGCTGCCCGTCGCCGAGAAGGATCCCGCGGGAGGCGAGGATCCCATGCTCCGCGATGACCTGGGCCTCGCCGCGACGAGCCCCGCGCGTGGCCACGGCGCCGCGGCGTTCCTTCCGGACCGGTAGATCACCCGACGGGGACGCCGGCCGGCGGCCGGGACTTCCTCGACCGCTGCTTCCGCGCGCCGACGATGCCACCGACCGCGGCGCCGATGACCGCGTACGTGAGCCAGTCGAAGCCTCCGCCCTTCTCCTGTTCCGCGATCGCTCCCGCAGACGGGTTGCCGGCGATGACCGCCGCCGCCCACTTGCGCGACGCCTCCCGGCTCCATTCGAGATCGGCCACGTCCGCCGTCGCGTAGAGGAAGAGCACCTTCCCCTTCACGTGGACGAGGGTCGTCGTCACGGCCGCCTCCCAGCTGACCGGGTTCCCGTCCGCGTCGGTCGCGCCGTACTTCGAGATCATCGAGACCGCGAGGCTCCGGTCCGACTCGTGGTGCGGCGGCAGCGGGAGGACCCGGCTCACCGAGAGCGCCAGATCGACGTTGTAGTCCGCGGAGATCCCCTTGTTCACGTTCTCCATGAACCCCGGCAGCTGCTTCTCGACCTCTTTCGCGATCGTCGCGTACTCGCCCTTGATCCCGCTCTTCGCCTGCGCGAAGTCCGCGTTCGTGGCGAACCGACCGATCACGGCCTTCGGCGTCTGCACGTAGAAGAGACGCGTCGGCTCGGGGACTTCCCCCTGCGCCGCGATCGCCGCGTCGCCGTCGCCGAGGAAGAGCGCGAGCTGCCGGTTCTGCGGAGGCACGAAGCGCTCCATGAGCTGGGCGTAGGGCAGGTCGCTCGCGATGAGCGTGCAACCGTCCGGCGCCGGGATCGTCAGCGTCGTGCCGCCGACATCGACATCGACGGCAAGCGCGTGCGCCGGCAGCAGGACGAGACAGGCGGCGAAGACGAGGCGCTTCATGGCCGGAATATCGGCCGGCGCGGGGCGGCGGCGTGAGCGCCGACGCCGATCGTCAAGTCTCTCGAGGATGGCGCGATTGCCGCGGACGTGACCGTGCGGCCTCGCACGAGCCTCGCGCGCCCGCCTCTCGTCGGCTGCGGCGGCTTGCTAGCCAGTCGCGCGTCATCCGCGCTCCGTTTCGAAAAAGAACCACCGATGGCCTTCGAGATCTTCTGCCCGGTATCGTCGTCCCGGGGGCCCCTCTTCGATCTCAGAGAGAATCATCGCACCTACGGCCTTTGCCCGTTTGAAATGTCGATCCAGGTCGTCCACGTAGACGAGCACGCCATCGATAA
>Ga0187894_10003153_pt1 | contig 18824 bp, 19 predicted proteins | sample GBC1701081metaG_FD_136650 | JGI IMG/M metagenome (GOLD analysis project Ga0187894, IMG submission 136650) | White microbial mat communities from a lava cave in the Kipuka Kanohina Cave System on the Island of Hawaii, USA - GBC170108-1 metaG ...
AGTTCGCTGAAAAGGAGATAAAGCCAATGGCAATGGGCGGAGGCTCGAGCACTAAGGAAGCAGTACCATATATCAACATGACTCCAATGATTGATATTTTGCTGGTGCTGCTCATCATCTTCATGGTCATCAGTCCGCAGAAGCCACATCGCTTCGAGGCGAAAGTTCCGCAGAAGCCGCCGGAGGATATGAAGGAACAGCCACCGGATCCGCTGAGTCTTTTGATCACGATTCCGAGGAATGGCGATCTGTATAAGCTGAACACCGAAGAGTTCAAAGGATTGGAGGCTTTGGGGAGGCGGTTGTTCGAAGCGATTGACCCTCGCCCGGCTGACCGCAAGGCGGTTTTCATCAAAGCCCCACGGACGTTACCTTATGGCGAGGTCGTGAAGGTCATTGACGTCGTCAAACAATCGGGCGGGCAGCCGATCGGGCTTCAGATCGAAGACCTAGAACAATAAGCTGGGGGAAATTGCGGAGCGAATCTGTCGTTCAGTACGTTCCCGCTCTCGGATAGAAATTCGCGGACGACGGCGCGGAAGAAGCGGGTTGCGCGCTGGTTGTCCGAAAACATGATCCATTGTTGAGAAAATTCATAAAGCTGCTATGAAAATCTTCCGAAATTCAATCACCGCGCCGGCCTTGGCTGCGATTGTGGCAATGGCGATACTGGGATCGGGTTGCGAATATACCAGAAAAGTGATCGCCAAGGATAAGCTCAATCAAGGCGCAATTCTCTACAATCAGGGACGCACCCGGCAGGCCCAAGAGTTCTTCAGGCAGGCCAAGGATACCGACCCGACCAATTCGATCGCCTGGCTCTATTACGGCGCTACTCTGGTTAAAGAATATAAGGAGCCGAACATTGAGGAGCAGAAAAAGAAGGAGCTTGCAGATCAGGCGATTGATGTTTACAAGAAAGCATTAGACCTCTCCGCCAACAACTGCATCTCCATAGACAACGCCGTCAGTTATCTGGCGACCATCTACGACGATCTCAATAATGATGAAGAGTGGCGGAAGTGGATGGAGAAACGCGCGGAAAGCGAATGCTCCAAGAATGACGTGAAAGCCGCATCATATTACTCGATAGGGCAGAGGTACTGGCAGTGTTCTTACGATGAGACCACTCGATACGCTGACAAAGCCATCCTCGCGAGTCAGCCGTTCCACTATCGCAACATGGATTACCAGGCGGCGTTGCCCGACAAGCAGAAGGCCGAACAATGCGTAGTCAAGGGACTGGAGTACATGGAGAAGGCTATGGCCATTGACTCTGAGTACGTTGACGCGATGTATTACAAGGGGTTGCTCTATCGCGAGCGCCAGAAGCTAACCAAGGAAGAGGCAAAGCGTAAAGAACTGGATCAAATGGCGGTCAAGATCGCCAATGATGCGTCCGCCATGCAGAAGAGGAAAGAAGCCGCCGCCACCCAGCAAAAGGAGCAGGAGCAGGCTGCTCCGAAAGGTTGAAATGCGACCAGACGATTTCGCGAAGATTTGAAGTCAAAGTCAGGTGTTATCTTCGAGATGGCCAGCACGGAAGTGGATTTCGCGCTGGCTGTTTTTCATGACGCCGCGCCAGCGACGAGAGTGAGCGGGGATTGTATGAACGTGTTGTTGATTGAAGACGATCCAGCCTCCACCGAGGTGATCAAAGCCTTCATTGAGGATGACGCGGGATCGTTTCATCTGGAATGGGCCGACCATCTGAAGGCCGGGCTTGACCGGCTCGCCAGCGGGGGGGTAGACCTTATTCTGCTTGATTTCGGTCTGCCTGATAGCGCGGGCCTTGAGACCTTCCTTCGCGCTCACGCACACTCGCCAAATGTGGCTATCATTCCGCTGACGGCCCTGGGGGATGAAGACCTGGCGCTCAAGGCCATCCAGCTTGGCGCGCAGGATTACCTGTTCAAAAGCTCCATCAATCGTCAATTGTTGATCCGCGCAATGCGTTACGCCGTTGAGCGCAAACGCAGTGAGGAGGCGCTGCGGCGCGCCCACGACGAACTCGAACAACGCGTGAAGGAGCGCACCGCCGAGCTTTCAGCCACCAACGCGTTGTTAAGGGAGCAGATTGCCGATCGCCGCCGGGCCGAAGAAGAGCTGCGCAAACTGTCGCACAGGCTGGTCGAGGTTCAGGAGAGCGAGCGCCGCAATATTGCCCGTGAATTGCACGATGAAATAGGTCAACTCCTGACTGGACTCAAACTGGCGCTGGCGACGACATCGCTGCTGGACAGCGAGAAAGTGAAAATCAATCTCGAACAGACTCAGACTATTGTCAACGAATTGATGGGGCGCGTGCGCGATCTGTCGCTCGATCTTCGTCCGGCTATGCTCGATGACCTTGGGCTGCTCCACGCCCTGCTCTGGCACTTCGAACGGTACACGATGCAGACTGGCGTGCGGGTGATCTTCAATCACACGGGGATCGGAAATCAGCGGCTGGAATCGAAAATAGAGACGGCCGTCTACCGGATAATTCAGGAAGCGTTGACCAACGTGGCGCGGCACGCGCAGGTCAATGAGATCAGAGTGAATGTGTCGGCGGATGCGGAGAATCTGTCCGTCTGGGTGATTGATCACGGAAGCGGTTTTTTGCCGGAGGTGGCGCTGGCTTCGACCTCTTCCAGCGGTCTGGCTGGAATGCGGGAACGCGCTCAACTCCTGGGCGGAACGCTGAGCATCGAAGCGACTCCTGGCGCCGGAACCAAGCTGACAGCTCTATTGCCTCTGATCTGGAAATAACCGCCACGGATGAGGCGCGAAGATATGACCAATATCTTACTGGCGGACGATCACCATATCGTACGTCAAGGTTTGCGGGTGCTGCTCGAAAGCGAACCGCATTTCCGGCTGGTTGGAGAAGCCGGCGATGGGATAGAGGCTGTTCGCCTGGCCGAGCGTCTGAGACCGGACGTTTTGATCACGGATATGATGATGCCCGGATTGAACGGTATCGAAGTCACCCGGCAAGTCAGCAAGAGCGTCCCGAAGACCCGCATCATCATCCTCTCGATGTATGCCGACGAAGCATATGTCTTTGAATCGCTCAAGAGTGGCGCGTCGGGATATGTTCTGAAAGATTCACGGGCCTCAGACCTAATCGAAGCGGTTCGTGAAGTAGTCGCTGGCAGGCGCTATCTCAGCCCGCCGCTCTCCGAACGCGCCGTGGAGCTTTATGTCCGAAAGGTGGAATCCCTGCCTGACGACCCGTATGAGATGCTGACCACGCGCGAACGCGAAGTGTTGCAGATGGTCGCCGAAGGACGAACCAGCGCCGAAATCGCCAGCCGCCTTTTCATCAGTCCTCGAACCGCCGAAGGCCATCGGGCCAATCTGACGCGCAAACTCGGCCTGCAAAACCATACCGACATCGTCCGTTTCGCGTTGAAGCGGGGGCTATTGGCCCTGGATCAATAGCCGAGACGCCTCTCTCCACAGCCATTTCGTCAAAGCGGAAAAAAAACAGGCAGTTCTACATAACACCCTGCCTAAGTCCTTTTACTGTAATACTGTAGGCTTACACGCTGGCGTTTTACTGTGCAGGGCGTTGCCAACGGTTCCCGAATCGTCATTTTTGGCCGCTCAGCAGCCGCTCGATTTGCTCGCTGACGGCGCTTTGCATCCCCGGAGTGACGTGCGTGTAGGTCTACAAGGTGATGCTCACCCCGGAATGTCCCAGGCGTTCGGAGACGGCCTCGGGTTCGTTCCCGTGGCGATCAGCAGCGTAGCCATCGTGTGGCGCGCCGAATAGGTCGTGAAGCTCTCCGGCAGTCCCGCCACCTTCAAGACTTTTTTGACATCGTTGCGGAGCGTTCCTTGCCGGTACGGTTCGCCCAGCGGATCGGCGAAGATGAAGCCGTGATCGGTCCAAAGCTTTCCGGCTTTCAGTCTGGCTTCGAGCTAGCGCTTACGTTGGCTGGCGAGCAGATCAAGCAACGTGTCGGTTAATGGGAGCGTGTGACAGCTCAGCTTCGTCTTCGGCTTCTTGAGATACCAGTCACCCGCTTTGCGCCACACGATGGACTGATTAACGCGCAACGTCTTTGCCGCCGTGTCCAGGTCTGCCCACTTGAGCGCGAGCAGTTCACCAGGTCGGCAACCGACGTGAAACGCCAGCCGGAAGAGATTATCGACGCGCGTACCTTCCGCCGCGTCGAGAAACTGCGCGACCTGCTGCGGCGTCACTGCGCGTTCCTTGTCTTCATCCTCATCGTCAATCCAGTCTTTCGGGAACTCGACACCGGCCATCGGGCTGCCGATCAGCTTCTTTCGCTTCACCGCCAGCTTGAAGATCATATTGAGAATGACGTGCACGTCGTGAATCGTTTCCCGGCTTAGTCCGTCTTCGCGCAGCTTGGCGTACAGCGATTGAACATCACCGGCTTGCACTCTGGTCAGCAGTTTCGGCCCCAGCGTTGGCCGGAGAAACCAGTCAACTTTCTCCCGGTAGGTCTTGAGTGAAGATTCTTCGACGCTCAGCCGCTTCGATTCGATCCGTTCATCGAGAAAGCTCTCGAACGTGTCGGCGTTCGCCTTGATGGGGTCGCCCGCGCGATGGCGCCGGATGATCTCCCGGATGCGGTCTTCGGCCTGCCTCGCGCCGCCCAGAAAAGTTTCGCTGTGGTAATGGCGCTTGCCCGTCACGGTGTCGCGGCCCCCAAAGACGCGAATCACGTGCTTGCCCTTCGCCACTTCCTGGCGCTGCCCGATGCGGCGCGGTTTCTTCTTGTCGTCTTTCTCCGGCTTTGCCTCTGGCGTGTTCGTCTCTTCCATTACTGCGCTGCCTCACCGTTTATTGCGGACAATTCAGCGCCCTCCTGGGTCATCGGTGACGGTTTTGCCATCTTCTTTCCCTTCCTTCAGTTCAACTGTGCCGTCCGCTTCTTGATCCCCAACCGCGCCACGTCTCGCATGATCTGGTATTCAGGTTTGCGCGCGAACATCTTGCGCTCCTTCTTCGTCATCGGCCTGAGACTCAAACGCTCATCGAAGACGTTCTCCGCGCCGCAGTAGCCGCAGATTGAGCCGTCGCCAGGCTTGGGCATTCGTCCGCTGACCCCAGTAATGCCGTCCAGCATTCGGCGGCAGGATGGGCAATATGTGAGCGGCGTTCTGCCGCTGATAATAATTGCGTCATTCATTCTCTTGTTTGCGCTGTCTTCCTTGCCATACTTCTCTACTCTTCACTTCGGGCAATTCCGCGCCTTCCTGTAGCCTGCCGCCTCTGCGTCAGCCTCAAATCGAAACAACTCCCGGTTCCGTTCTGCGACCTTGCTGTAGTCCGGGCCATAATCCCCTCACGCTCGCGCGCTGGTCGCTTTTGACTCCATCTCAGACATGCGATTTCTCGTCTCGCCATCGGCGGTCTTCCAGGTTTGAGGATTACGCCTTAGCTGGATGAATTCTTCGGCAAAGAGCGCGCCATCTTCCCAGGAAAGAAAGCCATCCCAGACCCATGCGCCGCTTGCGGATCGCGGTGTCTGCTTGCCCTCCAGTCGCCACACGGTCACGCGCCAGCATTCGCCCTCCGGCTTAGCTTCCGCATTCCATCTGGTTTGCGGTCCTTGCTCCTTCCTGTCATACGCCGTGATCGGCGAATTTTTGAGCAGCCTTCGCGGCCACCAGGCCCGCAGATTGTATTCGACCTTCGGAGTCGGCGTTGATTCCTGTTGGCCCGGGCTCAGCCGATACCACCCGTCACGACTGGTGACCAGTTCGCGCGCCGCGAGACTATCAAACACGTCTTTTGCGACTCGCCTGTAGGCGTTCATCAGCGGCGTCGGTAATGCGACGCGCCCAGCCAAATGAAATACAAGACTGGTTTCATCCTGTGCGCCGGTTTCCATCGCCTTCAAAACTATCGGTTCAAGTGGATGATTATTCATTGATCGTTAATTCCTTTTCGCTTCTTCGCCGCCTGGTTGCCGGCGTCGGTTCCGTTGGTCTCTGCGGTCTTTGGCTTCGGCCCCGTTTGGCTTTGTCAGGCTTCTCTCCCATAGGATTTCTACGCCGCGTACTCCGGGTGTTGTCTCAAAAACTCAGGCAGCAATAATGCGGCAAGGCAAATCGCCTCGTTGTGTGTGTCGCCAATCGTAATTGGGTATATGAACTCACCGCGCACTATATGAATCTGACGCGATGGTATGTCGCTGACGAAACCGGTAGAAACTACCGCGAAGCCCGGCGTAAGCTTCTCTTCCATGCGGTTGTGAAGTTTATCTGTGGCGTAACGATCTGTGACCGGATTGCCCAAATCATTCACACCCCAGAACCCCAACTCAATCAGCTTGGCTTTGATTTCTTGTCTTTCATGTTCGGTCATTTCGCCCGCGCTCCTTTCTTCTTTGCGGCCTTTTCGGTTCCGTCCTTTGCCTTCATCAGAGAGACAATCGCTTTGTCCTCAGCATCAGGCACGTGGTGAAGCAGATCGCCCGGCCCGCATTCCAATGTTGTACACAGACGGCTTAACACGGGCAGGCTAATGCTGTCTTGGGTTTCCTTCTGACTCATATTCCAGAGCGTCACGTATGGCACGCCGGAGTTCTTAGCCAGCCAGTACAGCGAAACGCCTTTTTTCTGAATCGCTTCGTTGAGCTTGATAACAATCACTGCTTGTTTCATATCACAGACCATACGCAAAAGAAAATCTATTCGTCAAATGATTGACTCTTAATTATATAAACCGGCGTGATATACCCCGCTTCGTCAGATAACACGAAAGGGGCATACACCAATGATCAAACTCGAAAGCAGCAAAATGACGAAAGCGATTGAGCGCGCGAAGGCCATCCGCCCGCGTGTGACCGTCATCAGCGCGGCTGAGCGCATCTACGGCGTCACGGGCAGCAAAGGCGATACCTACACGGTTCGCTTCTCTGTCGCGCGCGGCCTGAAGCTGGCTGAGTGCGATTGCAAGGCTGGCAAGGCGAATCAGGTTTGTTACCAAGTGGCCGCAGCCGCTGGCGTGAATATGGGGATTCAGGGGATGCGCCGCGCCGCTTCCCTTGCCCCGGCTGCCGCGCCAGCGCCGGTGCCTGCGCGCATCGTTCGCCGCGTCGAATGTGAGCGGACAGGCGTGAAGCTGACGGCGGTTTATTGCGATGGATGGGCGGTCTGAAAGGGGTGAAACGATGTCTACGGTCTACCTGATCCATTTTGAGAAGCCCTACCAGCACGCGAAGCATTATCTCGGCTTTACAACCGACCTGACCGCGCGCATCGCTGACCATCGCGCCGGCGTCGGTTCGCGGCTGCTTCAGGCCGTGAATAACGCAGGCATCAAGTGGACAGTGGCGGGCACCTGGTCCGGCAACCGGAAGTTTGAACGGCAGTTGAAGCGCCGCAAAGAAACGCCCGCACTGTGTCCGCTGTGCATTGGCGACGCGGCTTACAAACGAGCAAGGAAGGCTGAAAAACCGAGCCTGACGCCAGTCCGCGCCGCTCCGTCGTCGGCAGTAATCGAGCGTGATCTTCCGTTCTGAAAGGCAGGCAAGCAATGAACACGCACACCGCAGACATCACACCCGCTGAACGCCTGGCGCAGATCATCTCCGCCGGCGTCGCCAGATTCGAGGCGACATTGCCGCCGCTGATGCGAGAGCGCCCACGGGCTGAAGCCGAGCAATGCCCTAACCTGAGAATCAGCGCAGATCGCCAGCGCGAGATTTGTTTGAATTGCCCGCCCCCGGATTGCGCCGGCGTAGCGAACGCTCAATGCCCGATCCGGATCGAGGCGCGGGGCAAATGGAAAGATCGTAAATCGTCCTAACGCCCTCGCGCGGGAGAGCAACCACCACCAAGCAAGCCGCCGCGCCGGTTCGCTTTCACGACAAAGAGAGTTTTTATGACGCAAACAGCAACACCACCCGTCACAGAGAAACAGGACTTCCCGCAACGCATTTGGCTTCTGGCCTGCCTTCTCACGGCGGTCTATGACCGCACGCCTGCCGACCGCCGCCGCGATCTCGCAATTTGGGTGTCCGCTCCCGAAGAGAACGGGGACAACCTGCCGGAAGGTTTTTCCGATTGGCGCAGCTTAAAAAAGATGTTCGCGCGCCGGTCACAAGGATGCGCGTCGCGGCGTCCTCACCGACCGACACTTCATTTTCGACGAAGAGGTTGACCACAATCGGCGCGCCGCGCGAGATTGATTGAACGGTTCCGCCCCCGTGAAGCGTCTGTGAGCCATCCGCGTTGATCTGGCCAGCGTTCGGCACTCCGGCGGCGGCGAAGATGTTGAATCCGGCCATTGCGAGCATCCGCGATTGCTGTCCTTGAGTTAGCACAACCTCGTTCGAGAGCAACACGGCCAACTGTTCGCGCGGATTGAATCCGCCTGAATGGAATTCGGGAACGAGGCGTTGACCGGTTTCGCGCCTGCGTCGCTGCGCCGCAATCTCCGGGACAACTTCAGTGTCAAATAGATTGCGCAAATCCCTAACCTGATTCGTGAGCCGCGATTCTCTGACCGATCGGGTTCTGAGCGTGCTGATTTGTTGCTGAAAGGTAGCCAGAATCTCGCGCTCGAACAAGTCGGGCGCTTGCCTGCCGTCAATCTTGTCAGTCCTGACCTGTCGCCGCAGATCGCGGATTGAGTCAATCGCTTGTTGCAGAAAGTCGCCGGAAGCGGATTCATCACGCCGCCGTTGTCTGGCGCGTCCGAGAAAGAACGAGCCGACGAGTAGGGCCGCCCCCGCGGCGAACGTAAAAAGGATTCGAGAACAGGCCCGCAATCGCGCCGCTCAAGCCTGTGGTTGCGCCGGACAGCACGGCAGGAACGGCCGTTGCGCCGATACCGGCCAGAACGCCACCGGCGCCGCCGAGTATGCGCGTCAAGGTGTCAGTTCCCAGGCCCGGGCCCAACGATAAGCCGAGCAATGGAAGAGCCTGAGCGAGCGGCCCGGCTGATCCGTTGGGAGCATTGAAGCCGATGCCCTGAAATGGCCCTTGCAGGTTGGTCAGAATCGAGCCGATACCCGGAACTCTCGACGCGCCGCCAGCAATCGGCAGTGTCGCAGCGCCAGCAGGGAAGCCGGGAATGATCGCGCCAGCCGTCCCGATCACGGTAGAGATAGCAGATGGCGCGCCGATTCCCGCGTTCGGGTTGAAAGGCGGAGTGGTGACGCCCCCGAACGAGCCAGCCGCACGGCCTCCACCAAACAGCCCGCCGAAGATCGAACCGAACAGCCCACCAATCCCTCCGCCGCTCGCGCCTGCGGAACTGCCGCCACCTCCAAATCCCAACAGTCGCAAGCCGCCACTGGTTAGAATCTCAGATGCCATCCGGGCCAGCGTTCGCTTGAGCGTCGAAAACAGTTGATCGAAGACAGCCTTCGGCCCGCGCTCAAACAGAGTATCGAAGAGGCTCTGCAAGTTGCTGGCGAACTGTTCAGTAGCGCGCCGCGCCGCGTCCACTTGGTTACGGAAGAGAGTCTGCGCGTCAATCTGCCGCGCCGTCGTCAACAGTTGCTCGCGTTGCGCATCAGTTAAGCCCTTATAGGCTTGGGTCTGAAGCTTGAGCGCCGTCACCTGTTCAACGCTCAAGTTCTGCTGCGATTGCAATTGACCGGTCAACTACTCCTGCAAGGCCGTGAAAGCTTCGGTCGCCTGGTTTGCCGCCCTGGTTGCGTCCGCGCCTTTTGCCTGCTGAAGATAGTATTCAGCAAGCTGAGGGTTGGTTTTGAGTAAAGCTTGGTACTCTTCGCTCAGCGCCAACGCCTGCTCAGTGGTCGCGCTCGCCACCTTCGGGAGCGCATCAGTGATGAGCTTATCGAGGATCACCAGCGACTCACCGAAGGCCGCGTTTTGCCCGCGCACGGCTTCCGCAACGGGCCCCAGCGGGTCAGCCGCGATCTTGGCCAGCCCTTCACGCGCGGCCTTGAGAGCCTTGAGCCGTTCAATCTCCCGCTCCGCTCCTTCGGTGGTCTCTGGAAACGGAACCGCGCGTGACTTGAATCGTGATGGCATCAGCCATCACTTCGGCCTCCGGTTATGAAAAGTTGCCCGGTCTGTTTTTGTTTGCCTGTTTACTGAATCACATTGGTCAAAGATCAAGACTTATTTGCGCAAGGCGAAGGCGCGCACTTACCGGGCACTACTGAAGGCGCTGAAAGAAGCGTTCGCCACGGTCACCGAAGACGACATTCGCGCTTGGATTGCGTTCTGCGGTTATTCCGTACACTGAATTGCAAACCGATCTAAAACCAACCCTGAAAACAGGTAGTTCTACGCATAGACTGGAACACGATCAGTTGATACGCTAACCACATCAGAGTTTTGTTTGGGTAAAGTTCGCAGCGCGGTGATGAGTGAGGGAGATTTGAACGGGACAGACTGCGAGCGGCTCCTGACAACTGCTGGGTGCGCAAGCAAGCTCTGTCCGGATGGGGATGGAAGTGTTGTCTCCGTTCAGCAGAGGGGCGGGTCTCACTGTGGGGAGAGGCCCGCCCGATTTTTTGCGGCACAAACGCTCAAACCTCACTTGGCCTCAGACTTCACCCCGTGCAGGAAACCCATCCACAGCCGCCAAATCCATATCTCTTCTGTTATACTCGCGTGTGAAGTTGCGGAGCAGACCGGGTGATCGCTGGCGCGCTTGGCGCAATTTCAAGTTTCAGATTTGAGATTTGAAATTTTGCGCCGCAGCGGGCTGGAGGAAAGTCCGAACGCCATAGGACAGCAGGCTGGCTAACGGCCAGGCGGGGTGACCCGACGGAATAGTGCAACAGAGAACAGACAGCCCTAAGCGCGCTTCGCGCGAATCTCGAATCTCAAATCTGAGATTCGAGATTCGCGCGAAGCGCGCCGGGCGATGGTGAAACGGTGAGGTAAAGGCTTCACCAGCGAGTCTGGCGACAGGCTCGGCTAGGCAAACCCCCTGCGGCGCAAGGCCAAATAGGGAGGCGGTATTGAAGGCGGTCCGCTTCAGTCCGGCGCGCTTCGCGCGGATTTCAAATTCCGGATTTGAATTTCGCGCGAAGCGCAAAGGCTCGCTTCCGGGTAGGCCGCTCGAGCGGCGCAGTAATGCGTCGCCCAGATGAATGATCACCGCCTGGTTCCGGCGTCAGCCGGAGCCGGGAGACAGAATTCGGCTTACAAGTCCGCTCCGCAACTGAAAGTTTTATATATCTGTGATTTCAAAATCCTGATTGAGAGTCGAAGTAGGAACTGAATATGAGCAAATACGCGTTTCTCAGGAGCAATGCATCGTTGGTCATCGTCGGGCTAGTGCTCGGATTGTTCGGCGGGTTCAAGATCGCCAACAGCCAGTACCGCAGTCAGCAGGCCCAGTCGTTGAACCGCGCCGTGGCGCAGGCCTCTGGCGGATTGTCCAATTCAGGCGGCGAGGGCGAAGTTCGCGCGATGATTGATCGAGCCAAAGCCAATCCGAATGACGCCGAAGCCCAGATGGACGCGGCGTCCCAATTCATCCAGATCGAACGCCCGCAGGAGGCCTTGCCGTTTTTGGAGCAGGCGGACAAAGCCAGACCGAACGATCCGCGTATCATGGCCGGCCTGGGCGTCGCTAACTTTATGCTTGGGCAGTTCGATGTAGCGGCAGGCTGGTTAAAACGTTCGCGCGCAGCCGGAGCCAGCGAGCCAACGGTCACATCGTTGCTCATCGGTTCGTACATCGAGACCGGAAAGAATCTGGATGAGGCTGACCGGTTGCTCAAAGAACTTGAAGCTCAGGGTCTCGATCCATCGAAATTGGCGAGAATCCGCGCAGACCTGAACGCTGCCCGCTCCGGCAATTCGCAGGGGCCGGAAGCGAAGCCGCAGTCGAAGTCAGTGCTCAATCACGGGCCTGAGGAGCCGAAGATCAAACCTGCCAAACCATCGGGAGGCAAGAATTGAGCTTCATTCTACGCTGCGTTCTGATCCTGCTCATCTTCGCCTTCATCGTATACGTGATGAAGGCGATTGCGCGCCTGAGCCATCATCTACGCGGGACGATCAAAGATGTGAAAGAAATCCGCGAGCGGGCGAGCGGGCGTTCCGCCGCCAGCGCAGAGATGATCCGGTGCGCATCCTGCGGAGCTTTTGTCTCGTCGCGCGACGCCGTGACCATCTCCTCGCGGGGCCGCTCGCAGATGTTTTGCTCTCGTGATTGCGCGCAGACGCACATCGCAAAATAGTCCTGCCTTTCAATCCAATCTCCATCCCCAGAGCGCGCGCCGTCGCGTGTAAATTCGCACAGCTTTGTCGTGCTCGCCCGCAACCAGTTGTCTGCCGTCGGGTGAAAAGGCGATCGAGTAAACCGGCGAGGTGGGCGAGCCGATGCTCGTGATAAGCTCCCGGCGGCCGACGTTCCACAACGTGACGGTTTGATCCTCACCGGCTGAAGTCACTTCACGTCCGTCGGGTGAGAAAGCGACCGATCTGACCCGCGCGGTGTGGCGTCCGACCACGGAACTCGCGCGTAGTGGTGTGGTTTGCCAGAGCCGCACTGCGCCCTGATCTTCGCCTGTCACCAGCCATTTGCCGTCAGGTGAAAACCTGACGCTGACCAGGTTCGCTTTGGGAAGTTGATGTTCGGCGATCAGCTTCCACTGCGCCACGTCCCAGAGCAGCGTCTGGCCCTGCGCCGTCACGCAAACCAGCCAACGTCCGTCCGGGGAAAAATCCACTCCGTAGATTTGCCAATACAGCCCAGTTTCTCCGGGGGTGAAGTCCACCACCATTTTCTCTCGCGCAAGGTCGTAAACGCCGAACGAGGTCGCCAACCATTTTCCGTCAGGGGAGATGGCCAGGGAGTAACTGGCGCGGTCTTCTCTTGTTTCTGGGGAAGGGAACTTCAGCCGGACGCGGCGTTGGGTCAGGTCCCAGACAATGACCTCGCCGTCCATGTCGCAGGAAGCGGCGCTGGCGCCGTCGGGCGCGAAAGCCACCGCCATCACTCGCCGCTGATGCCCTTCCAGAACCATCTCTTTGCGGCCATCAGCCTGATTCCAGATGATCACTGACCGGTCGCCGCCAGCCGAGGCCAGTCGTTTTCCGTCGCGAGAAAAAGCGACGGTACGAACCGAATCGCTATGCTCATTGAAACTCGCCGCCAGCTCACGTTCGGCTACATCCCAGAGAAGCATCGCGCCGTCCGTGTGAGCGGAGACCAACCACTTCACATCGGGCGAAAAAGCCAGGCTCATCACATTGGCCCGATGCTGCAGTCGAACGATCTTCGTCATCTTCACCGCGTCCCAGAGAACTATGTCTTCCGCTCCTGAAGCGGCCAGCCGGCCATCGGACGAGTATGCGACTGCGCGCCCGTGATCCTGGTGCATACGCTGGTAAGAAAGAAGCCTCGGCTGAAATGAGGTCCAGAACTGGCTCGTATCCCAGAAGGCGACTGCTCCTCCTGATCCGACGCTCACCAGCCGCCCCGTGTCCGGCGAGAACATCCCCATCGCCCAGTGCGGAGTCGTGTCCAGAGCCAACGGCTGATCTGTTGTCAGATCGTAAGTGGTCCACGTTGGGGTGACGAAGAAGCGACCATCGGGCGAGAGCAGGAAATAACCGTGTATGAAATCGTAGGTGGTCGCCGTGCGAACTTTTTCCCATCGCCCAACGGACCACACATTCTTCTGATAGTCGTCCGTGGGTGTAACGAGAAACTGTCCATCAGATGAAAAAGCGATTGCTCTGACCACGCCGTGATGACCGGGCAAGACAGCGACTTTAGTGAGTTGCGCTGCGTCCCAGATCATTACCGCGCCATCGGCGCCGGCGGTCGCAAACCATTTGCCGTCAGGCGAAAAAGCCAGCGCCGTAACCCAGCCTGTGTGGTCGTTGAGCGTTTTCAACCGCTCGCGCCGCGCGAAATCCCAGACGATTACCTGATGGTCTTCGCCGGCTGAAACCAGCAAACGTCCGTCGGGCGAGAAAGCTATGCGCCGCACCGCCGCCATGTGTCCATCGCGCAGTCCCCGTTCCTCCCACGTCTCGTTGACTGAAAGCCAGGCCGAGACGGCGACAAACAGCGCGGCCAGCAGGATCGCCACCGCGCCGAATCTTGCCATCCGCCGTCCCACGCGGTTCTCGCGCCGATGCTTCAACGTGTTCAGGTCGTCCAGCATCTCGCCCGCCGACGCGTAACGCTCCTCGCGTTTGCGCCGTAGCGATTTGCGGATGATGCGTTCCAACTCTCTAGGCGCGCGATCGAATTTCGTCTGCGGTTGCAAAGGCTCCTGTTCGCCGCGTAGGGTTTGCGTCGCCGCAGCCCGCGTCGCTGCGCCCAGTAACCGCTCGCCCGTCACCATCTCGTAAAGCACGGCGCCGAGCGAAAACAAGTCGGTGCGTCCATCGAGCAGTTCGCCGCGAGCCTGCTCTGGCGACATATAACTGGCCGTGCCGATGACCGTTCCCGGAATGGTGAAGTTCGTAGTCCCGCCTGCAGGCGGAACGGAAACATTTGTAGTCCCGCCTGCAGGCGGGACTACAAACTCTTCTTCGTTCAACTTAGCAATGCCGAAATCGAGCACCTTCACCAGGCCGTCGTCGCGCACCATGATGTTTTCGGGCTTGATGTCGCGGTGGATGATCCAGGCGGTGTGCGCTGCCTTGAGCGCGCTGGCGATCTGAATCGCGATCTCCAGCGCCTGCTCGACGCCGACCCGCTGCGACCGTTTGGTCTCAGGGTCGGTCATCATCCGGCGCAGAGTCTGCCCTTCGACGTACTCGGTGGCGATGAAATAAGCCTGATCGGTTTGCCCGATCTCGAAGATGGTGATGATGTTCGGGTGATTGAGTTTGGAAGCGGCTATGGCTTCCTGTTCGAGGCGGCGCACGCGCTCGGGGTCGGCGGTGAATTCGGCGGGCAGCGTCTTGATCGCCACCAATCGCTGCAACCTTTCGTCGAGAGCCAGGTAAACTTCGCCCATTCCACCACGTCCGATTTGCGCCTTGATCCGGTAATGGCTGATCTGCTCTCCCGCGCGCAAAGCGTCGGGTTGTTTGGCCGCTTTCCCGGCGACACCCGCTGGCGGCGAATTTTTCAGGAATTCTCCGGTGTCAATCTCACGGCCGAGCAGGTCTTCGACCTCGCGGCGCAATTCCACGTCTCCGGCGCACGCTTTGTTCAGAAAGGCTTCGCGGTTGCCCGGCTCGACTTCCAGCGCCTGCTGCAACACCACATCAATTTGTTCCCATCGCCGCTGATCCATTACTTGTCATCTCTCCGCCGTTCAACTCGCGATGCAACCATCGCTTCGCCGAATTCCATTCGCGCTTCACAATGTCTGCGGTAATGCCCAACACTTCGGCCGTTTCTTCGATGGTCAGGCCGATGAAATAACGTAACTCCACTACCCGGCATTTGCGCTCGGAGCGCCGCTCCAAACTTTCGAGCGCCTCGTTGAGCGCGAGCAACTCATCGTCCCGCTCGTGCGAAAGCATAATCGCTTCGTCCAGCAGGACCAGAGATACTCCGCCGCCGCGTTTTTGGTGGTTGCGTTTGCGTGCCTCATCCACCAGCACGCGCCGCATTACCCGCGCGGCGATGGCGAAAAAATGCCGGCGGTCGCGCCACTCCACCTGGTTGCAGTCAACCAGCCGCAGATAGGCTTCGTGAACGAGCGTTCCAGTGTGCATCGAATGATCGGGGCGTTCGTGGCGCAGGCATTGCCGGGCCAGCCGTTGTAGCTCGTCATAAACCAGCGGGATCAGTTGGTCGAGCGCCTGCTGGTCTCCTTCGTTCCATTTCCGGAGCAGTTCCGTCACATCTTCGGCGCCTGGAGTGTTCATTGGGATTCCTTATGTGCGTCGAACCGCGCTGTTCGACGTGCGAGGGGGAGAGGTCGCACGCCTATACCGCTGGCGCGATCAAGACCGAAAATAAATTTTTCGCGGCGTCCGCCATTTCAGCCGCATTTAGCGCATGTATACATGAAACTATACAAAAAGGCCGGTGGCGGGGTGATAAATTGTAAGACTACGAAGAGGTCGGAAATCTATCATCCCCCATCAGCCGAAGGCAACATGCAGACCCCGCCGTCACCGGTCTGCCTTCACTCACAACAACGGAGGAAAACCTATGGAAAGCACAGAAAGACCAGTCTTTCAGGACCTGTTCAGCAGACTCGACGGCACACCGGCGCACGCGCTGATCATCGCCGGGTTGGCGCTCGTCTTGTTTGTCCCGCTCATCCCGAACTTCAAGATGGCTGAAGTAATAAGCGCGCGGGTGGCCGCCGACCAGGCCCAATCGCTCATTGAACTCGATCTGGAAGAGCTCAAGCGGACGCAGGAGGCGGACCGCAAGAAAGACAAAGAGGAGAGCGAGCGGGACGCGCGCTCGGCAATTTCAATCTCCACGCTGACTCCCGAGGAGCAGGAGAAACAGCAGGCGGAGCGGCAACGGCGCGAGGCCGAACGGCAACAACGCGAAACCGAGCGCCAGAAAGCCTTGGAGCAGAAGCAGGAGGAATTGAAGAAGAAGTACGACACGATCAGTCTCCGGCGGGAACTGCTGGACGCGCAGACTTCAGCCGCAGGCATGCGCTGGCATCTCGCGCTGGGCTGGCTGGGCAGCCTGATGTTGCTGGTGGGACTGCTCACGCTGACAATCCGGAGCGAGGGCGCGCGACAGAAAGTGCTGCTGGTGGTGCTGCTGGTGGTGATGTTCAGCGCGCTCTCCGGCGTCAACCTCAATTTCCTGGCTCGGGGCAGCCTGGGTGAGGCGCCGTCTCAAGGTGAAAGCTCCTTGCCAGGCGTCACTCCGCCTAGCCGCCCGCCGCGATAAGCGTGATGACGAATCAACTTTCACGCGAAGGCGCAAAGAGCAACGCTGTAGCGCGCAAAGAAAAAGCTTGGCGAGCGGCAATGTCCTTGGCGAGCTTTGCGTGAAAGGCTGTTCTTTTCATTCCAACCGCAAGATCTTTTGCCCGATGAATCCTTGAAACCGGCTTCGCCACAGAGTAGCATTCGGCCACGGGCGAGGAAGGCAATAGCTATCGCCTGTTCCTGCATTCTGGAAGTATCTTCAACACTCGATTCACAACCGAATATCGCAATGAGACGCAATCGGCAGATCAAACTCATCAGCATCTTCGTCGGACTGGCTTTGTTGGCCGGCTACTCTTCGCGCGCCGGCAATTTGATGGCTCAGGAAGGCGACCGGCAATTTGCTCAGCAGGCCGTGGCGATCCTTCAAGCGCGCTGCGCTCAATGTCATGGGGCGGACAAAACCTCCGGACTCGACCTGCGGACGCGCGAAGGCTTGCTCAATGGTGGCTCGCGCGGCCCGGCCGTTAAACCCGGCGATGGCGAGCAGAGCCTGCTCTATCGTTTCGTCGCCGGCAAAGAGAAACCGCGAATGCCGATGGGCGAAGAGCTGGCCGAGTATCAGGTCGAACTGTTGAAGCAGTGGATAGACAAAGGCGCTATCTGGCCGAGCGACCTCAAGGTGGAACCGGCCACGAATTACGCGGTTTCAAAACCGATCACGGACGAGCAGCGGAATTACTGGGCGTTTCGCCAACCTGCGCGCCCGCCGATTCCAAAGACCAAAAACTCGACCTGGGTTCGCGCGCCCATTGACGCCTTCGTCCTGGCGAAGCTCGAAGAGAAAGGTCTTCAGCCGTCGTCTCGCGCGGATAAACGCTCGCTGATTCGCCGCGTGACTTTCGATTTGACTGGCTTGCCGCCCACACCCGATGAGATCAACGCCTTCGTCACTGACACGACGCCTGGAGCATACGAAAAGGTTGTGAAGCGGTTGCTCACCAGCCCGCGTTACGGCGAACGCTGGGCGCAACACTGGTTGGATGTGGTGAGGTTTGGCGAGACGAACGGGTTCGAGCTTGACGCCGACCGCGAACAATCGTGGCGATACCGCGATTACGTGGTGAAATCGCTCAATGACGACAAGCCTTACGACCGATTCCTGGTCGAGCAGATCGCCGGCGATGAACTCGATCCGGAAAACTTCGATCTGCGCGTGGCGACGGGCTTCCTGCGCGCAGGCCCACAACATGTCGTCGCGGGCAATCAGGACTTGGCCGTCAATCGCCAGGAATGGTTGACCGAGGTGATGTTCGGCGTGGGCAATGGGGTGATGGGGTTGACCGTTGGCTGCGCGCGCTGCCACGACCACAAGTTCGATCCAATCCCGCAGGCTGATTTCTATCGTTTGCAGGCTTTCTTCGCCGCCGCTGACAACTACGATTTCAAACGTCCGACGAAAGAGCAGACGCTAGGTCACGAGGCGGCGGTCAAGGCGCACAAAGAGAAGCTCAAGCCAGTGCTCGATCAAATCGCTGCCATCGAAAAGCCGTACAAAGAAAAACTATCTGCGGCGAAACGCGCCAAGCTTGAACCGCCATACGCCAACGCGCTGGCGAAAGAAGCGAAGCTGCGCAACGAGGAAGAGAAGAGGCTGGCCCGAGACGCGCAGCGGATGATTGACGTGAACTGGGATGAAGTGATACCGGCGCTTTCGCCCGAAGACCGCGAGAAACGCGCGGCGCTGCGCCGCCAAATGCACAACCTCGAACTTTACGCGCCGGAGCCTTTGCCAAAAGCTCTGGCCGTCAGTGACCTGCTCAATCCGGTTCCGCCGATGCATTTGTTGAGAGGCGGCGATCCGCACCGGCTTGGCGACGAAGTCCAGCCGCGATTTCCGAGCGTGTTGTCGCCAAAGGGCGCGCCCGTCAACTCGGAGATAGCGCCCATGCGGCTGGGCGAGTTCAAATCAACTGGCCGCCGGCTGGCGCTGGCGCGATGGTTGACGCAACCTGATCATCCGCTGACTGCGCGCGTGATGATGAACCGGTTGTGGCATCACCATTTCGGGCGCGGCATCGTCGCCACGCCCAACG
>Ga0187894_10003154_pt1 | contig 18818 bp, 14 predicted proteins | sample GBC1701081metaG_FD_136650 | JGI IMG/M metagenome (GOLD analysis project Ga0187894, IMG submission 136650) | White microbial mat communities from a lava cave in the Kipuka Kanohina Cave System on the Island of Hawaii, USA - GBC170108-1 metaG ...
AGCCGACGAAAATGACGAGCACGCCATAGATGAACAGGAACCTGCCCAGGCGCCTGTGCAGCGTGATGCGCCCCGTGGCGGCGAGCCAGGCCTGCGCGATAACGATGAACAGCCATCCCAGGAACACGGCCGCATGCAGGTGGATCACGGGAGGCTGGCGCAGCGTGCCCGGCAATATCTGGCCATAGTAGCTGGGCCAGAAGCCCGCGATCGCGATGGCGAGCATCAGCACGCCGATCGCGAGATAGATCCGCCGAGGCGCGACTCGCGTCGACGTGACGGTCGTGCTCATGCTCAGCCGGCGTAGAGCTGCAGCCGCGTGCCGACCTCGTCCGCCATTTCCACCGTGGTCGCCAGGTCCAGGTGACGCAGAACCAGGAAGCCGTCCGAGACAAGCGTCTGCTTCCAGTTGCGCCGCTGCGCGCCGACGGGCAGCAGCGTGTTCCAGACCAGCGCGCCGCCGAACTTGCGCTGCAACTGCTCCAGGCCTTCGATGGCGCGAATCTGCCCCACGCCTTGCGCGCGCTTGTAGATGTTGGCGACGTTGTAGCGACGCTCGACCCTGGTCTCGAAGCGTCCGTGGGTCACGGCATTCGCCCACTCGCGGAACACGTCGAAGTCGCACGCGTAGTTCATCTGGTCCACCTGGTGCGCGCCCGGCGGCCGCGCGCCGATCTCGCCGAACACGACCTCGCCGTCGGCCTTCCGATACCACTCCATGTGCGTGAAGCCGGTGCGAAAGCCGAGCGCGCGGATCACGTCGTGCCCCATGCGCACGCCGCCCGCCAGCTCGGCTTGCTCGACGTTGCGCAGGGCGATGACCTGCGGGCTGATCCACTCGTTGGAGCGCGCGATCAGCGGGCGCGGCCGGTACCAGGCGATGTTGTAGTAGGCGATGCGACCCTCGATCGTCACCGTATCGAAGGTGAACTCCTCGCCGTCGACGAACTCCTCCACGCTCACCATCGGCACGTGACGCAGCCGCGGCAGCGCATCGCGCAGCTCGTCGGCGTCGTTGACGCGATAGGTGTCGGCGGATCCCGCACCCGCGATCGGCTTGAGGATGAGCGGGAAGCCGATCTGCTCGGCTGCTTCCCAGCACTGCGCGACGGACGTCGCGGCGAAGTGCCGTGGCGTACGGACGCCGGCCGCATCGAGCACCTGCTTCATCTTCTCCTTGTCGCGAAACGGTACCGTCTGCGCGACCGAAAGGCCGTCGACGCCCAAGGCCTCGCGCAACTGCGCCGCGAGCACCATGCCGGGCTCCCAGAGGCATTCGATGCGATCGAGCCGCTTGCCGCGCAACCAGTTGCGCAGTTCCTCCGCGACCTGCTGTTCCTGCCACAGCGAACGCACCTGCAGATAGCCGCTCAGTGCCTTGCGCACCAGCTCCGGCAATCCGTTGGTGGGCGTGTCGCCTACTCCGAGCACCGTGGCGCCGGCTTCTGCGAGCCCGCGCGTGAATTGCGGCATGTCGGCCGGGTAACCCGGCGAGATGATGAGGACGTTCATGGCTTGCTACAGCACGTTGAGTGGGATCTTGAGATAACTGTGGCCGTTGGCCGCGGGCGGCGGCAGGTGGCCGGCGCGGATGTTCACCTGGATGGCGGGGATCAGCAGCACCGGCGCAGCAAGCGTGGCGTCGCGCGCGCGGCGCCGCGCGACGAAATCCGGCGCCGTCGTATCGGCGCGCAACATCACGTTGCTCGCGCGTTGCTCGCGAACCGTGCAAGCCGCTCGCGGCTCGCGTCCCGCCGGCGGATAGTCGTGGCATTGATGGAGCAGCGTGTCGGGCGACAGCGCATAGAGCTTCTGCACCGACTCGAACAGGCGCTGTGCATCGCCGCCGGGAAAATCGCAGCGCGCGGTGCCGTAGTCGGGCGCGAACAGCGTGTCACCGATGAAGGCGGCATTGCCGACCAGGTAGGTGACGCTGTCGCTCGTGTGGCCCGGCGTCGCGAGCACGCGCGCCTCGAGGCTTCCGATCGCGAACCTCTCGCCGTCGCGGAACAGGCGGTCGAACTGCGAGCCGTCGGTGGCGAACTGGCCGTCGAGGTCGAGGATCCTGCCGAAGGTCGCCTGCACTTCGCGCACGCCCTCGCCGATGGCGATGCGCCCGCCGAGACGCGACTGCAGGAACGGCGCCGCGCTCAGGTGATCGGCATGGGCGTGCGTTTCGAGTATCCAGTCGACCTGCAGGCCCTGCGCGCTCACGTGCGCGGCGATCGCTTCGGCGCCCGCAGTGCCGGTGCGCGCGCTGCGCGGATCGTAGTCGAGCACCGGGTCGACGACCGCCGCGCGGCGCGTGCCGGGATCGCTGACCACGTACGAGAACGTGCCGGTCTCGCGATCGTGAAACGGCTGGATATCGGCGGGCATCGTGGGTTCGCGCGGCGGCGGCTGGTCGGGCGTCGGGGGATGAATGTTAGACTAACTGCGCATGGCTGCGCCGCTTCGCGTCTGTTTCGTCGCCTCCGAGGTGGCGCCGCTCGCCAAGACCGGCGGTCTCGCGGACGTCTCGGGCGCCCTGCCCCGCTTCCTGCACGCCCAGGGCCACGACGTGCGGGTCTTCATGCCGTTCTATTCGAGCATCGACGTGCGCAAGCACCAGCTCGAGCCGCATCCCGTCGAGTTCCTGCAGGACGTCCCCCTCGAGCTCGGTGCGCACCGCTACCGGTTCTCGGTGCTGACGGCGGCGCTGCCGGGCTCCTCGCTGATGATCTATCTCGTCCATTGCCCCGCTCTCTACGACCGGCCGGGCATCTACACCTCGGGCGTCGACGAGCACCTGCGTTTCCTCGCGCTGACCCGCGCCGCCATCGAATCCTGCCAGCGCATGGGTTTCGCGCCACAGATCTTTCACTGCAACGACTGGCACACGGCGCTGGCGCCGCTGTTCCTGCGCTCGGTCTACGGTTGGGACCGCCTGTTCGCGCAGACGCGCACCGTGCTCACGATCCACAACATCGGCTACCAGGGCATTTTCCCCGCGGAGGCCGCCGGCGACCTCGGCCTCGGCGCCGGCGCGCACCTGCTCCACCAGGAAGACCTGCGCCAGGGACGCGTCAACTCGCTCAAGCACGGCATTCTCTACGCCGACGCGATCACCACCGTCAGCCCGACCTACGCGCGCGAAATCTGCACGCCGCAGTACGGCATGGGCCTCGAAGCCACGATGCGCGCGCGCGGCAACGCCGTGCTCGGCATCCTCAACGGCGTCGACTACCAGGAATGGAATCCGGCCACGGACCGTTACCTGCCGTTTCCGTTCTCGCCCGAAGATCTCAGCGGCAAGGAAAAGACGTGCGAGCACCTGCTGCGCAAGCTGCGCCTGAAGTTCGGCAAGCGCACTGCCCTGCTCGGCATAGTGAGCCGGCTCACGGTGCAGAAGGGCTTCGACCTGCTCTTCGACGTGCTGCCCGCCGTCGTCGCCCGGCGCGACCTCGACGTGGTCGTCCTCGGCAGCGGCGAGCCGCGCTACGAGGACTTCTTCACGCAGCTGCAGCGGCGCTTTCCACAGAGGGTCGTGTTCCACCGCGGCTACCACAACGAGCTGGCGCACCTGATCGAGGGCGGCGCCGACATGTTCCTGATGCCTTCCCTGTACGAGCCCTGCGGGCTGAACCAGATGTACAGTCTCAAGTACGGCACGGTGCCGATCGTGCGGCGCACCGGCGGGCTCGCCGATTCGGTTAAGCTCTTCGACCCCGACACGCAGCAGGGAACGGGCATCGTGTTCGACGACTACAACGCCACGGCCGTCGACTGGGCGCTCAACGCCGCAATCGACCTCTATGGCCGGCGCGATCTGTGGCGGCGCATGATGCTCAACGGCATGGAGATGGACTACTCCTGGGAGCGCCAGGGCGCGCTGTACGTCGAGCTCTACGAGCGCATGGTGGCTTCATGAACGTCATCTTCGTCGAACCGGCCTTCCCGTATAACCAGCGCGAGTTCGTGCGTGGCCTGCACGCGGTGGGGGCGCGCGTGATCGGCATCGGCGAGCGGCCGCTCGACTACCTCGACGGCGAGCTGCGCCACTGGCTCGCCGACTACGAGCAGGTGCGTTCCGTGGTGCACGAACCCTCGCTGCTCGAAGCCGTGCGGCGCGTGCAGAAGCGCGTGTGGGTCGATCGCCTCGAAGCGACCGTCGAGGCGCACATCATGCCGACGGCACAGGTGCGCGAAGCTGCCGGGATTCCCGGCACCACCGTGCGCACTGCCTGGCTGTGCCGCGACAAGCCGAGCATGAAGCAGGTGTTGCGCGAGGCGGGCATCCCCTGCGCGCAATCGACGAGCGCGGACAGTCCGCAGGCGGCGCGCGCGTTCGCAGCCGCGGCGGGCTATCCGCTGATCTTCAAGCCGCGCGCGGGCGCGGGCGCTGCCGGCACCACGCGGGTCGACGACGACGACGGGCTCGAGCGCGCGATTCGCGACTTCGGCGTCGATCGCGGCCAGTCGATCGCCATCGAGGAATTCATCGAAGGCCACGAAGGGTTCCTGGACACCATCGCCATTCGCGGCGAGGTCGCACACGAATTCGTCAGCCACTACTACCCGAACGTGCTCGAGGCCATGCGCGAGCGCTGGATCTCGCCGCAGATCGTGTCGACCAACCGCATCGACGCGCCCGGCTACGAAGAGGTGAAGCAGCTGGCGCGCCGCGTGATCAAGGCACTCGGCATCGGCACCTCGGCGACGCACATGGAATGGTTCTACGGTCCGAAAGGCCTGAAGTTCTCGGAAATCGGCTGCCGGCCGCCGGGCGTCGGGCAGTGGGACGTCTATTGCGCCGGCAACGACCTCGACGTCTACCGCGAGTGGGCCATGGCGCTGGTGCACGGCCGTGTGGGACAGCCCCCGTCGCGCCGCTTCGCCTGCGGAATGATCGCGCTGCGTCCGGATCGCGACGGTCGCATCGCCGGCTACGAAGGCGTGGAACGAATCGCGCGCGAGTACGGCGAGTGCATCGTCGCCGCGCACCTGCCGGACCCGGGCACGCCCACGCAACCGATCGAAGCGGGCTACATGGCGAACGCGTGGATGCGCGTGCGACACCCGGACTACGACCAGCTGCGTCAGATCATGAACACCATCGGCGAGACGGTAAGGGTTAGGGCGCAGTAAACCCAAGGACTCTTGCCATAGGATGCATCCGAGGGCCTGTGTGCCAAGGTGCGTAGTCGACTGTTCTGCCTCGACAAATAGTGCGATCTCCGTCGAAAACGGCAGAAATGCGAATTGACGCTGGGATGGCGCTAATAGAGAATCACAATCAGCCAAAGGTCCTCGGCGGCTGACTCTTTGAGTCGGACAAGTGTGATCCAGCTTGCTGGCAGCACGTGTCGAGGAACGGAGGCCGATGCCAGTGCGGTATTCGGGCTAGCAGGGCGCTTTGCAGGCGTCCATTCATGAAGTCCGAAATGCAAGACAGCCCTCTGGCGGGACCCTGCAAAACAAGCGGAGATTGTCGGCCCCTTAAGGCTGAGCGCGTGCTCACTTAAGGGGTCACCGTTGTTTTGGAGGATCACATGACGCGCGAAGACTACCTCGCCGCTGTATTCAAACTCATACAGGCCGATGCACGTTCAGTCGCCGGCCTCAAAGCATCCACGCTCGGCATCCTGATACTCCGCGAGCTACCGGGCCACTGGAAGACCTACGGGTTCTGGTCGCTCAAAGAACTCCTTCAAGAGTTGGAGCGCCGATCGCTGGTACGCCTCGCAAGCGACACGCAGAACGCGCTCGCGGTTTGGCCGAAGGAGGTCGCTGTAGCAGCGCCGGATCGGCCGCCGTTCAAAGCATGGATCCCTATGAGGAAGGACGTATGGACTGCGTTCGTAAGCGCTCTGCCGCTGGGTCGGCGTTTCATTGAGCGAACCTCGGGCGCCGTGCGCATGAGTCTCTACGACACGCCGCAACCGCCAAACCAGTGGGTCGAGATTAGGCGCATCGGAGACGAAGCTCAGAAGGCCTGGGCGCGTGAGTTCCTGGACAGCGTCGGTGCAGGGTCGAATGGAGAATTGCGAGAGGCTTTGGGTGACGCGTCTTGGTACGTCAAGTTTCCTCAGACCCTAAGGCAAACGAATCTGGAATGGCACTATCAGTGGAATCGCACACGATCGGAGCGCGTGTTCGACCACGTCCAACGGTGGTGTACGGAGAGCTCCATTGACCAGACGCTCGTGCTACAAACGCCACCTCGTCCCACCGCGCTCCTAGGCGCGATCGCTCCACCGCTGAGTTCGAACGAGGGCGCACGAAAGCAAGTATTGGATGCGCTAACGCGAATGCCAACCGAGGAGCTGCTTAACCTCTCGATTCCTGCAAAGTACTGGGCCCTCGACCCTCACTCCAACTCCTGACAAGTCACGGCCGTAGTTTGTGCCGCGACTGTACGTCGTCTGCCAGGCCGAGGTCCGCGCGCCTGCCCTGATCCCTTGGTTGCGGGAGGCTTGGCGCGTAGTCGAGGTCGATCCGGATTGGGCGGACTGGGACCTTGCGGTGAAGGAGGCAGACGAGCAGAACTCGTTCAACGCGAGAGATATCGCGTCCCAGGTGTTGTCATCGCGAGGACCTGTTCTCGTTCTTGGGCAGCTCAAGCGTTCCGCAGTTGCACTCCTCCAAGAGCGAATTGGCTTGCGCGTTGTCGTCACGCACGAACCAACGATCGGCGACTCGACTGACGTCTATTCGGCTGTCCAGCGGGCGCTAGAGCAGCACCTACGTGGCGACCCGCAGGTCCCACGACGCCTCGCGGTGGCCTTGATGCTTGTGAGAAAGCTGCTGAAAGGAGACTACTGGGGCGGCGGCGCAAAGGCGAAAGCGTTTCTCTCCGTTGAAGAACTGGCGAAGGGTCGTGGGCTCGACGAGCAATTTGCCGACGCTGCGCCGGAGGTTGCAAACATGCTGGAGATGAAGGGTCTGCTAGTGAAGAAAACCGGAGACGGCCACGTTAAGTACGGATTGAATCCGAAGCAGCGCGACGACATCTACGCGTTCTTGACGACGTGGCGCGTTTCAAATGAACGACTTCACAAGTATCTCTACGGCGATGTTCAGTGCGTGTCTACGCGCATCCTCGATCGCCTCAACATCTAGGCTTGTGCAGCAATCGGGTTGAGCTACTGCAGCCGGAAGGTCCCTGTCTCGCTGAATGGGATCGACCTGAGGAGGCCGGAGGCGAGGCTGACCTTGCCGGTCACGCGGTACTCGATGTCCTTGCTCCGGTCCTTGCCGCCGAGCAGGCGCACCAGGGCGCCGGCCATGTTGGCCGTCACGATCATGTCGAACTCGGATTCGCCGAACGCGGGCACGGTGAACTGCGCGCCCGATACGCCGGTTGCGACCTTCTCGCCGGCCACCTCGACGTCCGTGGTCACGCCCTTGATGGGCAGCGCAACGTCGTTCGGATTCTGAACCTTCAGCTTGAGCTTCAGGCGCTGCTGGAACAGATCGCTCGGCATCAGCTCGATGCCGACCACGTCGAGCTTCGGTGTCTCGAGCCTCGGGGACAGCACGCCGCAGCCGCCGAGCTGCAGCGCGAGCACGCCCGCCACGATCCACCGCGGCAAGATCGATCGTAGAAGAGTCCACCGGGCGATGTCTTGCCGAAAATGCGTCATGCGTGATCCGTCATGGTCAGTCGACCCCTGGTCCTCTTCCTGACGCTCATTCTTCTGATCGCGCCGGCCGCGATCAAGTTCTGCCGTAGAGAGCGTTCAGCTGTCGCCAGCGCGCGACGAAATCGTCCCCGAGCTGCGGCCAGTCGAAGGTCCAGTGCCAGTTGCCGTTCGTGGTCGCCGGTGTGTTCATGCGCGCTTCGCTCCCGAGGCCGATGAGGTCCTGCAGCGGAACCACGGCGAGCCGCGCGACCGAGCCGAGCGCCGCGCGGATCAGCGCCTGCGGCTGCTGGCCGCCCGCGAAATACTCGTCGACGTGCCGGCGGGCCTGCGGCTCGAGCGCGGAGTACCAGCCGGCGGTCGTGTCGTTGTCGTGCGTTCCGGTGTAGACGATCGAGTTGGGCACGTGATTGTGCGGCAGGTAGGGATTGTCGGCGGAACCGTCGAAAGCGAATTGCAGGATGCGCATGCCGGGCAGCGCGAACCGATCGCGCAGCGCGGCCACCTCAGGAGTGATCACCCCGAGGTCCTCGGCGACCAGCGGCAGGGGGCGCAGCGTTTCCTGCAGGTGCGCGAGCAACGCGGCGCCCTCGGCGGGACGCCAGGAGCCTTCGCGCGCGGTGCGCGCTTGCGACGGTATCTCCCAGTAGGACTCGAGGCCGCGAAAGTGATCGATGCGCAACAGGTCGAAACGCTCGAGCTGCGTGCGGATGCGCGCGTCCCACCATGCGAAGCCGCTGCGGCGCATGTGCGCCCAGTCGTACAGCGGGTTGCCCCACATCTGGCCGTCGGCGGAGAAGTAGTCGGGCGGCACGCCCGCCGCGGCGACCGGCAGGCCCTGCGCGTCGAGGCGAAAGTTCTCGCGGTGCGCCCAGACTTCGACGCTGTCGTGCGCGACGTAGATCGGAATGTCGCCGAACAGACGCACGCCGCGTGCGCGGGCGTGGGCGCGCAGGTCCTGCCATTGCACGTGAAACAGGAATTGCTCGAACACGAACTGCTCGATCACGGCGTGATGCCGATCGCGCGCCTGTGCGAGGGCGGCAGGCTCGCGATCGCGCAACCGCGCCTGCCACTCCCACCACGGAGCGCCCTGATGCTCGGCCCTGAGCGCCAGGAACAGCGCGTCCTCCGCGAGCCAGTCGCGGTGCGTTTCCAGGAACGCTGCGAACGAAGACTTGCAGGCGGCATCGGCGCGATTCTCGAAACCGATGAGCGCCTCGAGGAGCTTGCGCTGGCGCAGGCCCGCTGTCGTTTCTCCGGCGTGCGGTGCCGCGTCCGGCGCGACCCAGCCGCGCGCCGCGAGATCGTCGAGGTCGATCAGGCCGACGTGCCCCGCGTGCACCGAGCGCGAAAAATACGGTGAGCCGTCTTCGCCCGGAGGGCCCACGGGAAGCATCTGCCAGACGGTGAAGCCCGCGTCGGCGATCAGGTCGATCCAGCGTTTCGCCGCGGCACCGAGCGTGCCGCGTTCGCGGCCGGGAAGCGACGTGAGGTGCAGCAGCACCCCGGCGCGGCGCCGGTCGAGAACCAGGGAGCTCCTTGCGCCCGGCGTCTTCGCGTCCGCGCGCGTCACATCCGGGCGTGTCACATCCGGGCGTGTCACATCCGGGCTCGTCACGCCGCGGCTTCGGCGCTGCGTTTCATCGCGCCACCGTGTTCGGGAGCGCCGCCGCCGTGCGCGATCGGCTGCGCGAGGCTTTCCGGCGGCTCTTCGCCCAGCAAGCGATACAGATTGGCGAGGTGGCGCCGGTAGAGTGCATCGAAGCTGGCCACGACCTCGGCGGGATTCTCGTCGCCGAACCACCAGCACCAGTCCGAACCCTCGCAGATGCCCAGCTGGCGCTCGGCCGCGCGCTGCGCCTGCTCGTCGAGCGTGCCCTCGACCACCACGCGATCGAACGCGCTCTTGGCCTCGCACAGCAGGTCCCACGCGCGATTCTTGCCGACCTGCCCGATCCAGGTGGAGAAGTTGCCGTACACCCAGCTTCCCGCGACGAGCCGCGGCAGCTCGCGCGCGCGCATGCCCTCGGCGATGCAGCGCGAAAACGTCGTGAGCCTGATGCGCGGATGCTCGGCGAGGCGCTGGTACATCGCCTTGAGGAAGAAATACGCGTTGAACGGGAAGTACTCCCATGCGTTCTCGCCGTCGAGGATCACCGCCACGACGCGGTCCGGATCCGACGCGAACGCCTGCTGCAGCTCTTCGATACGGTGCACGAGGTTGGCGGCGGCATCGTCGCCGTGCCATTTCGAGTAGGTGAAACCGATGAGGTCGGACAGGCCGTCGTGGCGAAAGAAACACCTGAGGTCGCGTCCGGGCAGCGTGTAGACGCAGTGCAGCCCATCGGGCGCGCCGGGCGCGGGCGCTTCCGCGGCGGGCAGCGTGTGGCTGCGCGCGTCGCCCGCGTTGAGCGCGGCGGCCGGATTCAGCAACGGGCGCGAAGCCGCGAGACTGTTGCGCAGGACCGCCTCGCCGCTGGCCGCCCATTCGAAACCGAAATCTTCCAGCAGCTGCAGCGTCGCTTCGCTGACCGAGCCCTCCGAGGGCCAGCAACCCTGCGGCCGCACGCCGAAGTGCGCGCTGAACACCTGGATCGCCCTGCCGACGTGCCAGCGCGCGCGATCGACGCCTCCGGGATAGCCGGGCGTTTCAGGCAGAGGAACGCCGGGCAGCGCTTCGCGCGCGGCGGCGAAATCGACCACGAGAGGCACGATCGGATGCCCGTACGGCGTGACCGACAGCTCCACCTGTCCGCTGCCGAACAGGCGGCGGTAGCGCGGAATCAGGCTGCCCATGACGTCGGCGACGATTTCGAGCAGGACGCGGCAATGCGCCGCCTCGTAATGCCGGCCGCGCTCGATCAGCGGCTCGACGCGCGGATCGCCGAGACGCACGGTCTCGCCGAGCCACGCGATGTGGTACCACACGGCGAGGTCGACGATGAAGTCGTCGGACGCGTAGCCGATCGCCGCTCCGCCCGGCCGCAGGAAGGTCTGGGCCAGATCGGCGAGCTCGCGGTACGGCGCGAAACGTTCGATCAGCCTCTCGCGGTTCGCCCGCAGGCAGGCGCGCACGGCCCGTTCGCGTTCGAGCGGATCGCGCGGCACGCCACCCGGCGCCAGCAGCGCGAGCACGCGATTGCGCAACGGCGCACCGCTGCGCAGGTGCGCGCCGAGCTGCTGCGAGAAATCCGCGAGCTGCTCGAGCAGCACGGGCGAGAAATTCACGACCGCGGCGGCACCGGGGCAGGACTCCAGGTGCACGGCCATGTCGACGTAGTCCTTGATGCCGTGCAGGTAGGTCCAGGGTTCGAGGTGCTCGCCGCCGATCAGGTCCTGGTACTGCGGCTGGTGCATGTGCCAGCACAGCACCACCCGCAGCGGGTGCGCTTCCGTCACGTTGCCGCGTCTCTCAAGATTCCGTTTCCTTCAGCATGTCCGCCGTGACCAGCACCACGCCGCCTTCCGTGACGTGGAACCGCCTGGCGTCGAGCGCGAGGTCGACGCCGATCTGCATGCCTTCGGGAATCTCGCAGCCCTCATCGAGGATCGCGCGGCGCACGACGCAGTTCGGACCGATCACCACGTGAGGCAGGACGACGGCATCGGTGATGGTGCTGCGCTCTTCGATCCGCACGTCCGAGAACAGCAGCGACTGGCGCACCAGCGCGCCGGAGATGATGCAGCCGCCGGACACCAGCGAGTTCACCGCCATGCCGCGCCGCCCTTCGTCGTCGAGCACGAACTTCGCCGGCGGCTGCTGCACCTGGTAGGTCCAGATCGGCCAGTGCTTGTCGTAGATGTTGAGCTCGGGATCGACGTACACCAGCTCCATGTTCGCCTCGTAGTAGGCGTCGACGTTGCCGACGTCGCGCCAGTAGCTCTGCGCGCGCGTGCGCACGTCCTGGAACGGGTAGGCGAACACCTGCAGGTTGTCGATCGCCTGCGGGATGATGTTGCGGCCGAAGTCGTGGGCGGAATCGGCGTTGGCGGCGTCGGCGGTGAGCAGTTTCTCGAGCAGCCGCGTGTTGAACACGTAGATGCCCATCGAGGCCAGCGCCAGGTCCTCGCGCCCGGGAATCGGGTCCGGGTCGGCGGGCTTCTCGGCGAACTTGACGATGCGGTTCCACTCCGTGGCCGTCATGACGCCGAACTCGCGCGCCTCCATGCGCGGCACCTGCACCACGCCCACCGTGATGTCGGCGCTCTTCTCCAGGTGGTAGGCGATCATCGGGCCGTAGTCCATCTTGTAGATGTGGTCGCCGGCCAGCACCAGCACGTGCGTGGGGCGCAGCGCGCGGATGAAGTCCAGGTTCTGGTAGAGCGAGTCGGCGGTGCCGCGGTACCACTCCTTGCCGATCTGCTGCTGCGCCGGAATGATCTCGACGAACTCGCCGAACTCGCCGCGCAGATAGTTCCAGCCGCGCTGCACGTGCTGGATCAGCGACTGCGCCTTGTACTGCGTGAGCAGGCAGATCTGGCGGATGCCCGAGTTCACGCAGTTCGACAGCACGAAATCGATGATGCGGAACTTGCCGCCGAACGGCGTGGCGGGCTTGGCGCGGTGCGCGGTGAGATGACGCAGCCGCTCGCCGCGGCCGCCCGCCATGATGACCGCCAGCGTGCCGCTGGTCAGCCGGCTGACGTAGCGTCCGGAAGAAGCACGGGCGGGTGTCTTGGTTGCCATCGCTGTAACCCTCGGCCCCTCTTATCGGCCATGTTACCTTTGAAGACGATGTCTGCAACCGCGCGCCGCGAACTTCGCGAGCTGCTCGCGAGTCTCGAGCGGGACTTCGAGCGCATCGCCGGGGCGCGCCACCACGACCCGCACGCCATCCTCGGCCGGCACGAGCACGCGGGGCGCGAAATTGCCGTCGTCTACCTGCCGGGCGCGGCCCGGGTGCACCTGAACCGCTCGCTGCCCGCCGCGCGGCACGGTGCCGGCGATTTCCACGTCTGGCACGGCCCGCCGGGCACGCTGCCGCAGCGATACACCGTTTCCTGGGAAGACGGCAACGGGGGTGTGTACGAGGTGCACGACCCGTATTGCTTCCCGCCCCAGATCGACGAGCGCGAGCTGGCAGCGTTCAATTCCGGGCGCCATCGTCGCACGCACCGCATGCTCGGCGCGCACGCGCGCACCGTCGACGGTGTCGACGGCGTGCAGTTCGCGGTCTGGGCGCCGCACGCCGAGCGCGTCAGCGTGGTCGGTCCTTTCAACCTCTGGGACGGCCGCCGCCACCCGATGCGCGCGCGCGGCGCCTCGGGCGTGTGGGAGCTGTTCCTGCCCGGCATCGGCCCGGGCAGTCTTTACAAGTTCGAGATCCGCAACCGCGACAACGGCGCCGTGCACCTCAAGATCGACCCGTACGGACGGGCGTTCGAGATGCGCCCGGCGACGGCCGGTATCGTTGCCGCGCCTTCGCGCCACGCGTGGCAGGACGGGGACTGGATGCAACGGCGCGGGAGCGGCAGCTGGCTGCACGCGCCGATGTCGGTCTACGAGGTGCACCTCGGCTCGTGGCAGCGACGCGACGACGGCAGCTTCCTGAGCTACCGCGAGCTCGCCGACCGCCTGATCCCGTACGTCGCCGAGCGCGGCTTCACGCACGTGGAGTTTCTGCCGCTCACCGAGCATCCGCTCGACGACTCGTGGGGCTACCAGGCGACCGGATACTTCGCGCCCACCAGCCGCCACGGCGACGCCGACGATTTCAAGGCGCTCGTCGATCGCTGCCACCGCGCCGGCATCGGTGTGATCCTCGACTGGGTGCCCGCGCATTTTCCGCGGGACGCACACGCCCTCGCCCACTTCGACGGCGCGCCGCTCTACGAGTACGACGATCCGCGCAAGGCCGAACACCTCGACTGGGGCACGCTGGTGTTCAACTACGAGCGTCACGAGGTGCGCGCGTTCCTGATCTCCAGCGCGTGCTTCTGGCTCGAGGAGTTTCACGTCGACGGCCTGCGCGTCGACGCCGTGGCCTCGATGCTGTATCTCGACTACAGCCGGCGCGCCGGCGACTTCGTGCCCAACCGTCACGGCGGCAACCACAATCTCGAGGCCATCGAGTTCCTGAAGGAGCTGAACGGCGTGACGCACGGTGAGTTTCCCGGCACCGTCACGCTGGCCGAAGAATCCACCGAATGGCCGCTGGTGACGCGCCCGGTTTCCGCGGGCGGCCTCGGCTTCAGCATGAAGTGGAACATGGGCTGGATGCACGACACGCTCAAGTACATGAGCGAGGACCCGTTGTATCGCAGCCATCACCACGAGAAGCTCACCTTCGCGATGATGTATGCCTACAGCGAGAACTTCGCGCTGCCGTTCTCGCACGACGAGGTCGTGCACCTGAAGCGCTCGCTGTTCGCGCGCATGCCCGGCGACGACTGGCAGCGCTTCGCGAACCTGCGCCTGCTGCTCGCGTACCAGTGGACCTGGCCCGGCAAGAAACTCCTCTTCATGGGCGGCGAATTCGCGCAGCCGACCGAGTGGAACTTCCGCGTGAGCCTGCCCTGGCATCTCGCCGGCGAGCCGGCGCGCGCCGGGGTGATGCGCCTGGTGCAGGATCTCAACCGCCTGTATCGCACCGAGCCGGCGCTGCACGCCCTGGAATTCGAGCCCGCGGGTTTTCGCTGGATCGATCCCGACGACCGCGCACACTCGGTGCTGAGCTACGTGCGCCTCGCCGGCGATCAGCTGCTCGCCGACCATCTGGTAGTCGTGCTCAACTTCACGCCGGTGCCGCGCGAGCGGCTGCGCGTCGGCGTGCCGCGCGCCGGCGAGTATCGCGAGGTCCTGAATTCCGACTCGAGCTTCTACGGCGGGAGCAATCTCGGCAATCCGCTGCCGATAGCGACGCGTGCGGTCCGCGCCCACGGCTTCGACCAGGCTCTCGAAATCACGGTGCCACCGCTCGGCGCCGTGGTCCTCAGACCCACTTCATCATCCCCATCTCGTAGGGGTGCGTGAGCAGGCGGTGATAGGGAACGATGCGCACGCTCAGCGCAAGCTGGCCGCACCAGTGCGGCTCGCAATCGATGGCGAACACGTGGCCGTCGCCGGTGGTCTCTGCGGTCGCCGCAAAGTGCCGGATCGCACGTCCGCGATCCTGCCGGCCGGCGTCGTCCTCGTGCTCGAACGAGGTGTAGGGCGGCGGTTCTGAGGCGGCGGCCGGCATTTCGCGCAGCATCACCAGCTCGACGCGCACGTCCTGCGGATCGAGGCCGTTGAGCGCGGCGGCGACCTTCAGCGACACGCGTTCGCCGTAGGGCAGGCGTCGCGGCGCGTCGGACATCGCCTTCAGCCCGACCTTCGGCCAGGCCTGCGCCACCCGCTGCTTCCACTGCGCGAGCTCGCGCGCGCCGGCCCCGTTGTCGCCGAGCAGGGCGCGACTCTTGCGCGCTGCCGGCCGGTACAAGCCGTGCAGATACGCCTCGAGCACGCGGCGCATGTTGAAGTGCGGCACGATGGTCGCCATCGAGCGCTTGGCCTTCGTCACCCAGCCCGGCGAAACGCCGTGGTCGTTGCGCGCGTAGTAGAGCGGGATCACCTGATCCTCGAGCAGCTCGTAGAGCGTCTGCGCGTCGTCGCGGTCGCGATCGAGCTCGTTGTCGCTCGCGGTCGAGGCGATCGCCCAGCCGTTCTCGCCGTCCCAGGCTTCCGCCCACCAGCCGTCGAGCACGCTCAGGTTCACGGTGCCGTTGATCGCCGCCTTGATGCCCGAGGTGCCGCTGGCTTCGAGCGGCGACACCGGCGTGTTGAGCCACACGTCGACGCCGGCCACGAGCTGGCGGGCCAGGCCCATGTCGTAGTCCTCGATGAAGATGATGCGGCCGAAGAAATCCTGGCCGGCGGCAATGGCATTCACGTCGCGCAGGAGTTTGCGCGCCGGCTCGTCGGCGGGATGCGACTTGCCGGCGAACACGAACACCACCGGCCGCTCGGGATGGCCGACGATGCTCGCGAGGCGCGCCAGGTCGTTGAACAGCAGCGTCGCCCGCTTGTAGGTGGCGAAGCGGCGCGCGAAGCCGATGGTGAGGACGTCGGGCGAAACGGGATTCAGCCAGCGCGTCAGGCGCTCGAAGTGCGCGTCGCTCACGCCGTTGCGGCTGCACTGATCGAGCAGGCGCTGGCGCAGCGCGCGCAGTACTTCGGTCTTCACGGACTGGCGCACGTTCCAGAAGAGCTGGTCGGGGATGTCGTGCAGCTTCTTCCAGAACGCGGCGTCGGTGAGACGCGTGCGCCAGTTGCCGCCCAGCGACATGTCGAAGAAATCGGCCCAGGCCTGGAACAGGAACGTGGGCACGTGCACGCCGTTGGTGATGTAGCCGATCGGGTTGTCCTGCGGCGACACCTCGGGCCAGGAGTCGGCGACGATGCGCTTGGACACGCCGCCGTGAATGCGGCTCACGCCGTTCTGGTAGCGCGTGCCGTTGATCGCCAGGCGCGTCATGTTGAAGTGGTTGCCGCCCAGCGGCGGGCGCCCGAGCGCGAGGAAACGCTCGGCATCGATGCCGAGCTCCTGCGCCATCTCGCCGAGGTGCCCGAGCACCAGCTCGCGGCCGAATACGTCGTGGCCCGCGGCCACGGGCGTGTGCGTCGTGAACACGCAGTGCGAGGCGCCTGCCTCGAGCGCACCCGCGAAATCCATGCCCTGGCGCACGCGCTCGCGCGCGAGCTCCAGCGTGAGGAATGCAGCGTGACCCTCGTTGATGTGCCAGACCGCAGGCTTCAGGCCGAGCGCGCGCAGGGCTTTCACGCCGCCGATGCCGAGCATGATCTCCTGGCGGATGCGCATGCTCTCGTCGCCGCCGTAGAGCTTGTGCGTGATCTCGCGATCGCCCGCGGAGTTCTCCGCGACGTTGGTGTCGAGCAGGTACACGCGCACGCGCCCCACCTGTGCCTGCCAGACGCGCGCGTGCACCTCGCGTCCCGCCATGCGCACGGTGACGCGCACCGCGACGCCCGAACCGTCGAGCGCGGGCTCGACCGGCAGGTCCGCGTACTCGTGCTCGCGATAATGGGCGAGCTGATTGCCTTCCTTGTCGATGGTCTGCGTGAAGTAGCCCTGCGTGTACAGCAGTCCCACCGCGACGAAGTTGAGTCCGAGGTCGCTCGCGGTCTTGCAATGATCGCCGGCCAGCACGCCGAGGCCGCCGGAGTAGATCTGGAAAGCCTCGTGAAATCCGTACTCGGCGCAGAAGTAGGCGATCAGCTCGTCGGGCGCGCCGTCGCCGTTCGGCGTGACTGCGGGCTCCTCGCTGAGATAGGTGTCGAAGCCCGAGAGGATCTTGCGGTAATTCTCGAGGAACGCAGCGTCCTCGGCGGCACGGTCGAGCGCGTCCTGGCCAACGCAACGCAGGAACAGCTTGGGATTGCCCCGCACGCTCTTCCAGAGTGAATGATCGAGGCTGTCGAACAACGCACGCGTCGGGCGATGCCACGAATAGCGCAGGTTGCTGGCGAGCTCGGCGAGCCGGGCGAGCGGCGTGGGCAGAACAGGATTGACTTCGATGAGAAAGCGGGTCGGATTCATGAGGCTCGCGAGTTGCCGGGCGATGTCGGTGAGGCGCCAACCGAGGCGCGAAAGGGGCGAAAGTCTAGCACTCCGTTTTGCCTCGACCCTGCGGTGCAGCGGCGCTCGTTGCGTCCTGAAAACCGACGGTGCGAGGAGCGCTGCGCTCCACTCACTGCGACACGGCGACGGCCACAACCTGCCCCCTTCCGACCCAGGCGCTTCGATCGCAGACTCTTGGCGGCCCGACTGAGCTAAAACCTACAAAATAGGTACTGGTTACTCTTGACTAGTATCAAGTGAATAATATTAACTACCTACCAACGTAAGGGGCGGAGAGGCCGCGTGGATCCCGAACTCACCAGCGACACGATCGGCGAAGATCCCGTCGAGATCGCCTCCAAGAAGTTTCAGAAAGAGCTCAATGGCGGCCTGATCGCGTTGGTCTTGCTCTCGATTCTGGACCGTACGGAAGGTGATCTTTACGGCTATCAGATCGCCAAGCAGCTGCAGGCTGCCGCCCCGGACTCAAACGTTGTCAAGCAGGGCGCCCTCTACCCCGTCCTTCGCAACATGAGTTCGGCCGGGCTCCTCGCGAGTCGCGTGGTCCCGTCGTACTCGGGCCCGCCCCGCCGCTACTACCGCATTACCGAGCACGGCCGCACCGTCCTCGCGGCCTGGCTCACCAGCTGGCGCCAGACGCGCGCCTTCGTCGATCTCTTTGCAGGTACTCCCTCATGACGCGCTCCGCACCCCGCTCCGTCGCCCAGTATCTGGAACAGCTCCGCGCGGCCCTGGCCGGCGAAGATCCGGCCTTGCAACAGGACGCGCTCTACGACGCCGAGGAATACCTCCGCGCCGAAATTGCGCAGCATCCCGACAAATCGGAAGCCGACGTGCTCGAGCTGATCGCGAGCACGTATGGCGCCCCCGAAGAAGTCGCGGTTGCGTACCGCACCACCGAAGCGACTGTCAAAGCCGCGCTCGCGCCGCCGCCGCGGCCTGCCCCGCGCAGCGCGCTGGGGCGCTTTTTCGCCGTGTTCACCGATGCGCGCGCCTACACCAGCCTGTTCTTCATGCTGTTGTCGCTCGTGACCGGAATCATCTACTTCACCGTCACGGTCACGGGGCTCGCCCTTTCCGTCGGTCTTTTCGTCCTGATCATCGGCATTCCCTTCTTCCTGCTGTTTCTCGGGCTCGTGCGCGTGCTGGCGCTCGCGGAGGGTCGCATCGTGGAGTCGCTCACTGGCGTACGCATGCCGCGGCGGCCGGTGTATGCCCAGCGCGATCTCGGTTGGGGCGAGCGCATCAAGGGCATGCTCACCGATCGTCACACCTGGCTCGGCATGTTCTACATGATCGTGAAGCTGCCACTCGGCATCCTGTACTTCACCATCGCCGTCGCCGGCCTTTCGCTCGGGCTCGCGCTGATCGGTGGCTCGGTATTCCAGGCGCTGATCGATTCCGGCCTGACCACGTTCGGCATGCAGCCCGACTACTTCCACTCGGACGTACCGACCTGGGCCCTGCCCCTCACGCTGGCGCTCGGGGTCGTGTTCCTCACTGCGGTGATGCATCTCGCCAAAGGCATTGGCATCATGCACGGACACCTCGCGAAGGCCCTGCTGGTGAGACCCACCGGCTGACCTGTCACGGGGCGTGGGAAAGCCCCGTG
>Ga0187894_10003155_pt1 | contig 18813 bp, 16 predicted proteins | sample GBC1701081metaG_FD_136650 | JGI IMG/M metagenome (GOLD analysis project Ga0187894, IMG submission 136650) | White microbial mat communities from a lava cave in the Kipuka Kanohina Cave System on the Island of Hawaii, USA - GBC170108-1 metaG ...
AGGGTTCTTCCCGGATTCCGCCGGCCAGGAGACCGTTCCGATGGTAAGCAGCAGCAGTGCGTTCTTCCATACTCCGTTGAAACTAGGAAAGGATTGCGGTGACACCATAAGGAGAGATTGTATGGTAACGCCCGATAGCTCCTCGCCGACGGGTGACGAGATCCTCCGGGCACGGTGGCGACGACGGCCCGAGTCGATGGGTTCACGCCGCACGCCCACCCACGTCAAAATTTGCTTGCCGCCCAGGCACCGTTCAATGAATTTGCGTGGTACAGGTCGGGCAATCGCAATTGGCGGAATTCGGATGCTCGCAAAATCCAAAGCCCAGATGGGAGGCGCACAGCGGCTGAGGTTGATCAGCGGGACCGCTTCTTTTCCATCTGCAGTTGTGGGACGAAAATCTCCTTCGATTTGCGCTCCAAAGTCTCGTCCACACGCAGAAGTCTGGCAACCTCAATGCCGGCCCGGATAGCCTTCGCCATCTGCTTTTCCGCTGCCACTATGCGCGCGGCTTTCTCCAACGATTCCTGCAGGCGCAAGATCGGAATCACAACTACACCGTCAGCATCACCCACGACCCAATCGCCTGGATGAACCACCATCCCGCCGCAAGCGACCGGACCTTGCAGTGTCCCCGTATATTGCGCACCTCCGGCATTGGGAACCACGGATCGGGCAAACACCGGCAACTTACTAGCCCGAATGTCGGCCAAATCACGGATCGCCCCATCCACCACGACGCCCGCGAGGCCTTTGAGCCATGCGGAAAGCGTAGTCAATCCGCCCCAAAGCGCCGTGTTCGTTTCACCGTGCCCGTCGATGACCAGCACTTGTCCCGCCGGGCACTCGGCCAGCGCCTTACTGACCATGAGAATGTCCGCCGTATGCACTTGGACCGTGAAGGCGGGTCCAGCCATCCGGGCATTGGCGGACCAAGGGCGGATCTGACAATCCATCGCTCCACCTTTATCGAGCGCATCCGACAGTGGCCCGGTACCGAGTTTCAGTAGACGATCACGCGTCTTCATCCCGCCATCCTCACCTGCGCGGGATTGATCGCCTGGAACTTGCCCTTGTTCGCGGTAATCTCGAACGCCTTTGGTACGCTTTCGATCCCTTCCAAGACATGCGTGATGGTGGGTTTCAAACGCACGCGGCCGGCCGCAACCAAACTGACGGTATGCTGCAGGTGTTCGAGCGTGCTGATATCCGGAAACAGGTAGCGCAGACTGCGCTCGCGCAACAGATCGACATCCAGCTCGAACGGCGAACCGAACCAGGAGACGCCAATGATCTTGCCGCCGGACCGCACGGCATCGATCGCCTGGAAAACGCTCCGCACGCCGGACATCCCCTGCGTCGGGCTGCCGCCGGCGCATTCAAACACAACATCCGCTCCGTTGCCGTCGGTCAATTCCCGGATCGCTTCCACCGCATCTTCTTTGGCTGCATTGATGGCGTAATCGGCGCCGAGTTCTTTCGACATCGCGCACGCCTCCTCCCGCACATCGACCGTTATGATTTTCCCGGCGCCACTTACTCTGGCAATCTGCATGCACTCCAGGCCCATACTGCCCTGTCCGATAATCGCGATCGAATTTCCGATCTTGATTTCCGCTGTCTCTACAGACGCGACGCTATCACTGAGCGATTGAAGGCACGCCGCCTCACTGTCGGAAATCCGTTCATCGACCAGTGTCAGTGCGATTTCCGGCAGCACGGCATACTCGCAGAAGCAGCCCGGGAGTTGAAATCCGATAATCGGACCCTTGCGGCATAGATGACCGCGCCCCGAGTCGCAGAGCGGGCAACTCTCGCAGGGCAGTTTGGCCCTGGCCGCGACGCGGTCACCGGCCCTGAAGCGGGTGACTCCCGGCCCCACTTCCACAATCCGGACGCAGAATTCATGGCCAAAAAGCTCGACGGGCGCTTCGGTCTCCAGGCGTTTCTTAATGCGGTCAAAGGCAAGCGTGCGGACGCCGGCTGCCAGTTGCGCCTCCGTTACGCTAGGTTGCACCACCAGGACCTGCGCCAGAACGTGTCGCGGCCGCAGCGCGGGAACGGGCACGTCATCTAGTCGAAGATCTCCGAAACCATAGAATCGCCATGCTTTCATAAAAACTCCACGTGATAATATCTCATCGAAATGAAACTGCTCCTCGGCCTGCTGATAGCATTCGCAGCAAGCGAGTTGATGGCGCAGGTCTTCGTGCCTGGGGCCAAGCTGGAGCGAATTTATGAGGGCGGCCACCTGACGGAAGGCGTGGCGGTCGCACCCGACGGCGCCGTATTCTTCAGCGACATCACGTTCACGACCGAGACCGGCATGCAAGCCGGCCATATCCTTCGGTACGACCCCAGGTCCGGCAAGACGGTTGTGTACCGCTCACCGAGCGGTATGTCTAACGGACTAAAGTTCGATATGCAAGGCCGCCTCGTGGCCGCCGAAGGCGCGGACTACGGCGGCCGCCGTATTACGCGTACCGACTTAGCGACGGGCAAGAGCGTAATTCTGGCCGGTCTGTTTGAGGGCAAACCGTTCAATTCCCCGAACGACATCGCCATTGATGTCCAAGGCCGAATCTTCTTCAGCGATCCGCGTTATCTGGGACACGAACCTATCGAGCAGCCGGTAATGGCCGTCTACCGCTTGGACCCGGACGGCCGCGTGCACCGCATCATTACAGATGCCGGCAAACCCAATGGCGTCGCCGTGTCGCCCGACCAGAAAACGCTCTATGTGGTCACCAACGACGATGGACTCCTTGGCTTTGACCGTTTGCCAAAAGGCGCGCCCGCGCGCAAAGGCCGCATGGAACTCTCGGCGTATGATTTGCATGCCGACGGCTCCGCGACGTTTAGGAGGCGCTTGGTTAACTATGCTCCCGAGGACGGGCCGGACGGACTCGTGTGCGATACCAACGGAAACCTCTTTGTCGCAGTACGCAATGAAAAGCGATTCGGCATTAGTGTCTACTCTCCCGGCGGCGATGAGCTTGCCCACCTGCCTACGCCCGAACGGCCGACCAACGTAGGGTTTGGCCGCGGCGACGAAGCGGCCACCCTCTACATAACGGCCGGTGGCAGCGTGTATCGCATCAAAACACGAAGCTCCGGGTATCACTTGCCCACCCGCCCCTAGGAACCTTTTGGCCACCGCCGTCCCCGGACTCGCCACACCGACTTCCATCCGCTGGCGGCTGTGCGCCCTGTTGCTGATGGTGGTTACTTTGACGTTCGTTGATCGCTTCAACATGAACGTCGCGGCAAAGTATATCCAGCGGGAATTCTCGCTCAGCGACATTCAAATCGGCTCGCTGCTCAGCGCCTTCGCCCTGGGATATGCATTGTTTCAGGCGCCCGGAGGTTGGTTGGGCGATCGATTCGGCGCGCGCCGTGTTCTCACATGGGCAATTCTGTGGTGGTCGCTATTCACGGCGCTAACCGCGGTCGCACCGGATTGGAGGCCGGGAAATTGGATGCCGGTGGCGGTCGCTTTCTGGCTGGTTCGGTTTCTCATTGGCATAGGGGAAGGGCCGGCACTTCCGTGCACCAACAAGATGATCGGACGCTGGATGGCGGTTCCGGAAAGGGCGCGCGGCAGCAGCCTGTTTCTGGTGGCTGTTGGTATCGGTGGAGCGTTCACTCCGCCCGCCATCGCTTGGAGTATGACGAACTGGGGTTGGCGCACCTCCTTTCTTGCCTGCGGCGCGATCGGCTTGGCGGTCGCCGCGTTTTGGCACTGGCAATCCACGGAAAATCCGGCCGAACATCCCGGCGTGAACGCGGCGGAATTGGCCCTGATTCAGGCTCACCGGACGCCACCAGTCGAAAGCGGCCCATTTCCCTGGGGCCGTCTGTTCCGCTCCGCCAGCATCGCTGCCCTCGCGATTGCGAATTTCATGTTGGGGTACGTGACCTATATCTTTTACACCTGGTTTTTTCTGTATCTGGTCAATGTCCGCAAGCTGCCGGTGATGGCTGGCAGCTACTGGTCTACAACCCCGTTCCTGGCAATTCTGATCGGCGCGCCGCTGGGAGGATTCGTGTCTGACGCGATGGTCCGGAAGATCGGGCACCCGTGGGGCCGGCGCCTGCCTGTGGTGTTGTGTGCCGCCTGCTCGTGCGTGTTGCTCGTAGTTGGATCCCGAATGGAAGATCCCTATTCCGCTATCGGTCTTCTGGCCGTTGCTGCCGGCTGCAATAGCGTGGCCGCTGTATCCAGTTGGGCTCTACCCAACGACCTTTCTGAGCGATATGCCGGCACGCTGGCGGGCATTCTCAACACCTGCACGAACCTGGGCGGCGCACTGTCGCCTATCCTCACTCCCTATTTGGCCGCGCGTTTCGGCTGGGTGGCCGCGCTCGATTTTGCCGGCGGCTTCATGCTTTGCGTGGGTCTGCTGTGGATGTTTGTTCATCCGGAACGAAGGATAGACTGAGGAACTCCACCCACGCGGCCGGGCGTCAGCAGGCCGGTGGGAGGGCGATTGAGGCGTCCAAGATAGCTGGTCACAGCGACCTCGAGACCACTGGCGAATACACGCTCGTCGCGCCTGAGCGGCAGAATGAACTCAGACGGCGCATTCAGGAGGGGCTGCAAAGTTCTTTCCTCCAGGTCAATACAACCAAGATCTCGCGATTACAGGGAGGAACTGGCCCGTACTGGGTCTGCGATCCCAAACCGCGAAGAAATTATTCCGGCAACCCGACCTTTCTCCGAAGAGCTTTCAATCGCGGATCGCTGCGAAGCAGAGCAAGTTCCGGGTTACTGAGTATCGCGCCCATCCGAACAGGCCCAACTACAGCCATCCGATCCAGAGCCTCCAGGGTGCGGTCCTTATCACCCAAACCCGCGAAGATCACGGATTGTTGGATCGGCGTTCGCGAAAGATCCATTGCCAGCTTTTCAGCCTCCTCGCGGCGGCCGGACCTCGCATAAGCGTACCCCAGATCGGCGCGATCAGACTTGACTCCACTCCTGGCGAGAACCTGGATGGCTTCCTCTGTTCTACCCTGCCATAACAGGGCGCGGCCCCGGCACGTGCTCCTGTTCTGGTAGTCCGCAGGCAGCTTGTCGCAATATCTGGCGGCCTCATCGTAGCGGCCCGCCGCAATGAGCGTCCAGCCAAAAGCGAATTGAAGTGTGGGCGAGATGGGGTCGTTCTTCTCGGCGATGCGCAACTGGTGCAGCGCCTCCTCGACCCGGCCGAGAGATCGAAAAAAATACAGCCCGTAAGCCATGTGCGAAGTAGAGCTGTTCGGATCGAGCTCAATCGCGCGCCGGAAGCTCTTTTCCGACTCCCCCCAGCGCGCATCGCGGGCATGGAGCCTCCCCAAGGCGTCGTGGGCCTCGGCTAACAGGGGGTCTAAACGAATGGCTTGCTCCGCCGCCGCTCTCAATTTCCTTACCTCATCGGGGATATCCTGCCTGGTCTGACCCGACCTTACGGCATAGGCCATGGCCAGGCTTGCGTAAGCGGGAGCGAACGAGGGGTCCTTGGCAATCGCTTCCTCCAGGGGACCGATACTTTGGTCGATCCCTCGATCGCCGTCCTGGATCTGTAAGGCCCTGGCGCGGAGGTAGAGATCATACGCTTCGGCGCTGGCCTCATAGCGCCGGCGGCCGCGCCCGAGTTCCAACCTCAAGGAATTCACAATGCCGAGAGAAATCTTGTCCTGGATCGCGAAAACGTCCGTCAACTCTTCGTCGAATTTGCCTGTCCAAACTTGGATGTCGTCTCGCACTCGAACCAACCGCGCGCTGATCCGTAGTTGCTGGCCGGCGCGCTGGACCGAGCCTTCGAGGATGTACTCCGCATCCAACTGTTTTCCAGCTTCACGGATGTTCCGAGGCTTGCCTTTGAACTCAAATGAGGAGGTTTGGGAGCGAACCGCGAGCCCCTCAATAATGGAGAGGTCGCGGATAATCTCGTATGTGAGCCCATCGGCGAAATAGTCGGTGGCCGGCTCTTCGCTCACGTTCTCCAAGGGAAGAACTGCGATCGCAATAGGCGCGCCTTTCTCCCGCACCCACTGCCAGCCGACTGCCGCCAGAACCACTGCGACGCAGGCCAGCACGATCGTGAGCCCACCCCGTGTTCGAAGCCGTGACGAAGCGGCATGTCCGCTCGTAGGAGTCCACTCGGCTGCGCGAAACACCGGCGCATAGCCTCCCTTCGGTAACTCGATTACGACCGGGTCGGCGACGCCTTCGCCGGCATAATACTTCGAGAGGCGGGTGCGCAATTTGGCGGCTTCCGTACGGACCACTGAATCGTGCCTGGGATCGAAACCTGCGTTCCGGCCAAATACCTCGATTCCCACCAGGGACTCTTTGAGCACGGCCGCCTTGCCCGCTAGCCGCTGCTCCACTACGAAACGAAGGAACCTGGATAGGCGCTCGTTTCGCCGGAACTCGGGGCTCGCGAGAATCTTCTCCAACTCGCTTCTGACCGCGCCGGCGCGTGCTTCGACGGGATTCATTCGGTTGGCTTGATTGTAGCCTATCCACGTGCCTTCAATATGTTAGCTGCGTAGATCTACCCATTGCCTACTCCTTTTATCTTTATAGGTTGGCTTGGCCGGAGCATCCTGAGTCAGGCTCATAAATAGGGCAGACCTGAGATGAAAACCAATTCTGTTCTTCCGCTTCTCTTGTTCGGTGCAGCCGGCTATGCCTCAATAGCGGTGGCGCAATTGCCGGGCACGTTCACCCCAATGGTGGGGATGAAGATGCCCCGTACCGGCCACACTGCCACGCTCCTGAGCAACGGCAAGGTTTTGATCGCCGGCGGCATCGCGGACCCCTTCGGGGGACCGATCGCAACGGCTGAAATCTACGATCCCGATCGAGGATTCCTCCCCACCGGCGACATGACCGCGCCCCGTTCCCACCACACCGCCACCCTGCTCCCGGACGGAAGAGTGTTGTTAGCCGGTGGCGACATCTCGGCCGGCGGTGGCCTGATTCCCTCGAATCGGGCGGATATTTACGATCCGTCTACTGGAACCTTCGCGGCTACAGGAAACATGATCCGTAACCACGCGTGCCACGAAGCCAACCTGCTCCGTAACGGCAAAATTTTGATCGTTGGTAGCTATGGTGGCGTTACCAATGCTGAACTCTATGACCCGGCGACCGGTGCCTTCGCCCTTACTGGACAGTACACCCGGATCGCCGACCTCAATGTGTGCCAGGGAGCGGCCTCTAGTCTGCTCACGGACGGCAGGGTCTTGATCATTTGGCAGGATAGCGGCGCCGAGATCTATGATCCCGGCACCGGCTCCTTCACTCCGACGGGCGAGCCCATCCAGGGGGGAAACAACAATGGCATGCCCGTGGCGACCTTGCTGATGAATGGCAGGGTCCTCATTGCGGGAGGCATGTCTGACGGCAGTTACGGCCCCCGTGCAGGGTTGTACGACCTCTCGACCGGAACATTCACAGGTACGGGGAGCACGGCAATTGGCCGCGCTTTCCACACCGCCTCCTTACTCCCCGACGGTAGTGTCTTTTTGGCCGGCACCATTCGATGGGGCGACGCACCTCTGGCCGATACCGAACTCTACGATCCAGTAGCGGGCGCATTTGCGCCTTTAGCCGCTATGACCACTCCGAGCTTTGCCCACACGGCAACGCTGCTCAACAATGGCAAATTACTGATCGCTGGGGGCGTTGCTTTCGACGGACCCACTTCACGTGCCGAGCTCTACAGTCCCACCATCTTGGTACCCGCACCCCGGCTATTTTCACCCTGGCATGCCTCCACCGGCGAAATCGCCTCGCCCGCCAGCCCGGCAGCTATTGGAGAGGTCCTGTCGATGTACACCAGCAGCCTGAGCGAGGGCGGTCTGATTCCTCCACGGGTAGCCGTCGGCGGCCGTCTCGCCGAGATCCTGTATTTCGGCAGCGCTCCAGGCTATCCGGGCTACTACCAGGTTAACTTTCGTCTGCCCGGTGGTATTGGGGCAGGACCTGAGGTCCCGGTGTGGCTGACCTACATCGGTCGTCACAGCAATGAAGTCACCATCGGAGTCCGATGATTCATCTGGCGAGTAGTCGGGACGGGTTTTGCTCTCCTGCGAACCCAGACCAATCCCAACGTGCATTCGCTCGCCATGGACGCCTCCGGGCCGCAAACAGTTTGTGCGGGGACAGGGGCCTTTTCAATACAAGCGACGGTGGGACGAGGATTAGGAGGCAATATGAAAGGGCAGTTTTCCAGAGGATACACCGCGCGGGCCATTAGTAAGTGGATGCTAATAGCGCTTGTTTCGGTGTCCTCCAACGCGCAAACGGACGCAGCTTGCCGTCAGCGGCACTTCGGCAGATTTTCAGAATGGTCTGCGCCTGTTAATCTGGGACCGGCTGTCAATTCCCCGACCCTCGATTGGTGGCCGGCGATCTCCCCGAACGGGTTGAGCATCTACTTTGGCTCAAACCGTCCCGGTGGGATCCCCCCGGCCCCTGGCGGTGACGCGCAGGACATCTGGGTCTCTCGCCGCTCCAGCCTTGATGCCCCGTGGGAACCGGCGCGGAACCTGGGTCCGACTATCAATACCGCGTTCCGCGATAATTCTCCCCGGTTAAGCCGGGACGGGCACTGGCTCATCTTTGGCAGCACCCGCCCCACGGGGAAGTGTGTGGCCGGTAGCACAGTTGAACTCTTTATCTCCTATCGCGAGAACACGGAGGACGACTTCGCCTGGGAGTCAGCCGTGAACTTCGGTTGTGAGTTTAACACCAACTCTTTAAGCATCGGTCAGACCTTCTACCATGATGACGACAAGGGTGTCGATACACTGTATTTCTCTAGTATCCGAAGTGGGAATGCGTTCCAGGATTTTGATGTTTACGCGAGCACGCGCCGCTTCCATGGCGCGTTCGGCCCGCCGGTCCTCGTCCCCGAACTCAGCAGCCCGGAAGCTGACAACTCTCCGGCGGTCCGCGCGGACGGGCTGGAAATGTTTATGAAGTGGAATGGCCAGGTGAATGGGGCAGTATTCAACGGTGATTTGTGGGTGGCGACGCGAGAGACTACGTCTCATCCCTGGACGACGCCGAAGAATCTGGGACCAACAATCAACAGCGCCCAAGACGATGACTTCCCGACGCTTTCCTGCGACGGTACGGCTCTCTACTTTTCGTCGAACCGCCCCGGAGGTGTCGGAGGTTATGACTTCTACGTCGCGACGCGGAAAAGGCTGGAGGACCCAGCGCCGGTGTTGCTGACGGCCTCTCGCGATGGCTCTCGACAGGGCGCGATCCTGCACTCGGGCACTTCGCAAATCACCTCCTCGGCGAACCCTGCCTTTATTGGAGAAGTGGTGGAAGTTTATCTTACAGGCCTCATTGACGGGAGTACTGCTCCTCCCCAGATCTCCATCGGGGACAGAGTGGCCGAGATCCTTTTCTTTGGAAAGGCCCCACTATTCACCGGACTGAACCAGGTGAATGTCCGCGTGCCCGACATTTCCCCAGGGCCTGCCGTACCGGTGCGCTTGACCTACCTCGGCCGCTTGAGCAACGAAGTCACGATTGGTGTGCGGTGACCATCAACCCCGCACTCCTTGCTTTTTTTTCGAACTCGCCGCATGCGGAGGGCCGCCGTTCCGAACGGCGCTTGACGCTTGACAAGCAACAGGAGAAGCATGAAAACCAAAGGACTCGCGATTACGCTTTTCGCTCTGGGACTAGCGATCACCACTCGCCCGATGCATGGGCAAACGATCTCCTTCTTCCGCCAGTTCACCACTGCCGGGATGGATCGAGCCACCGCCGTTGCCGCGGATGCGTCTGGAATTTACGTAATCGGGAACAGATCGGCGTCGCAAGGCCGCCCGGGCGTGGCCGGTATTCGCAAGTACGACTCCCGCAGCAACATTCTGTGGACTCGCGAAATCACCCCCCCTGCACCGGGAAGCGTGGTAGCTGGAAAAGTATTGGCGGACACGACCGGCATATACGTGTTCGGATACGTGGATGGGCCGAGCCGGTTTCTAAGCAAGTACAGTCTTGACGGCGACGAGTTGTGGGCACACCGTCTGGAGTCCCCCTCGGCGTATTTCAGAGATGTGGCTGTGGATGCGACTGGCGTTTACGTGGCCAGCCTCGATTTTGCGTCTAGCGGTTCCTTACGCAAATATAATCCCGACGGCACCGAGTCGTGGACCAGGCAATTGGGGGAACCCAATAACCGGTACATTCCCTTTTCTGTGACGGTGGACACTACCGGGGTGTACCTGTTCGGGGTAGTCGACAGGTCCGGTGTGTCCCGGCAGTTTCCTTTTGCGCGTAAGTACGACTTGCGCGGCAACGAATTGTGGACCCGTCAGCCAAACTGGTTCTTCTCAGAGATTCCGTGGAAGTTCACAGCGGCCAATCCCACCGGTTATTACATTGCCGCCGTTGAGGTGCCGGGCCTCGTCCTGGGCCTGCGCAAGTACGACGCCGACGGCAATGAGATATGGAGCCGCCGGTTTGGGACGTGGACCGATGCTGGTCCGACCGCGATCCCAGGTGTGGCGGCGGATGCCACGGGCGTTTATGTGTCGGCGTCAGTCAACCCGGTTACCAGTCTGCCCGGTCATTGCAGGTCCGGTTCCGGCGGCGACTCGGTGGTGCGCAAGTACAGCCCGAACGGCGCCGAGATGTGGACACGTCAGTTCGGCACGGCCGACGGCACTTTGGCCAGTGGGGTGGCTGTGGATGATACCGGCGTCTACGTCGTCGGGCAGGAAGGAACCGCCCCATTTCAGGAAGACTGGGGGGATTTTCTCGCCGACGCCACTAGTGGCGCCTTTCTTGCCAGATTCGAGAAGACGGAGGCGACGCTCACAGTGTCAGGCCCGCGCATCTTCTCCGGCTGCGTTGTGAACGCCGCCAGCTACGTCGGCGGAGGCGTGGCCCCTGGCGAGATTGTGACCATCTTCGGTTCGGCGATGGGCCCGCCGGAACTGGTGCCGGCGCGGCTGACCGGCGACCGCAGGCTGGCGGCCACTCTCGCCGACACGCGCATTTTGTTCAACGGCGTGCCTGCACCGCTCTTCTATGTATCCGACAAACAGAGCAGCGCGATTGTCCCTTACGGTATGGCTGGCCAATCTTTTGTGGATGTCCAGGCGGAGTACAAGGGGGTGCGATCGGAAGCCGTGACGGTGCCGGTACTGACCTCGCGTCCAGGGATTTTCAGCCTGGATGGCTCCGGTCGTGGGCAGGGCGCGATTCTGAATGAGGACGGAAGCCTGAACTCGCCGTCGAATCCTGCCCGTCGGGGCTCGGTGATTACGCTTTTCGCGACCGGAGGGGGCGAGGCGGCCCCCGGCGTTGTGGACGGCCAAATCGTCAGCGGCATTCTGCCCAGGACCAGTTTGCCGGTTTCCGCGTCGTTTGACATAGGAAGCGGCCTGCCATCCAAGCAGGCCGAAGTCCTGTACGCCGGAGGGGTACCAGGCTCGGTCGCCGGCCTGCTGCAAGTCAACCTGCGCGTGCCGGCAAACGCCGTCGCCACAGGCAATGAGGTCCAATTCGCGCTCATCGTCGGTTCCCATTGGACGGCGTATCAAATAACGCTTGCCCTGCGCTAAGTGGGCAATGAGAGTCCCAATCAAGCACTTGTTGGCGTTCGAAAACCCAACAGCGTCTCTGCGACCCATATTGACTGTTGACGAAATCGCCGGTGGCTATCCATAGCGAGATACCCAGGGAAGATATCGCCGAAAGCGATCGGCGTCGCTTTGCGAATTCCGGTTGCGGCAATCAAGCGTCGTTGACGAGCACGACATTATTGTCTGCCGTCACACGCGCACGCTGGCCGCGCAGGTTCGTGCCCATATATTCGATGGCTACAATATTTGGGTATGCTGGTCCCGGGAGGCCCTCGCCGGCCCGTTCCGCGCGTGAGTCCCGCTCGTGCGGGCACCTCCTTCGGCCTCGGCAGCTATCCGCTCCCGCCCGAAATCGTCGAGGCTTCCGTACGACGCCTCGCCGTCATTGCCGCGCTCTACTCCCTTCTCTGCGCGTCCATTTTTCTGATCGGACGTTTGGCGCGCGTGGGATGGGTCGACCCCGCCGCCGCGCCGCCCATCTACGGATGGAGCCTCGGCCTGGGCGCTATCGCCGGCCTTCTCATGGCGGCGTTTGCGTCAATCCGAATTTCACGCTCCGCCGATAGCGCGCTCACGCTGAATCTCGGGCTGGTCTTCGAAGTGGTCGCGGGGTTTCTGATAGCCCTCGCCGAATGGTCCACGCCCCGGCTGCCAGGTGAAGTTCTCCGAGGTCAATCTTCCGTCGCACTCTGGACCGCTTTTTTCGTCCTCGCCGTTCCAACAACGTTCCAACGGACGCTCCTCGCCGCGCTCCTCACGGCGGCGAGCACCATCGTCGCCCATGGCGCACAAATTTTGGCCGGGAACTCCCCCCACACGTCCCTTGTGCTCTGGGGCCTCGAGCATGGCCCTCTGTTTCCTCTCGCCATCGGAGCCGCGCTCCTCACGCGCTTTATTTACCGCCTCGGCGCCCAAGTCAGCCTCGCGCGCGAAATGGGAAGCTACCGTTTGTTGGAACTAATGGCAGCCGGCGGCATGGGAGAGGTTTGGAAAGCTCGCCATCGACTGCTCTCACGAGAAGCCGCCATCAAACTTATCCGCTCCGAACCTCTTTTTACCGGCACGCCTGAAAAGGTCGACGCCCTTGCCAGACGCTTTCAGCACGAGGCCGCCGCGATCGCATCCCTCCACTCGCCCCACACGATTACCTTGTTCGACTACGGCGTTAGCGACGCTGGCGAATACTACTACGTCATGGAGCTGCTCGATGGCGCGGATCTCGAAGAGATTGTCCGCCGTCACGGCCCACTTCCCTACTCTCGCGCGCTCCACATTCTGATCCAGATCTGTTCATCGCTCGGGGAAGCCCATCTGGCCGGACTGGTCCATCGCGATGTGAAACCGAAAAATGTCATGCTCTGCCGCCTGGGCCTCTCCTACGACTTCGTCAAGGTGCTTGATTTCGGGCTGGCGAAGTCTCACCGTCTGTCCTCGGTCACCCAGATCACGGCGGAGGGGATGGCGGCAGGCACTCCGGCCTTCATGGCTCCCGAGGTCGCGCTCGGCGAGCCAGTGAGCCCAGCCGGCGACGTCTATTCCATAGGCTGTGTCGCCTATTGGCTTCTCACCGGGCGCCTGGTCTTCGAGGCCGACAACCTCGTTTCGATGGCCCTCGCGCACTCCAGCCGCCCCCCACTGCCACCGTCCCAGTGCACGGAAAACGAAATCCCGCTCCCGCTCGATCAGATCGTCCTGGAGTGTTTAGCAAAGAACCCGTCCGAGCGGCCGCAAGATGCGCGCGCGCTCTGGATGGCCTTGGACCGAATCCCTCGCCATTGGCCGGAGGCCGACGCCGAAAATTGGTGGCGAATTCACAGACCCGAGTCTTTTACTTCCACTCCTACAGCCACCGTCCGGTAGGTCTTCCAACTTCTCCTAATCTACTTCCGGCGCCTCATCGAGCCCTATCCGATGCGAGATCACAAACGATGGATCGATCTCACCCTGTTGAATCTTGTCCAGCAGAGGACGCAGATACCAGCCAATACCATTTTCCCCGCGAAACGGCTCTTTCCACTGCGCTTCTCCTTTGGGTTCGTTGGATGCGCTGACCCCACCCGCGGGTTCGGCTCAACTCAGTCACAAACTCTTTCTCCAATTAAATCAAATAGATAGCCATATTTACTTGACTCTAGGGAGTGCTACGCTGAATTCAGAAAGGCCGCATCGGGCAAAACGCTCGAAGCGGCCTTTTCCCTTTACGCCCTATGCTCAAAACAACCGCCATCGAAACGCTGGAGCACGCCGCCGAGCGTCTCCGCGCCGACCTCGCCCCCAGCGGAGGTCTTGAAGACTACTTCTTTCAACAAATTGTTCGCGCTACGGTTTTGATCGATTGCTGCGAACGCCGCCTGGACGCTATCGAAATCGAATCCGCCGAATTCCCTCGCCTCACCCGGATCCTCATGAGCCACCGTCGCTGGCTCACCGCCTCTCTCAAATTTCTTTCCCAACTGCAAGCCGAACGCGCCGACCGCTATCCCGCTGAAATTCCGACACGGCTAGCCAAACTCTCGGCACGGAAACCCAGCCGCGCCGCAGCTCAGAACGCTCCGTCGATTGCAACCGAACCCGCCGCTACTCCGGACGCCCAGATTGCGCGCGGCGCTCTTTGTCCCTGCGGTTCCGGTCAGAAATACAAGCGCTGCTGTGGCCGCACGGCGCCGCCACTTTTCAGCCGCGCGGCGTAGCTCGACGCCGGCCCCGAGATAATGGAGTGGCGCTTGAATAGATGAGAATCACGCTATGAGAACCGTGCTCGCCACCGCTCTACTGACCGCCGCTCTAGCCAGCGCCGCGTCGCCGGTAAAACTGATCGCCCACCGTGGCGGCATCGTCGACGACCGCTACGCCGAAAACAGCGCCGCATCGCTCGAAGCGGCGATTCGCGCGCGCTACTGGATGGCCGAAGTCGACATCCGCGAAAGTAAGGACGGCCACCTGGTCGTGCAGCACGACCCCGGCTTTCAACGCTTTTACGGCGTCAACCGCAAGGTTGCGGGCATGACCTGGGACGAAATCGAAAAGCTACGCGCCACTCCGGGCAACACCCGCCCGCTTCAGTTTCACGAACTGGCCGCGCTAGCGAAAGGGCGCATCCAACTCATGATGGATACCAAGGAGCCCGCTCACTCCGAAGCCTTCTACGCGCAAATGGAAAAGGCGCTTCAAGACAACGGCCTTCTCGAAGGCGCGTTTTTCATCGGGACCGCCGAATCGCAGCGGCGTTTTAAAAACAAGTCGCGCATCGGCCTGAATCGCCGCCAGCTTCTGGATGCCATCGCAAATGCCGAACCGGTGAGTAAACATTACTTCCTGTTTGAGCACGGCAGAACTCTGGACAAGGCCGGCCTCGACCTTGCCAGCAAAGCCCGGATTCCCGCTGTCGTTTCCATCAACATCTTTCACTATGCGGACTCCGATCATTGGAAAGGCGCCGAAGCCGACATACGCCGGCTGAAAAAGCTGGGCATGCAGTATTTCCAGATCGATTCCGTCTACGACAAGTGGCTCACCCGGAAGTAACTGTCCTCAGGGTATAAAGGAATGCGCAGCCGCGCCCTGAGGAGAAGCCAACGAAATGGGATTGAACGAACGCCGAAAGATCAAAGAACTGCAAGACGAGACGTTTCCCGGCCGCGTGAAAGAGATCGAAGAAATTTGCGGAGCCCCGATTCCGTATGAGGTCGATTGGGAGAGCCTCGCCGACGACGCCGAAGGCCTGCGTTTCATCGACAACATCTCTTGCCACCGCCTGAACATGGCGCTGCGCGTGATCTGTGCCGACGATATGGGCAAGCAGGCGGTTCGCGATTCGCTCAAGCTGATCCGTTTGAAGAACGTCAAAGAGCCGTCCGAAATGAAAATGGAATTTAAGGACGGCGTCTTGGAAATGCATTGCGCCTACGCTCAAGCCGCCAACGGCATGCACTCCGACCACGCCATACGTCAACTGCTCGAAAAGAACCTGTAATGGCCTCCATCGATCAGCATCGGGCGGACTACGACGCTCTGCCGCCCGAATTGCGGGCGCTGCTCGACGCAGAACTGGCCGCCGGCAATGAAATCGCCGAAGTCGGTCCTAGCTTTCCCGCGCCTCCGGCAGGAGCGTACTTCAAGCTGGCGAAAAAGGTCACCACACGCCCGCGAAAAGCGGGAAAAGGGCTTCGCTTTCGCGACGTGAACAGCTCCCTGTATTCGGGCGAGTTCGGCGACGAACGCAAGTTCTATTTCATCCTCGAACCGCCCGGCCCGCCGCCGCCCGAGCCCGACATGAACGCCATCCGCAACTCCTATACCAGTTCTTATCAACCACCGGTTTCCCAGGATCCCATCACGGCCGTTCGCGATCCGCAAACTTCATTCGAGCGTTTCAAGGACAGTATGGCCATCGACTATGAGAAGTGGCACGACGGCATCGGTTATGACCTGGACGCTATAGCCAGCGCGTCGCCTTCGGAGCGCAAGGAAATCGAGACCTTGCTTCTCGCTCGGGGCGCGAAAGACTGGCGCGATGTCGAGGCACTCGCGGCGCTGAAAACCGCCAAAGCGAATGAGGCCATTGTGGCCGCGGCGAGCGGCGGAAGCGAGGAAGTTCGAATGGCCGCGCTCGACCGCGCGCCCGAACTCTTTCCGGACACCGAACGCACCACAGCCATCGTCAACGCGCTCGATTCGGCCGTACTCTATGGCGGCTTAAGCGCCACTCTTCAGGAAGCCCGCAAGCACCATCCGCCCGAAGTAGTAGCAGCACTGCTACGCGCCACGTTGCATCGCGAAGGGGAAGTGGCGTATCACTGCGCCGCCACATTGCTTCACATCCATCAGAAGATCGCCAGCCGCCACGGCATCGAAGGACGTCCGTTCCTGCTTCGCTTCAACACGACGAGCCAGGGCGAACGTCGTACCGCTTTCCGGGACCTTTGCGAAAAAATCGAATTGGATCCGCGTCCGTACCTTAAACCCCAGCAAAACCCCTAGCGAAGCCGCCCGCTCTTATGCACCAACCTGTCGACGCGCCTCAGCCACAGCGTCTTCGACTTCCTTCTGATACGCCGCCAGCAACTGTTCGTTCTTCGCTTCGAAACGCAGCACCAGGACCGGCTGCGTGTTCGACGCGCGCGCCAAGCCCCAGCCCTGGTCGAAAAGCACCCGCACGCCATCGACATCCACGACCTTATGCGTCTTCTTGAACTTCTCGGCGACGATGCGAATGACTTCGAATTTCGTTTCATCCGAGCAATCGACGCGTATCTCGGGTGTGGAAACCATCGCCGGCAATCCATCCGTCTGCCCGGATAGCGGTTTGCCCGAGTTCGCGACAATTTCCATCAAACGCGCGGCGGCATAGAGCGCGTCGTCGTAGCCGAAATAGCGGTCGGCGAAAAACATGTGGCCGCTCATCTCACCGGCCAGTTCCGCGTGCTCTTCTTTCATCTTGGCCTTGATAAGCGAATGCCCCGTCCGGTACATAATCGGGTTGCCGCCGAGCCGCTCAATCTCGTCGTACAGCACCTGAGAGCACTTCACTTCCCCAATGAACTTCGATCCTGGCTTGCGCGTCAGGATCTCCTTCGCGTAAATAAGCAACAGATAATCGCCCCAAACCACGCGGCCTTTCTCATCCACCGCGCCGATACGGTCGGCATCGCCGTCAAACGCGATCCCTAGCTCGGCGCCATTCTTCAACACCGCCGCCTTCAGCAGCTCCAGATTCTTCTCGACGGTCGGATCGGGATGGTGATTCGGAAACGCCCCGTCCATTTCGAAGTACAGCTCGGCCGGATCGCAGTTGAGCCGCTTCAGCAGCTTCGTCATCGCCGGGCCGGCAGTCCCATTGCCGGCATCAATGACCACCTTGATGCGCCGTTTCCAATCGAACATAGGCGCGACCGTATCGACATACTCATCGACGATGTCATGCGTTTGCGCCGAACCGCTTCCTGACGCAAAATCGTTCGTCACGATCATCTGGTAAATCTTCTGAATCTCATCACCGTAGATCGTCGTCTTACCGCACACCACTTTGAAGCCGTTATAGTCGGCTGGATTGTGGCTGCCAGTGATTTGCACGCCCCCATCGGCATGCAGGTGCATGCAGGAAAAGTAGAGCAGCGGGGTGGGCACTACGCCCACGTCGGTCACTTCGCAGCCGCTTTCCAACAAACCCGCAAGAAGCGCATCGCGCAGCCGCCCACCGCTCAAACGGCAATCGCGGCCCAGGTTCACCTTTTTGCCCGCATTCCGTTGCAGGTACGTGCCAATTGCCCGGCCCAGTAGCTGAATCCCGTCCGAAGGCAAATCGACATCGGCGACACCGCGAATATCGTACTCGCGAAAAATCGTGGGCTTGAGCATAACTTTAGACGTTACCAGATCGGCTAGTTGCCGCTCGACATGATCTAGAGCCGCCCGCAACTGCACGCGCCGCCTGTCGTGCGGCGTTTCCGCAAGCTCATGATCGAGGCGCGAACGGTCGAGCAGCAGACTCTCGCGCTGCCTCTCGATCGCCGCTTCCTCCGGCGTCAGCTTGCGCACCGCGGAATTGCGCCGCGCAGACTCTGCCTCTAATTGTTGCGACTCGACGTCCTTGCTTTCCCATCCTCTCGACACGAAAGCATCCTATAGCTTCAGCCGCGCCCGCGCCACTGGTCCGTTTCCCGGCGATCCTTCTTCGAAGGCCGGCCTTCCGTACGAACGATTCCCATTTCGGCTTCCAATTGGCGGCGTTCGGCCCATTGCCTACGGAGTTCGGCTCCCGCCTCAGTCTCGCGATACAGTCCCTGTGCGACAGCGGCCGGCCCCCGCATCATACTCAGCCCGGCAACTTCCACTTCGAAATCTCCGGCGGCCGTGCGCACCAACAAAAGATCGCCGATCCGCACCTCGCGAGCCGGCTTCGCCGCCTGCCCGCTGATCTGCACACGTCCTAACTCACATGCGCGCGAAGCCAGCGCCCGCGTCTTGAAGAAGCGCGCCGCCCAGAGCCATTTGTCGATTCTCAAAGCTGCACCTGCCGGTCGTACCCCGTCATCTCCAGGTAACCGCGCCCATTCACTGTTCCGCGAAAGTCCATCGCCCCTTCCCAATACGTGGGCGAGGCCGCCGACCGGCTAACCAGCTCCTGATGCCGCATCGGCGTCGTTGCGTCAAGGGTTAAGCGCCACACCGGAATCTCAATACGCCATCCCACTGGATATCGCG
>Ga0187894_10003156_pt1 | contig 18795 bp, 18 predicted proteins | sample GBC1701081metaG_FD_136650 | JGI IMG/M metagenome (GOLD analysis project Ga0187894, IMG submission 136650) | White microbial mat communities from a lava cave in the Kipuka Kanohina Cave System on the Island of Hawaii, USA - GBC170108-1 metaG ...
CGCCGCGCGGATTGAAGAGCCGCTCGAAGCGGCCCGTGATTTCGCGCGCGCGCGGCTCGCTGCGCGCCTGGCTGCGCTCGGGTCCGGGCGCAGCGACCGCGCCGATCTCCACGAGCGCATCCACCGCGATCGGCTTGCCATTCGCGATCAGCACCGGATTCAGGTCGATGCTCGCGATGTCGGCGCGCTCTGCCCCGAGCTTTCCCAAACCGACGAGCACGTCCGCGAGCGCCTCCAGATCGACAGCCGGCTCAGCGCGCCACGGCTTCACGTAGAGCGCTGCGCTGCGCAGCTGCAACACGAGCCCCTTCGCCTCGGCGCGCGTGAGCGGCGCCGCGGCGAACGCAACGTCGGAGAGCGCCTCGGCCGCGATCCCGCCCAGCCCTAACAGCACGCACGGGCCGAACTGCGGATCGCGCACCAGGCCCGCGATCAGCTCGCGCTTGCCGCGCACCATCTCCGCGACGAGCAGCTGCACGGCGCCGTCCTCGGGACGCCGCTTCGCGAGCAGCTCCTCAGCCGCCGCGCGCACCGCGCCCTCGCTCCCCAGCCCGAGCCGCACGAGGTCGCGCTCGGTCTTGTGTGCGATCGCGTCGCCGCACAGCTTGACGACGACGGGGAAGCCGATGCGGGCCGCCACCGCCGCCGCTCCGGCCGCATCGTCCGCGAGCTCCTCGCGCGAGACCGGCACGCCGTAGCGCGCGAGCAGCTCCTTCGAGTCGTGCTCCGAAAGCGTGCGCGAGGCCACCGAACCTCCCAGCGCGCGCGAGAGCCGCTGTTGCGAGCGCGCGAAGCCGCTAACTCTACGCGACCCCCTGATCGATTTCAGGTTGTTCGACTTCGCTCGGCTCCGCCTCGCTGCGCGCGCCGAAGCGGCGCTTGCCGAAGGGGACCACCGTTGAGCGCGTTCCTCGCCCAGCTCGACGCGTTCTTCCAAGCGTTCGTCGTCGGCCCGATCTCCGCGTTGATCTTCTTCGATCTCGCGTTCTGGGACGACGGCCAGCCGGGCGAGACCGCGCTGCCTGCGGTGGTGTGCTGGCTCGCGATCGCGGCGCTCTTCTTCACGCTGCGCTTCCGCTTCGTCAGCGTGCGCGGGTTCAGGCACGGCAGCGAAGTCGTGCGTGGCCTGTATGCGCGCGCCGAGGATCGCGGCGAGATCTCTCCGTTCCAGGCGCTCTCCGCGGCGCTCGCGGCAACGCTCGGGCTCGGCAACATCGCCGGCGTCGCGACCGCAGTCGGCATCGGGGGCCCCGGCGCGGTGTTCTGGATGGTGCTCGCCGGCGCGCTCGGGATGTCCGCGAAGTTCGCCGAGGTGACGCTCGCGCAGATGTACCGCGTGACGCGCAGCGATGGCCACGTCTCCGGCGGCCCGATGCATTACCTGAGAGCCGGCCTCGCCGAGCTCGGCTGGCCGCGGCTCGGCGCCGTGCTCGCCGTCGTGTTCGCCGTGATGTGCATCGGCGGCAGCTTCGGCGGCGGCAACATGTATCAGGCGAACCAGGCGTTCGCGCAGTTCGCGAACGTCGTGCCGGCATTTTCTGGCACCGGCGGCGCCGTCGCGTTCGGCGTAGCGCTCAGCGCCCTCGTCGGGCTCGTGATCATCGGCGGCATCCGCCGCATCGGCGAAGTGGCCGCGCTGCTCGTGCCGCTGATGTGCGGGATCTACCTGATCGCGGGCTTCGCGATCCTCGCGCTGCACTGGGCCGAGCTGCCCGCGGCTTTCGTGACGATCGTGCGCGGCGCATTCGCGCCAGACGCCGCGTTCGGCGGCGCCGTCGGCGTACTGATTACGGGCTTTCGGCGGGCGGCCTTCTCGAACGAGGCGGGCTGCGGCTCGGCGCCGATCGCGCACAGCGCCGCGACCACCAGCGAGCCGGTGCGCCAAGGCCTCGCCGCACTGCTCGAGCCGTTCGTCGACACCGTGATCGTCTGCAACATGACCGGCCTCGTCGTCGTCGTGACCGGCGCCTACGCCGCGCCCGAAGCCGGCTCGGGCATCGCGATGACCTCGTGGGCGTTCGCGAGCGTCTTCCCCGGCTTCGAATACGTGCTCTCGCTCGCCGCGCTCTTGTTCGCCTACGCGACGATGATTTCGTGGAGCTATTACGGGGAGCAGTGCTGGGTGCAGCTGTTCGGCCTGCGCTCGCTGCTCGCGTACAAGCTGATCTTCCTGCTGTTCACCTGGGCCGGCGCCGTCATTTCCGCGGGCGCCGTGCTCGAGTTCGGCGACCTGATGATCCTGGGAATGGCGTTCCCGAATCTGGTCGGAGTGGTGTTGCTGTCGGGAAAGATCAGCGAAGCGCTCGAGGACTATCTGGCGCGATTGCGGAGAGGGCAGTTTCAGCGCTGACCTGATCCCGGATTGTGCCTACGGGATTGGGGTCGGAGTCCACGTTCCGTTGTACCTACCCTTCAACGATCCGATATGCGGTTCTCCGTGGAAGTACGAGAACTCGACCCACCAGCGCGCGACGGCTGCCGTTTCTCGCTTGTTGATCTTCACACGCAGGACGCTTTCGATGACGCTGAGCTGAGTAGTTCCGGTCGTGCAGAGAGCTTCGACACCTGGGAGTACGCGCGCGTCGAGGAACGGCTCGCTCGCAACCAGCGGAGTGACGGTGAACAGCCGCCCGCTCTCACCGAGTGGTGTCATCGTTCCGTCGATCGCGCTCCACGCGAAGTTCCCCGTTGCATCGATGGCGAAGCCAAAGAGGACGCCTCGGCGCGTCTGCCTGCCGCACGCGTCGGCATGGACCTTCTCGGTGCCGTAGAGCGCTCCGAGTCCCGGGCCGACAGTCTGAGCAGCCGTCGGGGACGACGGCGCACCGATCAGGAGAACGATTGCTGCGAACTGCCAAATACACCGCATGGTGGCGCCGCTCCTCTGATTTCGGCGTCTTTTCGGCTCTTCTCGTCGAGATCTGGAAACTTGCGCAGAGACGCAGCAATTCCAACGCAATGCGCGCGTCCTGCCCGTTTTCCGAAGTTCACTCGCCGAAACGGCGCCGCGAACGGGGACGAGCGGAGAGGTCAGTGTCATTGGAGGTCGACCTCCAAGACGTCTCTCTGCATCACCATCCCTCTCAGCTTCTCTCCGCCGTTCACGCGCAAAGCCCCCCGCTCTGCCTCGCGCGCCACCCGCGACCGCGTCCAGCCCAGCTCGCTGGCGAGCATTCGATCCCAGCGCACTCCGCACGGCTCCGGCTGGTCGATCAGGGCGCGCAGCAGACCGCTCGCGGGCAGCGGCTCGCGCACGACGCGGTACGCCACTTCAGCCCCGCCTCCTGCCGCGAATGCGCAGCGGCGCACCAGCGAGGGCTCGTCAGCCTGATAACCCGCGAGCAGATCGCGCTGCAGCGCATCCGCGCGGACGCGGCGCTTTACCCGCTGCTTGTGCAGCGCGTCGCACGTCTCGCAGCGATACAGCAGCCAAACGTCGAGCAGGCCGCCGTTCGCGTTCACGCGGAAGCGTTCGGTGCAAAGGAACGAGCTCACGCACGCGCAGCGCGCACACGGTAGAGAGAGCGCGGGAAGCGCGAGCGCCTCGACGCGCCAAACGACTTGCAGCACGGCCGGAATCCCGAACGGGATGCGCGGCAGGGCGCGAGAGCCGGCATGCGGACGCGAGCGCGAACACGGAGCCCGAGGTCAGCACCGCCGGACCTCGGGCGCTGCCGCTTCCCGCGCCATGGTGTGCAGCGCGCACACCGGTTGCGTTGGAACCAACGGAGCGACGAGATCCGGCTAGTGCGAGGGCGTCATACGGTGACGGGGTCCGTGAGAGCAAGTGCCGCTTCGGCGCGCGCAGCGAGGCGTAGCCGAGCGGAGTCCATCGGGACGGGCGGCAACCTAACGAGCGCCGCCGTGCCCCACCATCCGAATCGGCGCCTCGAGGACCACCGCAAAGACGAGGGGCTCGCTGCTCGTCACGCGGAACGCGTGGCGGCTGCCGGCCGGTCGATGCACGAGGTCGCCCGGCAGCCAGGCGGCGCCGGTGCCCTCCTCTTCCGCGGCGCCCGAGAGCACGAACGACCACTCGTCGCCGCCATGCTCGTGCATCGGGAAGCGCACGCCCGGCGCGAGCTCGACGAGACCGCAGTCCGCCGTCGCGGCGCGCGGGCCGCCCGCGAAATGGAGCAGCCGCACCGCGTCGGTTGCGCTGAGCGCCACCTGCTGCCACGGCGCCTCGCCGGAACGCTGCACGAGCGCGAGCAGCTCGAGCGCGCGCGGCTCGCCGAGGTCGAACATCGCCGCGAAGCGCGGCGCAAAGCTCGCCAGATCGCCGTGACCGAGCACGCTGCGCAGCACGTTGTCGCGCAGCTCGTCGCTGGGAGCGACCGGCGCGTCCGCGACATCCGCATCCATCAGGTCCGGCTGCAGCAATCTCGCGTCCCGCGCGCTCATGATGAGGCTCTCCGTGCGTCGCCCGTCTCGGCGAACTCGTGACGCAGCTTGGACATCCCAGCCGACAGGCGTGATTTCACGGTGCCGATCGGGATGCCGCAGCGCGCCGCCATCTCGCTGCAGGTGAGTCCTTCGAAATACGCGAGCTCGACGAGCGTGCGCTGCGCCTCGGGCAGTGCGTCGAGCGCGCGCTTGGCGCGCGCTCGATCGAGCCCGTCCCAGACCGGCGGCGCGCTCGCTTCCTCGGGGCCCTGCTCCGCGCGCGCGAGCAGGCCGCGGCGGCGCGCGGCTTCGAGCGAGCGCAGGCGGTCGACCGCGCGGCTGCGCGTCCGGACGAGCAGCCAGCTGCGTACGCTGCCGCGGCTCGCGTCGAAATCGCCGGCGCGCTGCCAGGCCTCGACGAACACGTCGTGCACCAAATCTTCAGCGTCCTGGCGCACTTTCAGGATGCGCAGCGAGACGCCCAGCATCGCGGCAACGTGCCGGTCGTAGAGCGCTGCGAGCGCCTGCTGGTCGCCCGTGGCGGCGGCGGCGATCAGGCCGCGATCGCGCTCCGCTTCCGCCGCTGCCGGCTGTTCCATTCGGCGCCTCCGCGGGCCCCATCCTATGTCCGAGGCCGCGCCCCTGGCGAGGCCAGGAATCTCGCGGGTCGGCGTCGTCATTCGGTTCAGCTCTCCGAGCGCATCGTCGGCTTTGCTGGGGGTACGGAACCGCGTCCGGGTTTGGCTCGAACGAATCACGATTTTTTTTGGTTCGGCCGTCACACATCCCATCCGGGCCGGGGAGCGGCTCCGTACTCGAAGAGTGGGCGGAGGATTCGTGGCGAACGCGGGGGATGGCACAGCGCACGGCGAGCTGACGGATTTGGCCTGGATCGAAGCGCTCGGGGCGCTCGATCCGAACGATCGCGCGCGCCTGGCCGCCCATCTGCGGGAGGGCTGCCCGAGCTGCCTCGAGGCGCTGCGCAGCGGCAACGACGTGGTCGCGAAGCTCGCGCATCTGTTCGCGCCCGCATCGCCCTCGGAGGCGCTGCGCGCGAGGATCGAGCGCGCGAGCGCACGGCGCACGCCCGAGGGCGGTGCCGAGCTGCGGCGGCCGCCGCGCCGCGTGAGGCTCGCGAGCGCGGCGAGCTGGGTCGCGCTCGCGCTCGCTGCGGTGTTCGGGGCGAATCGCTGGCTCGATGCCGAGCGCGCGCGCGGCGAGCTCGCCGTCGAGAAGGCGCGGCGCGCCGAGGAGCGCGAGGCGCTCGCGCGCGCGGAGACGCGCAGCGAAGCGCTCGTGCGCGAGCACGCGGAGCTGAACGCGCTGTTGCGCGCCGTCGCGACGGGCGAGGCGCGCGCGCTCGCGCTCGCCGGCGAAGCGGGCAACGCGCAGGCGTTCGTGCAGGAGAACCGGCTCGTGCTGTACGTGAACGAGCTGCCCAGCGCTCCGGCCGGCAAGACTTATCAGGCGTGGGCGATCGAGGGCGGCGTGCCGCGCAGCGCGGGTGTGTTCGACACCGACGCCGCGGGCTACGCGCAGCATCGGAACGCGCTCGCGACCGACATCACCGCCGACGCGGTGATCGCCGTGACGATCGAGCCCGCAGGCGGTGTCCCGCAGCCCACGGGACCGATCATCCTCGCCCAACGCTGAGCCGCGCCCCCGCCGCAGCGGCGTCATCAGCAAGTCACCAAAACGGGGACGTTCATACTCGTTGGTGACTTGCGTGCCAGCCTTGCCTCGGGTGCTCGGACAGGAGTGTCCCCGAAGTCACCAGCCAGTATGAACGTCCCCGGCTGGTGACTTGTTCGCGGAGCGGCGCGGCTCGGCGCGCGGCGGGGCGAACCGATCCGATCTCGCGCTCCGCTCCGTAATCAGCGCGAATTCGCGGATCGATCGGGCAAGTCGCTCGCCGCGGTCCGAATGAACCACCGCCTCGACAAGGAGTTCCTCATGCAGTCGATTCGCACTGCGGCCGCCGCGATCGCGGCCTGCGCAATGCTCGGCGTCGGCCCGGCCGGCGCGGCGAGCCATCGCGAAGCGCCGAAGATCGCGCTCGATCCGGCCGCCGACATCACCGACGTCTACGCGTTCGTTTCCTACGACCAGGCCAACCTCGATCGCGCGCCTGCGGACCGCAAGGTCACGTTCGTCCTGAACGTGATCCCCGGCCAGGAGCCAGGCTCGGGACCTAATTATTTCGACTTCGACGACGACGTCGTCTACCAGATCATCGTCGACAACGACCGCAGCGGCGGCGGCCTCAGCGACCTCGTCTACGAGTTCCGCTTCAAGACCGAGGTCACCGATCCCGCCAAGTTCATCCGCCCGGTCGCGCTCGCGCCGGTGACCGAGCTCGAGGGCCCTCGCGCCGCCGCGCTCGCGAGCATCCAGCGCTACACGGTGGCCGAGCTGCGCGATTGCCGCGTGCGAGACGGCGAGCTGCGCGACTGCCGCCGCACGCCGCTGTTCGGCGGCCGCGCGCTGCCGACCGTGCCCTCGAACATCGGCCCGCGCACGACGCCGAACTACGACGCGCTGGCTGCGAAGGGAATCTTCAGCGATTCGACGAGCGGCGCGCGCGTGTTCGCCGGCCAGCGCGCCGAGACGTTCGCGATCGACCTCGGCGCCGTGTTCGACACGCTGAACCTGCGCGTCGAGACGCCGCCCGGTGCTCCCGGCCGGCCGCCACTGCCGGTGAACACCGTCGCCGAGGATGCGAACGACGCGATGAACCCGTTCGGCAATAACACCTTCAGCGGCTTCAACGTCAACACGATCGCGCTCGAAGTTCCGATCCGCAGCGTGACGCTGGATCGCCAGCCGGCCGGCGCTTCGAACGGGGCGATCGGCATGTGGGCGCGCACGCTGCGCGTGAAGCGCGTCAACAAGAAGAACAAGCTCGTGCAGGTCTCGCGCATGGCGAACCCGCTCGTCAACGAGCTGATCATTCGCTTCGGCAGCAAGGATCGCTGGAACGCGCTGCTGCCCGAGCAGGAGGCGCTGTTCGTCTCGATGTACCGCGATCTCGCGGTCGGCGACGCGCTCGAGCTGGTGTCCGGTGTGCCGGTACCGAACGCGCCGCGCGAGGACATCGTCTCGCTGCTGCTCCAGTACTCGAACGGCACGCCCGGCGTGCTCTCGGACCTGCTGCGTCTCGACCTGAACGTGCCGCCGACGCCCGTTGGCCAGATTCGTCGGCTGGGACCGTTCGCGCACGATGCGGCCGGCAATCCCGCACCGACGCCGTTCGGCGATCCGGCGGGCTTCCCGAATGGCCGGCGCCCGAACGACGACGTCACCGACATCGTCGTGCGCGCGGCGGGCGGCGCGAACTTCATCGCCAACTTCGTCGGCGACGGCGTCGGTGTCGCCGAGAAAGGTGTTACGGCTTCGTTCCCGTTCCTGCCGACGCCTTTCGATGGCCGCAATCGCCGCCACATCGATCCGGGCGAGTGAGTAGACACCGGTGCGCGAACCGGCACGCGCACCCGTGGCCGCGGAGGGGGGCGTCGCCTTCCTCCGCGGTTCCGCTTTTCTGGGAGACGACGATGAATGGTTTCGCACGCGCCGCGCGCCGAGCCTGTCGCGCCGCCACGGCGATCGGCCTTTCTCTCGCTGCACAGGCGATGCTCGCGGCGCCCTACACACCTGCGTCGGATGACGTCGTGCTCGAAACGCTGCCCGCAGCGACGAGCGCGCTCGCACGCGAGCTGGCAGCCGAGCACCGCGCGCTCGCCCGCGAGCCCCACGATCTGCCGCGCGCAGCAGCGCTCGCGTGGCGCTATGTCGAGGCAGGCCGCAGCGCGGGCGATCCGCGCTATGCGGGCCTCGCGGAAGGCCTGATGGCCCCCTGGTTCACGGCCTCGGAGCCGCCCGCAGAAGCGCTGCTCCTGCGCGCGACGCTGCGCCAGAGCCGCCACGATTTCGCCGGCGCCGAGCGTGATCTCGCCGCGCTGCTCGCGCGCGAGCCGCGAAACGCGCAGGCGTGGCTGACGCGCGCCGTCGTCGCGAAAGTGCGCGGCGATCTCGCGCTCGCGGAGCGAAGCTGCATTCCGCTGCTTCAGCTAGCGGACGCGCTGACCGCGACGACCTGCCTGGCTGACGTCGCCGCCCTCTCCGGCCGCGCGGGTGCCGCGGAGCGCGCGCTCGCCGCCGTGCTCGAGCGCGCGCCAGGTATCGAGACGCCGCAGCAGCAGTGGGCGCTGGTCACGCTCGCCGAGATTCGCGAGCGACGCGGCGACGTGCGCGGCGCCGAGGCGAGCTATCGGGCGGCGCTCGCGCACGGTCGCGACGGATACTCGCTTGCGGCTCATGCCGACTTTCTGCTCGGGGCGCGCCGTGCGAACGAGGTGCTCGAGCTGTTGGGCGACGACCGCCGCGCAGACGGCCTGCTGCTGCGTCGCGCGCTCGCCGAGCGCCAGCTGCGCGCCGCAGAGCTGGCGCCCACGCTGCGCGAGCTGCGCGCGCGGTTCGCGGCGAGCCGCCTACGCGGGGAAAGTCTCCATGCCGGCGAGGAGGCGCGCTTCATGCTCGCGTTCGGCAGCGCCGGCGAGGCACTCGCGCTCGCGCGCGAGAACTTCGAGCTGCAGCGCGAGCCGCGCGACGTCGGTGTGCTGCTCGAAGCGGCGATTGCGGCGAACGACGCGGCTGCGGCGCGGCCCGCGCTCACGTTTCTCAGCGCGACGAAGCTCGAGGACGTGCGCCTCACGGCGCTCGCCGCGCGCGCTCGAGCGCTGCGATGAACGTCGCCGCGCAAATCTCGCGGGTGCTGAGCGGTATCGTGCTCGCGCTGCTCGGCGTGCTGGCGCCGCTCGCGGCGAGCGCGCACAAATCCAGCGACGCGTACCTCGCACTCGAGGTCGACGGCGCGCATGTGCGCGGTCGCTGGGACATTGCGCTGCGCGATCTCGAGCTGGCGGTGGGCCTCGATGCGAACGCCGATGGCCGGATCACCTGGGGTGAGCTGCGCGCGCGCCGGGCCGCGGTCGACGCGTACGCGCTCTCGCGCATGCACGTGAGCGCGGCCGGCGAGGCGTGCAGCGCGCGCATCGCGAGCCATCGGGTCGACCGGCACACGGACGGCGCCTATGCGGTACTCGAGCTCGAGATCGCATGCCCTCGCGAGGCGCCGCTCGCGGTCGCGTACGACCTGTTGTTCGCGCTCGACCCTCAGCACCGCGGGCTGCTGCGCGTGACCGACTCAGGCGAAGTCGCGGCGGCGGTGCTCTCGCCCGCGCGGCCGCGTTTCGTGCAGGAGCGCCGAGCGAGCCGTTGGCGTGTGCTCGCCGACTACCTGCGCGAAGGGGTCTGGCACATCTGGCTCGGCTTCGATCACGTGCTGTTCCTGCTCTGCTTGTTACTGCCGGCGGTCGTGCGGCGCGGCGCGGAGGGCTGGCAACCCGTCGTGCGCGCACGGGACGCAGCGCTCGAGGCGCTGCGGGTGGTCAGCGCGTTCACGCTCTCCCACTCGCTGACGCTCGGGCTCGCGGCGCTCGGCTTCGTCGCGCTTCCCTCGCGCTGGGTCGAATCGGCGATCGCCGCTTCGATCGTGCTCACCGCGCTCGACAACATGTGCCCGTTCCTTCCGGCGCGCCGCTGGACGATCGCGTTCGGCTTCGGGCTCGTGCACGGCCTCGGCTTCGCGAGCGTACTCGCTGAGCTCGGCCTGCCCCCCAGCGCACGCGCGCTCGCTCTCATGGCATTCAACCTCGGGGTCGAGCTCGGCCAGCTCGCGATCGTCGCGGCGTTCCTGCCGCTCGCGCTGATCGCGCGCCGCAGCGCGCTCTACCCGCGGCTCGCGCTAGCGGGCGGCTCGCTAGGGATCAGTGCGATAGCGAGCGCGTGGCTCTGGGAGCGCGCGCTCGGCGCTTAGGAGGGTGCGAGCGTTGGCCGCGAGCCCTTCGCGTGGTCGGCGTCCGGATCGGTGCGCGTCGCGCGCGCGACGCCGAGCGGCGCGCGCGCTTTGAACGCGGCGCTGCGCACGCGGCAGGCGGGCATCTCGCAGCCGGTGCAGTGAACGGGTCCGCACGGATCGAAGTGCTCGCCGGCCTCGCCGGGCTCGCCGAGGCCCTCGAGCAGCCGGTCTTCGACTCGCTCGCTGATGCCGTGCAGGCGCTCGGCGTCGAAATAGCGCGGCACGACGAGATGCAGGTCGGCGTGCACCGCGGCGCCCGAGCGCCAGGCGCGCAGCCCATGCGCGTCGATCCACTCGGGCGGCCGCTCGCGTTCGAGCGAGCCGGCGAGCGCCGCGAGCAACGCGGGGTCGGCCTCGTCCATCAGGCCGCGCACCGCGCTGCGCGCCACCTTGAAGCCTTCGCGCACGATGTTCGCGGCGACGAGCAGCGCGACGACCGGGTCGAGCCAGGCGAGGCCGGTGACCTGCACGAGCCCGAGGCCGACCAGTACGCCCACGCTCGTCCACACGTCGGCGAGCACGTGCTTGCCGTCCGCGATCAGCGCCAGCGAGTGCGCCGCGCGGCCGGTCCGTAACAAGTAGTAGCCGAGCGCGGAGTTGCCGAGCGAGAGCCCGGCGAGCGAGAGCATCCCGAGCCCGAGGCCGCGCAGCGGCGCCGGTGCGAGCAGCTGCTGGATCGCCTCCAGCGCGATCAGGATCGCGGCCACGACGATCAGCGCGCCCTCGATGCCCGCGGACAGGAACTCGACCTTGCCGTGGCCGTAGGGGTGATCGCGGTCTGCCGGCCGCGCCGCGACGAGCATGCTGAACACGAGCAGGCCGGCCGCGGCGATGTTCACGGTGGATTCGAGCGCATCCGAGAGCACCGCGACCGAACCGGTGAGCTGCCAGGTCGCGATCTTACCGAGGAAGATCGCCGTGCCGACCAGTAACGAGATCCAGGCTGCGCGGCGACGTGCGGCGTGGTCGATCGGCATCGGGCCACGCTAGCAACCGTTGTTCGTGCCATTCGGAATCGAAATCGACTCCCAGATTCAAGCCGCGGCGTGCGCAGGCCGATTCGTGCGCGCGTGGCAGGAGGCGGGACATGGCGGCTTCGATCAAGGGCTCGGCGTTCCAATCGGTCCAGTCCGATGTGTTACGGCTCGTGGACCGGCAGGCAGTAGACCTCGACGAGGTAGGCAGCGAGCTCACGGAGAAGGATCGCGGCTGCCTCGACAGCTTCGTGACTCCGGTGAGCTGGGTTCCGATCGCCACCTACGGCCGCTGTCTCGAGCTGCTCGCGCGCGTGGAAGGCGGCGAGGACCCGGTCGGCTATTTGCGTGCGCGCGGCCGCGAAGGCGCGAAGCGCCTGCTGGGTGGCGCTTATCAGGGCTTCGCGCGCGCGTCGGGCGGGCTCGACCTGAAGGGCGTACAGATCGTGATCGGCGTTGCGCGGATGCTCTACGACTTCATGAGCTGGGACGCCCGCGCGCTGCCAAGCGGCTGCTTCGAGGTGAAAGTGAGCGACGCCGCCGATTTCCCGGACACCGCACTGCACAGCGCCGAGGGTTTTCTCGAGTTCTACGGCGAGCTGACCAGCGGCGCGCGCCCGCGCGTCAACAGCAAGCGCGGCGGCCAAGGCGAGATCACGATTCTCGTAACGCCTGGCTGACCCTCGGAGCCGCAGCGCCGCGAAGGCGCGACTCTCCGCCGCCGGCCTCCTGCCGTCGGCCGCGCTGCGATTGCGTGGCGCCGGGCATGGAGCTTGCGCTGACATCCCGCGAGGAGGTCGTCGCGTGGACACGGAACGGGCGTTGGTCAGGAAGCACTTCACGGCGCTAATCGCCGAAGCCGAAGCCGCCAAAACACCAGGCGACGTGATCGGCCGCCTCGCGCTGGAAGAAGTCCTCGCGCTCTGGCTGCGAACGCGAGACTGGAGAGACGTCGCCTCGGAGCTCGAGTTTCGTGCCCGGAGCCTCGACCCGGACGCGGACTTCGAGTTCATGCGCCCGTAGCGGCCGGGCTTCAGTGACGCGGCTCAAGCCCGGCTTCGAAGCCGCCGACGAACGGGAATGCGCTGTTGGATCGCCATCGCCGCGATGTGGATCGGCCTCGCCTCGCCGCTGCACGCGGACCAGATCTACGAGTGGGTCGATGAGCGCGGCGTGATCCACTACACGGACGATCGCGAGCTCGTGCCCGAGCCGTTCCGCGCGAGCATGCGCGCCAGCGAAGCCAGCCCCGCGAGCGCGCCGCGCGTAATCGAACGCCGCGTCCCGGCCGCGCCTGCGCTCGACGAGCCGATCGGCGGGATGAGCGAGGCGCAGTGGCGTGCGGAGTCGGAGCGCTTGGACGCGCTGATCGCGCAGCTCGCGCCCGAAGCGAAGCGCTGCGAGAACGATCACGTGAGCCAGGATCCGGGCGACGGCAGCCGCACGCGCAAAGCGGAGCTGGCGGAAGCAGAAGCTTGCGCGAAGACGCGGGCCGGGCTCACGAATGCGCGCGCCGAGCGCGACGCGTTCCGCGAGAACGCGCACCGCGCCGGCGTGCCGCCCGGCTGGGTGCGCGAGCGCTAGATCCTAGACGCGCGCCGCAGCCCTAACGCTTCGGCGGGCAGTCGTCCTGTGCTGGATTGCAGCCCCAGGCGCGCTGCGCGTCGGCCTGATAGGCGCGCTCGGCCGAGAGCACGCGTTCTCTCTCCGCCGCGCACGCGGGCTCGCCCGCGGCGGCTACGCAGCGTTCGTATCGGCCGCGCGCTTCGGCGACGTCGTCGCGTGCGGCGCTGACGCAGCCGAAGGCGAGCAGCGCGCATCCGCAGATCGCGAGGCGCGCGAAGCCAGCCGCGCGACGAGAAGCGCGCGCGCGGCTCACGGCTCCGTCTCGGCGGGCGGCGCGGGCGGCGTCCGGTAGCGCTCGAACCACGCCACGATGTTGTCGGTCTTCGCGATCAACCGCGACGGGCGATCGACCAGCTCGTGGGACGCCTCCGGCATGCGCACGAGCGCGGTGTCGACCTTGCGCAGCTTGAGCGCCGCATAATACTGCTCCGCTTCCGAGATCGGCGTGCGGTAGTCCTGCTCGCCCGTCAGCAACAACGTCGGCGTCGTCACGTTCCCGACCAGCGAGAGCGGCGAGCGGCGCCAGTATTCGCCGACGTCTTCCCAGGGCGGCTTCGCGAACCAGTACGGCACATAGCCGTTCGAGAAGTCGCTGGTGAGCATCATGCTCGACCAGTTGATCACCGGCTTCGCAGAGACGGCGGCGCGGAAGCGGTTCGTCTTGCCGACGATCCACGCGGTCAGGATGCCGCCGCCCGAGCCGCCGGTGACGAACAGGTTCTGCTCGTCGATGAAGCCGCGCGCGATCGCGGCATCGACGCCGGTCATCAGGTCGTCGTAGTCGTAGCCGGGATAGGCGTGGTGGATCTCGTTGGCGAACTTCTCGCCGTAGCTCGTGCTGCCGCGCGGGTTCGCGTACAGCACGACGTAGCCCGCCGCCGCATAGCGCTGCAGCTCGGTCGAGTAGTTAGGGCCGTATGCCGCGTGCGGGCCGCCGTGGATCTCGAGGATCAGCGGGTATTTCCGATCGGGATCGAAGCCCGGCGGCGTCACCAGCCAGCCCTGGATCTCGCGCCCGTCGTGCGACGACTGCCAGCTGATCTCCTCGACTGCGCCGAGACGCTTGTGCCCGAACAGGTCCTCGTTCAGCCGCGTCAGCCGACGCATCGGCCCGCCGTTTGCGACCGCGACGTCGGACGGCCGCTGCGGCGTGTTCAGCGTGATGGCGAGCGCGCCGGAGCGCGCCACGCTGTAGCTGCCGCTCGTGTACGGGCGCCCGAGATCGGTCCCACCGAGGCCGCTCGCGAGCTCGCGCACTTTGCCCTCGAGCGAGACGCTCGAGACTTTGCGCTCGCCGCGCTCGTCGTGCATGAAGGTCAGGCTGCGACCGTCGGCGGCCCAGCGCGGATCGATCACGTCGTCGTCGAACTTGGGCATCAGCTCGCGCGCGGCGCCGCCCGCGGCGGGCATCACGTAGAGCCGCGAAGCCTGATAAGTGCGCCCGCGGTCGTCGAAGCCGAGGTACGCGATCTGTTTGCCGTCCGCCGAGAGCACGGGGTTGAAATCGGGGCCGTTGCGCTTCGTCAGCTGCGTCAGCGCGCCGCTCGCGACATCCACCGCGAACAGCTCGCTCTCCGCCGGGTCGAGCTCCCAATCCGCGGCGCGATTGCTCGTGAACAGCAGCGTGCGGCCGTCCGGGCCCCAGGCGAGCGGGCCATTGTCGTGGAAGTCGCCCCGCGTCAGCTGACGCGCGGCGCCGCCATCCGCCGGCACGATGAACACGTGGTTGAACCCGGACTCGAGGTAGCCCGCGCCGTCGATGCGATACGTCACTGTGTCGATCACGCTGACCGGGGGCGCCCAGAGCGCGCCCTCCGGCGGGGTCGGCGGCTCGGCGAGCGGCTCCTTCGGCTTCGGCACGAACATCGTGAACGCGAGCCACTCGCCGTCCGGCGACCAGGCGAGCGCGTTCGGCGCTTCCAGCAAATCCGTGACGAGCGCGGATTCTCCCGAATCGAGGAAGCGCACGAACAGCTGCGGGCTGCCCTCGGCGCCGGACACGTAGGCGATACGCGCGCCGTCCGGCGACCAGCGCGGCGAGCTCTGGCTCGCGTGGCCGGAGCGCAGCGGCCGGTGATTTCCGCCGTCGGCGTCGACGATCCACAGGTTCGCGCGCGGCATGTCGGTACGGACGTCGAAGCTGGTGCGGACGTAGACGACGCGTCGCCCATCCGGAGAGATTTGGGGATCGCCCGCGAACTCCAGATCGAACACGTCGTGCGCTCCGAACTCGAGCGCCGCGGCGGCCTCTTGCTCGGGAGTGAGGGGGGCCTTCTTCTCGGCCGCGAGCGCGGCACTGGCAATCAGGCTGAGTGCGAGCGGCAGAGCCAGGATTCGCATCGATGGGTCCCTAATGAGTTGGGCCCGCGCGGGCACGCGCGACCAGGTCGCGCGCCGCGCTGGGCCAATCCGGCTGCGTGAACGAGAAGCCGGCTTTTAGCAGGCGGCCGGGCACGACGCGCCGACTTTTCAGCACGAGCTCCGACTCGGTGCGCAGCACGAAAGCCGCGAGCTCGAGCATGCCCCGGGTCGCCGGCAGGCCGATCGGCATTCCCCACGCTTGCCGCAGCGCGCGCATGAAGTCCGCGTACGGGAGCGGGTTCGGCGCCGCGAGGTTCACCGCGCCTGACAGCTCTTCGCGGGCGATCAGGAAGTGGAGCGCGGCCAAGAAGTCGTCCTGATGGATCCAGCTGACGGACTGCTTTCCGCCGGCGACCGGGCCACCCAAGCCGAGCCGAGCCAGCCGCGAGAGAGCCGCGAAAACGCTGCCCGGAGTCGGCGACATCGTCATCGCGCTACGCAGCGCGAGCTTTCGCGTATGCGGCGTCTCCGCTTCGGCGAGCGCGCGTTCCCAACGCTTCGCGACATCGATGCTGAAGCGCCACGTGTCGGGCGCGTCGGGCTCGTCGCCGCCGAGCGCGCCGCTTTCGTCGTGCGGCGCGCCGAACGTGTGCGCATAGATCGTCGCGGTGCTCGCTTGCAGCCAGATGCGCGGCGGCCGTGTGCAGTGCGCAATTCGCGTCGCCGACGGCGCGCGTCGATTCGAGCCGAGAGCCGAGGATGCGCGCGCGATTGGCGGGCGTGTAGCGGCAGTCGACGCTGTGGCCCGCGAGGTTCAGCACGACGTCCGCGCCTTCGAGCTCGCGTGCCCACTCGCCGCGCGTGGCGCCGTCCCAGTGCGCGCTGCGCCACTTCTCAGGGCGCGGCCTGCGGCTCAGCGCGACGACCTCGTGCCCAGCGCGCGTGAATGCGCTCGCGACGACGCGCCCGACGTGCCCCGAGCCGCCCGGAATCACGAGCTTCATCAGTCCACCTCGGCGCGGCGGCGCGCTCTCAGCGGAACATCGCGTACGAGTTCGTCTCGATCAGGCGCACGCACAGCCAGAGCGCCCACAGCGGCACCACGAACCAAAGGCCGTTGGTCGAGGCGACGATCAGCGCGACCGAGGCAGCAGAGTGGCCGACGTGATTCTTGTTATTGAAGAACTGGAAGAAGTAGACGGCCGTTCCGTAGAACATCTGCCAGAAGATCGCGATGCCGAGCGCGCCGAGCAGCCGCGCGGACATCAGCTCGTAAGTCATGCCCCACGCGAACAGCATCGAGGGCAGCGCCGTCGACCAAGCGTTGCCGACGTCGATGTTCCAGCCGTACGAGCGCTTGTCCGCATAGCCCGGGTCGTAGAGCGCGTAGCTCGACCAGACGCCCGTCCATGCGCGCGGCGAGAAGAGCTTCGAGAGGCGGATACTCGAGCCGAAGTACTCGCGCGCGCGTACCGCCTCGCGGCCCTTGTACGGGAGCTGCGTCTCCTCCCACTCGCGCCGCACCTTCGCGGCCTCTTTGTGCAGCGCAAACTCCCACAGGTTGATCATCAGGTTGATCACGAGGAACGCCGCGAGGCCCGCCTGCGTGACGTTCACGACGCCGTGCTGGTGATGGTGAAGCCCGACGTGGAGCGCGGTGAGGCCGACGACGAACGAGACGATCGCGATGGGAATCGGGACCAAGCGCACTCCGAGGCGGATCGCGCGCGATGCTCGGATGGGGCGCGCGCGCTGTAAAGGGCGCGCTCAGCGCAGCGCCACCGCTCTCGATTGCTGCCGCGCTGCGGGAGGCGCCCGCGGCTACGGAGCCGGCGGCTGCGCCGCCTGGCACACCTGCGCGATCGCAGCCGTGGGCGGGGTCAGCAGCGCGCGCGTGGTGACCACCGCGTCGGCCTGCGTGCAGCTGGCGTTCCCCACGACGCTGCACAGCTCGGGCCGCGCAAGCACCGCGGTCGGCGGAACGAGCAGCGAACGCGTGATCAGCGTCGCGTCCGCGGTCGTGACGCGGCCGTTGCCACTCACGTCGCCACACTGGCACGCGTCGCCGGTGCCGTCCGGCCCAGACGAGGCACCCACGCCGCCAACGTCGGACTGCGTGCTGTTGGACACGCGGGGGCAGTTGTCGGAGGTGTCGGGGACGCCGTCGCCGTCCGCGTCGGGCGGCGGCGTCATCTCCGCATCTTGAGTCGGCAGCGCGCAGAACGGATCGGGCGGAGCGAGCGGCGTGCCGCCGTTCGCCGAGGCTCCGCCGTCGAAGTCGATCGCAGCGTCAATGTCGTTGTCGATGCCGTCCTGGCATTGCGGCGCCTCGACGTCCGAGCTCGGCGCACCGCAGCCGATGTCGCCGGGCGACGGGTAGAGACGGAAGTCGACGCCCAAGTCGCCATCGTTGTCGCTGCCGTCGTCGCATTGCGTCGCGCCGTTCTCGCTCGTGTCCGCCGCATCCGTGCAGCCCGGATCGCTTAGGCCGGGCTGGGCGTTCCAGTCCGTGAAGCCGTCGGCGTCGTCGTCGATGCCGTTGGCGCACGCAGCGGTTGCTGAGAGTCCGTAAATGGACTGCGCTCCGGCGATGTCGTCGGGCGAGGGGTGATGGTTGATCAGCGTGCAGCATCCGCCGCCGACGTACATCACGTCCGCGAGCCCCGCGCCCGGATGCCCGAGCCCGATCGCCGCATGGCCCAGCTCGTGCAGCATCAGACCTTCGAGATCGTTGCCGAACTCCGTGACCACGGCGCCCTCGTTGCCCGCGGGCTGAATGAACGTGGCGGCGAGGTTGAACATGATGTCGCCGGCGAACGCGTCGGGGAAGTTCAGATCGTCGCCCGGCGGCCCGAAGCCGACGGCGCCGACGTACTCGAAGCCGGTGCCGATCACCGGATTGAACGCGCCGATGCGGAGATCCGGCGAAGTCGCGGCCGCGTTTCCGACCGGCAGACCGCTATCCGCAATCGGCCCGACGAACGTGATGCCCGCGACCTTGCCCCAGTTTGCGAGCGCACGCTGGATCGCGGCGTCGAACGCGCCCGCGCCGTAGCTCGCGTCATAGCTGTTACGGAGCTGCGTGATGTTGCTGCCGCTAACCACTTCGTTCTTGATCGGATCCTGGAGGGCGGGATCCATCGTCGTGCCGTCCTGCATATAGCCCCAGCTGACGACAGCGGGATTCGGATGCACGGGGTCGTCCCACTTCGAGCCCCAGCCACCCCAGCCGAACTTCACCCAGTCGGCGGCGACGGGGGCGACTGCGCCCAGCGAGCACGCGAGCGTGAGCAATGTCGCGCGCGCGAACAGCGCGACTGAAGTGCGGCCGGAGCCCATGATTCGCCTCGCGCGCAGCTTAAACCGAACCGCGATGGAGTTGGGCACGCGCTCGCGAAACGTGAATGAAGCGTGAAGCCGCGCGGGTTACCGGGGTGACCGCTGCGACCGGCGCTACGCCGCGCGCTTGCTCCACCCGCACGGCATGTGCTTGATCCCGTGAATGAAGTTGCTGCGCAGCATTTCCGGCTCGCCGGTGATCTCGAGATCGGGCAGGCGGCGGAAGAGCTCGCGGAACATCACGCGCATCTC
>Ga0187894_10003157_pt1 | contig 18794 bp, 15 predicted proteins | sample GBC1701081metaG_FD_136650 | JGI IMG/M metagenome (GOLD analysis project Ga0187894, IMG submission 136650) | White microbial mat communities from a lava cave in the Kipuka Kanohina Cave System on the Island of Hawaii, USA - GBC170108-1 metaG ...
CATGGGCTTCTCGACCAGCACGTGAACGCCGCTCTCGAGCAGGTCGCGGGCCACCTCGAAGTGGCGTTCGGTCGGCACGGCCACCGTGGCGAAATCGATCTGGCCGGCGATCTCCCGATGATCCTTGAACGCCGGCACCCCGTACGGCTCGGCGACGCGAGTGGCCTTGTGGAGGTCGGTGTCGACCACGCCCACGAGGTCGACACCCCACAGCTCGGCCAGGGCCAGGATGTGGTACTGCCCCATGTGCCCTGTGCCGACCACGGCCCCGCGGATCCGGGCGTCGCTGGGCGGCGTCATCGAATGGGTTCCTCGAGCTCGGCCACGTCCTCGTGCCGCCGGGGACGCGAGACGATTCCGATCTTCGACGCCTCGCAGAACGCCACGAGCTGCTCGACGAGCGGATGTCCGCCCAGCTCGGCCTTCACGCGGTAGAGCGCCGCTCCCGGCGCGAGCTCCGAGCGGTAGAGGATGCGAAACGCCGACTGCACCGCCCGCCGCGCGGCCGCGTCGATGCCCGCGCGCCGCATCCCGACCACGTTCACCGCGCGCGCCGTGGCCGGCACGCCCACCGCCATGACGAAGGGCGGCACGTCTTGATGGACCTTCGAGCAGCCGCCGATGTAGGCGAGCATGCCGACGCGCGCGAACGGGCGGACGCCGCTCAGGCCGCCGACGGTCACCCGATCCTCGACGACGACGTGTCCCGTCAAGCCAGCATAGTTGATCATGATCACGTGATTGCCGACGACGCAGTCGTGCGCGATGTGACTCGTCGCCATCACGAGGCAATGATCCCCCACCCGCGTGTCGTGTCCCTCGCGGGTCGCGCGGTGGATGGTGACGTGCTCGCGGATCACGGTGTCATCGCCGATCCGGACGCCGACCGGCGTGCCTGGGCGGTACTTGAAGTCCTGGGGCTCGCCCCCGATGACGGCGCCATGACCGATGCGAGACCGGGCGCCGATGGTGACGCGCCCCTCGAGGACGACGTGGGCGCCGATCTCGGCCGCCTCGCCGAGCTGGACCTCGGGCCCGATCACGGAGTACGGGCCCACGCGCACCTCGCGGGCGAGCTCGGCACCGGGATCGACGAGGGCCGTGGGATGGATCATCGCCAAGGGCCGTGCCCGGCTACTTCCTGGCCGGCACGGCCTTCTTCGTCTCTTCGTCGTACGCGCGGATCACGTCGTCAGTGACGTCCGCCTCGGGCGAGGCGTAGAGCACGGACGACCGCTGGCGCTCGAGCACCATGGCGAATCCCTTTTCCTTCCCGATCTTCTGGATGAGGCCGCTCACGTCCTGCAGCACCTTGCCGAGGAGCGCCTCCTCTTTCTTCTGCAACGTCCCCTGCAGATCGTCGACGAGCCGCCGCGCGTCGCGCACCTTGCGCTCCAGCTGCTCCTGCTTCTCTCGCTTGGCGTCCGCGGACAGGAGCTGCCCCTTCTTCTCGATCTCCTCGCGGAGTTTTTCGATGTCGCCGCGATACGTGTCGACCTGCTTCTGCATGGTCGCCTTCTCCTTCTCGAGCTGCTCGCGAGCGGCCACACCCGCCGCGGACCGGGCCAGCACCCGCTGGATGTCGACGAATCCGACCTTCGTGGCCGCCGCCGGCGTCTGCGCCGACGTCGGCGGCGCGCTCGTCCCGATGATGGCGACCGCCGCCCCCGCGGTGAGTACAATCGCCGCTGCGATCCACGCCCCTCTCTTCATTCCGCGTCTCCCTCGAGCCATCGGCGCATGCCCATCGCTCGTCCGCTCCGAGCGCCGGCTCCGCCGGCGCAATCCTGTCGTTTTTGGGGGAGGCCTCGGAGGGGGCCGTCGAGGCCCCCTCCGACGTTAAAAGGCCGACCCCACCGAGAAGTTGAAGTTGCCGAAGGCCTCACCGCTCTTGGGATTCGGGTTGATCCCGTAGTCCACCCGCAGGGGACCGAACGGTGACACCCACCGGAATCCCGCCCCGATCGCTTGCTTCACGTCGAGGCTGTCGAAGAAGCTCGTCGAGGACGCGATGTCGGGCCCCCACACGTTGCCGACGTCGTAGAAGACCGCCACGCGGATGCCGAAGAAGAGCGGGATCGTGTACTCGATGTTGCCGAGGGCCTGGATGTTGCCGCCGATCCGCGTCCCGCTCGAATCCCGCGGCGACACCTCCTGCGCCTTGAAGCTCCGGATCGAGTTGGCGCCGCCCAGGTAGAAGCGCTCGAACAGCGGCACGGGCTTGTCGCCCCACCCGAGGCTGTACCCGACCGACCCGCGAACGCCGAGGACCCCATCGAACCAGGGCGTCGGAAGATGGAAGAACTGAGAGACCGAGGTGCTCACCCGGAACCACTGCTCCCCGAAGCCGATCCCGGCGAAGTCGAAGTTGAACGCCGCGTTGCCGCCCCGTGTCGGCTCGAAGACGCTGTCGCGGGTGTCGCGCGAGAGCCCGATGCCGATGAGGGACGTGTAGTGCGTGCCCTCCTGATCGAGGAGGTTCACGCTGGCGTTGTCGGCGACGTCGCTGACCCGGTCCTGGCTCGCCCGGTAGATGACGTTCACCCGGCCGAACTCGCCGAACGGGTGTCCGAGGCGAATGTCGCCGCCGAGCGAGTTCACCGTGTACTCGGTGAAGACGCGCCGGTTGTTGAACAGGTCGAACCCGGCCGACAGGGGGCGGTCGAAGAGCCACGGTTCCGTGAACCCGATCTGCCCCTGCTGCGTCTGGGAGCCTCCGCGCAACCGCACGAACACTTCCCAGCCGCGGCCCAGGAAGTTCCGCTGGGAGAGGTCGATGGTGCCGATGAAGCTGTCCTGCGAGCTGTACCCGCCGCCGATGGAGAAGAGCCCGGTCGGTTTCTCCACCACGTCGATGTTCACGACGATCTTGTCCTTGGACGCGCCGGGCACCGTGGTCGCGTTGACCGTCTCGAAGTAGTTCAGGTTCACGAGCTTCTGCCGCGCCCGGGCGAGCTTCTGGCTCGTGAAGAGATCGCCCTCGGCCATGGGGATCTCGCGCCGGAGGATCTTCTCCTGGCTCCGCGTGTTGCCGGTGATGTTGATGCGCTCGACGTAGACCTCGGGTCCCTCGCTGATCTCGAACGTGATGTTGATGCGGCGATTGGGCACGTCCTGGACGATCTCCGGGGTCGCGTCCGCGGAGGCCCGGCCGATCGAGCTGTAGAGGGCAGTGATGGCATTGGTGCTCTCGCGCAGCGCGCTGCGCGAGAAGACGTCGCCCGGCTTGAGCCTGATCCGCCGCCGGATCTCCTCGACCGGGAGCACGGCTGTTCCGGTGACGTCCACCCCGCCGACCCGGAACTGCGGCCCTTCCACGACGCTGATCTTGATCACGGCGCGCGCGTTCTCGCGGTCGATCTGGACGTCGGTGGACTCCACGCGGGCCTGGATGTACCCGTAGTCGTTGTAGAGCTGCACGATGCGGTCGACGTCCTCGTCGAGCTTCTGACGCTGCACGGTGCCGGGGAAGACGAAGTACTCGCGCTCCTGCGTGAGCATGACTTCCTTGATCTGCTTCGGCCTGAGCCCGTGCGCGCCCTCGATCACGATCCGATCGATGGTGATCTTTCGCCCCTCGGCGATGCGGAACACGATGGTCACGTCGCCGTCCGGGAGCTTCTCGACGTCGGGCGTGACGGCCACCTCGAAGTAGCCCTCCTGCTCGTAGGCCTCCTTGAGCTTCTCGGCGGCGCGATTCACCTCGACCGGGTTGTAGACGCTGCCCAGTCTCAGGTCGATCTTTTCGCTGAGCGCGGCGGTGTCGAGCTTCTTGTTGCCGGAAAAGACGATGTCGCGCACGAACGGGCGCTCGACCACCGCGAAGATGAGCTTGACGCCGCCCTCGAAGTCCTCGACCTTGAGCTGCACGTCATCGAAGAACCCGAGCGCGAAGATCGCCCGGATGTCCTCGGCGAGACGCGTCGGCTGAAACGGCGCGCCCACCTTCGCGCTCACCCGTCCCAGGATGACGGCCTCCTGCACGCGTCGATTTCCCTGCACGGAGATGTCGCGGACGAGGACAGGCTCGGCTGGCGAGGGCGCGGGACCTGGCGACGGAGGCGTCTGCGCCCAGGCCCCGGTGGCGGCGACCAGGAAGGCAAAAAAAACGGAGAGACGCGCTCTCCCGGAGCTCACCAAGGGGGCTCTGTCGTCCGCCGATGACGAGCGTGCCGCCGATCAGTGCTCCGCCAACGCGAGCGGGGGCTCGGCGGTCTGAATCTCCCTGAAGACGAAGTTGTCCCCGTCCGCATCGACCTCGATCCTCGCTCCTTCGCCGAACTGGCCCCGGACGATCGCCTCGGCGAGCGGGTCCTCCACGTGCTTCTGGATGGTCCGCCGCAACTGCCGAGCACCGTAGATCGCGTCGAAGCCCTTCTGCACCAGGAGATCGAGCGCTACCTCGGTCGGCTCGATCCGGATACCCTTGTCCGTCAACTGCGAGTTGATCCGGGCGATCATCATCCGGACGATTTCCGTGATGTCCTGCTTGCTGAGCGAATGGAACACGATGATGTCGTCCACGCGGTTGATGAACTCGGGACGAAACGCGCGCTTCAGCTCCTCGAGGACCCGCTCCTTCATGCGGTCGTAGCTCGCGTCCTCGCCCTCGGCAAGGAAGCCGGGCGACGTGCGCTTGCCGATGAAGCTGGTCCCGAGATTCGAGGTCATGATGAGGATGGTGTTCTTGAAGTCGACGATGTGGCCAACGGAATCGGTGAGCCGGCCGTCGTCGAGCACCTGGAGCAGCATGTTGAAGACGTCGGGGTGGGCCTTCTCGATCTCGTCGAACAGCACCACCGAGTACGGGCGTCTCCGGACCTTCTCGGTGAGGTACCCGCCCTCTTCGTAGCCGACGTAGCCCGGAGGCGCGCCGAGCAGTCGCGAGACGGAGAACTTCTCCATGTACTCGGACATGTCGACGCGGATCAGCGCGTTCTCATCGCCGAAGAGATACTCGGCGAGCGCCCGGGCCAGCTCGGTCTTGCCGACACCGGTCGGCCCCAGGAAGATGAACGATCCCACCGGGCGGCGGCTGTCCTTGAGGCCGGCGCGCGACCGCCTGATCGCCCGCGACACCGCGGTGACCGCGTCGCGCTGGCCCACGATGCGCCCGTGCAGGGCCTCCTCCATGCGAGCGAGCTTGGCGGACTCCTTCTCCTCGAGCTTGGACAGCGGAATGCCCGTCCACCGGGAGACGATGTACTCGATGTCCTCCTCGCCCACCGTCTGGGGCCCCTTGCCCTTGCGCTTGTCCCACTCGCGCTTCATCTCCTCGTCGCGGCCGCGGAGGAGCTTTTCCTTCTCGCGCAGCGAGGCCGCCTTCTCGAACTCCTGGGCCTCGAGGTACATGTCTTTCTCGCGCACGACGCGCTCGACTTCCTTGCCGAGTTCCTTGATCTCAGGGGGCGGCGTGAGTGCCATGAGGCGGGTGCGGGAGGAGGCTTCGTCGATGACGTCGATCGCCTTGTCGGGGAGCTGTCGATCGGTGATGTAGCGGTCGGCCAGCTTGACGGCGGCGTCGATGGCCTCGTCGGTGATCTTCACGCGGTGGTGCGCCTCGTATTTGTGGCGCAGCCCCTTGATGATCTCGACCGACTCCGCCACGGACGGCGCCCGCACGATCACCGGCTGGAACCGGCGTTCGAGCGCTCCGTCCTTCTCGATGTACTTTCGGTACTCATCGAGCGTCGTGGCGCCGATGGTCTGGATCTCGCCGCGCGACAGCGCCGGCTTCAGCATGTTCGAGGCGTCGATGGCCCCTTCAGCCGCGCCGGCCCCGATCAGCGTGTGCAGCTCGTCGAGGAACAGCACGACGTTTTCCGACTGGCGGATTTCCTTCATCACCGCCTTCAGCCGCTCCTCGAACTGGCCGCGGTACTTGGTGCCGGCCACGAGCGCGCCCAGGTCGAGCTGGAGGAGCCGCTTCTGCGCGAGGACGTCCGGCACCTCGTGTCCGACGATCCGCTGCGCCAGGCCCTCGACGATGGCCGTCTTGCCGACGCCCGGCTCTCCGATCAGCACCGGGTTGTTCTTGGTCCGCCGGGCGAGAATCTGGATCACCCGCTCGATCTCCGTCTCACGGCCGATGACCGGGTCGAGCTTGCTCTCGCGGGCGAGCTGCGTGAGATCGCGGGCGAATTCGTCGAGCACGGGGGTCTGCGAGCGCTTCTTGGGCCGCGGGTAGTACTGGTCGCCCAGCAGGGCGAGCGTCTCCTGGCGCACCTCGTCGAGCCGCGCCCCCAGCGATTCGAGGATCTTCGCCGCGATCGACTGCCCTTCCTTCATGAGCCCGAGCAGCAGGTGCTCGGTGCCGATGTAGTTGTGGCCGAGCTGCCGCGCCTCCTCGATGGACAGCTCGAGCACGCGCTTGGCCTGCGGCGTGAAGGGCACTTCTCCGAACGTCAGGGTCTTCGGGAAGCCGGCGAGCGCCCGCTCGACCTCGGCCTTGACCGTTTCGAGCTTGAGGCCTAGCCGTTGGAGCACCGCCGTCGCGATGCCTTCGCCATCCCGGATCAGACCAAGGAGAATGTGCTCCGTTCCGACGAAATCGTGGCGGAAACGGCCCGCCTCTTCCCTGGCCAGAATGATGACCCTGCGCGCTCGTTCGGTGAATCGCTCGAACACTTGGTAACCTCGCTCCCTGTCGTGGGAATCGGTCGATGTGGTCCGACGTCCTTACCTGTTCCGAGTATACCTCTGCCGCCAGACGCGGCCTAGGGTTTTTCTTGCTGTCGCTCGCGCGTCGGACGCCGCTAACCTCCTGAAAGCACGAGCGACCGCGTCGGTCGAGCTTAGTACCTTAGGGCCACCCGAGCGCATGACCGTCCACGAGCCGATAGCCGCGATCCGCCTTCTTCGCCAGGTCGTGATTGTGGGTCGCGATGACGAGGGCAAGACCCCGCTCGGCTCCGAGCCGGAGGAACAGGTCCCAGATCACCTCGCTGGTCTTGGGGTCGAGATTGCCGGTCGGCTCGTCCGCGAGGATGAGCCGGGGCGATCCCACGAGCGCCCGGGCGATCGCGACCCGTTGCTGCTCGCCGCCGGAGAGTTCGCCCGGCCGATGTCCGAGCCGATTGGCGAGACCGACGTCGTTGAGCGCAGCCGAGGCCCGCTCGCGCGCCTCAGCAGCCGGCAGCCGCTGGAGCAGCGCCGGTAGCATCGCGTTCTCCAGCGCCGTCATCTCGCCCAGCAGGTTGTAGAACTGGAAGACGAATCCGACGTCGGTGCGGCGCAGTCGCGCGAGGCCCGCCTCCGAGCGCGTGAACACGTCCTCGCCGTCGAACACCACCCGGCCGCTCGTGGGCCGGTCGAGCGTGCCGAGGACGTGGAGCAACGTCGACTTTCCCACCCCGGACGCGCCGATGACCGCCACCGTCTCGCCCCGGTTCACGGTGAGGCTCACCGCCTTCAGCACGCGGACGATCTCGGGGCCCATCCGGTACTCGCGCTCCAGATCGGTGGCGACGAGGAGCGGATCACTCATACCGGAGCACCTCGACCGGATCGAGGCGGGCGGCGCGCCGGGCGGGCGACAGCGTGGCGAGGAAGGAGATCGCGAGCGTCGCTCCGACGACCAGCGCGAAGTCGCTGCCGGTGAGCTTCATGGGCAGGTAGCTGATCTGGTAGACGTCGCCGGCCAGGCGAATGATCCGGTATGTGTTCTGCACCCAGATCAACAGGAGCCCGAAGGCGCTGCCCGCCACCGTCCCGACGACGCTGATCAGCATGCCGGCGACCAGGAACACGCTGCCGATGCTGCCGGCCGTGGCCCCCATGGCCTTCAGGATGCCGATCTCCTTTCGCTTCTCGGCCACGAGCAGCACGAGATGGCCGATGATCGCGAACGCGGCGACGAGCACGATGATCGTCACGATGATGAAGAGCGCGAGCTTCTCGAGCTGGAGGGCCGCGAAGAGATTCTTGTTCATGTCCATCCAGTCGCGCACCCAGTACGGCGCCGGCAGGAGACCGGCGAGGCGCTGGGTCACCAACCGGGCTTGCCACGGGTCGACGAGCTTCACCTCGATGCCGCTGACGCGGTCGCCGAGGCCGGCGAATTCCTGCGCGGCGCCGAGCGAGGTGTAGGCGAGCGACGAGTCGTACTCGTACATGCCGACCTCGACGATGCCGGCCACGAGGAACCGCCGCATCTTGGGCACCAGCCCCACCGCCGTCATGGCGCCCTGCGGCGAGATCACCGTCACGTGCTCGCCCGGGATCACGCCGAGGCTGCGCGCCAGCTCGCGGCCGAGCAACAGCGCCGGCTCGGCGCCAGCGCCGAGGAGCGGGTCGAGGCTGCCCATCCGCACCTCGCGCTCGAGGGCCTGGCGAACGGAGGGCGAGGCGAGATCCACGCCGCGCAGGAGGCCGCCGGTGGCGCCCCCGCCGCGTGCCGTGAACAGCGCCTGCTGAATCACGAAGGGCGTCGCCGACTTGATCCCCCTGATCGGCTCGAGCCGGGCCGCGAGCGCCGCGGGATCAGCGACGCCGCGCCCGCCCGCATCCATGATCAAGATGTGCGGATTCGCGGAGATGATCTTCTCGCGGATGCCGTCCTGGAACCCCGTCATCACGGCGAGCACGACGATGAGGGCGCTCACCCCGAGGAAGACGCCGCCGACGCCGATCCACACGAACAGCGACAGGTTCGCGCGATGCCCTCGCGCCCGGAGGTAGCGCAGCCCGAGGAACAGCTCGAACGGCAGGCCGCGGCGGGGCACGCGACCGACGAGGTGCGCGCGCACGATCAGGCCTCGTCGTCGGGTTCGGTCGCGCCGCGCTCGGGCCGGAGATGCGGGAACAGGATCACGTCGCGGATCGACGCCGAGTCCGTGAACAGCATGACGAGGCGATCGATCCCGATGCCCTCCCCCGCCGTCGGCGGCATACCGTACTCGAGGGCTCGGACATAGTCCTCGTCCATCCAGTGCGCTTCCTCGTCCCCGCGCTCGCGCTGGGCGGCCTGGTCCACGAACCGGCGCCGCTGGTCGATGGGATCGTTGAGCTCGGAGTAGGCATTCGCCAGCTCGCGCCCTCCGACGTAGAGCTCGAACCGATCGACGAGCCGGGCGTCCTCGCGCTTCTGCTTGGAGAGCGGCGACAGATCGATTGGAAAGTCCGTGAGGAACGTCGGTTGCACGAGCGTGGGTTCGACGAGCGTGTCGAAGACCTCCTTCCAGAGGCCCACGGCGTCGTCCTTCGCGACGAGGGCGTCCAGGGAGGCGCGGGCCGACCCGCCCGCGTAGGCGGGCAGGCGTGACGCCGCGTCGCCGAACGTGCGGGCGTCGGTCGCCGGCGTCACCGGCCGGTCGAGCGCGCGCGAGAGCCCCTCGAAGAACGGCAGGCGCGGCCACGGCGGCGCGAGCCGGATCGTCTGGCCCTGGTACACGACCTCGTCGCGGCCGACGAGCGTCCGGCCGAGCTCCGCGAACAGCGACTCGGTCAAGTCCATCAGGTCGTGGTAGTCCGCGTACGCCTGATAGAACTCGAGCATCGTGAACTCGGGGTTGTGCTGCGTCGAGATGCCCTCGTTGCGGAAGTTGCGGTTGATCTCGTAGACGCGGTCGAGTCCGCCGACGACCAGGCGCTTCAGGTACAGCTCGGGGGCGATGCGCAGGTAGAGCGGCATGTCGAGCGCGTGGTGATGCGTCTTGAAGGGCCGGGCGGTGGCGCCCCCCGGGATCGGCTGCATCATCGGTGTCTCCACCTCGAGAAACCCGCGCGCGTCGAAGAAGGTTCGGAGCGCGCGGACGAGGCGGCTTCGCAGCATGAACGCCTCGCGCACCTGCGGGTTGACCGTGAGGTCAACGTACCGCCGCCGGTAGCGGGTCTCGACGTCCTTCAGACCGTGCCACTTCTCCGGGAGCGGCCGCAGCGACTTGGCGAGGAACTCGAATTGCTTCACGGCCACCGTCAGCTCACCTGTCCGCGTCCGGAACAGGCCCCCGGTGACGCCGACGAAGTCACCGACGTCGAGATCGGTGAACGCGGTATAGGCGGGTCCCAGGACGTCGGCACGGGCGTACAGCTGGATGCGGCCCGACATGTCTTGAAGGTGCGCGAAGCACGTCTTGCCGTGATGCCGGAGCGCCATCACGCGCCCCGCGAGGGCCACGAGCCCCGCGCCCTCGAGATCGCCCTCGCCCGCGTCCTTGAACCGCGCCTGCAGCTGCCCGGCCCAGTGCGTGACGGGATAGCGGCCGCCGAAGGGCTCCACGCCGCGCGCGCGCCAGGCGTCGAGCTTCTCGAGCCGGCGCCGGATCAGTTCGTTGGCGTCGGGGGGCAGCGCGCTGTCCGTCACTCCTACGCTCCGGATCGCGATGCGGTGAGGTAGGCCTGGATGAACGGATCGACGCCTCCGTCCATCACGGCCTCGACGTTGCCCACCTCGAGCCCCGTCCGGTGATCCTTGATGATCTGGTAGGGGTGGAACGTGTAGGTCCGGATCTGGCTGCCGAACGCGATCTCCTTCTTCTCGCCCGTCAGCTCCGCCAGCTCCTCCTTCTGCTTCCGCTCGTACACCTGGAAGAGCCGAGCCTTGAGGATGCGCATCGCGGTGTCGCGATTGCGCAGCTGCGAGCGCTCGTTCTGGCAGGCCACGACGATGCCGGTCGGCAGATGCGTGATCCGCACGGCCGAATCGGCGGTGTTGACACCCTGCCCGCCCGGCCCCGAGGAGCGGTAGACGTCCACGCGGATCTCCTCGTCCTTCACCACCACCTCCACGTCCTCGACCTCGGGAATCACCGCCACCGAGGCGAACGAGGTGTGACGCCGCTTGGAGGCGTCGAACGGCGAGATGCGGATGAGGCGATGGACGCCGATCTCGCCCTTCAGATAGCCGTAGGCATACTCGCCGCTGATCTCGATCGTCGCCGACTTGATACCCGCTTCCTCGCCCGCGAGCAGATCGACCACCTCGGCCTTGAAGCCGGCGCGCTCCGCCCACCGCAGGTACATCCGCATCAGCATCTGGGCCCAGTCCTGGGACTCGGTGCCGCCGGCGCCCGGGTGGATCGAGAGGATCACGTTCTTTCGGTCCTGCGGGCCCGACAGGACCACCTTGAGCTCGAAGGCCTCGAGGGCGGCGTCGACGCGGGCGAGATCCTGCTGGATCTCTGCGGTCAGGCTTTCGTCTCCCGCCTCGGTGGCCATCTCCCACAGGAGGCGCGCCTCCTCGGCGTCGCGGGCGATGTCCTTGAAGGTGCCCACCGTGCGCGAGAGCTCGGCGCGCTCCTGGACGAGCGTCTGTGCCTTGCGGCCGTCCTCCCAGAAGGTCGGCGCCGACATCTCGACGTCGATCGCCGCGAGGCGGCTCTCCTTGCCAGGGAGGTCAAAGATGGCTCCGGAGATCGTCCAGGCGCTTCTCGAGATCGGAGATGAGGCGCTTCAGATCACCGAGCATGGCCGAGAGACCTCCCTGAAAGTCCGAGTCCGACGACGGCCGCGACGAGGCCGAGACAGCCGTAGGCCAACCAATCGCCCCAGCGTGTGTAGAGCGTCGAGCGGCCGCGCAGGGGCAATCGGGCGTCGAGGATCCCTCGCTCGAACAGCGGCATCCACTCGCGGATGCGGCCGCTCGGCTCGACGAACGCCGAGACGCCGGTGTTGGCCGCGCGCGCGATGGCCACGCGATGTTCCACCGCGCGGAGCGGCAGCATGCCCAGGTGTTGCCAGGGCCCGCTCGTCCGGCCGAACCACGCGTCGTTCGTGATGTTGACCATGAAATTGGCGCCACCCGCGACGAAGCCGCGGAACAGCTCCGGGAAAATGACCTCGTAGCAGATCACCGTCCCAAACGGCGCCCCGGGGAGCGGGAAGATGGTCTCGACCTCGCCGACGCCAAAGTCGGAAATGAACTCCGCCCAGCTCCGCACGAAGCCGATCAGCCAGGACAGCGGCACGTACTCGCCGAACGGCACCAGATGAATCTTATCATACTTGGCGCTAATGCCTTGTCCGTCCAGCAGAAACGCGCTGTTGAGGAACTTTCCTCCCGGCCCGTCTTGGCGATCGATCGAGCCGATCAGGATCGGTGTGCCGAGGTTCGCCGCGAGCCGCGTGAGCCGCGCGAGGAGCGGGGGGTCACCGCGGAGAAAAATCGTCGTCGCCGTCTCGGGCCAGAGAATCACTGCCGGCCGCCCGCGCGCCGCGTCACGCGTCAGCTGCTCGTACACGTCGAGAATCGCGGCGTGCTGGGCAGGATCCCACTTGAGCGTCTGCTCGATCGAGGGCTGGATGAGAGCCACTCGCACCTCGCGAGGCGGATTCCCGGGCGCGTGGGCGAGCGCCCTCCACCCGAAGCCGAGCGTGGCCACCACGAGCGCCGCGGCGACCAATGCGCCGTGGTACGCGCGGCGCCAGCCAAGGGCGAGCAGCGCCGCGAGCGCGGCGTTCCCGGCCACGATCACGAACGACACCCCGTAGACGCCGGCCAGCTCGGCGATCTGGATGACGGGCAGCACCCCGTGCTGGGAGTAGCCGAGGAGTCCCCACGGGAATCCCCCCATGAGATGCCCCCGGATCCACTCGCCGGACACCCAGAGAGGAGGCGCGCACGCGAGGGCGGCGCCAGGTCCGAAACGGTCCCGGAGCCACGACACTCCGGCCGCCGTGAGGCCCGTGTAGAGCGCACAATACGCCGCGAGCGCCGCGATCGGCAGCCACGTCAAAGGCCAGGGAATCGCGCTGAAGTAGAGAAACGTGTGATCGAGCCAGCGCAGGAGCACGAGGAAGAACACGGTGCCGGAGAGCCACCCATCGCCGAAGGCGCCGCGCGGCGGCCGCGCGAGCGCGCAGAGGAGCGTCGGCGCGAGCCAGATCCAGGCGAACAGCCACCAGTCGGTCGTCGGAAACGCGAGCGCCCCGAGCGCGCCGGACAGGACGAGGAGCAGGAATCGCCGCCGCCCCCGCGCGAGCGGCGCGAGCCGATCACGCTCCATGCGCGAGGCGCTCGGCTAGGGGCCGCGGCAGACCGGCGGCGAGAATCTTGCGGGCAGCCTCGGAGAGATCGTAGGCGACGCGGCGAACGGTCACGGTCCGAGCGTCGCGGTCCCAGAGGCCGTAGGCGGCGCGCGCGTCGCGGTCCCGCGGCTGTCCCACGCTGCCCACGTTGATGAGATAACGCCGTCCGTCCTCGATGCGCACCTGGGCCCGGGGCCCCGCCAGGTGCCGCGCCCAGTCGGGCCCACTCGAGCCGAGCGACCACGCGCCCGGGTGGTGCGAATGACCCACGAAGCAGATCCGCGTGTCGAAGTCCGCGAACACCTCGAGCCCGTCGTCGGCCGACAGCAGATAGTCCCACTCCTCCGGGTTCCGAGGGCTCGCATGCACGAGCGTCGCCTCGTCCAGCTCGGCTCGGAGCGGCAGCTGCGCGAGGTAGGCGTGGTGGTCGGCATCGAGCATGTCGCGCGTCCAGAGCACGGCGGCGCGGGCGACCGGATTGAACCACTCGAGGTCCATGAGCCCGAGCGCCCCGTGTTCGTGATTGCCGGCGACGGCGCCGACCGTGCGCTCCGCGAGCATGTCGATGCACGCGGCCGGGTCGGCGCCGTACCCGACCACGTCGCCGAGGCACACCACCGCGGTGGCGCCCTCTGCGCGAGCGTCGGCGAGGACGGCCGTGAGCGCTTCCAGGTTGCCGTGGACGTCGGACAGGACGGCGTAGCGGATGGAGACCTCTCCGACGGGAGTGAGCCGAACGCTAGCCGGCGGGCCGGAGCTCTTTGTGCACGCGGTCGAGGATGCCGTTGATGAAGCGGCTCGATTCCTGCGTGCTGAACTTCTTGGCGATCTCGATGGCCTCGTTGATCACGACCTTGGCCGGCGCCTCGCCCATCCACAGGAGCTCGAATACGCCCTGGCGGAGGATGTTGCGATCGACGACGGCCATGCGGTCGATGTCCCAGTTCTCCGTGTACTGCGAGATCACCTCGTCGATCTTCGCCTCGTGCAGCTTGGTGCCCCGGATCAGCGCCTCGCCGAACTCCCGCGCGTCGGGGTCGACTGGATGCCGGGACCAGAACTCGTCGAGGTGCGGCTCGGGATTGCTCTCGCTCTGGACGTCGAGCTGGTAGAGCAGCTGGAGCGCCACCTCGCGCGCCTTGCGTCTACGACCCATCTCGCGCCTCGGAGGGGGGCTCCGCCTGTTTTCTGAGCGAGGTGGCTACGCCCCCTCGGACTCCCCGGCCGACGTTCCGGCGAGCCTGACGGCTCGCTCGGAACTGCCTCCCCCCAACAATCCTCGGAGGGGGGCTCCCGCCCCCCTTCCGAAGCCTCCCCCCGTGAACTACAAGATTGCGCGCGCGAAGCCCGCGCTCGGAGCGGCCTTCTTCAGCGTACGCGGCCGGCGTCACTTGGTCTCCCATCGCGCGCGCCGGCGGCTGCGTGGGCGGTTCCGAACCTGGGTGCGCATGAATTCCGCCATGTCCAGCGCTGCCAGGGCCGCTTCTTCTCCTCGGTTTCCTACTGTGCCTCCGGCTCGTTCCCACGCTTGCTCTTCCGTGTTCGCTGTGATCACGCCGAAGCTCATTGGCACCCTCGTCGCGAGGGCCGCGTGCGTGATGCCGTGGGCGGCCGCGCCCGAGACGTACTCGAAGTGCGGCGTCGAGCCTCTGATGACCGTGCCGACGCACACGACCGCGACGAATCGGCGCGTCGCCGCGAGCGCTCGCGCGGCCTGGGCGATCTCGAACGAGCCGGGGACCCAGTGGATCTCGACCGCGTCTCCGCTGACGCCGTGAGCCGCGAGCGCGGCGACAGCCCCGTCCAGGAGCTTCTTCGTGATCGCCTCGTTGAAGCGACCCGCGACGACGGCGAACCGCCCGCGAGATGCGCCACGCGGCGGCGAGGTCAACGCGGTGCGAGGGGCGCGGCCGGCCATGTCAATCCGGGAACGAGGTGAACAGATGACCGAGCTTGTCCCGCTTGGTGGCGAGATAGCGCCGGTTGGTGTCGGTCGCGGGAATCTCGAGCGGCACCCGCTCCAGCACGCGGAGGCCGTAGCCTTCGATCCCGACGATCTTCTTCGGGTTGTTCGTCAGGATGCGCAGGTTCCGCAGGCCGAGATCGAGCAGGATCTGGGCGCCGATGCCGTAGTGCCGGAGATCGGCGCGAAAGCCGAGGGCGTGGTTCGCCTCGACCGTGTCCTTCCCCAGGTCCTGGAGCTCGTAGGCGCGCAGCTTGTTCAGGAGGCCGATGCCGCGCCCCTCCTGGCGCATGTAGACGAGCACGCCCCGTCCCTCGCCCTCGATGATGGCCAGCGCCTTGTGCAGCTGCGAGCCGCAATCGCATCGGCGGGAGCCGAACACGTCGCCGGTGAGGCACTCGGAGTGCACGCGGACGAGCACCGGCGCGTCGCCGGCGACGTCGCCGTAGACGAGGGCGAGCGGCAGATGGTCATCGACGGTGGTCTCGTAGGCGATGACGGTGAACTCGCCGAAGTCGGTGGGCAGCTTGGTCGTGGCCGCTCGCTGGACCAGCTTCTCCTTCTGGATCCGATACTCGATCAGATCCTTGATCGTGATGCACTTGAGGCCATGGGTCCGGGCGAGGGCGAGGAGCTCGGGCATCCGCGCCATGCCGCCCTCCTCGTCGAGCACTTCGCAGATCACGCCGGCCGGCGAGCAGCCGGCGAGCCGCGCGAGGTCCACCGCGGCCTCGGTATGGCCGGCGCGACGGAGCACCCCGCCGGGCATTGCGCGGAGCGGAAAGATGTGCCCGGGCCGCGTGAGATCGTCGGGCCGTGCCGCAGGGTCGATGAGCGTGCGGATCGTGACGGCGCGGTCGAACGCGGAGGTCCCGGTCGTCACGCCGCGCCGCGCGTCGACGCTCACCGTGAAGGCCGTGCCGAGCGGCGCGGTGTTGTCCGAGACCATCATCCCGACCTGCAGGAAGTCGAGGCGCTCGGCCGTCATGGGCATGCAGATCAGCCCGCGCCCATGCTTGGCCATGAAGTTGACCGCCTCCGGCGTGACCTTGTCGGCGGCCATCAGGAGGTCGCCCTCGTTCTCGCGGTCCTCGTCGTCCACCACCACGAGGATGCGGCCGGCGCGCACCTCCTCGACGGCCTCATCGATGCTCGCGAACTTGCCCGCCCCGTCGTTCACGCGAAGGACCCTCCGAGCGTCAGGAATCGCTGTACGTACTTGCCGATCATATCCATTTCGAGGTTCACGCGCTGCCCCGCCTTCACGCCCCCGAGCGTGGTCTGAGCGAGCGTGTGCGGAATCAGCATGATCTCGAAGGCGCGGGCGTCGAGCGCGGCCACGGTGAGGCTCACGCCCTCGACGGTCACCGATCCCTGGGGGATCAGCAATCTCGCCATCGCCTCATCCTGCCATTCGACCCTCAAGCGGGCCGTGTCGCCCGAGGGCCTGAGGTGCACCACGTGCCCGATCCCGTCGACGTGGCCCTGCACGAGGTGTCCCCCGACGAGACCGCCGAGCCGAAGGGGCCGCTCGAGGTTCACGCCGGCGCCCGGCACCAGCTCGCCGAGCGCGGTGCGGGCGAGCGTCTCGGGGCCGAGGTCGAACGCGAGTTGACCGCCACCGTGCTCCACCACCGTGAGACAGGCGCCGTTGACGGCGATGCTCGCGCCCACGTCGGTGCCCTCGCCGACGACGCGCACCTTGACGGTGAGTCGCGAGCCCTCGCGGCCGAGCACCTCGCCCACCTCCTCGATCAGGCCGGTAAACATACTTCTCGGAGGGGGGCTCCGCTGACTCGGAGGGGGGCTCCGCCCCCCTTCCGACCCCCCCCCGTCGAAAGAGATTGCGCCGGCAGAGCCGGCGCTCGAAGCGGTGTCGCCGTCGGTAGGTGGATCTCGCTCGGAAGCATCACCGGACCATCGTCGATGCGATTGCCTCGCGCGGTGTCGTGATGGCTCCGCGGGGGGCCACGTCGGCCTCGATGAGCCAGTCGTTCCCGAGCTGGCGCATCGTCGGCGATACGAGCTCCAGCGAGTCCTCCAGATGGCGACCCGGGCCACCCACCGCCGTCGGCGCGGATGCGCCGCCGATCAGCTTCGGGGCCACGAACACCGCGACGCGATCCACCAGGCCTGCCGCGACGAAGGCGCCGTGCAGCGCGCCTCCGCCCTCGACCAGGATCGCGAGCGTATCCATCGCGAAGAGTCTCGTGATCAGATCGCGCAGATCGACGCGGCCCTCGTCGCTCTTGCAGGCGAGGACGGTCACGCCCCGCTCGACGAGGCGGGCGACGCGATCCGGGGGCGCCTGGTCGGCCACCGCCACCAGGCATCTGGACGGGAGGCCCGCCTCGATCACGCGAGCCGAGACCGGCAGGCGCGCCTTGCTGTCGACGACCACACGCAGCGGCTCTCGCGGCCAGGGCGCGCTCAGTCGAACGTCGAGCGCCGGGTCGTCGGCGAACGCCGTTCCGATGCCGACGACGACCGCGTCCGACCGACTCCGGAACCGATGCGCCTCCGCGCGCGCCGGCTCTCCGGTGATCCATCGCGCCCGCCGATCGAACGCGGCGATCTTGCCGTCCAGCGTCATCGCCCACTTGAGCGTCACGTGGGGACGGCCGCGCTCCATCGCGAACAGGAACTCGCGGTTGTCGGCGCGCGCCTCCGCGGCGAGGCATCCCGTCGACACGTCCACGCCGGCGGCCGACAGCGCCGCGATCCCGCCGCCGCGAACGCGGGCGTTCGGGTCGGTGACCGCCACGACGACGCGCCCCACGCCGTGGGCGAGGACGGCCTCCACGCAGGGCGGCGTTCGGCCGTGGTGATTGCACGGCTCGAGCGTGACGTACAGCGTGGCGCCCCTCGCCCGTGCCCCTGCTTCGGCGAGCGCCAGCACCTCGGCATGCGCCTCGCCGGCCCGCCGGTGGTACCCCTGCCCCACCAGCGTCCCGTCGCTCACCACGACCGCGCCGACGATCGGATTGGGCGAGGTCAGCCCGAGTCCGAGTCGCGCCAGCTCGAGCGCGCGCGACATCCAGCGCGCGTCGTCGGCGCCGATCGCGCTCGCGCGTTCCTCGCTCATGGCTCAGTCGCTCACGAGCGCCGAGGCGAAGCTCTTCGGGTCGAAGGGCTGGAGATCCTCGATCTGCTCGCCGACGCCGACGAGCTTGATGGGCAGGCCCAGCTCCTCGTGGATGCGGATGACGATGCCGCCCTTCGCCGTGCCGTCGAGCTTGGTGAGGATCAGGCCGGTGAGCCCCACCGCCTCGTGGAACATCTTGGCCTGCTGAAGCCCGTTCTGGCCCGTCGGCGCCTCGATCACCATGAGGCATTCCTGCGGCGCGCCGGGCGCCTGGCGGGCGATCACTTTCTTCAACTTGATCAGCTCGTCCATCAGGTTGGTCTTGGTGTGAAGACGCCCGGCGGTGTCCACGAGCAGCGCGTCCACGCCGCGGGCGTGCGCCGCCTTGACGGCGTCGAAGACCACGGCCGACGGATCGGCGCCCGGCGCCTGCCGGATCACCTCGACGTCGGCGCGCCGGCCCCACTCCTCGAGTTGCTCGATGGCGGCAGCGCGGAACGTGTCGGCGGCGGCGATCATCACGCTCTTGCCCGAGGCCTTGAGCAGCGCGGCGAGCTTGCCCGTGCTCGTGGTTTTTCCCGCGCCGTTGACGCCGAGCATGAGGATCACGGTCGGTCTCGACGCGAGGTCGAGGGGCGCCGGCGCGCCGCCCAGGGTCTCCTCGAGGAAGCCCCGCAGGAGCGCCTTCACCTCGAGGCTCGAGATCGCGCGGCCCCGCTTGATGTCGTCCCTCACCCGCGTGACGAACGCGCTCGCAGTCGCCGCGCCGAGGTCGGCCGC
>Ga0187894_10003158_pt1 | contig 18787 bp, 16 predicted proteins | sample GBC1701081metaG_FD_136650 | JGI IMG/M metagenome (GOLD analysis project Ga0187894, IMG submission 136650) | White microbial mat communities from a lava cave in the Kipuka Kanohina Cave System on the Island of Hawaii, USA - GBC170108-1 metaG ...
CCGGTCACGCCGAAGACGACGCGGTAGGCGACACCGGTCGCGCCGAGCGACAGCAGGTTGATGGCGGTGCCGACCACGACCTGATTGGCGGCGCGATACACCACCAGGTAGGAGCTGATCGCTGCCAGGCCCACGCCCGCCAGCGCCGCCGCCAGCACGCCGAGCAACGGCACCCCGCTCGCCCAGGTCATCACCATTCCCGCGAACGCTCCGGCGAGCAGCTTGCCTTCGATGCCGATGTCGAGAACCCCGGCGCGCTCGACCAGCACCTCGCCGATTGCCGCCAACAACAACGGCACCGCCATCTCGACGGTGGACTGCAACAGACTGGCGAGGAGACTATCCACTACTCGGCTGCCCCGTCAGTCATGAGTGATGAGTGATGAGTCATGAGTCATGCGTGGCATGAACGTGTTCCGTCCGCCGTCCGCCGTCCGCCGTCCGCGATCCTCATGACTCATGACTCGTCTCTCGTGACGGTCTCGAACAACCGCGCTCGCTCCAAACCGACGAGGAAGAGAATGATCGTCGCCTGGATGACGAGCACCAGGACGGCGGACACGTTCGCTTCGCGCTGCATCGCATTCGAACCCGCCTCGAGCACGCCGAAGAGGATCGACGACGCCATCACCCCGAGCGGATCGAGGCGACCGAGCAGAGCCACCGCGATCGCGGTGAAACCGTAGCCGGGGGAAAAGCGCTCGTAGAGTCGGTAGGTGATCGCCGCGACCTCGACCCCGCCGGCGAGACCGGCGAGCGCGCCGCTCAGCACCAGTGCGAGAAACGCGTCGCGCCGCGCCGCGAAGCCCGCCAGCCGCGACGCCCGCGGATTCAGACCCACAGCACGGATCTCGAACCCGAACACGGTGCGGTATACGACGAAGGCGACGGCGAAGCCGAGGAGAATCGCGAGCGGCACCCCGACGTGAAAGCGGCTGGGCGGGAAGAAACGCAGCAGCCGGAGGCTCTCCGGAACGGCGTCGGTCTGCGGATACGCGCCGCCGCTCTCCATCAGCGGCCCCTGCACCAGGAAGCTGATCAGCGAGGCGGCGACGAAGTTGAGCATGATCGTGCTGATGACTTCGCTGACCCCCCGCCGCAACTTGAGCCAACCCGGAATCGCAGCCCAGGCGGCGCCCGCCAGCGCCGACGCGATCAGCATCACCGCGCCGCCGACGAGCGGAGGCAATCCGCCGAGGTGCGGCGCAATCCAGGCGACCCCGAGCGCCCCCATCAGCAGTTGGCCCTCGGCGCCGACGTTCCACATGCCGGCGCGGAAGGCGACGGCGACCCCGAGGCCGCAGAGGATGAGCGGACAGGCCTTGACCGAGACCTCCGACAGACCGTCGCCACTGCCAAACGCGCCGCCGAGCAGAGCGCCAAAGGCGGCGAAGGGGTTGGCACCCGCGACCGCCACCACCGTCGCGCTCACCGCCAGACCTCCGGCGAGCGCGACGAGGGTGGTGACCAATCCGCGCGATAGCCGCATCAGCCCGCTCCCGCCCCCGCCATCAACAAACCGATCTGCTCGAGCGAGTACGGCGGCGCGAGCAAGCGCGAGAGGCGGTGCCGAAAGAGCACGCCGATGCGGTCGCTCATCTCCATCGCCTCGTCGAGATCGGTCGAGATCAGGATGACCGCATTGCCGGCGTCGACGAAGCGATTGAGCGCCTCGTAGACCGAGGCCGTGGCGGCGATGTCGAGACCGCGCGTCGGATTGACCGCCACCAGCACCGCCGGCTCGCCGGCGAGGGCGCGCGCCACCACGACGCGCTGTTGATTGCCGCCGGAGAGCTTGCCGGCTTCGGCGTCGAGCGCGCTCTCGCGCACCCGGTAGCGCTGTGCCTGCTCGCGCACGAAGGCGTCGATTCGTTCGCGCTCGAGCACGCCGCGCCGCGAGAAGCGACGCAGCAGCTTGCGGCTGAGGACCAGATTGTCGCGCACGGTCATCTCCGCCACGAGCCCGTCGGCGCGGCGGTCAGGCGGGATGGCACCGACGCCGGCATCCTGCATCGCGGCCGGCTCGTGATGCTCGATGCTGGCGCCGCGGACGACCACCCTGCCGGCGCGCGGCGATTGCAGGCCGGCGAGAAGTGCGAAGAGCTCGTCCTGGCCATTGCCGTCGACGCCGACGATCCCCACCACCTCGCCGCGGTGCACCGCGAGGTCGAGCCGCTCGGCGCCGTCGGCGAGAGCCACCGCCTCCAGGCTGACCACCTCCTCGCCCCGTCGCCGGCGGTTCGGCGCCGGCACCGCGGCGGTCTGCCCGACCATGAGTTTGGCGACGTCGTCGTCGCTCAACTGCGATGGCGTGCCGCCGCCGACCACCTTGCCGCGCCGCAACACGGAGACGCGATCGGCGATCTCGCGCACCTCCTGGAGCTTGTGTGTGATGAACACCACCAGCCGACCTTCGGCGCGCAGCGCGCGCAGCACCGCAAAGAGCTGTTCGACCTCCTTCGGCGTCAGCACCGCGGTGGGCTCGTCGAGAATCAGGATCCTCGCCTCGGCCGCCAGCGCCTTGAGAATCTCGATGCGCTGCCGCGCGCCGACCGAGAGCGTGCCCGAGCGCGCGTTCGGATCGCCGATGTCGAGGCCGAAGCGCTGCGCCAGTCCCAGCGCGTTCCGGCCCGCCTCGTCGGGTCGATAGCGAAAGCCGGCGCCCTCCAGACTGAGCGCGAAGTTCTCCGCCGTCGTCAGTTGTGGCACCACGGTGAAGTGCTGATGCACCATGCCGAAGCCGAGGCGGCGCGCCTCGGCTGGGTCGCGCGGCTGCACCGGCCGGCCGTCGAGCACGATCTCGCCGCGATCGGGCGGAATCAGACCGTAGAGAACGTTCATCAGCGTCGACTTGCCGGCGCCGTTCTCGCCGAGCAACGCGTGCACTTCGCCGCCGTGGAAATCGAGATCGACGCCGTCGAGCGCTTGCAGTGTGCCGAACCGCTTCGAGATGCCGCGCAGTTGCAGGCGGAGGACGTCCGGCATGGACAATCCGCCGCGGTCAGAACTCCGCCGCGGGCACCTGCAGGGTACCGGCGATGATCGCCTTCTGCGCGTCGCCGACGCGCTGCTGGACCTCGGGCGGAATTGTCGGCGCCAGGCGCGGATTGATCACCAGCGAGACGACGCCGTCGCGAATCCCCTTCTTCTCGACGTGACCGACGAAATTGCCTTCCTTCACTTCGCGCGCTACCTGCACGAACGCGGTCGGAATGTCGGCGACGGCGCTGGCGATCACGACTTCCGGCGCGACGTCGTTCTGGTTCTTGTTGGCGCCGAAGGCGCGTACGCCGCGCTGACCCGCGGCTTGAAACACGCCGAGCCCGGCGGCGTCGGCGTTGTGGAAGAGAAAGTCGGCGCCTTGTTCGATCTGTGCTAGCGCCGCCTCCTTCGCCGCGCCGACGTCCTCCCAGTTGCCGATGTAGGCGGTGACGATCTTGAAGTCGGGGCGCGCCGACTTCGCCCCTGCTTCGAAGGCGATCACGGTGCTCTTCACCGAGGGGATCTCCATGCCGCCGACGACCCCGGCCTTGCCGGTCTTCGACATCATCCCCGCCATCATGCCCTCGAGATAGGTCGCCTCCTCGAGCATGAAGCGCAGCGGTGCGACGTTCTTGCGCACGGTGTTGCCCGAGGTGGTGATGAAGACGGTCTTGGGAAAGTCCGGCGAGACCGCCGCGGCGGCGTCCTGGAACTCGAAGCCGTGGCCGAAGACCAGATTGAAACCGCGGCGGGCGTAGTCGCGGAACCCTTCTTCGAACTCCGCCGGCGTCTTCGTCTGGATCTGGCTGATCTCGGCGCCGAGCTCATCGCGGATGCGCAGCAATCCCTCGTAGGCGAGCGCGTTCCAACCGGCATCGCTCACCGGGCCGGGGCTCAGGAGCGCGACCTTGAACGTCGAGCTCTCGCTCGCCTGCTGCTCACCGCCGGGCCGGCAGCTCGTCAAAGCGACGAGCGCGAAGAGACAAACCGCCCACGGCCGCGAGAACATCGCGTGCGTATACCGGAGGGGTTTCGGGGTCGCAAGGTGAACCCCGCGAGAGCGGGAGCGGGCGGGTACGCGTGCGCGCCCCGCCCGTTCTCTGTCTGCGTCGGCTTCCCGCTCGGGGTCCGACTCAGATCACCGGCGTGCGCGTCGGAGTGCGCGTGCGCGTCGCCGTGCGCGTCTTCGTCGGTGTTCTCGTCTTCGTCGGTGTTCTCGTCTTCGTCGCCGTCCGCGTCTTCGTCGCCGTCCGCGTCGGGGTGAATACCACCGGCGGCTTCGTCGAAGTCGGGATGGAGAGACCCTCCACCGTCGGCGTCGCCGATGCGACCGAACCGCCGACCGGCGTGCGGGTCCGCGTCGCCGTCCGCGTCGCCGTGCGCGAGCGGGTCGCGGTGCGGGTGCGGGTCGCGGTCTTGGTTCGCGTCGCGGTTTTGGTACGCGTCGCGGTCTTGGTTCGCGTCGGGGTCTTCGTGATCGTCGGCGTGCGCGTGCCCGTCGGGATCGGCGTACTCGTCGGAGGGCTGGTCATCGTCGGCGTACGCGTCGGCGGCGGCGTACCCATGAGCGGATAGGCGAAGACGAGGGCGTCGGCATCGTCGGCGCGGATCACCGGATTGCTCGGGGTGTCGGCACCGCGGCCGTCGAAGTGAGCGCTGCCGCGCATGGTCGCGTCGTTGTCCGCCGAATGGCCCCAGCCGATCGTGTGCCCGATCTCATGCGTCAGCACCTCGGCGACGTTGTCCTTCGTCCAGTAGGTGCAGTTGCTGAAACCGTTGTTCATCATCACACGGCCGCCGGTGATGCGCTTGAAGACGACATCGCTCACGGTCGTCGTCTCTCCGCTGGCGCAGATGCCGCCGATGCCGAGGGTGCCGCCGCAGTTGGTCGGGTCCTGTACCTCGTTCCACGGATCGTTGAAGGTCACTCGGTTTCCATTCGGGCACGACCAACCGTCATCGAATTTCGACGGCGCCATCGAGCCCCCATCGGCGAGAAGCAAACCGCCGCCTTCGACGTTCGACCAGGCCTCGAGGGCGCGGTCGAAAGCGACCCGAGAGTCGGTGAATCCGAGTTTGCTGTCGCCGGTCTGGTCGATCTTGTAGAACACGGTCTGACCCGAATCGGGCTCGAACCAGCGATACCGGTCGGGGGCGCCGAGGAAGGTGAAGTCGGCGCGGTACTCGCGCGGATTGTCGCTCCAGAGATCGTCCGGAACCAGGTCGAGCGCCGAGTACGCCTGCGGCTGATCGGCGATCGCCGCCTGGATCTTCCCGACGAAGCTGTCGAGCGCTTTCGCCGAGGACGCCGGTGCGCGCCGCAATCCCCCCTGGAAAGGCGTGTAGACGACGGCGCCGTAGCCGGGATCCTGCTGTACGGTCTCGCCGCCGGCAGGGCCTTCGATCGCGTACTTGCCCTGCGACAGGTGCGACGTCTGCAGAACCCCGTCGTCGCCGCGGTGTAGGAAGAGAAGGACCCGCTCGCCGACCTTGTATTCCGCCGTGCCCCAGATCCACTGCACGTGCTCGCCGACCTGGCCGCCCATCTCGCGGATGACGAAGGGAGCGTTGGGAATGCCGCCCTTGAGGACGAGGCTCGGGTCTATGGTGATATAGGTATAGATGCGGTGCCCACTGACATCGGCTACCGATTCGATGCCGGCGACACTGCCCTCGACAATGACAGTCGCGTCGCGGGCGAGGTCGTCCTCGGACACCGCAACCATGGTACTGGCGCGAACGGAACTGCTAGCGAAGCTGACCAGCGCCAGCGCGAACAACCATCGTGGTATGGCGAACTTTGATCTCATCACGTCTCATCGGCCCCGCCCTCTTAGCTCGATCCATGCCACAGAAACCCCCGGTTTCGGGGGCAGGCAACGCGCATACTGTCATGTGGAAAGAAGAGCGCAAGCCCAAAATTTCCGTCGCTAGAGTGAGGCACATTTCGGCACTTCGCTACTTCAGTAACGCTGCGACCTCACACGGACAAAGCGAGCCGCACATCGAGAGCACGGCCATCTCGTGTGCGGAGGGCGGGCGCGGACGGGCAACCACCTGCCGTCATTCGAACTTGACCTGCCGTTCACAAGCGCGTAGGAAGCCTCAACCTCATTGGTGGCCTCAACCAGGCGAGGCATGTGCTTGGCGGGTCAGGAGTGGTTGCGAGTGTAAATCGTATCATTGTCGTTCAGTCGTCCGAGGGCGCCTCCGGCTCTTCCCCACCCGGACGACACTCAATGAGGAGGGAGGAACCAATGCGGATCTCACAGCAGGCTCTGGGCCGCTCATTAGCGGCTGTGATTCTGGCAACCATAGTTACCGGCTGCGCCACGGCGCAGTGGACCTCAAGGAACGAGGGTCGCAGCAGACTCGGTTCTCGCTACAGCCTGCTCCCCTCTTCGGGATACGCGCCCAACGCCAGCTCGGTTCCCGAAGACGTCGTCTTCTCCAAGTCCACCACCACCAGCCTGGGCAGCGGCAGCCCGCTGGAATTCGAGCACCCCAAGGTCGATGCCTTCGTCTTCGACTACGAGACCCGCTCGCGCGGCTTCTTCGAAAGGGCTCTGGATCGCTCGCGTCGCTACGTCGCGCGCATGGCCCAGATCCTCACCGAGGAAGGTCTGCCGGCTGAGCTCGCGTACCTGCCGCTGATCGAGAGCGGCTACAACACCGACGCCGTCTCGCCCGCGGGCGCCGCCGGGCCGTGGCAGTTCATCCCCGCCACCGGCCGACGCTACGGCCTCCGCATCGACCGCTACGTCGACGAGCGCCGCGACCCCGACAAATCGACCCGCGCCGCGGCGCAGTATCTGCGCGATCTCTACAACATGTTCGGCGACTGGCATCTTTCCCTCGCCGCCTACAACACCGGCGAGTACCGCGTCTCCCGCACGATGGACCGCGAGGGGACCGACTCTTACTGGGATCTGATGGAGAACCGCGACCTCCACCGTGAGACGTGCGACTACGTGCCGCGCTTCCTCGCCGCCCTCGCCATCGCACAGGCCCCCGAGGCGCACGGTTTCGACACCGTCGAGCCCGAGCCGATCAATTATGATCAAGTCGAAGTCGACCGCTCGGTGTCGCTGCGCACCATTGCCGCGCTGACCGGACGTTCGGAAACCGAGATCAAGGACCTGAACCCCGAGCTGCTGCGCGGCGTGACCCCGCCGGACAGCGGCGGCTACCCGGTGCACGTGCCGAGCGGGACGAAAGACCAGTTCCAGGTCGCCTACGCGCGCATGCTGCGCGAGGCGCGCGACGCGCAGGCCCTGCCCGTGCTCGCCGACGCCGACGACTATCGCGTGCGCAAGGGCGACACGGTTGCCAGCGTCGCGCGCCGCCTCGGCGTGTCGCCGCAGGCTCTCCTGCATGCCAATCGTCTGAAGAGCCCCAAGCAGCTGCGCGTCGGCATGGCGCTGCGCGTGCCCGGCGCGCCGGCTCCCGCCGCCAGCGTCGCGCGCAATGCGAAGGCCGCACCGGCGCGCACCGCATCCGCCGCGAGCTATCGCGTGAAGAAGGGCGACACCGTCGCCAAGGTGGCGAAGCGACACGGCGTCACGGAGAAGGAAATCCTCAAGGCGAACGGCTTGAAGAACGGCAAGCAGCTCAAAGCCGGCGCCAACCTGCGTGTGCCCGCCAAGCCGAAGGCGGAGCCGGTCTCGGTCGCGTCGCGCAAGAAGTAGCTTCGAGTGGCGGCCGAAGGTCGCCGCATCGAGGCGATCAGCGGTTGGCCGACGAGGCTCCCCGCCGATCCTCCGCGCTGTCGGCCAAACTGACGGGCGCCGCGAGCTTCGCCCACTGCGGGTGCGCCATGATCGCGCGCACCGCATCGTCGGGGCTCGGTCGCACGAGGGTCACATCCTCGGCCCGCCGCGGCCGGTAGATGAAGGATGCGTTGCTGAGCAGAATCGCGACGGTGGGCACGTCGAGAGCAGCTGCGAGGTGCATCGGCCCCGAATCGGGGGTGACGATCAGAGCAGCGCGCGACCAGAGCGCGGCGAAGGTCCGCAGCGGCTGCGGCTCGAGAACCGCCGCGAGGCCGGCGAGACCGGCGCGCATCTTTGCCGCGAAGTGCATCTCCTCCGGGCCCAGAAAAGCGACGACTCTGCCGCCGGCTGCGCCCAGCGCGCGGATCAGCTCGAGCCAGTCCGCGGCCGGCCAGCGCTTGTCCTGATGGCCGCCAACGAAAACGGCGGCGAACGGCGCCACGACACCGTCGCGCGCCAGGCCCAGCTCGCCGAGGATCGCATCGGCGCGTGCCCGCTCCACGTCGGACACCTGGTACAGCGGATGATCGGGACAGTCGGCGCCGAGCATGCGGGCGAAAGCGACGGGGCTGTCGTAGACGTGCTCCACCTCGACCCGCGGCAGGCGCACGTTGAGAAAGCGATCTCCCTTGCCGCCGCAACCGACGCGATAGCGGGCGCCGACGAGGTAGGCGTAGAGCCCACCGGAGAAGGAGCCCATCCCGGCCTCGACCGCGACGTCGTACCGGCGCCGCCGCAGTTGCAGGAAGAGGGCGATGAACTGCCACGGCCGCAGGATGAAGCGGCGCGAGACGCAGTGAATCTCGCCGATGGGCAGATTGGCCAACAGGCTCGCGGTGGTGTCGCCGCTCAGCCAGTCGAGCGTCGCGCCGGGAAAGCGCTGGCGCAGCGCCAGCACCAGCGGCGCCGTGATCAACGTGTTGCCGATGCGGAAGTTCGGCCGCACGACCAGAACCCTTCGCACACCGTCGACTGCCGCGAGCGGGATGTTCTCCGGCACCGGCAGGGCGAAGTCGAGGAGACCGCCGAGCAGGCGTTTGCCGAAGTGCCCGAAGTAACGGCCGACGCGTTGCGCCCTCGGATGATGCGAGATCCTGGCCATCGCTCGTCTAGGCTTCGGCACGCGCGCGCGGCAGCAGCGCGCCGAGCGCCGCCTCGCGGAAGTCCTGCGGAATCCGCTGCGGCTTGCCGCTCTCGTCCATCACCGCGTGCACCGTGCTGCCGCTCACCAGCAGCTCGCGGTCGGCGGCGCGCGCGACCTCGTAGGCGATCTCCATGCGCGCGCGGCCGAGCTCAGCAATGGCAGCATGGATGAGCAGCTCCTCGTCGTAGCGCGCCGGCCGCTTGTAGCGACAGGTGGCTTCGATCACGCCGAGGTAGAGACCCTGCTCGACGTAGCCTGGAAAGGGACGGCCCAAGCGGCGAAAGAGCTCGGCGCGGCCGATCTCGAAGAGACGGAAGTAGCCGGCGTAGTACATGATTCGCATCGGATCGCAGTCGGCGAAGAGGACGCGATAGCGCGCCACTTCGAGGAAGCCCTCGCTCATCGCTGGCTCAGAGCGCCGGCCAGACACCGGCCCACGGGCGCAACTGCTCGTATTGCCGCGCCACCTGCAACAGCACATCCTCACGCAAGCGCGGCGCCACCAGTTGCAGGCCGACCGGCAGCCCCTCGTCGTCCATGCCCGCGCGCAAGGAGATCGCCGGGTTGCCGGAGAAATTGAAGATGTAGGTGAAGGCGACGCCACCGCCGGGCGACGTCACCGGCTCACCGTCGACGAAGAACGGCATCGGCCCTTCCGCCGCGAAAGCCACGGTGGAGGTCGTCGGCGTCGCCAGCAGATCGCAGCGCGCGAAGACGTCCGCCAGCTGCCGCAACAGGCGCGCGCGCAGGCGCTGGATGTCGGCGATCGTGACGTGCGTCGCCTGCCGCGCCATATCGCGCCCGGGTAGATAGCCCGGGTCGAGCAGGCTCTCGTCGTCGATGTCGTGCGCAAGCACGCCGAAGTCCTCCGCGCCCATCAGGCAGGACCACTCCAGCGCGACGTCGGGGAACTTCTCGTCGATCTGTTCGACGCGGTGTCCCGCACCTTCGAGCGCGCGCAGCGCCGCCTCGACCTCGCGCCGCACCTGCTTCTGCACGCTGGCGTAGCCGAGGGTCGGACTGTAAGCGATGCGCAGCGGTTTCGGCGCGGTGCGAATCACGTCGCGGTACGAGTATCCGGGGTGCGGCAGCGAGTAGGGGTCGAGCGGGTGCTCGCCGATGGTGACATCGAGCCAGAGCGCCGCCTCCTCCACCGTGCGCGACAACGGCCCGCTGACGATGCAGTGCGAGGCGCGCAGCGTGTCATCCGGCCCCCACGGAATGCGGCCCTGCGTCGGCTTGAGGCCGACCAGGCCGGTGTAGCTCGCGGGGATGCGCACCGAGCCGCCGCCGTCCGACGCCGTCGCCAGCGCCACCAGCCCGCCGGCAATGGCGGCGGAAGAGCCGCCGCTCGAGCCGCCCGGCGTGCGCTCGAGGCTCCACGGGTTGCGCGTCGTGCCGAAGACGCGATTGGTGGTCATACAGGTGTAGCCGAATTCGGGCGTGTTGGTCTTGCCGATGACGATCGCGCCGGCGCGTTTGAGGCGCTCGACCTGGATCGTGTCGCGCCGCGGCCGATGATCCTTGAAGACCAGCGAGCCGTGCGTGTTCGGCAGCCCGACCGTGTCTTCGAGATCCTTCACCCCGAGGGGCAGACCGGCGAGCGGGCCCGCGTCTTCACGGCGCGTGAACCGCGCCTCGACCGCGCGCGCATCGGCGAGCAGCTCCTCGGTGGGGCGCATGCTGACGAAGGCGTTCAGCCGCGGGTTGATCGCCTCGATGCGTTCGAGCGTCGCTCGCATCAATTCCACCGGCGACAACTCGCGGCTGCGGAGGCGCGCCGCCTGTACGTGCGCCGGCGCGAAACACAGTTCTCTCGGATTCATGCGCGGTCTGTACCGCACCGCCCGCGCTCGGGGAAGCGCGGCGCAGACCACCGACCGGACGCAGGGCCTACTCGCGGCTCGGGTGGCGTGCCCAAACGCCACGGCGTCGCCTCGAGTTCTCTCCACGGCGACGCGGCTTCGCCCGATCGAGGAGGTGTGCTACGCGGAGGGAATGCGTCTGGTGACGTTCGAGCTCGAAGGAACGCCGCGTGCCGGAGCCCTGACGTCGCGCGGCGTGGTCGACTTCACCGTCGCCGCGCCGGCGCTGCCGCGTTCGATGTTCGAGCTGCTCGCCGCGGGTCCGCCGGCGATGCGCACCGCCGGCGCGATCGCCTCGCGCGCGCAGGAGGACGGTGTCGGCCTCGTCGACGCGAAGCGGGTTCGCCTGCTCGCGCCGCTGCCGCGCCCGGGAAAGATCTTCGGCATCGGCCTCAACTACCGCGACCACGCGGCCGAGACCGGTCGCCCCGCGCCTGAGGTTCCCTTCATCTTCTCCAAGGCGGTGACGGCGGTCATCGGCACCGGCGACGCGATCCGCTTGCCGGCGGTGTCGGAGAAGATTGACTTCGAGGGTGAGCTCGCCGTCGTCATCGGCCGCACCGCGTGCCGCGTCACCGCCGCCACGGCGCTGGAGCATGTCGCCGGCTACACCGGTATGTTCGACATCACCGCGCGCGACTATCAGCAGCGCAGCGGCCACTGCATCGGCAAGTCGTTCGACACGTTCGCGCCGATGGGGCCGGCGATCGTCACCACCGACGAGATCCGCGATCCCGGCGCGCTGGCGCTGCGCACTGTCGTCAGCGGCGAGACCATGCAGCAGTCGCACACCAAGGAGCTGATCTTCGACGTCCCCTACCTCATCGAGTTCCTCTCCGCCTGCGCCACGCTCGAGCCCGGCGACGTGATCACCACCGGCACGCCCTCGGGTGTCGGCGTGGCGCGCACGCCGCCGCGCTTCCTCCGCGCCGGCGATGTCTTGCGCCTCGAAATCGACGGCATCGGCGTTCTGGAGAATCCGGTTGCGAAGGCCTGAACGGATGCGGAGGGGGGCGAGAAGGATCGGGCTGACCTGGGTCGCCTGCGTGGCCGGCCTCAGCATTTCGCTGGCGGCGGGCGTCGCTGCGGGGCAGACGGAAACGCCGACCCGTCCGCCGACGGTGACGCGTACGCCGACGCACACTCGCGCCGCCACGCGCACGCGCACTCCCACACGCACGCGCACCTCCACCCGCACACCCACCGCGACGCGGCCGCCGGCGACGGCGACGCCGACACGCCCCACGCGCACTCCGACCATCACCCGCACGCTCACTTCCACCCGCCCTCCGACGCTGACACGCACGCCCCCGCCCACGCGCACCGCCCCCCTCGCGCGCGTGCCGACCCGCACCCGTACGGCGACGTCGACGCGAACCGCCACAAAGACACGGACAGCCACGCGCACGCGCACGCCGACACGCACCGGCACAGCGACGCGGACGATCACACCGCCGATCACGCCGTCGAGCACACCGACGATCATCGCGGGTGTCGAGGAGCTGAAAGTGGAAGTGCTCCAGAACTACCCGCATGATGCAGGCGCCTTCACGCAGGGGCTGCTGATGCGCAACGGCCTGCTCTACGAGAGCACCGGCCTCGTCGGCCGCTCCAGCCTGCGCGAGGTCGAGCTCGCAACCGGCCAGGTGCAGCGCATCCACGACATCCCGGCGCCGTTCTTCGCCGAGGGGCTCGCGCTCGTCGGCGAGCAGCTGATCCAGCTCACCTGGACGAACCAGGTCGCCTTCCTCTACGACCGCGCCAGCTTCGCTTCACAGGGCCAGTTCACCTACACGACCCAGGGCTGGGGCCTCTGCTACGATGGCACCCACCTCGTCATGAGCGACGGCACGTCGCTGCTCTATTTCCGCGACCCGGCGACGTTCCAGGTCGTGCGCTCCGTCACCGCACGGTTGAACGGAAGCGCCGTCGACAAGCTCAACGAGCTCGAGTGCGTCGACGGCTTCGTCTACGCCAACGTCTGGACCACCAACTGGATCATGAAGATCGACCCGTCGGACGGGCATATCGCCGCGCGTATCGATGCCTCCGGTCTCCTCACCGCCGCCGAGCGCCCCGGAACCGACGTCCTCAACGGCATCACCACCGATCCCGCCAACGGCGACTTCCTCATCACCGGCAAACTCTGGCCGAAGCTGTTCCGGGTGAAGTTCGTGCCGAAGTAGTCGCTGGTCGCTGGTCGCTGGTCGCTGGTCGCTGGTCGAAGAAGAACAGACGGCGAACGGAATGCAACCGCGTTCCGTCTTAATGCGCGCCGGGGCCGAAGAGCTCCTCGCGCTTCTTGCCTGCGAGCGTGTTCTGCAGCTGTGCGAGGGCTTCGTCCGTCGTGGCGGCAAGCGCCATCAAGCTGTGATCCGCGCGCACCAGCGGAATGTCGCACGGCACTGCGGTGACAAAACCGTTTGGCAAGCTCGACACCATGACGAAGAACGCGCTGCCGTCGGCGGCGCGGAACTGAAACCACTCGACCTTCTGAATGACGTACGGAGTTTCGCTCATGCGCTTCGGTTCAGCGGAAAGCAGCGCCAGAGTCAACCGGCCCTCCCCTCGACCAGCGACCAGCGACTAAAGTTCGTCGAGCGCCCGCGCGAGCTCGCCGAGATTTCGCGCCGCGAGGACGACGTCGGCGTGGGGTGCGTAGGCGGCGATGACGCTGTCGCCGGTGTTCCAGCGCGCCGGCTCTTCGGGATTGAGCCAGACGAGTGAACGGACCTGGCGGTGCAGGCGGGCGAGGAGGTCGGCGCGTGGCGGCCGGCGGTTGTTGCGCGCGTCGCCGAGGATGAGCAGCACGGCGTTGCGACCGAGAGCGTGCTCATGCCGCTCGCTGAGGCGCCGCAACACGCGGCCGAAGTCCGAGCGCGCACTCAGATCGAGTTTACCGTGCGGCACGACGTGGCCGTTCTCGTACGACACCTCGACGATGTCGTCGACATAGGCGAGGAGCAGGACGCGCCGGAAGAAGTGCCGCGCCGGCGCCAAGAGCGCGAGGAGAAACTCCGCCGCCGCGGCGGTGGAGTAGGAGAGGTCGACCAGCGCCACCAGGTCGCTCTTGCCCGGCCGCGGACGGCGGAAGAGTAGCTCGAGCGGTACGCCGCCGCGGCTCAGAGCGCGGCGGAAGGTGCGGCGCAGGTCGAGTCGGCCGCGGGGCGCTCGTCTCTGCCGCCGCGCTCGGCGCGCGCGATGCCGGCGCGCCAGTTCCTCGACCAGCTCGCGCGCCTCGTCCGCCTCATGCGCCGTCATCTCGCGGAAAGGGCGCGACGCCGCGGCGCGCCGGTGCGCGAGTCGCTCGGCGGCATCCTTGTGGTGCTCCTCACCCTGCTTCGCATCGTTTTGCCGGCGCTCGCCGGTCCGGCCCTCGCTCTCGCGCGGTGAGCGGCCGCGGCCCTGCCCCTGGCCGCGCCCTCCGCCCTCGCCTTCCTCCGCCGGCTGCGGCCGCTTGCCGCGCCCGCGCTGTCGGCCCGGCACGGCGAAGTAGCGCTCGAAGACCTCGTCGAAAGTCGGGCGATCGGCGTGATCCTTCACCAACGTTGCCGCCAGCGCTTCGCGCAGGATGGGCCGCTCGACCCCGGCGGCGAGAACGGCGCGGAACGCATCCATGCTCTCGCTCACGCTCGAGGCGACGCCCGCGCGGCGCAGCGCGTCGACGAAGCCGAGCAGGCGCTGCTTCACCCCCGCCCCGATGCCGAGACCAACGAGCCGATCTTCGGCTCGACCTTCTCGAGATCCTCCTCGTGCTTGAGGACGAGGTTGAGCGTCTGGCGCACCGCCGCCGCGTCGAGCTCCTTCGCCTTGAGCGCCTTCAGCGCGCGCGCCCAGTCGAGCGTCTCGGCGATGCTCGGAGCCTTGCGCAGGTCGAGCTTGCGCAACCCGTGCACGAAGCGAGCGACCTGCTGCTGCAGCCGCGGCTCGAGATCGGGAACCTTGAGGCCGACGATCTCGCGTTCCTTCTCGGGCCCGAGAAAGTCGAGCCAGAGGTAGAGGCAGCGACGCTTGAGCGGCTCCGACAGCTCACGCGTCCGGTTGGAGGTCAGGACGACCACCGGCTTCTGCTTCGCGCGCAGCGTACCGAGCTCGGGGATCGAGACCTGGAAGTCGGAGAGCAGCTCGAGCAGAAACGCCTCGAACTCCTCATCCGCCTTGTCGACTTCGTCGATGAGAAGCACCGCGCGCCGCGGCGAAGTCACCGCGCGCAACAGCGGCCGCTCGAGCAGATATGGCTGCGAGAAGACGTGTTGCTCGACCTCGTCCCAGCTCAGGTTCTGTTGCCGGTCGGCTTGGATGCGCAACAGTTGCTTCTGGTAGTTCCACTCGTAGAGCGCCTTGGCCTCGTCGAGACCCTCGTAGCACTGCAGGCGGATCAGGTCGGTGTGCAGGATCTCGGCGAGCACCTTGCCGATCTCGGTCTTGCCGGCACCGGCCGGGCCTTCGATCAGCAGCGGCTTCTCCAAGATGAGCGCGAGGAAGAGAACGGTCTCGACGCGCTCGGTGGTGATGTACTTGGCGCGACGCAGGCCGTCGGCGACGAGCTCGGGGGTGATCTCCTGCTTCGGCTCGCTCATCGCGCGTCGGCTTGCAGCATCGCCGGGCTGGCGATCTCGAGCTTCTGCCGCACGACGAGGCGCAGATGCGCGAGCACATCGGCGCGCCAAGCGCCGGAATCGGCATCGCCGGCGCGGATGCGGGCGCAGAGCTGCTCGGTCAGCTCCTTGGTAGCGCCGCGGAGCTCTTCACGCTTCTCGGGCATCGCTGCCGCGCCGCCCAGCAGCGCCCGCAAGCTCGTCCACTCGGCGCGCAGCTGCTCCTCCTCGAGCTGCCACTCGCGCGTGAGGATGCTCATCACGTTGGCGGCAACGCGCGCGTGGAACTTCTTCGGCCCCTCGAGCGCCGGCACCACGTCCGTCTCCAGAAAGTGGCGCACGGCTTCGAGCAACTCGATGGCGGTGGGTCGGTCCTGCATGGGTGTCTCTCAGTCACGCGTCATGAGTCACGCGTCACGAGTCATGAGTCATGAGAATAGGAAGGATCGTGTCATCCGGGTGAGGAGGGTGCGCCAACTTCAACGCACTCAGCTTCATGAACCCTCGCGACTCATGACTCATGACTGTCTTCGATCAGGTTGAGCAGCTCCCACTCCGTCTCCGACGTGCGGCGGCCGAGGCTGGCAAGCTCGACGCTGCGCAGACGGCCGTCGAGATAGGTGCGCGCCTGTTGCATGCAGATGATGCCCCACTTGAGGTTGCCGAAGATCTCCCAGAAGCGCACGCGCTCGGGCTCGACGCGCTTGCCGGAAACGTGCTCGTAGGCACGGAAGAGCTCTTCGCGTTCGCCGATGCCGCCCACGGGTTTGGCGTCACTGCCAAAGCGCCAGGCGCGGGTGCAGAGCCACCCGAGATCCTCCATCGGATCGCCCATATGCGGCAGCTCCCAGTCGAGCACCGAGCGCAGCCCTTCGGGTCCGAAGATGACGTTGCCGATGCGATAGTCGCCGTGGACGAGCACCGTGTCGCCGGCCGGCGGCAGATGCTGTCGCAGCCAGCGAAAGGCGAGCTCGATCACCGGATGGGCTTGCGTCGCGAGCACGCGGTACACCTGCTCGTAGCGGTCGACCTCGCTCGACCCGGGCGATTCACCCGGACCGGGTTTGGGGAGGAAGTCGAGGCCGTGCTTGCGCGGATCGACGCGGTGGATGAGCGCCGCCGCCTCGCCGAGCTGCCCGGTCATCACCCGGCGCGCCTCCGCGTAGGGCTCATCGCGCAGCAGTCGCCGCGCGATGGTTTCGCCTTCGACCCGCTGCATGAGAAAGAAGGGCGCACCCAGAGTCGATTCGTCAGCGCCGAGCCAATACACCTTCGGCACCGGCACACCCTCGGCGTGCGCCGCCTTCAGGATGAGAAACTCCTCGCGCCGGCTCGATTCGCCGCCACGCCCGGGAGGATCGCGCCGCAGCACGAGCGGCAGGGGCATCCCGCCCTCGGCGCCGTCGTAGCTGACGTCGAGCCGCCAGATCTCGCGCGACGCGCCGCCGGGCATGCGGCTGAGGCCTTCGATGCAGACGCGTTTCGCGCCGGTCTCGCGCGCGATGAAGTCCTCCAGACGCGCGCGAATCTCTTCCGGGCTCATGCCCGGTTGCATAGCGGAGCGGCGCACGTCGCGGCAAGCATCACGGTCGAACGAAGGGCTGCGCGCCGGCGCGCGGGTAGCAATCCGCCGTCGGCTGTCGGTCCGGCGCGTCGAGGAACGAGGCGATGAGCTCGAGCGCGCAGGAGTCGGCGTCGGTGACCGAGTGGCCGGCATTGAACAGCAGCAGATGCGCGTTCGGCAAGTATTGGAGCGTGCGCTGCGCCCACGCGCTCGGAGTCACCGGGTCGAAGATGCCCGACAGGATCAGCGCCGGAATCGACGTGCGCACCGGCTCGTTGTGCCGCGGATCGGGCTGCAGGCCCCATTGCGCGCAGATGCGGCGCAGCACCTCGGTATCGCGCCGTTCGTGGCGCGACACCATCGGCAGTTGATTCGCCCGGCGCAGCGCGTCGTCGGCGTCGTTGAACGGAATCTCCTCGCGGCACTCGACAGCGTAGTTCACCGGATAGCTGAAGTCCTGGTCCTGCGAGGCGAGCCAGGAGTCGCGCATCAACTCCGTCGCCGCGTGCACGTCGCCGCGATCGACGCCGGCAACCGCCTCGGCCAGGCGCCGCACGTCGACGTGGCCGGAGAGGCCGACGACCATCGCGTCGATGAGCCGATCGCCGTCGACGACGACTTCGACCTTCTCGAGGGTCACGGGATGGACGAAGCGCACGCGTATCGGCTTCTGATTGAGGCGCTCGACCACGCGTGCGAGCGCGTCGCCCGTGCCCTCGCATCCCTCGCAGCTCTCCCACACGCGGCGCAGAGCGCGATCGAGCCCCTCCGGCCCCTCGACGAGGCTCTGCGCCTCGTCGGGATAGACCGAGTCGAGCACGAGAGCGCGCACACCTTCCGGATACTGGTGCGCGACCGTCAGCGCCAGGCGCGTCCCGTAGGAGATCCCATAGAGATTCCATAGGCGGTAGCCGAGGGCGTTGCGGAGATCCTCGATGTCGGCCGCGCTCTCGCTGCTGCCGAACGTCGAAAAGTCGACCTCGCGCCCGAGCAGACGTTGGTGGCAGCTCTCGACGGCGTCGAGCCACGCTTCGTCTTCGTCTTCAGGCGTGACGTCGCGCCGCATCAGCCGCGCCTCGAGCACGCGCAACCCGGGGCAGTCGACGCGCGGCAGCGAGCGGCCGACGCCGCGTTGGTCCATGGCGACGAACTCGCGCCCGTGCGAGAGCGTGACGGTATCGATCCAATTCCACCACCAGCCCTTGCCGGCATTGAAGCCGAAGGCACCGCCGGGTCCACCGCTGAGAAACAGCACCGGATCGCGCTTCGTCGGCCCGTTCGCTGGTGAGAACACCGCCACGGCGAGCCGGCTGTACGTGGTCACCGCGCGGCCGCGATGATCGGGCACGGTGAGGTAGCCACAGTGCGCGACCCGATCCTTGGGGATCGTGAACCAGCACTCCACCGGCTCGAGCTGATCGAAGCGCGCCCCGGCCACCGGCGCGAACAGGATGGCCAGCGCGCGCCAGACGAGAACCACCGCAAGAAACACGGCGAGCAACAGAGCCGGCCTCTCGTAACGCATCACTTCGTCAGAACCTCAAGAATGGATCACTTCGAGGTCGTCCCGGAGAACCGCTGCCCCTTCACGAGGGGCGAAAACGAAGCGATGCGGGGCGGGATCGCTACCGGGCGCGAGACGGGGCGCGTAGAACTCGCTATCGATGCGCTCGAGGAACGTCCCGACATCGCCGCGGCGGACGAGGCTGACGGTGCAGCCGCCGAAGCCGGCGCCGGTGAGGCGGGCGCCGAGCGCGCCGGCGGCGAGCGCGATCTCGACGAGGTCGTCGAGCGCGGCGCAGCTCACCTCATAGTCGTCGCGACAGCTCCGGTGCGACGCCACCATCAGCGCGCCGAACCGC
>Ga0187894_10003159_pt1 | contig 18782 bp, 19 predicted proteins | sample GBC1701081metaG_FD_136650 | JGI IMG/M metagenome (GOLD analysis project Ga0187894, IMG submission 136650) | White microbial mat communities from a lava cave in the Kipuka Kanohina Cave System on the Island of Hawaii, USA - GBC170108-1 metaG ...
ACCTGCTACCCGGCGCACCCACGCTTACCGGGACGGGACTTCCACCCGTCGGAAGAGCGCAGCGCGATCCCGTCTTGGCTTTCACCGACCCGGGTTCTTCACGGCGCACCATGCCCCCGATGATATGAAGCCAAACGAGCCCGGCGCCAGAAAATCCGGTGCCGGCCGGACGCTGAAGGAAGTGCCCCGAATACGGTCAGGACCCGTCCTCGACCCTGTTCAGAACGTCAACTCATGGTGCGCGGATCGAGCGGCTCGGGCTCGTCGATCTTTCCGAAGCGCTCCTCATAGCGCTGGACGTTGGTCTCCAAGGCGCGCAGCAGGCGCTTGGTGTGACGCGGCGACGAGATCACGCGTACGCGGACCCGCGCGCGCGGCGTGGCGGGCTGCAGATACGCAAAGTCGAGCAGGAACTCGTTGTCGGTGTGGTTGATGAGCACAAGATTGGAATAGACGCCCTGGGCAGTGCCCTCATCGATGTCGATCTGGATCTGGGAGCCTTCGGGCGGCGCCTTCGGGATATCTGACATGGGTGAGATATAACCCAGGCGATGGTCCCGTGCAGAGTCGTCGGTCTCGACCTCGGCACCCGCCGGATCGGAGTGGCCGTCTCCGACGGTTTGGGCATGACGGCGCAGGCCCACGCGACCATCGGCCGTCGCGGTGGCGCCCGCGACCTGGAGGCCATCGCGAAGGTTGTGCGCGAGGCCGGCGCCGGGCTCGTCGTGCTGGGCCTGCCGCTGGATCCGACCGGCGCCGAAGGAAAGGCGGCGGCGAGCGCGCGCGCGTTCGCGGCCCGCCTGCGCGCCTGGCTGGATGTTCCGGTCGAGCTGATCGACGAGAGCTTCAGCACGGTCGAGGCCGAGGACGTTCTCTTGGCCGCCGGCGTTTCGCGCGCCCGGCGCCGCCAGGTGATCGATCGACTGGCCGCCGCCGTCATCCTGCAGCGCTGGCTGGACGCGCGGTCGCCGAAGGCTTCGACCGTCCCTTGACCGGCCCCATGCGCCGCGCGCTCCAGGTTTTCCTGGTGACCACGCTGCTCTTCGTGGTGGTCGTCGGGTGGGCGGGGTGGACCGCGTGGCACTACCCCGACAGCGCGCGGGGCTCGGCTCGCGGGGCGATCGAGATCACCGTGCCGAAGGGGGCCGGGGCCGGCCAGGTCGCCGAGCTTCTGGCGGCCGCCGGCCTGATTGAGCGCCCGTCGGTGTTTCGCCTGTACGCGGGTCAGCGCGGGCTGGCGGGCCGATTCAAGGCGGGCCAGTACAAGATCGACGCGCCGGCCACGCCCAAACAAATCCTGGACACGCTGGTCAAGGGCGCGGCCGACGAGCTTCGCGCCGTCACCATCCCGGAGGGCAAGAACCTGGCGGAGATCGCGGACCTGCTCGACGCCGCCGGAATCACCGCGAAGGCCGACTTCTTGGCCCAGGCGACCGACGCCGCCTTCGTGGCTGGCCTGGGGTTGCCCGGTTCCACACTGGAAGGCTATCTGTTTCCCGACACGTATAAGCTGCGCCCGGGCACACCCGCCGCGCGGGCGCTGGTCGCGCTGGTCCGCCGACACCGGCAGGTATTCGACGAGCTGCGCGCCGCCCACAGCCGGGGTCTCGAAGATCTGCGCAAGACGCTCTCGTTCGACGAAGGTCAGGTGGTCACGCTCGCCTCCATCGTCGAGAAGGAGACCGGGCAGCCCGAGGAGCGGCCCCGCATCGCCCAGGTGTTCATAAACCGGCTGCGCTTTCCTTCGTTTGCGCCCAAGCTCCTGCAGACTGACCCCACGATCATCTACGGCTGCACCATGGCGCCGGCGCGATCCGCGGCATGCGCGAGATGGGACGGGCGGATCCGCCGCATTCACCTGGAAGATCGCGAGAACGTCTACAACACGTATACCCACGAGGGATTGCCGCCGGGGCCCATCGCCAACCCGGGGCGGGCCGCGTTGCGCGCCGTGATGGCGCCCGACGGTTCGCCGTATCTTTACTTCGTGTCGCGCAACGACGGCACCCACGTATTTTCGAAGACCATCGGCGAGCACGAGGCGGCGGTGGTGAAGTTTCAGAGAGGCGGCAGGCCTCTGTGACCGCGCCGTCACCCCTCGAGGCCGCCGCCGGCGCGCAGGCGGGCGGGCGGGACGGCGATCCGGCCATTTTGGCCGACGCGCTGGCCAAGACGTTCCGCCCGCCGGGCGACGTGCGGGACTTGCTGCGCGGTCGTCTGTTCGCGCCGCCGGTGCAGGCCTTGGCGTCGGTCAGCTTCACCGTGGGGCAGGGTGAGATCGTGTGCGTGATGGGGCCCAATGGCGCCGGAAAATCCACGCTGCTGCGCATCCTGGCCGGCATCCTGACGCCCACGACGGGCACAGCGCGGGTGGCGGGCCTCGACGTCGCCGCCGGCGACATCACCTACCGGCGCCGGGTGGCGTTCGTGTTGGGCGACGAGCGCAGCTTCCTGTGGCGGCTGTCCGGCCGCGAGAACCTCCATTTTTTTGCGGCGCTGCATGGGCTGACGGCGCGCGCCGGGCGCCACCGGGCGGCGGCGCTGCTGGAACGCGTGGGTCTGGCCGAGGCGGCGGACCGGACGTTCAAGGAGTATTCGCGCGGCATGCGCCAGCGCTTGGCCGTCGCGCGCGGTCTGCTGGGCGAGCCGGACGTGTTGCTGCTCGACGAGCCCACGCTGGGGCTGGATCCCAAGGGCGCCGTGGAGCTGCGCCGCTTTCTGCGCCGCGAGATGGTCCAGGCGGCCGGGCGCACGGCGCTGGTGGCCAGTAACGATCCGGCGGAGGTGCGCGCGCTCGCCGACCGCGTGCTTTTCCTGGAGGCCGGCCGGCTGCGCGGTGAAACCACGCCCGATCGTTTGGAAGCCGAGCTCGGTCTGGAGGCGGCCCGTGGCTGAGGCGGCGCCGGCACCGTCGGTCCGGGCGGCACCGGTCGTCGCCCCGCTCCCCCATCCGCAACCAACGGCTTCGCGCCTGCTGTGGTTCCTGCGCGTGCTGCGTGCTTTCACCCGGCGCGAGATGATCGAGCTCGCGAGTTACCGGGCGTGGGTCGTCACGCAGGTGGTCACTTTCGGCCTGGCCACCGTATCGCTGGTGTTCTTTTCGCGTTTCATCGGATCCGCGGAGAACCCCCATCTCGCCCGCTACGGCGGCGACTACCTGGCCTTCGGGCTGGTGGGCATCCTTATCGCCGAGTTGCAACACGTCGGCGTATCGGCGCTGTCGCAGCGCGTGCGGTTGGCGCAAGTGATGGGTTACTTGGAGGCGCAGATGGCGACCCCGGCGCCGCCGTGGATCGTCCTCGGGGTGGCGCCGGTCTACGAGTTCGGCGCGGCGGCCTTGCGCTCGGCCGTCTACCTGCTGGGCGCCGCGTTGGTTCTGGGCGTTCGCTTCGCGGACGCCCACCTCGCGTCGCTGGCGCTGACTGTGCCCTTGGTGCTCGCCGCGTTCGGGGGCCTCGGCCTGCTGACCGCAGGAACCACCATGCTCGCCCGGCGCTTCAATCCCGTCGCCACCATATTGACCGCGTCGTCGGTGTTCGTGTCGGGCGTGGTCTATCCGACGTCGGTGCTGCCGGGCTGGCTGCAATCGGCGGGGAAGATCCTTCCGCTGACCCACGCCCTGGAAGCCATGCGCCGCGCGCTGCTGATCGGTGCAACGCCCCAGCAACTGGCCCCGTCTCTGGTGGCGCTCGCCCTATTTGCGGTCATCCTGACGCCCGTCGGCCTCGGCACCTTCGTCTACGCTCTGCGCCGCGCCCGCGAGGACGGCTCGCTGACGCACTACTGACGCGACAACGACGCGCGAGTCACGGTGCTATCCTGGTTTTCGAGATGGCCGATCCCGCTCGACGGCGCGCTTCGTACGCGGACGTCCTCGCCGCCCCTGCACACATGGTGGCGGAGGTCATCGACGGGGAGCTGCACCTTCACCCGAGGCCGGCGCTGCCCCACGCGGCGGCCGCAACCGCGCTCGCGGAAGAGCTGGGACCTCCTTTCAAACGGGGGCGCGGGGGGCCAGGAGGCTGGATCCTTCTTTACGAGCCTGAGATCCATCTCGGCGAGGACATCGTCGTGCCCGATCTCGGCGGTTGGCGCCGCCAGCGCCTGCCGGCGCTCCCGCCGGCTCCCTACATCACGGTGCCTCCGGATTGGGTGTGCGAAGTGCTGAGCGAGCGCACGGCGCGCGTCGATCGCGGCGACAAGCTGGCGCTCTATGCACGCGAATCGGTCCAGCATGCGTGGCTGGTCGATCCGAAACAGCGGACGGTGGAGATATTCCGGTTGGAGCAACGCCGCTGGACGCTGGTCGCTGTCTACAAAGACGACGCACGGGTCCGCGCGGAACCTTTCGACGCCATCGAGCTCGACCTTCGGGTTCTTTGGGCCGACGTCGCGCCAGCGGCCCAGCCGTAAAGACGTCGGCAGTCCAGCCGTGCTACCGGCCCGCTGACGGGCGCGTCTCGATCTCGCGCTTGGTGGCCGCGAGGATGAGCTCGGCGCAGCTCTCTTTGGCGATGGTCGGACGCCGGACGCCGTAAAGCGGGGTGTCGGGGACCACATCCACCGGCAGGCGGCGAAGCCGGCCGCTCCCGCTCCAGGGCTCGGCGACCACGTCCGGGGAGACCGCCAACATCTCGCCGGAGTGGCAAGCGGCGAGCACGATGGCGAAGTCCGACGCGGACAGGCCCACGCGCCGCCGGTGCTCGGAGGGCCAGCGGTCCATCGGAGCTTCGCCATCCAGCGATAGGCGCTCCGCGAACGGATGGCGGAGGACGTCGTCGAGGTCGACCCGGGACGCGCCGTAAAGCGGGTGCGCGCGGCCACAGTAGATGCCGTTCGACGCCGCGCCCAGGCGTTCGGCCGCCAGTCGAGCGTGGGCGATCGGCTCGGTGAAGAAGGCTACGTCGAGCTGGCCGCGCAGCAGCTTGCTGATGGATTCCCTGGGCGGCAGGCGGCTCACGTGCGGAACCACATCGGAATGGGCCGCCTGAATCCGCTGCAGCGCCGGCACGAGGAAGACATCCACCAGGGCGTCGGGGCTCATCAGGTACACCGGGCCGGCGAGCAGGCCGGCGCCGATCCGTCGCAGGCCATCGTCGACGATCCGGAAGGCGTCGCGCACGGCGGCCAGGAGCTCCTCGCCCGCGACGGCCAGCTTCAGGAGACGTCCGGCCCGCAGGAAGAGAGGCTGGCCCACCTCCTCCTCCAGCAGCCGCACGCTTCGCGACAAGGCGGACGGGCTGACCCGCAGCAGAAGGGCGGCCTCGTGCACGTTCTCGGTCTCGGCGACGACGCGAAAAGCCGGCAGCCAGTTCCACAAGGTTCGAAGACGCCTCACCCGATCCATGGCCGCACCGTCCCTCGTCCGTATCGTCCATCTCACGCACAGGGCGTGACAGAAATTCTAACGACCGGGGATCGAGCGGATGCGCAGCTTGCTGGTGAAGGAAGGAGGAGCTCATCATGAAAACCGAGACAACCAGGAAGACGACCGCTCTCTTTGGCGTCATCCCGGCGCTGGCCGCGCTGGGCGGCGCGGGGCTGGCGGGGTGCAGCGCATCGGCGGGTGGCGCCGAGGAGCTCGCGGAGGACGCGGATCTGTCTTCGATGTCGCACCGCAAGCGAGAGACGATCAGGAGGTTCGAGCGTCGAGACGACATCAGGCACTTGCCGCGCCCGCTTCGGCGGACGCTGCGCGAGCTCTTCAAACGGCCGCACAGCGTGCCTCCCTTGACGGCCTTCTCCGAGGCGGACGATCCCAGCCGCCTCTTCCAGTACTACCTGCTCGACACGCTGAATTTCCAACCGAACGTCTTCACGGCGGTCATACCTGGAATCAACGACGGCACGATCCCGACCGCCGCCAACGCCGCCAACGGCCAGTTGCCGACCATCGGCGCAGTGCGCGTGGTCGTGGAGCCCAAGCCCGGGCTGCCCACCGACCCGGAAGATCCGCGTGCGTTCATCGACATCTTCATGGACTTCTCTGGGCTGTTCGTCATCAACAACGAGTCGGGGTGGTACGAGGGCTGGATGATCAGCGACATTCGCGTGCCCGAGGTCGCCGCGCCGCGCAGCGACGGCACGGCGCGATGGGGGACGATGACGGCGGCAGACGCGGCGGCCATCGCGGCCCGGGGGACCGGGAACAATGCGCGGCCCGGCGCCATATTCACCGCCGACGGCAACGAGCCCCGGTTCGGCAGCGCGGAGGACGTCTTCCCGGACCCGGCGCGTCAGCCCAATACCGTCCCTCATCCGGTGAGCATGGGCGCATTCAACGCCCAGCAACAGAGCGACGTCCACGCCTACTGGGAATTCAACCGCTCGACCAACTGGATCTTCCCGCACTACGAGCTGCCGTTCACGGGCGGCGTTCCCGGGACGTTCGCGGCCGGGCTGCAATACAACGTGAGCTCTCTCATTCCAGGATCGGGTCCGCGAGGCGTCTCGAACGACAAGCTGGTCTACGGCGACAATCCCGACGATCCCCGCGATCCGGATCGGGGCCTCCCCAGCGAGCCCGACGACGAGAACCGGCCCATGCCGGGCAATCCCGCGCACCTCGAGCGCCGCAACCGGTTCATCCCCAGCGGCCTCGACCAGGAGATCCTGTTCAACGCGTTCGTCCGCGTGGCGTCGTTCAAGCCGGAGGTGACCGACGTCGGCGAGCGACTGTTCCTTTCATACGCGCAGGAGGTCGCGCGGGTGGATCGCAACGGCGACGGCGTGATCTCGTTCGTCGAGGCGGACGTGGATGGAGAGTCGGACGGCCTGCCGAACACGCGGCTCTATCTCCCTCCGTCGGCCTTCAACCGCTTCGCGGTCACGCGCGAGATCAACGACGGCTTGCTGGCGCCGCGCTTCGCGCCCTTCCAGCGCGCCTACGTCCTTTCCGGCAAGCTGACCGAGGTAGCACGGCCCGTGCGTGCTTCGGTGCCGCGCGACGCCGACGACCGATAGCCACCCCACCCGGCAGGCATGGCATGGCCGCCCGGCTTCAGTGTCCGGGCGGCCTTCTTTTTCTTCCTTGCTTGCGAGAACGGCGGGCCGACCTCAGGTTTCTCCTGGAGGAACCCCATGGGTGTCTTGTGGATCGTCATCGTGGGTGTGCTGGCCGGCTCGGCGGCCAAGATGCTGCTTCCGGGCAACAGGCCTGGAGGCATCGTGGTCACGATCCTTCTGGGTTTGGGCGGGGCGTTCATCGGGGGATACACCGGCAAAGCGCTGGGCTTCTATGGATCGCCCGCGGACACAGGCGGCATCTTGATGGCGGCCCTCGGGGCGGTGTTAGTGCTGGGGATCTTCGGTTTCGTGCTGTCCGGCCGCGGTCGTTCGCCGGCCGCTAGATCCTGACGGCGTCCAGGGCGGCAAGGAGCGCGTTGTTTTCTTCGGGGGTACCGATGGTGATGCGCAGGCAGTGGGCAAGGGGGCCGGCGGCGCCGTAGTGGCGAACCAGCACGCCGTGGTCGAGCAGGCCGCGCCATACGGCGTTGCCGTCCGGGAATCGGCAGAGGACAAAGTTGGCGGCACTGGGAAAGACTTCGACCTCGGGTCGTGCGCGCAGGGCGGCGGCTAAACGTTTACACTCCGCTCGAATGGCGGCCAGCGAGCTTCGAAGCGCCTCCCAATGCCGTTCCAGGATGCGCGCTGCCACTTGCTGAGTGATCGTACCGACGTTGTAGGGTCCGCGGACTTTGTTGAGCTCGCGCGCCACGTCCGGTGCGGCGATGGCGAAGCCCAGCCGCAGGCCGGCCAAGCCGACCTTCGACAGGGTGCGCAGCACGATCAGGTTGGGGTGGTGGCCGAGCAGCGACACCGCCGACTCGTCCGGCTGCGCGGCATAGTCGATGTACGCTTCGTCGGACACCACGACGGTACCCGGGAAGCGCTCCGCCAGGCGCTGCACCATCCCGCGCAGCCACAGGCCCCCGGTCGGATTGTTGGGCCGCGAAAGGAAGACGACGGCGGGCGCGTGCTCGGCGACGGCGCGCTCCAGGGCCGCCTCGTCCAGGGTGAAATCCGATCGCAACGGGACGGGCAGGGGCTCGCACCCGGCGATGACTGCGTAGGTCCGATACATGACGAATGTCGGCGCGGGATAGGCGATGCGCGCCGGTCGTCCCGGGGTGGGATGGCCGAAGCAGGCGCACACCATGGCGATGCACTCGTCGGCGCCGTTGCCGATGACCAGCGTTTCGCCTTCGACGCCCAGGCGACGCGTCAGTTGGGCGCGCAGCTCGCGCGCGCCGGGATCGGGATAGCGGTGCAGGCTCGCGTTCCGCACGACGTCCGCCAGGTCCGCGGCAACCTCGGGCGGGGTCGCGTACGGGTTCTCGTTGGCGTCCAGCCGGACGCGCACGCCGCGCGGCGACGGAACCTCGTACGCGTCGGAGGCGCGCAGCTCGGGGCGCAGCAGATCCCGCCAGGTCGCTGTCAAGAGGGCGACCTCGCTCCCTGGTTGCGGATGGCGACGGCGCGCGCGTGACCGGCCAGGCCCTCCACCTCCGCCAGCCGAGCGATATCGGCGGACTGACCGCGCAGGGCGTCCGCGTCGTACTCCAACACCGACGTGCGCTTGAGAAAATCCGCCACGCCGAGCGGCGATGCGAAGCGCGCGCTGCCTCCCGTGGGCAGCACATGGCTGGGACCCGCCACATAGTCGCCCACCGGCTCGGGCGTTTGCACACCGATAAAGAGGGCGCCGGCCGTGGTCACCTGGGCAGCCAGGTCGCGTGCGCCCCGGAGCGCCAGCTGGGCGTGCTCGGGGGCCAAGCGATTGACCACGACGACTGCCTCGGCTCCGCTGTCCACGACGATGGCCAAGCCTCGATCGGCCAGGGCGCGCGCGGCGATGGCGCGCCGGGGAAGACGCACGAGCTGCGCCGCCAGCTGGGCATTCACGCGATCCGCCACCGCGGCCCCCACCGCCACCAGGATGGGAGTCGCCAGCTCGTCGTGCTCCGCCTGCGCCAGCAAGTCGGCCGCCATCCACGCCGGATCGGCGCTGTCGTCCGCCGCGATCACCACCTCGGTGGGGCCCGCCACCGATTCGATGCCGACGTCTCCGAACACCAGGCGCTTGGCCGCGGCCACGTAGGCATTTCCCGGCCCGACGATCTTGTCCACGCGGGGAACCGTCTGCGTGCCATACGCCAGCGCGGCGATGGCCTGGGCGCCGCCCATGACGAAGACGCGGTCGACGCCGGCGATGGCGGCGGCCGCCAGGGTCTCGGGGGAAGGGCCGGGCGTCGTCATCAGGATCTCGCCGGTGCCCGCCACGCGCGCGGGGACGGCGGTCATCAGCACCGTCGACGGATAGCGGGCGGTGCCGCCAGGGACGTAGATGCCGACGCGCGCCAGGGCGGTCACGCGGCACCCCAGGCGAATCCCGGGCTCGATGATCTCGAATCCCTGCTGGCCGTCGGCCTCCCGCCGATGGTACGCGCGGATCCGCTCGGCAGCGCGCACGAGGGACTCGCGGACGGCGGGATCCACGCGTCCGGCCAGCGCCTCCCACTCGGCGCGCGACAGCTCCAGCTCGGCCAGCGTCCGCGACTCGAAGCGCGCCGTGAGCTCCCGGACGGCGGCGTCGCCTCGCGCCCGCACGTCGTCCACCACGGCTCGCGCCGCCGCTTCTACTTCGGGCGGCGGCGCAACCGTTCGGCGTCCCAGGTCATCGAGCCGTCGCGCGTAGTCGACGTCGGAGGAGCGAAGCAGGCGCAGCACCGCCGGACTCTAGCAGACGGCCACCGGCGCACGCCCCCCCCCGGGAAAACCAGGGCGATCAGTCTTTCTTCTGGTCGTTCATCAGCGAGGGATACACGCGATCGTTCTTGGTCGGGATATGGATCGCGGTCGCCCAATAAAAGATGCCCTCGCTCGGGTACCCCGGCATCTTGAGGAAGCCGGTGTGGAGCCGCGTCACACAGTCGATCACGATCGGATCGTCCTGCTCCGCGAGCGAAGACTCACGGATCTCGATGTCCGACGCCGAGCCGATCAGGGTTTCCGGATCGACCCGGAAATTCAGAGACAGGTCGAGGTCGCCCGTGCTGCCGACCCGCCCCGCGACGCAGCGGTCGATGGCGCCCAGGAGGGCCAGCTTGTAGTCGAAGATGTCCCGGCCCAGCCCGTCGACGGAAGCCAGAGCGCGTTCGGTGGCGGGCGTCTTGGGGAGGGCGGCCAGGCTCTCGGGCCAGGGGCCGCTCCAGGGCTCGGCCGGGGGCAGCGCTGGCATCGGGGTGCGCGGCATGCTGCGTCTGGCCTGCGCCGCCGCGCTGGGGCGCAAGGGATAGACTCGCATCCGCCGCCGACCCGCAGCTCCCCGCGGCGGTTCGGGTTGGCGTTCGGCCGCCTTGGGCGGTGGCGCCTGGGTCACGCCGCCGGGAACGGCCGGGCTCCCCGAGCGCCTCTGGCGCGACCGAGCATCGAGAAGGGCCGCCGCCCCCGTGACGAGCACGAGGGCGACGGCGATACCGATGGCTTTCCTCCGCGCGCTCATTGAGTCCTGCAATTGAGCGTGATGGCGCAGCCATGGGGCGCGTGGACACAGTAATAGCCGCCAGCACACCGCCAAAAACAATCCGCTGGATCGACGAATCCGCAGCCCACGCACCGGGCTAGCATCCGGCCCGGGCACCCTGGAATCTCCACACCGGCGCTGGCGGCGTCGTCTCCCCCGAGCAGATCGCCCATCGTCGGTCCTTCGTCGCCGAACGCTATTCCGCTCACCCGCCCGACCTTGAAGCCCACCGGTCCGTCTGGTGTGGCGACCTCTCCCTGTATCCATCCGGGAACGTCGCCCAGGCCCGCGGCGGTGGCGCTCCCCTGTTCTCTCGAAGTCCAGAGGCCCGTCACGAACCCAGCCAGCGCACACACGATCAGCACTCTCTTCATGGCTCCCTCCCGCTTTCGGTTGCTCGATCCAGCGGACGACACTCCATCGTCCGATCGAGCGGGAAGTTGCTCACGGCCTTCCCAACGTCAAGAACAATACGCGACCTGATGTTGAGCCCGCTCGGAAGCCCCCGTCCGCGCGCTGGCGGCAGCTACGTGAGGTAGCGGCGCGCGGGGTCGATGCTGAAGTCGTTGCCCAGCGCGGTTCGGCCGATGAGCATGGGGAACAACATATCGGCCCGGTCGGTGAGGGTGAGTCGGATGCGCCGGGTGATGGCGCCGAGCTGCAAGCTGGTTTCGATCACCGGGCGCCGCTCGGAGTGCCCTGACGATTCGCGCACCACCACATATTCCCGCGCAACCGCTTGCACGGCGGTGTGGGCGGCCCGGCGGCCGTACGCTCGCGGAATCGTGAACTCCAGGACGGGGCGGCGGCCGCTTCCTCGGGACGTGCCGACAATCTTCAGGCCCGCGACGTGAAGGGCGGACGTACGAGCGCCGGTGTCGATCTTCGCTTTCAGGCGCGCCACGCCGAGGTCCGGCAGGGCGATCCGCTCCGCCCACCCGACGCGCTGTTTGCCGTCGAGGGTTTTGCGTCGCGGTTTGGGCGAAAACGGCGGCCGCTGCGCCCCGGGTTGCAGTTGCGCCAACACGAAGAGCGGCGCTCCCCGGCGGGCGACGGCGCGCGCGGGGGCTTCCAGCACGATGCCGCTCAGGGGAGCGAGCGCCGGCGTGAGCTCGCCTTGGGCCGGGCCCGCGATGCGAGCGAGCACCGCGCCGCGCCGGACCGCGGTTCCGGGGGCAGCGGCCGCATCGACCAGGAAGCCCCCGGCCGCCGCGCGCACGGAGACGGTCCGCCGGATCAACGCGGGCTGCAGAGGCGGCGTTGGTCGACGAAGCGGACGGGCCGGGCCGTCTCTGTCGCTGCCGGCTGGCTCGCGCCCGTCGCCGCCGCGCTCTTCGCGCAGGCCGAGGGCGCGCAGCAACCCCTCGACCAGATACAGGATCGCGGGCGCGGCATCGTCGAAATCTCCGGACGGTCCTGCCTGAGCCTCGAAGGCAAGCGCTCCAGCCTGCGCCGCGGCGGCGGCCACGGATCCCGCCGGCGCAGGGAGAGGCAGCGCGACGGCGGCGCCGCTGGCCAAGGCGGCCCGACGCGCGCGCGGTTCGTTCAGGTTCGTACGGACAAGGGGCAAGCCTCGGCGGCCGGCGGCCGGCTCCCGTAGCACGATGACCGCCGACGCGCCCACCACCACCTCCGAATACATCGTGAACGCATTCCGGCGCCTCCGGTCGCCCCCGGCGTCGCCGGGCAGGCGCCACGCCGGCGAAGGACGCAGCGCCGGCGCGAAGCGTCCGCCGAGGCGAAAGACCGGTACCACCACCAAGCTTCCCGCAAGCCGATGCGGATCGCAGGTCGCCGCCAGCGCTTCGGCGGCCCGCGCGGCCGCGGTCTCATGGCCACGCAGGGCCGCGATCACAGCGACGCGCGGCCCGGCCGTTTCGCCCACCGCCGCCCAGGCGGGCACCGCGGACGCGTCGGTCGCCGTTCCCGAAAGGCGGATGCGTACACAGGCCGCCTGGCCCGGCACGATGTGCCTACCGCCGAGGCGAATCGCCCTAGGAGCCGGCGCGCGCGCCATTGGTCCGAGCCTACCAGCCTGTGGAACCCCCATCGGTATTGCGACAGCCCCTCATCACACCGGTGGTAAATTGCCGACGTTCGGAGGGCAATGGCTGATCTCAGAGCCTACGAGAACCTTCACGCCGTCGTCGTTCTCAAGTCCCTGCTCCGACGCTGGTGGCGGCTCGAGATCGAGATCGCCGACGCCGCGGGCGAGGTGCCCGGGTACATCGCGGGACGCCTCAACCCGCCCGGCAATGAATACTGCCGGCATGCCCTGTTCTCCGTCGAGGGACGCGGGCGGTGCGCCGCGTCCGTGCGCGAGGCCGCGGCCGGCGCCCAGACCGACGACGTTTCCCGTCCGTCAGGAACCTCCGTCGAGCGGCGCGGGTTTCTGCATCGCTGCCACATGGGCTTCATCGTGGCGGGCGCGCCCGTGTCGTTCGACGGCCGTCTTGCCGGGTTCTTGTTCGCCGCTGGGGCGGCCCGCGATCCTTTGAGCCCCGACGACGAGCGGGTCCTCGACGAGAAGCTGGCGGCGCTGGGGCCGGTCTCCGATCCCCCGTCGCCGCGATCCGTGCGCGTGCTCGGCGTGGCCGGGCTGCGACAGCTCCAGGACCTGCTGGAGCTGGCCGCCCAGGAGATCGAGACGCACCACGCCGCGGGGGCTCAGGCGGGCGCGCGGCTGCCGGAGCCACCGGCGGAAGAGCGCATCGCGCACCTGCGCTTCGGGACGCTGGTGGGCAGCTCGCCGCCCATGCAGAAGCTCTATCGGCTGATCGAGAAGATCGTCACGTCGGATTCGACGGTGCTCATCGGGGGCGAATCGGGCACCGGGAAGGAGCTCGTCGCGCGCGCCATTCACCTGGGCGGACCGCGCGCGAAGCGGCCGTTCGTGGTCCAGAACTGTTCGGCATTCAACGACAACCTGCTCGAATCCGCGCTGTTCGGGCACGTGCGCGGCGCGTTCACCGGCGCCGTGCGCGAAAAGAAGGGGCTCTTCGAGGTCGCCGATTCTGGAACCTTCTTCCTCGACGAGGTGGGGGACATGTCGGCCGCGCTTCAGACGAAGCTGCTTCGCGTGCTGCAAGAGGGGACCGTGACCCCGGTGGGGTCCAATGTGGTCCGCGAGGTCGACGTGCGGGTCATCGCGGCCACCCACAAAGACCTGGAACGGATGGTCGAGCGCGGCGAGTTCCGCGAGGATCTCTACTACCGTCTGAACGTGATTCGCGTCGAGCTGCCGCCCTTGCGCGAGCGCGCCGACGACTTGCCGCTGCTCATCGATCACTTCCTGAAGAAGCATTTTCGCGGTGACGGCCGGCCGCCGCGCCTGGCGGAAGACGCGCTGCTGGCCCTCCGCCGCTACGGATGGCCCGGCAACATCCGCGAGCTCGAGAACGAGATCGAGCGCATGATCGTGCTGTGCGGTGAAGTGGAGGAGGTCACCGCCGACATGCTTTCGGTCCGGGTCAGGGAGGCCGAGGCGCCGCCGAAGGAGCGCGTAGACACCCGGATGCTCACCGGGCCGCTGAAGGACGCGGTCGAATCGCTGGAGCGTGACATGATCCGGGAGGGCCTCATCCGGACGCGCTGGAACAAGAGCCGCCTGGCCAAGGACCTCGGCATCTCGCGGTCCAGCCTGATCGCGAAGGTGCAGGCCTATGGCTTCGAGCGCGCGGGCGGCGGCGGCACCGGCAGCCACTGACCGCGCAGGCGGCCCAGCAAGCCGTACTTGGCGATACAGCCCAGCGCTTGGATGCCGTCCTTCCAGCCTATTTTTTTGCCCTGGGCGTAGGTGCGCCCGAAGTAGGAGATCGGGACCTCGTAGATCCGCCAGCCGCCCAGCGCGACCTTGGCGGTGATCTCGGGCTCGAATCCGAAGCGGTCGGACTCGATCTCCAGCGCCTGCAGCACCTCGCGCCGAAAGACTTTGTACCCGGTCTCCATGTCCGTGAGGTTCAGGTCCGTCACCACGTTCGAAAGCAGCGTCAGGAACCGGTTGCCGACCGCGTGCCAAAAGAACAGCACGCGCCGCTCGCCCGCTCCCAGAAATCGCGATCCGAAGACGACGTCGGCCCGGCCCGACAGGATGGGGCCCAGCAGCTTCGAATAGTCGGACGGGTCGTATTCGAGATCCGCGTCCTGAATCAGAACCACGTCGCCGGCGGCCGCGGCGAATCCTGCCCGCAGCGCCGCCGCTTTCCCGCGATTGCGGTCCTGGCTGATCAGCCGCACGTGGCCGGCGGCGGCGCGCGCGCGCAGCACGTCGCCCGTGCCGTCGGTGCTGGCGTCGTCCACCACCAGAACCTCGCGTTCCAGGCTACCCGGAAGGGGCGCGGCGCGGGCCAGGTCCACCACCTGACCGACGGTGGCGACCTCGTTGTAAGCGGGGATGACGATGGAAAGAAGACCCACGTGCGCGACCAGCGAACCGGACCTGGGAGGTTAGCTCTGAGGGAACATTACTTCGGACGGAGCTGCCATCGTGACCGGCGCGGAAGCGCAGGCCCGGCACAACCAGCGGGTCGGATCGTTGGCCGTCGGTCGGACGGGAGGCAAGATCTCTTCAGGGTTAGCTGTTGCCGCGCGTTTCTTCGTCGTCGCTCAGATAGGCGAACGTGCGCACCAGGTTGGTGATCTGCGCGCGCTGGGGAGGGGTGAGATCCACGAACTGGACGCCCATGCCCGGATTGATGTTGTCGTAGCTGCCGGGCCGGAAGGGGTTGACCCACATGACGCGGGCCTCGAGGTTGAGCTGGGTTCCCCCGGGCGGCGTGAAGCGCAGGTTGAGCCGCGTCCCCGGCGGCTCGGGGGCGTTGGTGCGGATGAAGATGCCCATGGCGCTGATGTCCGTGATGTAGGCGAACAGGAACGTGTCCTCGCACTGGTAGTCAACCTCGATGTCCACCAGGACGCGCTCGTGCTCGCGGCGATCCGAGGCCTGCCGCCGTTCGGCGGTCACGCTCACCTCGCCTTTTCGGCGGTCCTTTAGTCGTCTTGTCGCCATGCTCGCCGCGAAAGCCCTGTACCTGTTCGGGCGGTCATAACACCGGACTCGGGTTGCGAACAAGCGCGGCGCCTGGCTGGACGCGAGCGGCGGTGGCGCTACTTGATCTCGACGGTCCCCACGCGGACGCGGTCGACGCCGTCGTGAGCGCCGGTGGTGACCTTCATCCGGCGTCCCTCGCCCCCCGGCCAGAAACCGACGAGGACCGTGTACGTCCCGGCGGGGGTGGTCATGAGGGGGACATCGACTTCGAACTCGTCCCGGATGTATTCGCCAGGCAGCCAGTAGGACGTGGGGAAGGCGCCGTTGAGCGGGGCGTGATCGCCGTTCAGACGGGGAGCGCCGGGCGCGTCGAAGTGGATGAAGATCTTGTAACCGGGCGGGGGCCGGACGAGCACCTTGAAGTACAGCGTCACGGGCAGCTTGCCGGGGCGGCGCATGGACGTCGGCATATCGGCGCCCAGGAGCTCGATTTTCCCGTCGAAGACGGCGCTGGCCGGAAGACGCCATTTCCAGGGCGGCTGGGTTTCTTCTCCGATCTGCCCCTCGTGCATCGCCGTGCCTTCCTTGGGCGCCGGCGGCATCCAGACGTTCTTCTTCAGCGGATTTTCGTCGGTCTCGCTGGATCCGAGCTGGTTCGACAACAGGAGGAAGCGCGACGACGATGCGTCGACCACGAAATACGGGATCTGGGCGACCTTGAACGCGGAATCCAGGGCCGCCAGCTCATCCGCCGAGGTCAACGCGAAGACGCGCGCTGGCTTGCGCAGGAATTCGAGCAGCTTGTCCTGCGACGGGATCTCGGTCATGGCCTGCGATCCGTAGAAGCCCGCGCCTTGGCCTTCCACCTTGTACTTGCCGATCTCCTCGCCGCCTTTGGCGAATCGGGCATAGGACTCCAGCACCGGTTTGAACGAGAAGTGCTTCGAGAGGGTCGGCACCAGGTACTGCGACAGAAAGAGCGAGAAGCCGATCCCTGCGGCGACGGCCGCGTGGATTCCCCAGCGGCCAGCCTGGAGGATGAAGCCTTCCAGCCGGCGCTGCCAGGGACGCGCGGTCGTCAAGTCCCGCCCGGGCACCGTCCCAATGGCACGGCCGCGCGCCGCGAGTCCGGTGTAAAGGCCGAGGCCTACCAGCACGCCGATGGCCATGATGCCGTATCCCACCGAGACGGAAGGCGGCCACTTCACCTTCGCCAGCAGGTGCACCGATACCAGCTCTTCGGGCGCCAGGAAGAAGTCGCGCGACACGACGATGGTCCCCACCGCGGCCAGCAGGCCGAGCACCGGCTCCGGGCGGTGGCCGTCGAGCGCTTCGTCCAGCAAGACGCCGATGGACAGCGCGATGGGCGCCAGCGCCACGAAGCGGGCATCGCCCACCATCAGCACGGTGTAGGTCGAAAGCGCGAAGCCGAAGGCCGTAAAAAGTAGAAGGTAGAGCTGCCCGAAGGCCAGGCGTCCTTCGGTGCGGGCCGCGTCGTCATCCAGGCGGATGAGCGGACGCCCGAGCGCGAACACAGCGAGGCCGCTCCACGGGAACAGGCCAAACCCGAGCTGGCGCACCAGAACCTCGAACATCTGCGCCGGCGTGCCGCCGCGGGGCGCGCCCCCCAGCAGCGGTGAGTACTTCCCGCTCACGGTGGCGGTGGTCAACGTCAGGACGAACAGCAGAACGGTCGCCACGGCGACCACCAGGACCGCCGCCAGGCTCCCTCCGCGCAGAAGGCTGGTGCCGAGCCTCGTGCCGGCGGGGATGTCGGGCCCGGCGCCGCCGGGGCTAAGACCGGTGGGGCCCGCCGTCTCGGGCGGCCCGACCTGCAGACCATAGCCCACCACCAAGGCGGCCAGCAGGGCGATGCCGGGCAACACCACGCCGATGAGAGCGCCGCCTCCGAGGTAACCAAGGATCACACCCGCGGCAGCGAGCGCCAGATCCCGAGCGCGACGTTTGCCGCTTTCCGGCCACGCGTAGCGGCCGAGGCCGCCCATGGCCAACGCCAGCGCGGCGATCAGCGGCATGTCCGACGTGATCTGCCGCGCCTCGAGGACGAACATCGTCATGGTCCCGAGGACCAGCGCGCCGAGCAGCGCCGACCGGCGGCGGAACAAGCCGAGCCCGGCCCAGTAGGTCGCCATCAACGCGCCGATGGCCGATAGCGAGATGAAGAGACGGCCGCCCAGCTCGCTGGCGCCGAACAACGAGAATCCCAGCGCTTGCAGAAACGTCGTCAGCGGCGGTTTCGCCGGATAGCCGGCGCCGTCGCCAAGCCCCGCCTTCACAACGGCCCGCGCCTCTTCGGCGATCTTGACTTCCCAGGGATCCCAGAACCCAAACGATCCGAGCCGTGGCAGACACATCACCGCCGCAAACAAGAGCGCCCACGCCCAAGCCGGAACACGGGGCAGCTTCTCGACGGGAGTCATGGATCAGGAAATCGCTGCAAATCTTGCAAATTCGAGACGCGGACTCTAACCAAGCCTCGCCACCGTCGCAAACCCCCGTTTGAGGTTGGGAGCGCCAGATGGTTAACGTACCGCTACTCGGAGGAGACATGGCAACCATCGTCGGCATCGCGGGCAGCTTGCGAAAGCGCTCATTCAACGCGGCCCTGCTCAAGAGCGCGGCGGAGCAGGCCCCGCCGTCGGTCACCGTGAAGATCGCGTCCATCGCCGGCATCCCGCTTTATGACGGCGACGTGGAGGCCGAACGCGGCGTCCCGGATCAGGTGACCGCGCTCAAGGACGTGGTGGTGGCGGCCGACGGGCTGCTGCTGGTGACCCCCGAGTACAACAACTCCATGCCCGGCGTGTTCAAGAACGCCATCGACTGGCTATCGCGCCCCCCCAAAGACGCGGGCCAGGTCTTCGGAGACAAGCCCGTGGCGCTCATGGGCGCGACCCCCGGGGTGGGCGGAACGAGGCTGTCCCAGGCCGCCTGGCTGCCGGTGCTGCGCGCGCTGGGAATGCGCCCGTGGTTCGGCAAGCAGCTCTACGTCGCCGGCGCGGAAAAGGTCTTCGACGCGGACGGACGCCTGGTAGACGCGAAGATCCGGAGCCTGCTGGAAGACTTCATGGCGGGCTTCGCGGCGTTCGTGGCAAAGGGCGGGTGACGACGGGTTGACCTTCGACGGCCGCGCCCGCTGGCCGCCAGGGCGTTCCCTACGTCAGGTCGACCGGGACATCGTCGTCTTCCGGGGCCTGCACCGCTCGACGCACCAGGAAGGTCTCGCCGTGGTCCAGGGCGCACAGC